>Ga0115004_10001065_pt1 | contig 22050 bp, 16 predicted proteins | sample ArcticOcean_MG_C_10_FD_88737 | JGI IMG/M metagenome (GOLD analysis project Ga0115004, IMG submission 88737) | Marine microbial communities from western Arctic Ocean - ArcticOcean_MG_CB11_90 | ecosystem: Environmental > Aquatic > Marine > Oceanic | place: Arctic Ocean: Canada Basin | collected... | reverse complement strand
TTCACCGTTATCCTCAATGGCAATATGGCACGTATCGCTGGCATGGATGCTGATGCCATTGGCCTAAAAATAGAGCCTTTGCTCTTTCCAGAGTCTACTACTGGCCCAGGTGTTCTAGACGAAGAGCATATCTGGCACGCCCTACGCTCAGTATTCGACCCAGAAATTCCCGTCAACATTGCGGACCTCGGCCTCATCTATGCGGTCAAAACTCAGCAAGGGCGGGTGGACATTGAAATGACACTAACCGCACCGGGGTGCGGCATGGGTCCAGTGCTTATCGAGGAAGTCAAAGATCGCGTCATGCAGGCACCAGGCGTTAATACAGTGGAAGTAGCATTGGTCTTGGACCCGCCTTGGTCCCGAGACATGATGAGCGAAGAAGCCCAACTAGAATTAGGAGTTTTCTGAACCAATGGCCGTAAGCATGGACCTTGAAGAACTCAAAGAGACCTTTAGTTTTTTTGATGATTGGGAAGACAAATACAGATTTATCATAGATTTAGGCAAAGATCTGACGCCCTTAGCCGATGCTGACAAGACCGAGGAGAACCTAATCCGTGGTTGCCAAAGTCAGGTATGGCTGACCCATCAACTGATAGACGGTAAATTACATTTCCAATTAGACAGCGACGCGCACATCGTTAGAGGGCTTAGCGCAGTAGTGCTCATTGCCTCTAACGAGCAAAGTGCGGAAGCAATCACGGCGCTAGATTTAGATGGCCTGTTCGACGAACTAGACCTACTCGCCCACCTATCGGTCACTCGAGGCAATGGCCTGAGATCTATGATTGAAAGAATTAAGCATATTGCAGCGCATAGCTAACGGGCAATAAAACTGATGGGTCAGTTTCTGCTGCCAACGGACTTTTCCGCCTACTTTTAGCAGTTTATTTTTAACAGCCTGCTTTTAACGACTTACTTTTAACAATCTGGCCCATAGCGTAATTTTATTTCATCTCTTTTTCCTTTAGCAAAAGATAACGCTGCCAATCTTCAGGACGGTCAACATCCCAAATTTTGGGCATTTGAAATACGCTGAGTTGAAGCTTGCTAGCGGCCACCAAAGTTTGCTCTGCCACTGCACCAGTACCCCACTCTATGTTCTGAAAAAGCGCCTTATGAGCCTGGCGCATACCAATCAAACCATAACCGCCATCTTCTGCTGGTCCCAGTACCACATCATGATTAAGTAGATTTTGTCCCGCGGCATTTAGATAACCGGCATCAATACCTGGGCAATCTGTGCCCATTAACATAGCGCCACCCCGAGCGGATTTGCACAACGTGTCGAGGCAGCGAAACATGCGCTCACCTAGATCAGCACCGTCTTGCAAGGCTAAGGGTAACTGCCATTGGTCCGCCCAATGCTGGGTTTGCTGCTCAATTTCAGTCACCCAAAGGCTGGCCTGAATATGTTTAACGCCGGCAACCTGACTCAATGCTCGTTGCACGAGTTCACAATGGGCGGCCATGGCTTCTTCGGCGCCTAACAAAGGAATGAGCCGAGTTTTACAGCCACCCAGAAGCGGCGTTTTGGCGAAGATACTCAATGATTGGTGCATTATTATTTTCGGTAGTATTGGTCGTAAAGTACTTCAGGGGATTTACCGAAAAAGTACGCTAGGCGAAATCGCCACATGCTTAAAATGGTTCTGAGCCAACCATTTTGTAACCAGCGCCTGCCGCTGGTTTGCAGCGATAGTTTTGGTGCAAAAAATTGCAACTCGCCATTACACTTGAGTCGCCGGCTGAGCTCAATGTCTTCCATCAAAGGTTGATTTGGGAACCCACCAATGCGCGCTAAACAATCACGGTGAAAGAACATCCCCTGATCCCCGGTACAAATACGGGTCAGGCGCGAACGCCAATTCATGAAAAACGCAACGCACTCAAGGCGTTGATGCGTCTCGCGAAAACTTATGTCAAATCTACCCCAGCCAATTGGCCCAGCAGCGATAACAGTTTGAAAATACCTAAGCACAGGCACATCTATTCGCGTATCTGCGTGCAAAACCCACAACCAGGCGCCGCGCCCCTGTTCACACCCCAATGCTACTTGTGCCCCACGAGATGCGGGACTAGATAGCCACTGACCACCGCGCTCTAGCACACGCAGTCTACATTGTTCGCGCAAGTCGACCGCAGTTGCTTGCATTGAAGTGCTGTTGCCCGCGACTACATCAGCTTCAACGACAACCACTTCGGCGGTTAAACCTTTAAGGTCGCCGAGCAAATCCAGCAATTGGTTAAAGTGCCCTTGAATGGGTATGACAATAGATAAATTCATTCGCTCACGTCTCGTTAAAGCAATAGTGAAATGCAAAGCGCATTGGATAACACAGTACCCAATAGAACAATAACGCCCAAGCCCTTAAACATCGCTGAAAATCTCCAGCCCAAAACCAGCCTAATAGCGGCCAATAGATGAAGGTATAGGCAAAATAGCATCTCCAAGAGACCCCTAAGACGCTTCTAAGCCTAACTCAACTGGCAGCGCAAAAGCCCGAAGTCTAGTGCGTATCAGCAAACGCCTAATGGGTCAAAATCTCAAATTTTCACGTTTCACTCACATAGCATCTTCGCAAAGCCGACATTTACCTGTACAGTTCTTTGCACTTTTGAAGGGAGAAAAAGATGTATCAAGAGTATAAAGAAACCTGGGCAGAGCTTATCGCACCGGGCGCAGACTTCGAAATCGCTGTCAAACAAGTACGCGGCGTACCTATTAGAACTTACGCCAATGCCGCGCAAAACCTTCGCGATCTATGGCTATCAACTCAGGCTTTTGCTGACCGTGATTACTTAGTCTATGAAGACGAAAGAATCACCTATGCCCAAGCACACGAACAAGTTAGTTCACTAGCAAATTGGCTCATCGCAGAGGGTGTTAAGCCCGGCGATCGCGTTGCCATTGCCATGCGCAACTATCCAGAGTGGATGCTCAGCTATTGGGCAACACTTTCAGTAGGCGCAGCGGTTGTGGGAATGAATGCATGGTGGGTGGGCAGCGAAATGCGTTACGCCTTAGAAGATTCAACGCCTAAAGTCATGATTTTGGACCCAGAGCGCCTGAGTCAATTGGGCGAACTGCGCCAAGAAGCGGGCGACATTAAGTTTTTGGGCGTGCGTTTTCCGACCGAGGAAGCCGGCATTACGCCATGGAGCGAAGCCATAGCTAACCCGGCACCGTTGCCCATGATTGCCATTGATACAGACGATGACGCGTGCATATTCTATACCTCAGGCACCACTGGCAAGCCAAAGGGCGCCCAGCTGACCCATAGAGGCTGCGTGAGCAATATTTGGAGCATGATGTTTGCTGGCGCACTGCAACGCACCTTAGCGGTTAAAAACGGCTTATTGGCAGCAGATGCAGAGCCTGCAGTGCCCTCCTCTTTGGTCACCACCCCGCTATTTCATGTAACAGCGAATAATTGTGTTGCTCACGGCACCACGTTAGCTGGCGGCAAATTAACCCATATGTACAAATGGGACGCCGGAGTAGCGCTAGAGCTCATAGAAAAAGAAAAAATCACCTCAGTCAGCGGTGTGCCAGTGATGGCACGTGAGATAATTTCTCACCCTAACTTCGCGACAACAGATACCTCAACCCTGTTGACCTTAGGTGGCGGTGGCGCACAGCTACAACCAGACTTGGTCGGCAAAATTGAAGATGAAGTTGCAACTGCAAGACCCAATACAGGTTACGGCATGACCGAAACCTGCGGCATTATTACCTCCATTAGCGCCGACCATTTTGTCGACAAGCCAGCAAGTTGCGGTCCGGCAATGCCAGCTTTTGAGAGCAAGGTGGTTAATCCTGATAGCGGCGTTGAAGTCCCACAAGGGCAAGCTGGCGAGCTTTGGGTGCGCGGCGGACACGTAATCCGCGGCTACTTAAACCGCGAAGATGCAACTGCCGAGTCTATTGTCGACGGTTGGTTGCGTACCGGTGATATGGCCAAGAAAGATGAAGACGATTTCATTTTCATCGTCGACCGCATAAAAGACATGGTCTTGCGCGGCGGCGAGAACATCTATTGTGCTGAAGTTGAAAGCGCAATCTTTGATCACGAAGATGTCGCAGAATGTACGGTATTTGGTGTGCTAGATGATCGTCTTGGCGAAGAAGTCGGCGTAGCTGTGCTGCTTAAGCCTGACGCCACCACCACAGCCGATGAACTACGCAGCCACTGCGCAAGCAAGCTGGCTAAGTTCAAGATACCCCGCTACTTCTGGTTCATGAACGAAGCGTTGCCACGCAATGCCTCAGGCAAATTCTTGAAGAGAGAGTTACGCGATTCGTTAGAGGTGGCAGATAGCTTTTAAAACTAGCTTTTAAAACTAGCTTTTAGGTTTAGCTTTAAGCACGTCCAACACCAAGTTAGGCGCATGGCCGCAAAAAAGGTCATGCGCACCTCTTCCTTAATGGCCCATCAACGCTAACTCAGCAGTCTTATTTTAGCTGCCATCTTGGCCCGCATCTCGGCCAACCAACTTAACCCATTATCTTTTCTGATTTTCTCAAGCTTCTTGCTCAAGCTCCTTGCTCAAGCTCTTCGCTCGCTCTCATATTAGCCTTGGATAAGACTTAGGGTGCAGCAGAAAGATTAACACCATTAAATTTCTCTAATTACCAAAGCGGTACCGGAGCTTCACAACATAAACGTCTACTATCGGCGTATTCAATGCATCATCAAATAAATCCGAGAATCCATCATCCACCCGATCAGGTAAATTACTACCACGAGTATATACAACAAATAAATCTGATAAGGGGCCAATCTCCCAACGGTAACGTAACTGCGCCGTTAATCTAGATATGGCAAAGTCACCATTTGTCGCTGTCACCAAGCCATTGCGAATTGGGTCCCTAACCGCAATAAGATCATCCTCACTAAAAGGAATTTCATAAAAATCCCGCTCTTGCGCCGTAATACCAGCCCACTGCAGGGTAAATCGAATCTGCTGCTTGGAAGATAAAAATATGTCCATACCAATACGTGGTTGAAAATCATCGGCGTCGTAAGTTGCAAACAAGCGATCTCGGTCATGCAAAAGCCAGTCTTTACGCTGCAAATAATTTAAATCTGCGTCGAAAGAGAACCGATCAGACGGCTGGTACGTCAGGCCAATAGAAAACCTTCTGGTCCAACTACTCAACTCTTCTTGACGCACGCCAAACAAAGCACTGAAAGACAATTTTTTCGAAGTATTCGTACCGAAGCCGACCTCGCCAACAAATCTATCCTCAACCTTATACTTGCCATTGCCAAAGCTATTACGGTCATCCCAGCGCGCAGGAAAATAGTTAAATTCAGTACGAATTTCACTGAGGTTTTTAAACGTCCATGCATTGCGGAAAAACAATCCTGAACGCACAAGTAGGCCATCAGTGTTCCAAGAATTACTGATCAGTACCGAGCGACGCTTATTCCGCAGGTGCTTTAAGCCGCGCCCCGTTGACCAAGAGTAAGAATAAACCAGCGAGGTCACGTCGTTGCGCCGAATAAAGCCCAAATCACTTACATTTAAATTGTCGTCCAGATAATCCAGCGACAGTCCATGTTGCACGCCCTGTTTTGGTTTATAAGAAATATCAACCAAACCACCGTAACCATTCTCGCTGGAAACTTCGCTGTTAATCAACTGACCATCAATTTGCCATGCACCGTTTTTCGACAACCAGTGAGAATCAACGCCGTGAACCACAGCCTCGTCATTCGGGTAACGTACCAAGGTGCCCAGATAACCTATGGAACGACGCCCTTGCCCCACATCTTCGTATAACAAACGGACCACGGCAAAATCACGACCATCCTCGGTTACGTTGATTTCCCGGCCCTGATTGACACCAGAATTAATTGTTCCACGCAGAGAAACCTCGTCCTCAAACGCGCTGAGCACCCCGTAGCGCAGGCCACCCGCCTGGCCGGTGACTTTCACTGCGCCCAATAAATTTGTCGGACTGCCCAGCTCTACCCCAGCAACATCTACGTTATCCGGCACATCAATACGCGCTGCACCGCCAATGCGGCGGGTGTTGAGCAGTGTCGTTGGCTCGCCAGTGAAAGTTGAGGCAGTGCCTCGTGAGCCCCGTCCAGTAGGGCCAGAAGAACTGGACTGACTACGCGGCGTGGTGGTGAAGACTTCCTGCCCTTCTAAGAAGAACAATCGATTTTCTGGAAAGAAGGTTTCGAACGCGGTGAGGTTAACCACCACATCATCTGACTCGACAGCGCCAAAATCGGGATTTATCGCGGCGGTCACCTGTAAATCTGTCGATGGGCGCCAAGACAAATCTATACCAACCCGGCTTTCGTCTTCTCCCGAAGCATCATCAATGGTGTGGGAAACAAAAGGAAACGCGGCGATCTGCTGCTTAGGTTCAACATTGGGAGTGCGCATGGTCGCCAGCGCAGACATAAAGCGTTTGGAGGCAAAAGGCAGGGCTGGCCAACTCCAGCGCTCATCGATATAGGCGACCTTACGGTTAATCCAAAACCCAAGCTTGCGCTCACCAGATTGCGTATCCGCCATGGTCATCATAGACCATGGTAGAAACATTTCCGCACTCCAGCCATTTTCTAACACCGCTGTAGCACTGGTCCAGGGACCATCCCATTCCCGGGAAAATCGCCGTTCAGCCGCCACTTTGCCGTCCATAACAGAGCCACCAAGATTGACCGAGAACCAATAGCCATAAAGCCCTTCACCCGATGTGTCTATAGTTATCCCAATTGCGTCTCGATTAATAAATTCATCACGACTAGATAATCGCGCGACTAGTGTTTCGGGAGGCTGCTCCATAAACGCAGCAATATGCAGGCCTTTATCGGTATAAAACATGCGCACATCAGTTTTATAGCGCGTATCGGCCAAGGTATCGGGGTCGATAACCAACATGTTGTCGTAGCCGGGGACTTCAGACCAAATAGACTCATCAAGACGACCATCCATAATCATTGGTTCTGGCAAATTTTCAATTTGCGGAATTAGGATATCTACATTGACGCCATCGGAGTCCAAGGAAATTACTTCGGAGGTAACGTTAGAACTCGCCTGGGCAAAGGTTTTAGGCGCTGGTTTGTTCACTTTCGACGGGCTTAGCAGTCTCGGTCTAGGCGTAAGAGTTTTAGTAGCAGCGTCTTTAACAACAACACCAGTAAACGATTTAACTGGCGCAGCCAGCGCGATGGCTGAACTCAGCGGTGTATCCCAGGACCAAGGCCGGGCAAAACCGGAGGCTACCGCGCGCACTTTCATATCGTCAATCGACAACCCGGTAGATGGTACTACCACCCGAAAATAAGGCACGCCATTGACGAGCGCCTCTGCCAGGTGAGCTCGCTTACCTAACTCAGCTTCAACACGCAGCAATTGGTTAGCCGCATTATTTTTTTCAGTAAAGCTCCCCAGAACAAGCACAGGCTCGGCGTACAGCAAACCCGTCCATACCAGTCCCAGCAAAAGTAAAACTGAAAATTTTAAAAAACTCAAAGGCATTTTGCACTCCTCCCATTACCAAATATACTAGCTTAGGAATTAGCTTGGGCACATATTTTTGTAAGCACGAGCACGCCGTCTATCCAAAAAGTAGCAATTATTACCAGCAACTATTAACAATTAACTAAGCGCCCCCCACGTTCGCTAACAAGTAGCAACTTCAAGGCACTATTAGCTTGGGGAAAAGAGTTCCGCGTATTGATCGCGCAAAATATTTTTCTGCACTTTACCCATGGTATTTCTGGGCAAGGCATCAACATTCACGACTATTTTGGGCTGCTTAAACCGCGCCAGAGTGTCAGCCAAATGAGCTTGAATGGTTGCAATGTCGACATGCTCAGCGCTAGGCACTATTACAGCGACAACGGCTTCGCCAAAGTCAGCATGAGGTACACCAATAACAGCTGACTCACTCACTCCTGGAATTTTGTCGATACAGCCTTCTATTTCCTTCGGATAGACGTTGTAGCCGCCTGAAATCACTAGGTCTTTGGCTCTACCAACAATAGACAATCTGCCATCGGCGTCTTGGGTGCCGAGATCGCCGGTAATGAAGAAACCGTCATCACGAATTTCTTCGGCGGTCTTTTCTGGCATTTGCCAATAGCCCTGGAACACGTTGGGCCCCCTAACTTCAATGGTGCCTATCTCGCCATTTTGTACCGGCACACCATCAGCGTCGGCTATACGAAACTCCTGAGCAGGTAGTGCAAAACCGACAGTTCCGGCCATCCGCTCACCCACCAACGGATTACTGGTATTAATAATAGTCTCACTCATGCCATAGCGTTCCAGAATGCGCTGACCAGTTGCGGCCTCCCAGGCATTAAAAGTCTGCTCGGTGAGCGGCGCTGAGCCACAGATAAAGACCCGAATGCTAGCGACACTTGCGTGATTTAGACCAGCTTGTTGGAGTAGTCGGGTATAAAAAGTAGGTACGCCCATCAACACTGTAGCCTTTGGTAATAGTTCCAGTACCTGGGCTGCATCAAATTTGGCTAAGAAGATCATGGGGGTGGCGTTCAAAAGCGCGCAATGGCTGGCTATAAATAAACCGTGAACGTGAAATATAGGCAGCGCGTGAAGCAATACGTCGTCCTTCTGCCAACCCCAGCAAGTGCTTAGGCTATGTGCATTAGAGGCTAAGTTAGCGTGGCTTAACATAGCACCCTTAGAGCGCCCAGTGGTACCCGAGGTATAAAGAATGGCAGCCATATCGTCAGGTTGCCGCGTCGCCGTGGCAGGCACTGGGTTAGCAGAGTGTGCTGCAACTCGCTCAAGCAATGTGCCCTGACCGTGATCATCCATAGTAAAGGTCTGCACATCAGAGCGTTCAATTTGACCAACAAATAGGGCCGGTTGCGCATCATTGATAAAGTAATCAACCTCAGTTTGGGTATAAGCGGTATTCAAAGGCACGTATACACCGCCCACTTTCAGACAGGCCAAATAAAGCGCCAAATTCTCAGCAGACTTTTCTACCTGCACAACTAACCGATCAGCAGGCTGCAACCCCTCTGCTACTAACGCTCGCGCAATATCATTCACTCGCTCCTGGAGATGCTGATATCGCCACACAGTGCCGTCAGCTAGGCGCAGGGCGTCGGCCAAAAAATTGCTCGCAAAACTGTGTTCAAGTGCTTGGTAAAAATTGGCCATCAATATCTCTCCTTTGTGGCTAATATTAACCAAAATTCTGCGACGTTTACTGATTAATCGCCCCTTCACAACTAGGCGGTATAGAAAAATGCCACCTGCTTCAACATTGTATTTCAAAATGTTGCAAGCACGTACAGCCTCTGTTAACTTTTAGTGCATGCATTCCAAAAGGAAGCTCTGCCAAGTTTTGAGTTAGAGCATAAGTAGGGGGAGAGAAGCGCATCACTGAGTTGGCAGCAACCGTGATACGCATTGGTGCACGACTTACTGGTCGTTGCGCTCGTTCGACAGATGCAATGAGAGTGGTATCTGAATTCCCAAAAAATAATAATAGTGGGAATACTTAGTCGCCCTACGGGGCGACTTTTCTTTTTCTGATTATCGCTTCAATTTATTACCTCACGCACCCACCGATTTGACGAACAATATGCCAACCTAAGCGCAAATGCTGTTCCTCTCTCAATTTAACTCGTAAACTTCAAGCTTTAGCCTAAAGGTGAAGTGTTGTCTTCTTTAATCCCTTTTTTGATCCCAGCCATCAATAGATCATTTGACGTGGAAATTACCCTGCCCGGCAGCAAGTCTATTGCCCTAAGGCAATTGGCAATAGCAGCTCTCGCACAAGGTACAACACGCCTCATCGGCATTCCCGATTGTGATGATGCCCAGGCAATGATCGACTGCCTAATCCAGTTGGGCGTCAACATACAAACCGATGGCCAACACACCGTTGTAAAAGGCCCAATGGACTTGGGCGACTCAACCGTTCATCTAAATGCCCGAATGAGTGGTGCATCAACGCGCCTACTTATCGGTATGGCGGCGCTGCGCAAAGGTGTTACGCATATTGACGGCCACCCATCTCTACGGGTTCGATCGAACAAACCACTCTTTGACGTGTTACAGGCACAGGGCTGCGCTGTTGAGTCAGCAAGCGGCGGACTACCAGCAACAATCACTGGCCCCATTGAAGTAAGCCCTAGCCTGACAATTGATGGATCTCTGTCTAGCCAATACATCACTGCGCTATTACTTATCGCGCCAATGACTTGCCCCGATTCCGGTCAAATGATCAACATTTCAGGGGACCTAGTCTCTAAGCCGTACCTTGATATTACTTTGAATGAAATGAATAAATGCGGCGTTAACGCCCATTGGCAGGACGAGAAAACAATTTTTGTAGAGCAAAACCAATATCAAAGTGGCCAGCGCACAATAGAGGGCGATGCAACGGCTGCCACCTATTTTAGTGCGCTTGCTACTTTGCACTGTGGCAGTGTGACCTTAACGAATATCGACCAGACTACGCATCAGGGTGACTATGAATTTTGTACTGTCATGGAGGCACTAGGGGCCACAGTTGAGAGGAGCGGCCATACACGCATTGTAGGCCCCGCTAAGCTCAGCCCCTTACAAGAGGTAAATATGCAGGCGATGCCAGATGCAGCGCTTACACTCATCGCGATGTCGCCTCTTCTGCCAGGCTCAAACACTATTACTGGATTACAGTCGCTCCACCATAAAGAGTGTGACCGACTTGAATGCCCAGCTACTGAGCTAAGGGCCATGGGAGTTGACGTGAAAACTACATTAGACAGCGTCACCATTGAAGAAATAGATCCAAGTAAAATTGCCCCACACACGCTGACCACGTATCACGACCACAGAATGGCCATGGCGTTTTCAATGCTTGGAAGTTGCAGCCACGCATTGCGCGTTGATGATAAAGCAGTGGTCAATAAGACTTACCCAAACTACTGGCAGGACTACAACAAACTCATTGCAAAGCTGTAATTAAGGTCCAGCAGGTCAACAAAATCAGCGCCGTGAAACGCACCGTTCAAGTGCGCTAAAGCGGGCTTGCTGAGAGTACTCTTTATTGGCTATTTATTTCTATTAGGCGACTTCTCCTTTGGCTTAGCACAACACTCTGTTATCTTATTAAAGAAAAAAGAGAGGTAATTCCATGTCTTCGGGAGATATTTTTGATCATGAGGCTAAAGTTTTAGAGGCTGCTGAAGAACTGATAAGCCAAGGCAGCGCAACACCTGCAGACCATCAAAAACTAGGCGCAGAATACAAAAAATTGCTCCGAACAACTAAGCGCATTATTAAGCTCAGCGATAAAAGCGAGCAACGCTTAACCGCCCTTTCCAAAGAAGCCCAAGACACAAACAAACAACTTGAGGGCTTATCTAACCAGCTTTCAAAATACCTATCACCGCAACTCTACAAATCTATCTTTACCGGCAATAAAGCCGTCGCTAGAACCAGTTCACGGAAAAAGCTCACAGTATTTTTCTCTGACTTATGCGGCTTCACCAATATTGCAGAAAACCTTGAGTCTGAAGATGTGACAGATATGTTGAATCTTTACCTAGAAACAATGACTCAAATAGCACTCAATTATGGCGCAACCATCGACAAATATATTGGCGATGGCATCATGCTATTTTTTGGCGACCCTGAGTCAGCTGGCATCAAGGAAGACGCAATAAACTGCGTAAAAATGGCTCAAGAGATGCAAGACACCCTGCATGGCTTGCAAGACAATTGGCATCAGTACGGCCTGCAAAGCCCACTACAAATGCGCATTGGCATAGCCACCGGGTTTTGTACGGTAGGCAACTTCGGTAGCGAAACGCGATTGGAATATACGGCTATAGGATCTGGCGTTAACACTGCCTCAAGACTAGAAGCGGCCGCGGAAAATGGCGAAATATTGATGTCCTTCGACACCTACGCCCTGGTCAGCGACCAAATCCCCTGCCAAGAATTGTCTACAGTGAATCTCAAAGGCATAGGTCCGGTAAGAACCTTTCAGCCGTTGCAAAACATCGAAGATATTCAAGCGTCTATCTCTTTAGAGGTAGGTAGCTCATCGCTGAACGCAAATCTCGCAGCTTTATCGATTGAAGATCTAGAAGAGTTTGAGGCCTCATTACTGCGCGCACTGGACAAAGTAAAAGGCACAAAAGAAAGCATGAGCAAACAAGAATCATTGCTCTAATGATGGCATAGCACAGCCGAAAAGCATCAATAGAGCATAGCCTTTTGCAGATCTAGCAGCGGGCGGCGTTTCCAGCTAGTGCTTTAGACCACCTCTGCGCTTTCTATAGCGCAGCAGTTGTCTAGTACAATGCTAGGTCTCAACGCAGTCATATAAATCTCACCAAAAAACATTGGGCAACCTGAAAGTCTGAAGCCCCAAAAGAGATTTGTGCAACCTAGACGACGTAGCCACGATAAACAAAGACAGGCCCTTTATCGGTTTCCGCGATTTCAAATTCAAAACGCTGCACACGCCTAGCCATTTCTATAAAACCCAAACCGGCCCCCTTAGAACCCTCTGGCGGCCCACTGCGTAAACGCTCTTTATACATTTTACGAAGCTCAGTGGCGTCCTTCATGCTTAGATCGACCAAGCTCTTTTCCAGCGCTGTGCTCTTTTCAGAGTCTATGGTGTTCACTGCTTCGATCAAAAAACCTTCATCCGTAAGACTTATAGCAATAGTACCTACACCGTCGCCAGTAGCAGAAGACCGTGTATCTGCATAGCGAATAATATTCTGTGCTTGCTCAATGAACACGCCAAATACCTTCTTAGCCACACTATCTGAAGAGTCTGTTTCTGAAAGCTGGTGCCTTACGGGGTTAGAAATAGACGTTAGCAAATCTTCGGACAGAGGGCCTGAGTAACAAAAAAGGGTCTTTCGCGCTTGCATGAACTTATGTAGTTCTAAAGTTGCATCACTTACCATCTAAATATATCCTTATATTTATTGAAACTAACGATTACTCGTCTTCAGCATCAGCGCCGGATTCACTCGGCATTTCAACAAGCTCAAACTTACATTTGATCATATCCTCAGCGAAGTCTTCTCCTGCCTCAAGCATGGTGTCGTCGTCTAAGCGGTAGTTCCAATTGACGTTTACCGCCACACCGCTTTCGGCTTTTTCCTCAAAGAACTCAAAAAAGTCGAAGAAAAATTTTGCTGATGAACTGTTGAAGTAAAAAAGCTCCAACTCCACCGTATAAGAACCGCTGTCCGGCACTGAACTTCTTAGCTCCGTCATGACCGGGCTGGAAAATTCCTGAATATTTTCAGGGTAACATTCGCCGACAATGCGGCAACTGGTTGCTGAAATCTCTATCAGGGGGGTTCTTTGTGTAGCTGCTAATTGCATTTGTTATACCTCCTCTACTTCCGATACTTGGGAACTGGATTCATCGTCATTAAGTGAAAACGCCAATAAAGTTAGGTCATCACGATAAGGCGCGCCCCCACGATATAGATCGACACTAGTCATAATGTTCGTTACTAAACTGTCTGGTGTTGCTTGTTTGGTGTTTTGCAATGAGCGCATCACTCGGCGTCTACCGAATGCTATGGGTCTATCTTCAGCACTCATAACGTCCGTAATACCATCCGTTAGCATGACAAAGGCGCCACTGAGGTTTTCAATTACGTGTGTATTAAACTGAAATTCGCCTGAGGTCTTAGAAGAACCGACAGATCGTCTATCACCTTTAACTTCTGATGCACCATCTTCGCCAACCAAGAACAGCGAGGATTTAGCCCCTGCATATTCCAATCGGCGCTCTTTACGATGGTATATACACACACCGCCGTCAAAGCCTTCATCAATTTTTTGGTTCGACGCATCTTGCTGACTTAATGTCTCCATCACCAATTCATTGGCTTTAGTCAGATAATCGCCAGCATTTTGCGCGTAAGTCTCGTCAATGGCTTTATCTAATACAGAGCGAGCAATAATCGACAAGAACGCCCCCGGAACGCCGTGACCAGTACAGTCGACAACGGCAATGTATACGCGCTCGGGCAGACTACGGACAAAGTAGATGTCTCCACCGACCAAATCTCTAGGACGCCAATGCACCTTAAACGATATGTCACCTGGATATTCTTTAGGCAACAATGCGTTTTGCAAACGCGCGGCGTATCGAATTGAACTGTCTATCTCATCTCTAGTACGCACAAGTTCTTCAGTTCGTGCATTAATGAGGGATGCCACTTCGTCGGACATGCGAGAAAAAGCGACACCCATCAATTCAATGGAAGCACGCTCTTTCGTTTCATCGTCACCCGACGCCAATTCACTACGCATATGTTCAATATCGTTGATCATCATTTCTTTTGGACCGCCATCTAATTCGGTGGCCAGAATTTCCATTTTCGAGAACATCAAATTGTCACGTTCTTGGCGGCGTCTGCCACGATCGACGCGCTGCTCTTCAGAGTACACAAGATGCTCTCGATACTGGTCTATAGTTTGCGATAATCGCCCAACCTCATCGTTCGAAGAAGACAAAAGCTTGCTTCTTGAAGGCATCTCAAGCGATAAGTCCCCCTCAGACATGCCCCTTAAAATCCCAATGGCCGCAGTGATCTGACCAAATGCGCCAATAGTTAAAGAAAGAATAACCAATACAACAAACAACGCCACTGCCGCTATTGTGAAGTAGGTATTATTCGTTGTGGTGGTTTGCAGGGCGATATTTTCGCTTTGGTCTTTGAATATCAGCAAACCAATCTCGTCTGCCGAAGCTTGATAACTTAACGGAATCGACGTCATTGATACACCAAGGTCCGCAACCACATCGCTGAAGGTCGCATCAGAGGACGACTGGGCGCGAGCCTCAGCTTCGGAAATCAGCAGGCGTAGATTCGAAACCCCGTACTCTTCTTCAACTATTTCGTCATCGCCGTAGTATTCGTCGAGACTAATTGATTTTCCGCCTGAGCGAACGGCAAGTCGAACTTCGAAGTCTTCACTGAACAACTCAAGGTTATCAACCAGGTTTTTACCAATTACAACCAAGGCCACCGCTTCATCGTCTGCATCGCGCAAGCCGAAGCTAATTGAATCATTAACCGACAGTGCCTTATTGCCACTGAGGTCGGTAATACGCACAACATTGCGCGTAGGTTGATCGATAGAGGTGCGTAAAAAACTGTCAAAGTTCAAGAAAAAATCTGGACGCGCCTCTTTGCCACATGGATCTGCACCTTGCAAAAACAAGCCAGACTGACAATAAACTTGGCGCCCGGTTATTGTGTAGGCCATCACAAAACTAATTTCTTCCAGCTCAATGGCTTCTTCAAAGACCAGATCAAATAGTCCTTTAGCCATGTCTGTTCGACCTTCCGCTAAAGCAGTGATGAGTGGGTTTTCATCACCTTCTGCTGAAAAAACATTTTCCAAAGGATCCCAAAACCTAGTGATGTCAGGAGAACCCAGCTCTGGATCAAATTTCTCTACCGAGCGCTCAAATTGCGCGTCCGATGCAGATAACCATGCAGCACTATAGGTCTGAGCTAATGATTCCGAGGTGAACGCATCGGAAGCAGACTTAAGTGTTTGGGTAGAATAGAAGAAAATACTGAAAATAACCAAGAAACCGGCTATGAGTAGCGTTACTAGCTTATTACGAATAGACATTTTTCGAGGACCTTAACCTAATCTAGAATCTAACAATGAATTTGTGTTCACCGTCCTTTTAGTCTTTCAATCTGTAGACAACACTCATTACTACATCCGTCACTGCCACGGTGGCGCCATTAGTTTCGTATGGAGTAAACTTAAGCGTATCCATATATCTCATTGCTGAACGGTCAAACAATCTTCGAGGTTTAGATTCAACGATCACCGCACCAACAGCATTGCCCTCAATGTCGACATTGAATTTTACAACCACCACACCACTGACCCCGTAGGACTTTGCGCGGCGCGGAAAAGATGGGGTGCCTTTTTCAACTAGTTCAACTTCGACTTCGCCCACGCCGTCGACTCTTCCGCCATAACTTTCCGCGAAAACAGAGGGCACACTTAATACCATTGAGACCAAAGCCAATCCGGTTGCTCTTAACAGTGACATTTGCTTACCCATTCCTAATACCCCTCTCTTATCGACAATTCATTGTGTTTTAAACTCATGTCGACAAGTTCACGCTCTACGTGTTGATCCATTTAGGGACCGCTGAGCGCGAAAAAACTTCCGACCTGACCCGATAAGTGTACGCGAGTAGATATATGGGTTACAACGACCAAAGACATATGCCCTGTTGAAGAAAGCACTTTATTTCCTCAATTTGAACATTTATGTGGTCAGTTAATTACACACAAGAAGCTTTCGCCCAGTTCATAATTGGCGCCGTTTCCCTTATAGTGTCGTGATAACATTGATCATTCGGTAACACTTAAGGCGGATGAGGTATATTTAGCTCGATGACTTCTCGCACAAATTTTGAGATCACCTTTTGGGGAGTTAGAGGATCTGTGCCAACACCGGCGCAACACACTCGCAAATATGGCGGAAATACACCGTGTCTGGAGGTCAGAGCAGGAAATAATCTACTTTTGATTGACGCAGGCACTGGCATTTGTAGATTTACTGAACGCCTGACCCAAGCGCAAAATCAAGGGCTAAGTATCTCTATTTTGCTCAGTCACACCCATTGGGACCATATTCAAGGATTACCCTTTTTCAAGCTCGCTTTTAACCCGGCCAACAACATCAAAATTTATGGTCCAAAGCGACCAGGCTTTACCCTTCGCAGCTGTCTAGAAGCAGCCATGACTCCACCCAACTTCCCTATTCCATTCGATTTATTGGCTGGCATCAAAGAAGTGATAGAAATAGCACCAGGAGAGGGTATCGAACTCGATGGGGTCAAAATTTCTACCGCAGAGTTAAACCACCCAGATGGCAGCATTGGTTTCCGGATAGAGCATAATGGCAAAAGCCTTGCTTACTGCCTCGATCACGAGCATGAAGAGCCAGATCAAGTTCACCCAGGCTTAAGAGAGCTAGCAGAAAACTCTGATGTACTGATTTTTGACGCAGCTTACTCTGATGAAGATTACGCTAAATTCAAAGGTTGGGGACATTCAACTTGGCAGGTCGGCCATAAAACTGCCCAGCAGCTTGGAGTAAAGACACTGGTTCTTTCAGGATTCAACCCAGACCTTACTGACGATGAATTAGACGCCATCGCTGAACAAACTAAAGATATGACTGGCAACACCATCGTTGCCAAAGAAGGCGAAACTCTAGCCCTATAGAGCCTACCCAGATAGCCCCTGATCCGTTTACTCCGGCCCCTAGGTTGCTTGAACTGAATCCTAGGGCTAATTTCTTGGAAAGAGTTCTAGGAAAGATTTTTAGGACAGAGCCCTCAAACCTATTAAACAACGAGACCGCGTAGCGTTATGGAAGAAGCAGAGAAGAAGGAAAAAATTGCTAAAATTTTGCCCGCGTTAAGCACACAAGACATCGATGACTTTCTGCCCATGCTCGAGGAAAGGCATGCCGCAGGCGGCACCATTTTGGTTTCACAAGGTGATACTGACCGAGACTTGTACTTACTGCTAAATGGCTCTTATTCCGCTTTCTACAAAATCCGTGTGAATTTGACAGCCGTTGCAACCAATGTAGGTAATTGGCCTGGCCCCAGCCTGCTTGGCGAAGTTAATCTGGTGTTGGATAACACACGGACAGCCACCGTGGTTGCCAGAGAAGCCTGCGACTACCTGTACCTCTCAAAAGAAAGCTTCGACGTAATAAGCGAAAAACACCCATCTATTGCAATTAAAATTCTCACCGCGTCGGCGGCCATAATTAACGGTCGATTTGAATCAATGCGTAAAACCATGTACTCGAGCATTATTCACGACAGTCCTACGGTGCCTGTAGGCATAACACGTCTTGGACGCCTGCTTGGAAACTGGAGTCGAGTGCCCGAGGAGATCAGCAAAAAACTCTTTGCCGATTTTGATGGCGAAAATTTCAACAGCTAAAGCCGACAACCAACATCGATAGGCCGGTCTAAATCGCAAACCTAATAGGTAGACGGTGAGAAAACACCGCTCTATTGAGCTTCAATATATAAGCGAGCTTAAGGCACCCACCTCTGATAACTTTACTACTTGTAAAAAGACACAATTACAGCAGCAGTGCTAAATCAGCAATACAAGAGTATAAAAAGGGGAGTGAAATGAGCGAAACAACAACAGAAATGGGTCTATTCGAGACCATGTATAACTGCAGGGCAATGCGTAAGTTAGATACCAAAGCGGTACCTGAGGAGCATTTACTCAAGCTTATAAGCGCGGCCAATCAGGCGCCATCAGGATCTAATACCCAGGGCGCGCGATGGATAGTTGTGACCGATCCAGAGGTCAAAGCACAACTGGCAGCGCTGAACAAAACTGGCGTTGAAAGCTATTTAGCACCCTTAGTCGATAATCCTGGCAGCCTGTCCCACCAGCCAGCAGACAAGCGCCAACGTATGGTCAATGCAGTGGTTTGGCAGAAAGAACATTTGCACGAAATACCTGCACTGATTATTGCTTGCATGGATTTCGGCGAGACACCAACGCCAGCAATGGTCGCAGGCGGTAACGGCTCCATATGGCCCGGCATTCAAAACTTACTCTTGGCCGCCAGAGCACTAGAGCTAGGTGCAGCGCCTACGACACTGGCACTGACCAACCCAGAAGCCGCGGCCAAAGTATTGAACCTAACCAGCTCGATGCATGCTTACTGCCTTATCCCAGTGGGCTACCCATTAGGCAAATTCGGCCCTGTCACCAGAAAGCCAATGGAAGAAATTCTGCGCTTTGATCGGTGGTCTGACTAGGCACAAACAAACCGAACAAAGATTGGGCCATGCTCAATCTTCGTTCGTTCCTAATTCCATTAAAGTTCGATCCAAACTCATATTGAGTTCAGTACGCGCTTGATCTAATCCTAACGGACATCGGGCTAAATTCGTTAAGTACTCGGCTAGCTGCCTCGTTTTACTTCGCATTTTACCTCCCAGCCATCAGGCCTTGCCATAGGGGCTTACTGGCTTTACAGATGGTTAGCCACAGCAGAATGCTTGGGCACTAAGACGAATTCACAATTTTAATTACCCGCAAGACAAGCATGCTTTGTCTTTAACAGCCAACTTGATTACCATCGCGCAATGGCCTTGTAGTTCAATGGATAGAATAGTCGCCTCCTAAGTTAAATTGGGTCATATGTTTGGAAACGGCATATGAGATGCATTCAAATTCGGGGAAACCTTCTTACTTAGGTAATGGCAATCCCGAGCCAAGCCGATCAATTCGGAAGGTGTAGAGACTTGACGGATGCAACCTAAAACCAGCAGCGCAGAAGTGCGACTGGATAAGGTTAAGAGAAAGTCCAGACCACGAACATTAATAATGGCTACGAAAGTAGTAGTGGTACGAAGCGATAGATACAGGTTCGACTCCTGTCGGGGCTACCATTGCCGACCACCGGCAATTTTTTATTGCGAAAGATTTAGCGCCATTAGCGCTTAATGCCCATCCGTAAAACTCAAAAACGAAGCAATTTTCTCAACCGCTTCAGGCTCAGAAACCACGTGATTAGCCGCAAACCCCCTACCTGGGCTGCTCATTGCAACCCAGATCGTAGTCTGCCAAATCATTCGGAATACCCGCATGTTCTCTAGCTACTGGTGATTGTACAATGCCTTGACTGTTAACCACGGCGCCAAGCCCCTTGGATCACACTGCTTGCTCCAAGCCCATCACCACGGGGCAACATTCAAACTGCACGCAACGCGCTACCAAAAAAAGTGACATCCCCGAGGTTTTTCGAGTAGCGCAACATAGGTTGTCGAACCCCCAAAAATTTACAACTACTCGAATATGCGGTTCTATGTTCAAGCATGCTTGGAGACGGAGCATCTTTAGAGGCGTGTGTACGTCAGTGCCTCGCAATACCCTCACGACGTCGACTCTCATTGTAATTTAGGCAACCTATTTCAGGAGCAAGAAAAACTTGAGGCGTCTAGGCAACACTATTCTCGTGCTTTTACAATTGATCCCAAGCACCTAGAGACCCACCTTAATTTTGCAAAGTTAGCAGAGAAGCAACAAAATATTTCGGAGGCTTAAAAACACTACCGAGCGGCACCGAAAATTGAACCGCAGAGCGCGGATACCCACTTCGCTTTAGCAAACCTTTACGACTGAGAATAGGCCGACCCGCTAACAGACTTAGATAACTTCGCAGCACAAATTAAGGCGTTGGATCTAATAATCAGCAATGATAACTCAACCGTTCATTTCGCCGGTTCGCAAGTTGTAACCACCTATGTTTTACCTCCATTCATTGCAGGCTAGCGCTGGACGGAAACTCGAAATGATAGCTATTGGTATCCAAACACTGTGCGCCTTTTCAGAAATACCAAAGGTGGCGACTGGGCTGATGCGATTGGTAACGTGGCGACAAAATTAGAGCAAAATTTAGCAACTGACAAATACTACCGTGAAGAACGTCTTTAATAACTGCCCCCGTCCAGATGCAACTATAAGTACGACCAACGCCGGTTCTGTCAATAATTGCCAGCCCTACATAGCCAGAACAAAAAGTTCCTCGACGGACAACTTCACTACCTCTACCAAACAGGTATGAGCACTGGGGCCTTGGGCCAAACTCGAAGTGCCTTTATCCTTAGTCAAGACATTCGGGTTACCGTTTAATTCAAGCCCGGCAGTTTCAGCACTGGGTGCAAACCAAGCGCCAGTAGGTAAAATCACAACGTCTTCTTTGATATTCTCATTGATCACCGCGCCCACAACACAAGCCCCTCGATCATTAAATACACGAAGCAAATCTCCCGCTTTAATATTTCTCAATGCCGCGGCGTCGGGGTGTAGGGTTAAAGGTTCACGACCCTGAATCTTGCCAGCCTGACTATAAGCACTCTGATCATATTGACTGTGCAGTCTACGCTTGGGTTGGGGAGAAATTAAATGTAACGGAAACTTTTTATTACCCGCTCCACCCAACCGTTCAAAAGGCTCCAGCCAAACCGCATGTCCGGGGCAATCGGCGTAGCCGAAGCCATCAATTGTGTTAGAAAATATTTCAATTTTTCCAGAAGGCGTAGACAGTGGATGTTTTGCTGGATCCATACGAAAGTCCGCCAGCCAATCACCCATAGCGGTCTTAGCCGGTATCTGATAACTGCCCTTCTCTAGAAACTCGTCAAAATCCGGCAATTCAAAACCCTGAGCTTTGGCCCGCTCATTGGATCTTTGCCAAAGATCTCGCAACCATTCCCTCTCCCCTTTGCCCTGAGTAAATTTATCGGCAAAACCTAACTTATCTGATAAGCCGGAAAAAATTTCATAATCAGAGCGCGCATCAAACTGAGGGGGAATGGCTTGCTGCATCAAGTGCGCGTAGGGGTCGTGACTGGATGCACAAATATCTGTACGTTCGAAAGTAGTTGTTGCAGGAAAAACAATATCGGCCCATTGCGCGGTGGGTGTCCACCAAGGTTCATTAACAATCACCGTATCGGGCCGGCGCCACGCTTGGGTCAGACGGTTAAGATCTTGGTGATGGTGAAATGGGTTACCACCGGCCCAATAAATCAGACGCGTATCTGGAAATGTAATGTCTTGGCCATTGTAGCTAATAGTGTCACCTGGGTTGAGCAACATGTCGGCAATGCGCGCAACTGGAATAGCAAAGTCGGCAGGATTTTTGCCCTTGCTTACTGTCGCCCAATTAAAGCGACGCCAATTACTACCGACAAAGCCTTCTGCACTGTAGCCAAATCCAACACCTCCACCCGTCAGACCGATCTGGCCCAACATTGCAGCCAGCGTAACCAACATCCAATAGGGTTGTTCGCCGTGATCGGCGCGCTGCAGCGCCCATGCTGCGGTAAGAAAGGTCCTTTTGCCCGCAGCCTCAATTGCTAAAGATTCGATGCTGTTCGCAGAAACTGAGGAGATTTGCGCCGCCCACTGAGGGGTCTTTGCTTGTCCATCAGTCTGACCAAGCAAATAGCTTTGAAAGCGTTCGTA
>Ga0115004_10001062_pt1 | contig 22077 bp, 20 predicted proteins | sample ArcticOcean_MG_C_10_FD_88737 | JGI IMG/M metagenome (GOLD analysis project Ga0115004, IMG submission 88737) | Marine microbial communities from western Arctic Ocean - ArcticOcean_MG_CB11_90 | ecosystem: Environmental > Aquatic > Marine > Oceanic | place: Arctic Ocean: Canada Basin | collected... | reverse complement strand
TTACTTGCGCCCTAGAATTGAGACGCTTAAACCCCAACTCTAAAATAGTTATTCTAGAACGCGGATTTCTACCTACCGGTGCGAGCACAAAAAACGCGGGATTTACATGCTTTGGATCTCCTTCGGAATTACTCGACGATTTAAGCAAGTCTAAAGAAACTGATGTATTTCAACTAGTAGAAAACCGCGTAAATGGACTTTCTAAATTAAGAGCCTTAGTCGGAGATGCAAATATGGACTACAAGGAATATGGTAGTTATGAATTATTTGACAATCCAGCACTTTACGAAAGCTGCATCTCCCAACTTGACTACCTAAACAAGCAATTACACAAAACTTTTAATGCCACCACTTTCGAGGTGTTTACAAATGCGACTGCATTTGGCTTAGACAAAAACAGTCTTTTAATAAAAAATAATTTCGAAGGTCAGATTAACACCGGTAAGATGATGAAAAAACTCCTGCACCTTACTAGGGGAGGAAATATTGAGATTTTAAACGGTTTTAATGTAACAGATTTCGAGTTCAAACAAAACAGATGGGATGTTTACAGCCCAGAAGTAGTGCTAAAAACAAACAAGCTAATTCTCTGCAACAATGCATTCGCATCAAAGTTTTACCCAGAATTTGACCTAAAACCCGCCAGAGCACAAGTATTAATCACTAAACCCATAGAAGGATTAAAGCTGAAAGGCTGTTTCCATATGGACGAAGGTTATTACTATTTTAGGAATGTGGGCAACAGAGTCTTGTTTGGTGGCGGTAGGAATTTAGATTTCGAAGCGGAAGAAACATTCGAGATGAAAACAACTGAGAAAATCCAAAAGGAACTAAAACATTTACTAGAGACCAAAATCTTACCCAATCAAACATTCGAAATTGAAAAGTCTTGGGCTGGAATTATGGGAGTCGGATCTTCTAAAACCACACATATAAAACAATTAAACGAGGGACTTTTCTGCGCTGTTCGCATGGGTGGCATGGGCATAGCATTGGGCACAAATGTTGGACAAGAAGTAGCACAACTAGCTACTAAGAATTAATCTGACATTCTGACAAAACCACCTTCAACAACACTCCATTTTCAAGCACTGCCATTATGGCAAAAGAAATTTAATGTCAAAATATTTATGAACTATAATCAAGTGTTAAGTTAAAGTTAACTAATAATTCAATGCACACTATACTAAGTAATTACAAGTATTACTTAATTAATATAATTAAGCTAAAATAGATGTACATAGAGTATAAAAGCCACAAAAAGACACTATAAAAACATAGAATAAATGCTATTATTAGAGAAAGAATTATACATTTGGTAAATAATTTTAATTTAAGGAAATGCAAGAAAAATCACTACGAAACATCCTACTTATAGCGCTTAGTGGCTACCTTATTTATACGATTAAAAATGTACTCAGTCCATTTTTAATCGCCCTGTTTTTAGCATACCTAATAAACCCACTAATCAATTTTATACAAACTAAATTACGGATTAAAAAAAGAGGTTTCGCAATTGCCTTAGGACTTACATTTTCGAGTATACTACTATCCGGGCTTTTCCTTTTAAGTCTACCAACTATTAACAAGGAATTCCACAATGCTGCAAAACTATTAAAAGAGTATGCAGACATCATCCCTCCTATTCCAACAGAACTACAAGAACAAGTAAATCAATTTCTACATTCAGATCAAGCAAAAGAATTTATAAACAGCAGTACCATAACAGAGACTTTCAATAAGGTTAGCCCTCTAATTAAAGCACTATTTAACGAATCGCTGGATTTAGCTATGGGTGTTTTTGGTCTATTCTTTATACTCATCTACCTTGTTTTCATCTTACAAGGCTACCCAATGCTCAACAAAACATGGATTAATTGGATACCATCCAATTACAGGGAACAAGCTAAAGGCATAGGAAACGATTTAAATGAAGGGATGCGTGCCTACTTTAGAGGTCAGGCAACAATTGCATTAATTGTAGGGCTTTTGTTTTGCTTAGGATTTAGTATTATCGGACTTCCACTCGCAATTTTAATGGGGATTTTAATAGGATTGCTAAACCTTGTGCCCTACCTACAAATAGTAGGATTTATCCCTGCGTTTCTTTTGTGCATACTCCAAAGTATGGAAACAGGACAAAGCTTATGGACAACTATAGGATTAGCCACTTTAGTGTTTTTTATAATTCAGCTTATTCAAGAAAGTATTCTTATTCCACGAATTATGAATAAGATTACAGGCTTACATCCTGCAATCATTCTACTATCACTGTCTATTTGGGGAAGTTTACTAGGGATTACTGGTCTAATTTTAGCACTTCCAATTAGTACATTGCTTCTATCCTACTACAAAAGATTTGTAAACAAAGAGCTTAAATAGGTCTTTCTGAAGTATACTAAACCCCTTTTACTACGCTTTCAAACTTCAACTGACATCTCATCGATAATCCAGATAGTTATCAGGAAAAACTAGTTGTCATTCTAGACTTCTCGAAGGAATGTCGGTGAATCTATCGAAGACCAGCTCAACAATTATTCCACCACCATTTGTTGTGTTTCCACCACTCGATTATCCAACACCAAAGATACCATATACATACCCGAAGAATACAAACTCAAATCCTCATGCACCCTGCCTACTGCGCCTTGAATGGGGTAGCTACTCATTAGCTGACCTTGTAAATTATGTATTTCTAGCTTTGCTGTACGATTGAAATCCTCGATATCGAAATACAAATAAGTATAGTTTTTAGCTGGGTTGGGTGCTATACGTAATTGTGGTGTAGGCTCAATAGCCACATCCCCTACACTCAATTCTGGGAAATTAAAGTTTAAATCTACCACTCCATCTGGACAATAATAATCGTACAAGTTATTGTCTGTACTCGCAAAAGTGTCTAGTTGCATGGTGTAAGGGTTAAATTTATAAGCATACAAACTCCACGTTTCGTTTGGGCTTATCTTAGCCCCTGGCAACACAAAAAGCGAAGTGCTATCTCTATTCCAACGGAAATCTCTAAGAATAGAAGTTTGTTGGGGGCATTCCCAACGAGCTAGCTCATCTCCTTGTAAGTTGAATTTGTAGATTTCTGTATAGTCATCATCGTAATTAAAGTTCCCCTCTGCAACATTTATCCCCAGAATTAAGTTGCTATCCACATCTAAAACCATACTACTATTAGAATAGGTTCTATTGTCTTCAGAAATATCCTTAGACCAAACGGTTTCCCCATACTTATTAACTTTGTATAAAGCAGGTCTAAAATTGGGGATTTCTCTTTGTATAGCTATTGTCATAAATTCTCCTTTTGCAATCTCTACTACATTAGCATTACTATTACTTATATAAATAGTATCCTCAGTATCCTGCTCCCAACGGTAAATATTACGCCATTCCACAGTTCCTAGGCTATCGGTTTTTACCAAACACGCCCGTAGGTAATGCAGATTAGAACCCTGATTATAGTAGGGGGGGGCGTACGCCCCCCCCTCTACAAGATAACCCCCATCTGAGCAAGTTATAACTCTTTGGGGGATAGACTCACTCTCAGGTAGCAGCACTGATGACCATAGCAACTGACCATCGGGATTGTACTTTTTAAGAGTGGTATCTTCATAATACTCCCAATTATTGATATCGCCGTTATATTCAACTATGATGATGTTATCATTTTTGTCTAGAACCATGGCTAAAACGAAATTACCAATATAATCCTCTTGTAATGTCCTAAACCACAACAACTCCCCACAAGGGTTGAGTTTTAATAAAAAACCATCCGCATAATCCCATTGGTAATGATAAGTTTTACCACCAATAATAATGTTCCCCTGAGAATCTTCTGCCATACATAAAGGCAATGTCGATACGTTTGCTTCAAAAGAATGCTCCCAAACTAAATCCCCAGTTCTGCTTATTTTAAATAGTTTAGGCTCATTAGTTTGACCATCTGCGTTAGCGAGAATAAGTGTACCTCCATCATAAGCTTCTAAAATCTGAAAACCATAATAGGAGTTCTCGTACAACCAAGGGTTTTGTGCATTAACCAGTGAACCTAACAATAGTGCGATATAGATAATATAGCCTCTCATTATTTGGTTATTAAGCTTAGTTTCTGCGTTTCAATCTTCATCCCATCCACCATTAAAGAGATGGAGTAAAGCCCTGATGGGTACTGCTTGTAAAAATTATCGGAATTATTCATACTATAATTTACAAAAGGAAAAATACATTTTATGCAATATACAATTGTATCGTTGTTGAAATTATGGAAATAATTTAAAATGAGCAAATTAGATCGAATAGTTTATTTCAAACTTAAAAAAAGAATCTAAGAAATGCTGCTACTAGTACAGTTTTGCTTGATGTTATGTGTAAAATATCTAACCAATAGACTCTGCATATTCTTTAGACTTTGTAATGATGTCTATAATAGAAACACCATACATAAAATTACCCAAGACTTTTAAATTTACGGGCGAAGCATTTTCAATACGCTGAACCTTTGCTATATGACCCAACTCATATTGAGGGATTCCATGCTCTAACAATCTCAATTCTTGCTTTTCTATCTTCAAATCAAGTCCAAAAACCTTTTCAAGAAATTCTGAAGACTCCTTAATTAAGTCCATTGCTTTTAATTGGCTATACGAATACCTCGCACCTCCTAACATTACTGTATTTACATGAGAATTTGCAGAGCCGTGAACTGGGAATGTATTAGAATTAGCTACCATTCCCAGCACAACAGATTGCTCTCTGGAGGGTACTAAAAAACCAAAACCATCGAAATTGAGCTGTTCTTTTTTAAATTTAATATTAAGAATTCCAATAGGAGAATATTTAATTGTATTCAGTTCAGTAGCCATTTCTTTAGAAACAAATGCACTTAACCTATGTGCAGGAATCGTAGAAATTAACTGGTCGTAAACATATACTTCCCCCTTACTGCAAGCAAGTGAGGACTCGCTAAAATTAATTGCAGAAACTTTAGACTCATAAACAATAGCATCACCCAAGCTCTCTTTCAATCTATTCACCAACGATTGTACGCCATTTTTAAAACTAAACAAAGCTTTGGAAGTGACCTCTTTGGGGTATTCTTTTGTTTCTGAAGGAGCTGCTTTGTATCCAATAAGCGATTTTAATAGAGAACCTTTTCTTGCCTCAAGTTTTTTTAAGAACGGCAAGGTTGCCGAAATACTCATCTTAGAAACATCACCAGCCCAAATACCACTAACCATACTATCGAAAAACAAGCTTCTAAAATCCACTCCAAAATGACGATCTGCAAACTCTGCTATAGTCTCGTCCTCCGTAACTTTTTGGGCTTTTAAATCCTTAAAAAAAGCTTTTACAAACAAAGCTAAATAAGGAGATCTAAGAAATGAGAAAAATGAATATGGTAAAACCTGCAACTTATTATCGTGATACAAATAGCGTTTTTTCGCTTTATCATCTGCAAAAACCAATTCATCCCACAAGCCCAAATCAGCGACCATATCTAATACAAGCTGCCCATTTCCTTTTGGACGGATTCCTCTTGGCCCCCATTCCACAATGCAGTCGTCAAAAGAGCTAGATTCAATAACACCGCCCGAATATTTCTGCTCCTGTAAGACTGTGATATGTGAAGTAGGATGGTACTTTTTAAGATAATACGCAACAGATAAACCCGCAACACCCGAACCCAAAATGCAAATTTTAGACATATTATAAAGTTATTACTCCGTCTATACTCGAAGCTTTCTCATACACAGAGATAATTTCGTCGGCACTTAACATTACTTCTTTTATGGAAATAGAAATAAAAGCACCTTTTGAAGATTCTTTTCTAGTTATTTCAGCTTTTTCAGATTGAAACAGACTTTCTATTTGCGCAATCTTTTTTAAATCAGATTTCACAATAAACTTAAACATATAAACACTCGGAAAACTTAAGTCTTCCAAAGTTTTTCTTAAACTATCAAAATCGTTGTTCATAAAAAATTTTAAACAAAAGTACAAAGCTTATTAAAACATAAGGCACAGCTCGAGCTTTTTTATAAATTTGTTTTCATGATAAAACGAATTGCTATATCTGGTGCTCCTGGAACTGGAAAAACCACCTTAATAGAAGAGCTCTCTAAAAGGGACTTTAAATGCAATCCAGAAATTTCTAGAGAAATTATAGCGCAAGAGCTAAAAATCGGTGGAAATATTACTCCATGGGGAAACTTAAACGCCTTTAGTAAGGTTGTAATAGCGAAACGGCTAGAACAATTCAATGCAGCAAAAGAGCCTATTGAGTTTTTCGATCGCAGCATTATGGACTCCATTGCATACCTTATAAAAGACAAACTTAGCATTAGCCAAGAATGGGATTTCCTTGCCAAAAACAACAGATACTATTCGAAAGTTTTTATTACGCCACCCTGGGAGGCTATATATAAAAGTGATTCTGAGAGACTCGAAGATTTCGAAACAGCAACTGCCATTCACTCTTATATGATTGAAGCTTATGAAAAATACAATTACCAAGTAATAATAGTACCCAAAGTGAGTATTGAGGAAAGAATACAATTTATATTGAAACACATTGAATAAAGAGAACATACATAAAGCACTTAAGCAGCATTGGGGTTACGACACATTTCGACCAAAACAGGAAGAGATAATTAACAGTATACTCGAAAAAAAAGATGCGCTTGCACTTTTACCTACTGGAGGAGGGAAATCTTTATGCTACCAAATTCCTGCAATAATTTCTGAAGGCATTTGTATTGTTATATCTCCATTGGTAGCGCTGATGAAGGATCAGGTGTCACAGTTAAAAAAACGCAACATCAAAGCTATTGCTCTTACAGGTGGAATGCGTCCATCGGACTTAGACATAGCTTTAGACAACTGTGTTTATGGAAACATTAAACTTTTGTACTTATCTCCCGAAAGATTGCAGTCTGAAATTGTATTAACACGAATACAGAAAATGAAAATCAGCCTAATTGCGGTAGACGAGGCACACTGTATTTCGCAATGGGGTTACGACTTTAGACCCTCTTATTTAAAAATCGCTGAAATTAGAGAGCTACTTCCGAATGCTCCAGTACTTGCACTAACTGCTACTGCAACAAAAGTGGTTGCTATTGATATTCAGAAAAAGTTATTATTTAAAAAGAGCCTCTTAATTCAAAACAGTTTTAACAGAAGCAATTTAGCCTATATGGTTTTAGAGGAAAACCATAAGATGGATAGATTGGAGAAAATGCTAACACGCATTAAAGGTTCTGCAATTATATACGTAAGAAGTAGGAAAAGAGCTTACGAACTTTCTACTGAGCTCAACCATATAGGTATAAAATCTCTTTACTACCATGCAGGTCTACCTTCTAGCGAGCGTAGTGCCAACCAAGATAAGTGGATGAATAACTCCGTACGAGTTATGGTCGCTACAAACGCTTTTGGAATGGGAATAGACAAACCCGATGTACGATTGGTGGTTCACCTCCAAAGCCCAAATACTCTAGAAGCTTATTTTCAGGAAGCTGGACGAGCTGGGCGAGATGGTGAGAAATCATTTGCTGTGAGTTTGTTTCAAAAATCTGATTTAGAAACATCTTTAAATAGATTTGAAGAAAACTACCCTAATTCTAAAGAGGTAAGAGATATTTACCAAAAACTAGCCAATTTCTTACAAGTTGCTATTGGCGATGGCTACGAAACCAATTATGAGTTCTCTATAGATGAGTTTTGTGAACAACACAAGCTGTCGAAAGAAAAATGCTTAAAATCCTTTCACATTCTGGAGAAAGAAAAGCACTTGAAATTTGACAGCTACAACAACCAGCTTTCTACAATCCAAATAAGTGCCTCTCCAAATGCGGTGGTAAACTACCAAACAAATAGCACTAAAAAAAGTGAACTCCTTCAGCTACTACTTCGAGTATACCCAAATATATTTGATGAACCTGCAGAAATTAACGAGCGAAAATTAGCCATCCAAATAGGAAAGGATAGCAATTACATACACAAGGTATTATCACAATTAAATCAGGAGGAAATACTCCATTATACAGCTCGAACAAACAGGGGGCGTATCGTTTATCTTTCGGCAAGACATAGCAGTAATAACTTACCCCTCTCAAAAACACACTTCGAAGAAAGAAAATCACTCTTAGTAGAAAAGCTAAAAAGCATGAATCAGTATATCTCGAATACTGAAATTTGCAGATCGCGTATTCTATTAGATTACTTTGATGAACAAACGGAACACAATTGTGGAATATGCGATGTATGTATTGCCCACAATACAAACACAGAAGATTTCAAAAAAACGATACGAGAAGATCTTCTAAAGCGAGTAACTATTAAACCAATATTCATCAGTACTTTTGTGGCACAGTATAGCAAGCTCAAAGAACTTGTTATTATAGATGAAATAAAAGCACTCCTAGAAGAAAGCATCCTTATTAAAGAAGGTGATAAAATAAAACTGAATGAGCAGAGATAAGAAAATTGTATTTATGGGCACACCACAATTTGCGGTCGAATCTTTAAAACATATTCATGAAAGTGGTTATAATGTAGTTGGTGTTATTTGTCCTCCAGACAGACCCGCTGGAAGAGGACATAAACTTCAATCTTGCGATGTAAAAAAATACGCAGTATCTCAAAACATGAATATACTTCAACCTGAAAAACTAAAAAACCCTTCTTTCTTAGCGGATCTAAAGCTTTTAGAGGCCGATTTGTTTATAGTTGTAGCTTTTAGAATGCTTCCCAAGGAAGTTTGGTCGATGCCAAAATACGGTACTTTTAACATTCATGGATCTTTACTGCCACAATACAGAGGTGCAGCACCCATTAACTGGGCTATTATAAATGGAGAGACTAAAACAGGTGTTACCTCCTTTTTTATAGATGAGAAAATTGACACGGGTGCTACACTCCTATATAAGGAGTGCGAAATTGGAGAAAATGAAAATGTAGGTGCGATACACGACAGATTAATGTCTTTAGGTGCCGAATTAGCAACAGAGACTTGTGACGCAATCTTTACAAACTCAGTGAGCCCGAAAATTCAAAAGGAATCTACAGAGCTCAAAGAAGCTCCAAAGTTATTTAAAGCGAACTGTAGAATAGATTGGACTAAAGACACACTTTCTATACACAATCACATTAGAGGGCTTTCTCCCTATCCTATTGCCTGGACAATATTCGTACAAGCAAACACGGAGGACTTGATTATGAAAATTCACAAGAGTACACATACTGTTTGTGAACACGACAAGCAAGTGTCTGAAATTGAAACTAGTAAAACTGAGTTAAAAATATATACCCAAAACGGCTATATAAGTGTATTGGAAATTCAGACGCCAGGCAAAAAGAAAATGGATATTCGCTCCTTCTTAAATGGATATAACTTAAGTTCTGAAACGAAAGCTTGTTAAGCCTTATTCTCACTCGATTTTAAATAATACAGCCAATTAAGTCTGTATTTATCAACAATCCTATGCTTTTATTAACAAAGTACTGCTTTTTAATAGGTTAAACTTGCGCAATCTCAACAATAGTCTATATTTGTAAAGCATTCGTAAAATAATTTAAATTTTAACCTAAAACTGTTTTATTATGAACAAGTCAGAATTAATCGACGCTATGGCCAGCGATGCTGGAATTTCTAAAGCTGCTGCTAAACTTGCATTAGATTCTTTTACAGGATCTGTAGCTAGTAGCCTTGCAAAAGGTGGTAAAGTTGCCTTAGTTGGGTTTGGATCATTCTCAATCTCAGCTCGTGCTGCAAGAGAAGGTCGTAATCCTCAGACTGGTAAAACTATTCAAATCGCTGCTAAGAACGTTGTTAAGTTCAAAGCTGGTGCAGATTTAAGCGGAAAAGTAAACTAATTACTTTTTTACCAAGATAAAAAAACCTCGCATTTGCGAGGTTTTTTTTTGCTTAACACTCAACATGTAAGCCATCGTATGCAATAAATACGTTGGCTGGTAACTCTAGAGAAACTTCAGAATGCAAACCCATTAGGTGACTTAAATGTGTTATATAGGCTTTTTCAGGCTTAATTTTCGCAATTAATTCTAATGCTTGCTCCAGATTAAAATGAGAAATGTGTTCTGTGCGTCTAAGCGCATTAACAACCAAAACTTTAGAACCTTTAATTTTTTCTATTTCAGTATCCGAAATAGTTTTAGCATCTGTTATATAAGTTAAATTCTTTACTCTAAAACCTAGAACAGGTAATTTATAATGCATCACTTCTATTGGAGTAAATAAATTCCCATCAATTGTAAATGCGTCCTCTTTACAAATCTGATGTACGACTACTTCGGGAACTCCAGGGTATTTAAAATCGGAAAACACATATGGATACTCTCTAAGCAACGCTTTTTGAACATTCAAATCACAATAAACATCCATATCCTTTTGATGTTTAAAATTAAACGCTCTTATATCATCCATTCCAGCAACATGATCTTTATGTTCGTGTGTAAATAAAATAGCCCTTACATCTAACACTTTCTCACGCAACATCTGTTGCCTAAAATCAGGTCCAGTATCAATAACATAGTTCTGAGTATCAATAGTAATCATTACAGAAGATCTTAATCTATTGTCTTTTGGATCTGCAGAGGTGCAAATCGAACAATCACATGCTATAACAGGGATTCCTTGAGAAGTTCCTGTACCTAAAAAAGTTAATCTCATAAATACAAATATATTCGTTTTAATTGGATGAAAAGCCGAACAAATACATGATTATGCTTGGCTATGTAATTTAGGCATTTTACATTTGCTAATAAGAATTTACAAGCATTATGAAGAACGTAGTTTTAACACCTGCACAAAAAGCATTGCAAATAAACCTCGACCAAGAGCTTTACGGAACCTTTGCAGAAATTGGTGCTGGACAAGAAGTGGTACGCCATTTCTTTAGAGCTGGTGGTGCCTCTGGAACAATTGCAAAAACCATGTCGGCTTACGACAAGGATTTTAGTGATGCCATATATGGAAAGGAAGCTAACGGAAGGTATGTATGCGAGTCGCGGTTAAAGAAAATGATAACCCACGAATATGGCTTAATTACGGAGCGTTTAGACAGAGAAAAACATCCAAACAAACGCTTTTTCTCATTTGCCAATAACGTTGCAACTATTAATTTCTCCAAAACCAATGACGGTCATGGTTGGATGGGGCTCAGGTTTCAATTAAACCCCGACTCTGAACCTAATGATGTAGTTCTCCACTTTTTACTTCATGAACGAGAAGCTAAACAACAACAAGAAAGTGCAGGTATATTAGGTGTAAACCTCCTTTATGGATGCATGTTCTATCACGATGACCCGAAAGCACTAATAAAACAGTTATTCGACAATATTAGTCAAGGACATATTGAAATAGATATGATTCAAATGAATGGCCCTGAATTTGAAGAGGTAGACAATCGATTGTTGAGTCTATTCTTGGTAAAAGAAAAAATGACCAATGCGGTTATTTTCGGGCCAGATGGAATCAACCTTCAACCATCAGATGTATTATATAAAAAGAACATACTTGCTATAAGAGGGAGTTTTAGACCTGTGACCAAGGTAAATATCGATATGATAAAAAATGGTTACAATAAGTTTATACTTGAGAAACGTGTTACTAAAAACAATCTTCAGGTTTTATTTGAAATTACTTTAAGTAACTTATCTACAGATGGTGAAATTGACGAGCAAGATTTCTTAGATAGAGCAGATATTTTATGTTCTTTAGGTCAAACTGTACTCGTTTCTAACTACCAACAATACTATAAATTATTAGATTATTTTAGTCAGTTCTCAACAAAGAGAATGGGGATAATTTTAGGGGTACCAAATCTAAAGCAAATTTTTGAAGAGAAATATTACCGCCATCTTAATGGAGGTATACTCGAAGCTTTTGGTAGAATGTTTAATAGAGACCTAAAAGTATATCTATACCCATACCAAAAACAAGCAGATGGAGAACTCACAAACTCAACTAACATACAAATACACCCTAGATTTAGATCTCTGTACGAATACCTTACTTACAACAACAGAATTGTAGATATCGATTTCGACCCTAAAGTACTACACATATTCTCTCCAATAGTATTGAGAATGATTAAAAACGGAATTGAAGGATGGGAAGATTTAGTCCCAGCCTATGTAGATAATGTTATAAAAGAAAAGAAACTTTTCGGATATAAAGCTAACACAAAGAAGAAGGAAGCTTAATATCTAAAACTTTATAAATCGTTCTATTTGATCCTGAAGCAGACTTACTGTTTCAGGATTTTCTATTTCTCCTTGTTCGTTAATTAGTTTATGAATTTCTGAGAGCTTTGGTTTTGCAGAAAACACCTCCGCTTTAAGATGATGAAATAAGGATGTAAGATGCTCCATGCCTCTTAAATTACCAGCTCTTCCAGAAGCAACGCCCACTAAAGCGATCTTTTTACCACTTACACCTTCGCCTCCGATGCAGTCCATAAGTGACTTAAAAACACCAGGGTAACTACCGTGGTACTCTGGGGAAATCACTACGAATTTATCAGCATCATTTACATACTTTTGTATCATCTCAGAAAACGCATCGGTAGTAGCACCAAAAGAATTAGAGTACATAAAATCAGGTGGCAATTCACATAAATCCATCACCTGATTACTTATATTTTTACTCGCTAATAACTTACTATAATAATTAGCTACTTTAATAGTTAAACTGTCTCTTCTGTTAGTGGCGGAAATAATAGTGATCATATCGTTGAAAATTGTGTCTAAAATGTTGATAACATACGTAAAATCTTAGCAAAGCCTACGAAGGACTTTTCGTAATTTGAGACTTTAAAAATACAGAAATTTGTTTCATATATGGCAAAGATAGTCGCAATAGCAAATCAAAAAGGAGGCGTTGGTAAAACAACGACTGCTGTAAACCTTGCCGCATGCTTAGGAGTGCTGGAAAAGAAGGTGTTACTCATAGATGCAGACCCTCAAGCCAATGCCAGCTCATCTCTAGGTATTGACCCAAATGGGACTCACAATGGTACTTATCAATGTTTAGAACACCAAATTAATGCCATTGAATGTATCCAAAAATCGTCTAGTCCTAATGTTGATGTGATGCCCTCTCACTTAGACCTAGTTGCTGCAGAAATAGAATTAGTTGATAAAGAGGCTAGAGAGTTCATGCTAGAGACAGCTCTTAAAGATGTACGAGAGGAATATGATTATATAATTATAGACTGTGCTCCTTCGCTTGGACTCATTACGTTAAATGCTCTTACAGCTGCAGATTCTATAATTGTACCTATTCAATGTGAATATTTTGCATTAGAGGGACTTGGTAAATTAATGAACACAATAAAGAGCATTCAAAACATACAGAATCCTGACTTAGACATAGAGGGTTTATTATTAACTATGTACGATTCAAGATTAAGACTTTCAAACTTAGTAATTGAGGAAGTTAAAACTCATTTTCAAGACATGGTTTTTAAAACAATAATCCAAAGAAATGTACGATTAAGTGAAGCTCCAAGTTATGGTGAAAGTATTATTATGTACGATGCAACCTGCAAAGGAGCAATAAACTACTTAAACTTGGCACAAGAGTTTATAGAAAACAACGAAAGACAAGCATAAAATGGCGAACCATAAAAAGGCTTTAGGAAGAGGGTTATCAGCCATTCTTAGCAATCCTAACACAGATATTACTCATTCTAAATCTACTACAGAAACACAAGTAGCAGTGGGTGGTATTGGTGAGTTATTAATAAGTACTATTGAGGTTAACCCCTTTCAACCCAGAACACATTTTGATGAAACGACTCTAAACGAACTCGTTAATTCTATAAACGAACTTGGTGTTATACAACCTATAACAGTTCGTAAACTTGGCTACGACAAATACCAATTAATATCTGGAGAACGAAGGTTTAGAGCAAGTCAATTAGCAGGACTAACCAAAATACCTGCCTATATTAGAGTTGCAAACGACCAGGAAATGCTCGAAATGGCATTAGTAGAAAATATTCAAAGACAGGACTTAGATGCTATTGAGGTAGCTTTGAGTTATAAATTACTTCAAGATGAGTGTAAATTAACACAAGAAAAATTAAGTGAACGCGTTGGTAAAAAAAGGTCTACGGTAAGTAATTACCTAAGACTCTTAAACTTAAGTCCTATTATACAAGCAGGAATTAGAGATCGAATGATTTCGATGGGACATGCTAGAAGCTTAGTAAATATTCAGGATGAGGATGCTCAACTTACTTTATACAAAGCTATTTTAAAGGATAGTTTATCGGTAAGACAAACAGAGCAATTAGCACAAGGAGTAAAAAACAGCACTAAAATTACAAAGACTAAACCTGCATCAAGTAAGTTACCACTCCCCTTTTCTATACAGCAATTAACTAAGGATTTTGAAGAAAAATTAAATAGTAAAACAGAAGTTAAGCTTCAGAAAAATGGAAATGGAAAGTTGATTATTTCTTTTAAAAACGAAGATGAACTTGAACATATTATTCAATGCTTTCAAAAAAGTTAATTCTCTTACTAATAGTACTAGGTATTACAATAGGTAGTAATGCACAAGTTTTAGAGCAGACAAAATCGCCTACAAAAGCGAGTATTTATTCTGCATTACTTCCAGGTGCAGGACAAGTTTACAATAAAAAATACTGGAAAGTTCCTTTAGTATACATGAGCTTAGGGACTGCTTTATATGTTGCAAATTGGAACAAACAAGAATATATACATTATAGAAAAGCATTTGAATATAGAACTGATTCAGACGAAAGCACCACAGATCCTTATGTAGATATTTATACAGAAAGTAATTTGATTACAATAAAAAACTACCATCGCAAAAACAGAGATTTGGCTTATATAATTACTGTAGGTATTTATTTATTTAATATAATAGATGCTTCGGTAGATGCTCATTTATTTAATTTTAATGTGAGCGATAATATAAGTTTGCGTGTACAACCAAAAATCTCAAGAATCCATAACGACAATATGTACGCTATGTCTGTAACTTTAAATTTGAGAAAATGAAAATAGCACTTTTAGGTTACGGAAAAATGGGGAAGGCTATAGAAAAAATAGCTTTAGAAAGAGGTCATGAAATTATCATAAAGGTAGATTCTAACAATAGTAATACATTAAAATTAGACTCTTTCGAAAATACTGAGGTTGCAATAGACTTTAGCACTCCGTCTACAGCGCAACGTAATATTGAGCTAGCATTAAGGTCTAAAACCCCAATTATTAGTGGTACAACTGGTTGGCTCGATGGGCTTCAAACTGTAAACCAATTATGTCTGTCAGAAAATACAGCCTTTTTATACGCATCTAATTTCAGCTTAGGTGTAAATTTATTTTTCGAATTAAATAAGAATTTGGCGAAATTGATGTCTAGTCATAAACACTACGATGTAAGTATGACTGAAATTCATCATACACAAAAGCTAGACGCACCAAGTGGTACTGCAATTACTCTGGCAGAGCAAATTATTACAGATAATACGCAAAAAAACAAATGGGTCTTAAACAATCCAATTTCTAGTAATGAGCTTAAAATAGAAGCCATTAGAGAAAATACAGTTCCTGGAACACATACCATAAAATACGAATCTGAGATAGATACAATTAGCATAAGCCACGAAGCACATTCTAGACAAGGATTTGCATTGGGCGCTGTAATAGCAGCAGAATGGATATATGCTAAAAAGGGAGTATTCACCATGAAAGATGTGCTCTTTTCGCATTAACCCTAATTAACCGCACATTCAAGTTTAAATAGGCTTGATTTAATACTTTTGAAAAAAAATAAAATGAATACTAAAAAACACCTTCTTTTTATAATAAGCAGCCTCGCTTATATAATCCTTATAAAACTAACGGGTTTAAACTGGTTCTACTTTGGTGTTCTTACTATTGCAGACCATTTCTATTGGAATCATATAAATTGGACTTTTTGGAAAAAAAGAGTAGTCAAGGAAGACAAAAAAAAGACTGTATTTTCTGAGTGGTTTAACGCTATTACTTTTGCAGTTATAGGAGCTACCTTAATTCATACATTTATAATACAGCCTTTTACCATACCAACTTCTTCTATGGAAAAGTCTATGTTGATTGGTGATTATTTATTGGTAAGTAAGTTAAATTACGGCCCAAATGTACCTAATACACCCTTATCAGTTCCCTTTATGCACAATGTATTAATTGGCTCTGACAACACACCTTCATTTACAAAATCTGTACAATTCGGTTATAATAGACTCCCTGGCTTTACTACAGTTAAGAATAACGATATTGTCGTTTTCAACTACCCAGTTGATGAAATGCAAGATGCTATGCCCTTCGATAAAAAAACACATTATGTAAAAAGATGTGTGGCTATTGCAGGTGATTCTCTAGAAATTATAGATCAGAAACTATTTATTAATGGTACAGAACAACCCTTGCCAGATAGGTCTCATGGACAATTTAGCTATATCGTAACTACAAGTGGTAATGGATTTAGACAAAAGTTTCTGCTAGACAATGAAATCACTGAAGTCTATCCTCTGCATGAATATGAGTTTGTATTAAAGGAGGAACAAGTAAACCTATTTAAAGAACAAGCATATATTAGAAATGTTGATTTAATAGACAGTATTGGTGTTTATAGAATTATTACGCAGGGAGTTCAGCTAAATGATAACGTTTTAGCTACTTATAATGGGATGAAAACTGAAAACAGCTTGTTCCTAATGATGCTAACGGATGAAAATGTAGCTAGACTTCAATCTTTATCAACCGTAACAAGTGTAACTAAACCAGAATTACTACCTAGTCAGAAAGGTGAAATAATGTTTCCAAAAGGAAATAGCTATGGCTGGAGCACTGATAACTACGGGCCTATTTATATACCACAAGCTGGAACAACAGTACAGATATCGAAAAACAATATAGCTTTGTATGCTAAAATTATTAGCGATTACGAGGATAATATCTTAGAAGAAAAAGAAGATGGTATTTATATAAACGATGTATTAAGCGCGACTTATACATTTAACATGAATTACTATTGGATGATGGGAGACAATAGACATAACTCATTAGACTCTAGATTTTGGGGCTTTGTACCAGAAAATCATGTGGTAGGTAAACCAGTATTTAATTGGTTGAGTATAGATCCAAACAAAAAAGGAATAGATAAAATTCGCTGGAACAGAATGTTTACGTTTATCCATGGTGAAGGAGTTCCTAAATCATACCTTATACACTTTTTAATATTTGTTGGACTGTGGAATATAGTAAGTAGATACCTTTTAAAGAAGAAAACCTCTTAATGCAAATCATAAAATTTATCATAGCAATTTGCTTAGCTTTTTTTGTTAAACTTTTTGTTTTTCAACCATTTGTAATTCCATCTAGTTCTATGGACAGAACTTTAGTTCAGGGAGATTATGTATTGGTAAATAAGTGGCAAAATAGTTTATTTGGAAATTTGTTGAACATCCAAAAAGGAGATGTATTAGCTTTTTATTATCCTTTAGAAAAAGGTGATATTAATGATAAAATGGTTTTTATTAAACGTTGTGTAGCACAACCAGGAGATACATTACTTATTAAAAATGGGCAAACTGAAAATGACAAATCAGACTTGCAATTTGACTATCTAATTTCGGATTCTTCCAATAAATTGAATTGGGATATCTTAAATAACCTTGACATTCATTTAGGGGGTAGAGCAAGTAATAATAGATGGTTGTTGAGTTTAGATAGCATACAAATAAGTGGTCTACTAAAAATAGACAGTGCTTTCGTATTCAATAGAAACTCAAGTATTAAGGGAGGAAGAGATTTATCTATCTTCCCTTCTGATAGCCTACTAAAGTGGAATAGAGATTTTTATGGTCCACTTTATATTCCGAAAAAAGGTGTACAAATCAAATTAGATAGCTCCAATTTTAAATTGTACAAAAAAATAATTTCTGAGTACGAAAGTCACCATATTAAAATGGAAAACTCTTTAATTTTTATAGACGAGATACAGACTGACTCTTATACATTTAAACAAAATTACTACTTTATGATGGGAGATAATCGACATCATTCTCAAGACTCCCGTTATTGGGGATTCGTACCAGAAAACCATATAATTGGTAAATGTGGTTTGGTACTATTTAATGCAGATAAATTCTCGTTAAAACGTTTATTAATAGGTGTTAATTGATATGAAACAAGAGGCCATTCTTAGTAGTCACTATTTTCCTAGTATTGCTTATTTCATAGTTTTGCTACAACACGATTCTGTAGTAATAGATTTAGGGGAACACTTTAAAAAGCAATCGTATAGAAATAGATGTAATATTTACACCTCTAATGGTAGCTTACCTTTAAGCGTTCCAGTAATCAGAAAAAATAAAACAGCTGTTCTGGATGTGGTATTAGATACTACATACGATTGGAAAAAAACACATTGGCGTGCCATTAGCTCAGCGTATAATTCGAGTCCATTTTTCGAGTTTTATGAACCAGATTTAAAACTTGTTTTTTTCACTAACTACACAACTTTAGCTGAATTAAACACTGCATTACTAAATCATGTATGTAAAGAAATAGGATTAGATGTTACGTTTTCTACTAGCTCCCAATTCATAGAAACAAGTGAATCTCATACAGATTACAGGTATTTAATTGACGCTAAAAAGGTGTATACTAAAGCTGACAATTACTCCAGGTATATTCAAATATTTGAAGAAAAACATGGCTTTATAAAAAATTTAAGTATTTTGGATCTATTATTTCATGAGGGACCTGAGACATTAAACTATCTTAAAAAACAATCTTAATTAGATCTTATTATATTTAGACTTAAATCTAAACTGCAAATAATAAGATCAAAAAGGGAAAGCGCGAGCTTTACCTTTTCTTTTAGGTGCTCAACTAACAGTATTAGTTGAGCTATAATTGGGAGAGGAATACCTATTTATTATTGTCCAGAAATATTAGGGAAAGAAAAATTACTAACGCTTTCAACTAACTTAACCTGATAGCCCATTCCAGGAACAAATTCACCAATACCATTAAAATTATATTCACTCCAAAAAGCATTACCCTCATTGTCTTTTATTAAAGACACACTTTCAGAAATAGCTGCTACAGAACCAGCAACATCCATTGGGGTACTTTGGGTAAAACCGACCATATTCCAGCCTTCATTCATGTTTATACTTATTTGTACAGATTCATTTACAATCGATTCCAGATCACTAATAGTATTTTGAAGTTCTATGTTTTCTAAGATTTGAGTTTGATATAAATAAGTAGCTTGATTTGTTACTAATTCCAAACTCAAATTTTCGGCTTGTAATTCCAACACATTTTGAAGAATACTTGTATACAGATATTCCCATGATAAATTACAACTTCCATTACTAATGGTTGCTAAAGGATTGTATTCAGAATAAGATGCATCTAAACAGCCATCAATAACAGAAACAACACATAAATCGGGTTGTAAATCACAGTTAGTTTCGTCGATAACTGTAATATTATTAATCCATCTAAATGAGTTTGTATAATATTGATTATTCCCCTTATTATCACCATAAGACATGATAAGTTCAAATTGATTCCCCGAAGGGTATTCTACAAACCAAGTAATTTCTTCACCTTCAGAAAAACCTTCATCAAACACTCCACCAGATCCCCAAATTGGAAAACCAACACTTGAACTAGTAGACCAACTTGCAGTTCCAGCACATATAAGTGTGCCTAAATTATTTGTATAAAAGGCTCCTATAATACTACCTTCGGGTATGGGCGAATTTAATGTTACTGACTCCAATATTAAAACTGACTCATTAGCACCCGTTAATTGGTAATTAAAATCTACAGCTTCTACAGATAGAGCTCCAACTAAAAAACATATAAATACTCTTTTCATAATCTTTAATTTTACGGGAGTATTAAACTTCTTTTCGTACAAGTGGAGGCGATCTATTAGTAATACAATCTTAATGAGACTGTAGAACGCAGTAACTAATGAAACTGGAGGAAGTGTAGAAAGGAGGGTGAATTAGAGAAGATGGCGATTCTACTAAGCATCAAAATAGATAGCAGAATACAGCAAAAAAATAAGGGAGACCGAAAGATGGAGAGGTAAATAAAGAGTACAATATGTTATACAATCGTAAAAGACTGTAAAAACAAAAAAATAAACCGGAGGAAAAGAAAACTGGAGGGTTAAATAAAATGAGGAGTCAATAGTTTATAGAAATTAAAGCGATTGCTTTGTTGAGGTTTTCTATAATTATACGTGAGTTTTACTTTTATAAATATACAGATAATATTTTTTAACACAAAACTTTCTATAAAGAATTAGTAAGTGCGACTACGAATTTAGATATTTATGTTCTCTAATAAAACTCATGCTTTATGTTCAAGAATTCCTTCCTTCTACTTGTATCACTCCTATTCACGATGCAAATAAGTTCGCAAGAACTTATATCTTATACAAAAGTATCTAGTTTAAATAAAAAAGATTTAAAGGAAGCGTGGAAAGAAAACGGCATGCCAACAATCATTATTAATATCAATAATAATTTTGATTTATACGAGCTAATCTACTCAACCAAATGGCACGATGGTACTACTATTAATGCATCGGGCTTATACTTTGCTCCTACCAATATGAGCGATGCAATTCCACAATTAATATACCACCATGGTACAAAGATAAAAGTGGAAAGAACAAATAGTATATATAGGGAAAAAGCAATTTGTGCCGGTTTTGCAGCTGATGGATATGCGGTAATAATGCCCGATTATATAGGTTTAGGAAAAGGAGAAAAAACACATTTATACCAACATGCTCAATCAGAATCAGATGCAGCTATAGATATGTACTTCGCTGTACAAGAGCTTAATAAAAGTATTGCATTAAAAACCAATAATCAACTTTATCTAACAGGCTACTCTCAAGGAGGACACGCATGTTTGGCTACTCATAAGAGGTTACAAGAGGATTACCCAGAAATCGCTATTACTGCCTCTTCTCCAATGTCAGGAGCTTACCATATGTCTGGTGCACAAGCCGATGTTATGTTTTCGCCGTATAAAGACCCTGCGTACCTACCCTATTTATTAATGACTTATAACGAAGTCTATAATATTACTGGCGATAGTTATTTAGACTTATTTGTAGCTCCTTACGACACCTTGATTCCTACTTTATATAAGGGTCATTTAGATCTATTTCAGATAAACGATTATCTACCAGAAATCCCAGTAGATATGGTTCAACCAGACTTGGTGGAGCAATACCTAAACAATCCAAACTTTAAATTTAGACTTGCTTTAGAGGAAAACAATTTAATTGACTGGAAAACTGATACTCCCACACAGTTTTGCTACTGTACCGAAGATAAAAGAGTGCTTAAAGAAAATTCGTTTATAGCGTATGAAACCATGTTAAAAAATGGAAGCACCAACTTATCGCTAAGAAAAGCAGGAAACAAAGTAGACCATATTGAATGTGCAGGATATGCTTTTGTGTATACCAAATTGTGGTTTAACAGCTTTAAAAAAGGAAGTAAAAAAGGACGTAGAGGAAATATATTTAAACGTTTGGCACTATCAATCAAAAAAGCTCTTTAAGATTTATAGCTACAAAAAAGCCTCACCAATTGGTGAGGCTTTTTTGATTTAAAATTAATTTTAGAGACGTTTAAAACTAAACACACCCACTACACCTTGCTTATCTTCTGTTGTACCGACTATTAAGTCTTCATTTATTAGCTGTGCTTCAAATGAATCTAATTCATAGTCTATCTCCTCTTGAGATGTAAGTACAGAAAATGACTTTGCATTAAGAATAAAGATGTTTTCTTCAGTATTTATACTTCCTACTAATTCTTGTTTAATTGTATAAGAATCGCCTTCTAATGGTTTTTCTGTATGTTCTAAAGTAGCATTTAAAACAGCTCCATTATGAGTTAATTCTAAAACACCTTCACTATCCCCGTAAGAAAAATCTTCTATGTACTTCCAAGTACCTGTTAAGTTTAAGCCCAT
>Ga0115004_10001060_pt1 | contig 22117 bp, 18 predicted proteins | sample ArcticOcean_MG_C_10_FD_88737 | JGI IMG/M metagenome (GOLD analysis project Ga0115004, IMG submission 88737) | Marine microbial communities from western Arctic Ocean - ArcticOcean_MG_CB11_90 | ecosystem: Environmental > Aquatic > Marine > Oceanic | place: Arctic Ocean: Canada Basin | collected... | reverse complement strand
CTTGGCGAGCTTCTCCACGGTGACCGCCGCGGTGACCAGGTACTTGGGGATGTCGAGGTTGAACTTCGCGGCGGCCCAGGCATCGACGATGAAGCGCTGGTCATCGTGGTCGGGCTCCAGGGTCTTGTCAGAGATGAAGTTGATGTACACAATCTTCTCGGCGTGCGCGCCGTAGTGGTTCTCGATGGTACCGCCGGCGGCCTTGACGGCGTCGCGTCCTTCCTCGGCGGTGAAGCTGGGGGGCTCGATGCCGAGGCCGGCGTCGGCGAAGCCGTCGGTGACCCAGAGCTTGCAGAAGCCGCAGCCCATGATGCCGGACTCGTCGCCGTGCACGGAGGGAACGTGGCCAGCGGCTTTGACTTCCCTGCAGATAGCGCCGAGTTCCGCGGCGGTTTTGATGCCACGGCAGTTCGCGATGCCGTACACGCCACCGAGCATCTTGGGGCCCGCCATGGCTTTGTTGTCGGAACCTCGGCCGTCGACGCACTTCAAGATGCCGTTGGGGTTCACGTCCACGACGGAGATGGGGCACTCATCCTCGGTCACGATGGTGGCTTCCCAGCCGCGGCTCTGGAGGACGCCGACGACATCTTCGGGGGTGAGCGGGGGATCCTCCTTGGGAGCGGGGGTGGAAACGCAAGGGCCCATTTTAGGGAAGGGGAGGAGGGTTGTCTCGGTGCGGACGAGGCGAACCGTGAACGGAACGACCTGCGGAACGACTTAGGTGGGACACGAGGGAGTCGTGTGCGTACGGAAGTGAGGAGGCTCGCGGCACGGCGATGGATAAAGGCCATCAATCGTGACTTCAATCGTTTATCCAAGTCATCATCTTTGAAGCATCCTCTGCGGCGTGCGCTTTTGTGACGTTTTGATTTTCGCAAGTGGGGAAAAGTTTGCTGAAATGCCCATACGGATTTGCCATAAAAACGAAAAACGGCCCAGAATTAGTAAACCTCGAAATCGCACGCTTCAGAGCGTTTCGCAACGGCCTGCCTTTCGGTGCTGACTTGTCGGCTCCAGGGGTGCCGACGGTTGAGATGACGGCACCCTTAAAACGGAGTAAGGGTTTTAGTCACCGAAATCGCAAAACAACCGCGCCGCATTTACACGACTCGGCACCTTCGCGTCCGAGAAAAATGCCTCCGAAACGAAAGGTCGTGCGGTGCCGTCCTGTTGACGGCACCTCAGGGGGGTGCGCGGCGCCGGGCAGATGTCGTTTGATGACCTGCCTGTGGAGTGTACGCGCGCAGTGCTTGACTTGCTGCACTGGCGTGACTTGTGTTCCGTGGCGATGACCTCGAGGGGTTTACGCGAGGTTTCGGGTGATGAACAGTGCTGGCGCAATCGGTGCAACCGACGGTTCACGGAGGCAGAGCGGAAGCAGCACGCTTCGGAGGCGGCGTCGACGTCATCAAATCAGAGTTGGCGCGCTTTGTTCGCACTAGCGGTGTCCAGGGCCAGGCACGGCACACGGGCCGCGTCCGCAAGGCTCGCCGTGCCTGATAACCACCGCGTTCACGGCAAAGTGTTCACCGAGGCTCTGGCCGAAATCAAAGCCATGTCGCTGGAGTGTTTCGTGGAGTTCATTTTGAGCCACGAGTCTTCACCAACGCTTCTGGTGCTCGCCGGGCTGGTGGAGTGCATGACAGGAAACCCGACGGATACAACACGTCGTGATGAGATTTTGAGCGTCTTAGCAAGCGTTCGGAAAGGCGCGTTCGCGGAAAGGGAAATCCGAATGCAGGTAAGGGCCTTTCCCATTGACCACGTTCCGCCTCCCTGATCACAGCGCCTCTTCGACGGCCAATAGTCATTCAACGGAAGTACTTCCCCTACTAGTAACGTACTTACTGCTAGCAACTCTTACCAGTACTCGCGGCTCTTACAAATGCATCACAAGTGCGCTGTTTGCGCATACAAGTTACGAACATCACGACTGACTGACACGTTACTTCTTTTTTATCGCGCAAGATGTGGGTGTTAGGGCGCCTGGACGGGCACGCGCCGTTTCGTCTGCGCGACGACACGGTTGTTTTCGCTGGGACGCTTTCGGAGTTAGTTTTAGGCGACGATGAGGTGTGGCGTGTGATGCGCCGGGGAATCAAACACGAAGTGCGGGATATGGAAATAGAAAGCGTGGGGCCTCCACGGGAAAGCTTCTGGGGAACTCTCGGGACGTAACAGGAGTTGCGTGTTAGTCTTAGTCAATTTATAGTCTAGCGTAAGATCATTTTCTCTCGCCGCAACACACAACACGGTGTCCATCTGGCGCTCCATCTGGCGCAATGAACGTCACCCCATTTACGGTGCTTTCATTGTTAACAACCCTCACGTTCTCGGTTCGAAGTTCGGTTTGAACGTCTGCGCCAGGAGTAACGGGAACAAAATCGTGGCGTCGGCGTATATCTTCACCGGGTTCGCCTCCGGGCGAATCTTTCCCCAGCTCACGGCTTCGTCCGGCCGCGCGCCGCTGTCACTGCCGTCGAACTCTTGTGCGGTGTTTATGCTTATCGAAAAGTCCGCGCCGTTGCGCATCAAGTTCGCGTTGTTGATGTGGTGCTGAGATGGGGTAACAAACAAAGTGTCAGTCGGAGAGTCTCTCGAGTGTGGGTGTGCTTCGGGCCATGTGTATATCCGGGATTGGGTAGTTCCGTAGTGGTACCGGACTTTCCGACTGTACTCCATAAAACGTAGGTAACAGTGTGTCCAGGAAAGGCCGTACCTTCGCCACGCCGCCGCCCAACAACAGCATGCCTGTTTTCCGCGGCCGGCCCACAAGCCTTGCTTCGTCGTTCATCGCCCGGATGTCTTCCACCAAATCCACGACGAGCCCGGGGTTTTTGAACGAGTGAAAGTAAAGCATGTCCCCAATAGAGCCGTCGGTTATAGCGGGGCAGTACACGGGAATGTCGTGTACGGCGCACCAGTGATACACGCTGGTTTCGTCGCGGATTTCCAGCCCCAGTCTCTTAATCATCCGGCTCGGCGTCCACCGCGTGCCTTTTTCGTTTTGTTCAAGCAACATCGCGTCCAAAATGGGCATGATCCAGTCCTCGAACTTGCAGTAGTTGTCGTTCGGTACTAGTAAGTTCCCGATTCGGTTCAAGCCCTGGGTTCGTAACTCCTTGCCCCGTAAACTCCACTCGCCTAAATACGTGGGGGCGAGGCACTTGATGAAATCCTCCTCCACGCCGCCCGCCGTGGTGACCAACACGTCGATCATTTTGTGCTTCATCATGAACCGGAGTTGTTCCCGGACACCGGAAGATATTAGGTTTGAGGTGAAGCCCAGGAAAATCTTACACCGCACAGTGGCCCGGAACGCCGGGTCCTTCTCCTCGTCGCAGTCGTCGGGGCCGCACGGCTCGTCGCTGAGACGCCACTTCAACATCTTGTTCACCTCGTCCACCGCTCGGCCGAACTCCGTGGCTTGGAACCCCGAGGTTAACATGGCGTCCAGCATTTGTTGAAAATCAAACGCGCCCTCGAAGTCGTACCCACACACCGTGCGCGTCCCAGAGGGCATCTCCACCGACTTCAAAAGAACCGCATCAAGCGCGCTGGTGGGTGTCTCGACGGGGACAGTTTCCGACATGGTGGCTTTTTTAACGGCGTGCTGCTCGGGTGTTCAAGACACGCTCTTGTCGGTGGGAGTGTGCCTCGTGAAGCGGTGACGGCGACGCCGCGAGGCTAGGAGAGTGGCTGAGGGGAGAAACACAAGTCGAACGACGTGTTGTGCGCCGCGGACACTGCGTCTGCGTCGACTCCAGGGAGTGAATGGAGCGCACCGCCGCCGACTCGCAAAACGCGTCGAGTCGGATTTTCGATTTCCGGAAAGTCGTCGCTCGTCCGTCGGCCCTTGCGGTGCCTAAATCTCTTTCAAATCGAAGCGCGCCGTGATGACGGGCGCGGACCTCCCCGGCGGGGGCGGGTCTTCGACTCTCGAGAAGGACTTGAAGACGCTGGAGCGTCTTTTGAAGGAAGACTCTGCGAACGGTTCTGGCGATGCAGGGGACGCTGCAGCGGTCGTCGCGGAAACCGGGTCCACCGTGAAACAACACGTGCGTGATGTGCTGCGCAAGTTGATGGAGGCGTATTTCGCCCCGAACGCGGTGCACAAACGGGAGACGCGATCGCTGTTGGGGCTGTTGAAAGTCGCCTTACAGCGGCACGCCGAGGTGTTCACGGGAAGCGCGCCGTTCTGCGCCAGGGCGTTCGCGCATTTACTGCCACTGGTCACGTGCGCGGGGCTGAGGTGCGATTGATTCTTCCCAGATCTGGGCACCCCACGAAAACCGAAAAGCGGGTGATTCTCGTTGGAGAATAGTCTGTTTTAGTACACCCAGAGGAACGAGCGAAGTTTCTCTAATCTCATCCTCTTCGTCTCTGTTTTTACACAAAAAGACAACACAAACAAAAGCTGACGACCCGTCCGTTCCCCCGCATCACCCACTCCCAAAACACAGCGACAACGTTCGGGAAACAATCTCCTGGTGCCTTTGCCAGCTCGTGACCGTGTCGCACAACGCGGTGGGCGACGATTGCGTTTCCTTTCGCGAGCTGGTGGTGGGCGTCTCTTTGCTCGCTGAGGATTGCGGTTTTCTGCTGCGGTCGTTTCAGGAAGCGCAGGAGTTCGTGTGGCAAGGAGGGCACCACGTGGGCCACGGGTACGGTAAGTATTTCCCACCCACCACATTCCGCCGACTGATTGCCCATACAAGACTGACATTTTCTTTTTTACAATCAGGCGCCGTGGTTCTCGGGTTCCACGACTCGATGGCCGCGCTCGCGTTTGGCGAGAAAGGCAACGCGACGACTTCGGGTTTGGGGAAACACCACGCCAACCGGAACTCGGCGGTGTTAGCCGTGGAAGTCTCCGGGCCGAACGCGGCGGCGGCGCTGGCGCTGGTGGCGTGCCGTTTGGTGGTAAGGGCCTTTCCCATTTACCGCATTCCGCCTACGCGATTGCCCTTACATTCCGACTGACACTTTCGGCGTTAATCGTGCCAGGCGCACGCGCTTCGCGTTTCGCCGCAAGCGTCGTGTTGCTTCCTAACCCCGAAAACAGTCACCGCGTGTTCCGAGATATCCTCGAACCCGAACGTGGGTTGCGAAACGCGCAGAGCGGCGTTGTCGGCGATACGGTCGATTCTAGCAGAGTGCCCGTCAGGCGTGTTCTCGCCGGATGCGGTGCTCGCGCACCTGGCGGTGACGATGCGCGAGCGCGCAGGCGGCGCGGCGCGCGCGACGCCGCCGGAGGGAAGAAAAAGAGACGCCTTCGACGCCGAGCTCGCCGCGTGCGTCAACGCCTCGGTGGACGCGGCGACTTGTGCTGAGTGCGACGATGCGTGCGGCGATGATGAACACGGAAACGCAACCGCGCACGGGCGCGGCCGCGGCGGCGCGCTGGAGCAACTCGTGGTCGCCGCCGTCGCGACGGTGGAGGCGGGCGTGGGTGGGGTGAGCCCTGCTTTGCGCGCGGCGGCGCTGCGAACAGCGAGGGCGTGTTGCTTGGCGAAACCGTCCACGGCGGCGGCGCTCACGCCGTTGTTCGCGCACGCGGGGTCGTCAGACGTCGCGGACGCGCTCGTGGAGTGTGTGGGACGCGCGTTTACGTTTGGGAAAGATACACCGGATTTGTTTGTCGATAAAAATCAAAAGCGCGGCGATACGGCGGACGAGGCGGGTGTCTCGAAACGACGACGGCTGTCCTTAGGGGCCGGTCCCACCGGACCGGGCGCGGGCGTTTCAAACGACGAGCGTCTTGGAACCACGGAGGATGGTAAGGACGGACGTTTGGCGAGCTCATCCGGTCGAGCTGGGTCAGCGGACGACGCGACGCTCGCGTGGATCGAAAACTGCGTTGTCAGCGCGTTGTCGCAGCTCGGGCCGTCGACGCTCGTGGGAGCCGGCGGCGCGCTCGTTGGCGATGGAACCGAAACCGACCCATCGCTCGCGGCGCCGGCGCGCGCGAAAGCCTCCGCGGGGTTGGCGCGCGTCGCCGCCGCGCTCCGTCGGCCGCATCCGCGGCTCGCGGCGGCGGCGGCGACGCGCGACTGGATGAAATGGGCGCGCAGGGCGCACGACTCTGGCGACGGCGCGGTCGCTGGGGCGTACGCCGCGGTGCTTCGCGCCGCTGATGCTTTGTCGCGGCGCGTTTCGGACGAGATCCTCACCGACGATACCGACGGCGACGACCGAAACGCCGGCGGTCTCGGGGACGAGGATCTCGGCACCGAGGGCTTGTTGTTATGGCCGTGGAGCGTCGGCGCGGATGAGTCTCCTGCGGAGTTTAAACGAGAGGCGAAGATCGCGGCGCTTCGCACGGCGTTAGCCGCGGTCGCGTCCCGCGCCGAGCCCTCGACCACGGCAAAGACGGCGATGAAGCGCACGCTTCAAGCGGGGTTTCACGACGGCGACGACGCCGTGCGCGCGGCGGCGGCGTGCGCCGCTCCTGCGTCGCATCTTCTTCTCGGCCTCGCCGGCGGCGCGCTGGACGCGAGGACGCCGCTTGGGGTCATCGCCAGCGTCGCCGAGGCGAGGGGCACGAGTGCGCACGTTCGAGCGGCGGTGGCGACCGCGGTTGGCGGTCTCGCCGCCGCCGGCGCGGCGCTGGGCGCGCGCGCCGGCGGCTCGGGACGCGGCGCGGCGGCCAACGACGCCATCCTACGAGCGCTGGCGAGAGACTCTGGGCAGCGCTGCGTCTCCGCGGCGGCTTCGTGCAACGCCGGCGCGCTCGCCGCGGCTGCGACTGCGTTCGACATCGCAGTCACTGACGCTATGGATCGGGCCGAGGCGCGCGCGAACGAACGCGCCGCTTCGCGCGCCACCGCGGGGACCTCCGGGCGTTCTCGCGCCACCGCCAACGCCAACGCGGCGAGAAGCGCGACGCTCCCCGTTCAGGACGCGGCGCGGCTGTTAACCACGATGCTTTCGTTGACCGAAAACGCGGACGTAGCCGCGGCGGCGCTCGCGGCGACACCTCGCGTGCTTCGCCACGCCACGCGCGGAGGCGCGGCGGGTGAGGCGCTCGTCGGCGCCGCCGCGCTGTCGTCGGCGGCGACGCCGCTGGCGCGTCACGACTCAGCACACGTGCGTTACGCGTTGCTTGTCGCGGCCCCGGCGCTGGCGTCAAGAGGCGCGCTCCTGGACGCGGCGTTTCAGGACGGCGACGCGATGGAGATGGACGGGCGCGGCGTCGGCGGCGACGACGCGCGCGAGCGTTCCGTGAAGGACGCGGGTTTGTCTCTTCTTCAGCGTTTGAAATCCAACGTCGAGGACGCGTCCGACGCGGCGACGCGCGAAACCGCGCTCCGGGTGTTCGCCGCCGCCGCGGCTGCGATGCCGCACGCGGATTGCTTGGACGCGGCGCTTATTTCCATGGTGCACCGTCTGGATGACCCCGACCCTGGTGTCCGGGCGGCGGCGGTTGAGCTGGTGCGCGCGGCGGCGACGCGCAAGGGGTTACGGCCGAGGGAGCTTTTGTTGGGCAACAAATTAGTCGCCGGGCACTTAGGTGTGAAGCTCCCGAACGCGCCTGGGGTGTTGGCCGTGCTGGCAGAGGCGCTTTTGAGGGTCCCGGAGCGGCAGGTGTTAGTGGAGCTGCTACCAGCCGCGGTGCCGCGTTTAGTGGTAAGTATTTCCCAATAACCACATTCCTCCGACTGATTGCCCATACAAGACTGACATTTCTTTTATTTCAATCAGGAGCGCAGGGACGTGGAGACCCTGAAACTCTACGCGCAGCGGCTGGGCGCCGAGTACGACGTCGCCACGATTCTGCACGACTGGTGCTACACCGCGATTGCGGACTTGATCAACAACAGCGGAGTCCGGTCGGCACAGGAGGTCACTGACTCGATGACTTTCCTCACCACGCACACCGGGGAGGCGCTTGAAGTGTTGGTCGCGGATCACAAAAAGGAGCTGATGCGCGCGCTGATCCGAAGCGCGGGCGCGGACGACGCCGCGAACCCGCACGACGAGGCGCAGCGTTTAGGGGACGTATTGGGCACCCTCGCCAAGCTCGCCGCGGACGGCACCGCGGTGGCTGGGAACGGCGCGCCAGACTCCCACTCACCAGAGGTGCACGACTTCCTAAGACCGCACTTCACGTGGCTGGTGATGGGCGACGCGAGCGACCGGTCGGGGGACGCCGCCGCGCGCCGGCGGTTTCTGCGATCGCTTACGATTATGGTGCACCTAATAGGGCCACACCTTCCCCAGTTCGCCCCGAAGGTCATGGCGCACCTCACGTCCGCGCTTGAGCGGCCGAGCGCGCGCTTAAGGAAAGACGCCCTAGCCGCTTGGCTGGTGGTGGTGAAGCAGCTCGCGAAGCACGCCCCTGTTCACTTACGAGCGGTCGCCGGGCGAGTCGTGGTGGCGATGCTCCCGCACCTTCCTGACGGGTCGGCCGACAATCTGGTCGGCCGGCCGGGCAGTGGGTTTGACAAACCCAGAGGTGCCAGTGTTTCCGCGATGCAACACGCGCTTCGTGAGGTTCTTTTGAACGACGACGACGACCCTGCCAACCCCAATGCGGCGTTAGACAACGCCGCGGCCGCCGCCGAGGTCATCGACGAGCTCGTGTTGCGCTCTGGGAAGGAAATCATGTGCGGGTTACTGGCGCGGTTACCCACGCTTCCTAACTGCGACCGCCTCGCGCTTGCCAACGCGGCGGTCAGGGAGGAGCGAGGCGAGATCCCGTTGGTGTCGCTGTTGCAGACCCTCACGGACGGCCTGGAAGACGAATCGCAAGCCGTGCGCGCGACGGCGCTTGGCGAGTTGCGCCGCGCGCTTCGCGTTGACCCTGCGGAGGTTTCGAAACTTTTGAACGGCACGCATGATGACCCATCGTCCGGGTTGCTAACCAAACGCGTATCCACGGGAACGCAACACGGCAACGCGCCTTCGCACAGGGACAGCGCCGCGGATGTCGTCGGCAGGCTCGTCGCCGCGCTGCTGCGGTGCTGCGTTTCCGAAAACAGAACCGCGCTGTCGCTGCGCGTGCAGCGGCTCGCCGCCGTGTGCCTCGGCGAGCTCGGCGCCGTGGACCCGGGGAGGATAGACCTGCCTATTGCGTTGAGTGAGAAACTCAGCGGCGCCGCGTCGGGGGTTAAACTGGCGAACAAGCTTCTGTGCGAGCACATCGCGAGGACCGTGCGCGGTGCGGTCGACGTGGACATGCTTGACGCCGCCGCCATCGCGGCGCAGGAGATCCTGGTGCACGTCGAGTGCCGCCCCGCGTCGGTGAGGGCCGAGGACTTTTCCGTTGTCGGGACGGACGACTCGGAAACCACAACCAAGGACGCTCACAGAAGCTCACAGGACAAGCCGGCGAGGTTACCCGAAGGCGCGAGCAAAACAGGGGAGGCTTTCTGGGAAGGGCTTCCCGAGGAAATCCGCGCGCTGCTGGCGCCAGGGTTGACCTCGATGTACTGCCTCACCAGGGAGCCCGCAAAGCCGCCCACGGCGCGGCCGCTGTACAAAGCCCCGGGTGGGCCTTCGTTCCGCAGGTGGCTGTATTCGTGGTGCCGCGCGTTGGCGAGCGAAGCCACTGGTCCGGACGCCCCCGTCTTCGCCGTGTGCGCCGCTGGCGTGTTCAAGCACGACACCCGGGTGATGTTGTTTCTACTGCCAAGAATGGTCCTGGACGCGCTCGCGGCGAACCACGACGCGCCGCGAGTCACAAACGTGTTGGCGGAGATAATTGCAGTGCTTCGCGACGCGGCGGGAAACACTTCTGAGTCGTCGCCCTCAGTGGTGGTGCCTCCTTTCGGGACGCACGTTTCCGAGCAAGCCGAGCTCGCCGCGCAGGCTGTTTTCACGCTTCTGGACCAGCTCGCGGCGTGGAAGGAGGACGTGGGGAACCCAGTTGAGGTTGAGGGTGGGAAGCACGGATCTGGGGCGGTGCAGACGGTTTCCAAAAACGACCAAGAAACAATCTCAGTGCTGAGCGGGTTGTTGGACGCCGTCCCGAGAGAGTTACTCGCAAGAGCGGCGCTTCGCTGCGGCGCCCCCGCGCGTGCCTTGCTTTACTTCGAGGACCACTTGCGAAGCAACAAGAACGTTTTGAACCAGTCGTCGCTGAAGCACGGCGAGCCGGAAGGGGGCGGGCTTGACGACCAAAGCGCGTCGTTTCTGGCGGCGACGCACAGGGCGTTGGCGGAGCCCGACGCGCTTGAAGCGGTGGCGCGGCTCCGGTCAAGACGGGCTTTGACCGGCGGCCTCGCCGGATCAGACGCGCTGGCCGCCGCGAGGCGCAGAGCAGAAGACGCGCTGCTGCAGCACGAGCAGGCGGGGGAGTGGACCGAGGCGATGACGCACTACGAATCTGCGTCTCGGCGAGGAGAGGGCGAGTCGCTCGGCGCAAACGCGTTGTCGCAAGACTCGAAACAACTGGACCCCGCGGAGCGAGGCCGGCTGCGGTGTTTACAAGGCCTGGGGCACCTACGCGCGCTTGAGAAGGAAGCCGAAACCTTAATCGCGTCCCGTCCTGATTCAAGAGCGGAGCTGGCGGATATGGGCGCCGCCGCGGCGTGGCGCCTAGGCGAGTGGGACTCGCTCGAGAACTTCCTCGACGTCCTGGACAAAAGCGGCGCGCCCGTGGACGGCGGCGCCGCTGGGGTCGGCGGCGACTTCGCAGGCAGGCCCGGCGGCGAAGCCGCCGTAGGCAGAGTGCTCCTGGCGCTGCACCGACGGGACGCGGATGGCGTGGCGCGCGCCGCGACGGCGGCGAGGGACGCCGTGATCACCCCCCTCGCCGCTGCGGCGATGGAAGGGAGTTACCGCCGCGCGCACCCGGCGGTTGTGCAGTTGCATTTGATTCGGGAAGCCGAGGAAGCGATGGAGGCGATTGTGAGTCTCGATTCCATTTCCAATTTGGCCGGCTCCGGCCTGACGAAAAACACCCCCGGCGTGAAACGAGCAAGAAGCGGTGGCGGCGGCGCGCGCGCCGCCGCGGACGGCCTGGACGGCCATTCCGGTATCGAGCGCCTCGGGGATTGGGACCCGCGCCTGGACCTCACGCCGTCCGCGATGGCGACCCGGGAGCCTATTTTAGCCCTACGAAGAGTCGCGTACGCCGCGCTCGGCACTGCCGCGGAAGACGCGTCCGCGTACACCTGGCTGGCGCAGGCCAAGCTGTGCCGCGCGAGCGGGCACGCGGGGGCGGCGCAGCTGGCGTTGTTTGAAGCGCGAGCCGCGCTTGAGAGCGCGAGTTTCCGGCGAGGCGCGGGCGCCGCCGCAGATGGTATTTTGCAGTCCACCGACTTTCCCGGCGCGAAGCTGAAAGCGTCACCCGCCCCTGGCATGGCCCTCGCCGTGGAGCAAGCCAAGCTGTTGTGGTGCACTGGCCGGCAGCACAGAGCCACGGTTGAGATCCAGGAGGCCCTGGATGACAGCGCGTTGCGAGGCGCGGATCCGTTGACCACGTCTCGCGCGATGCTCCGGCTGGCGCGCTGGAGCGCCGCGACCGGCCAGCGTTCCAAAACGGACGTGCTGAACATCTACAGCAACGTGCTTCGGGATCAGCGGCACACGGAAAAAGCCAACTTCCACGTCGCCAAGTACATGGACGACCTGCTGAAGGACGCGAAGGTGCGGGAGGATAGAAAGCGGGGCGATCCAATGAACAAAGACGACGCCAAGAGCAACGGCGGCGGCGCGCAACGGCCGCGCGGGTCGAAAACCTGGGACGTGGACGAGCGCTCGCTTGATTACGTGGTGGAGGTGATTCAGCACTACGCCACTTCGCTGCGGCACGGACACCGACACGCGTACGAGAGTTTGCCTCGGATGTTGACGCTGTGGTTCGACGTCGGAGCAGCGGCGGCGATGCACGCTGAGACGCCAACGTCAACCGCGCAGAACGGTAACGGCAGCCGCCTTCAAACCGGAGCGCAGCGCACCCAAAACCAACCTCAACTCACGTCCACGCAACTCAAAGAACGCAAGGTCGCGTTGACCGCGACGAATTCGCTGAAGGACTTTTCCCAGAAACTGCCCCTGTACACGTGGTTGCCCGCGCTTCCGCAGCTCACCTCGCGTTTGTGTCACCCGCACCACGAAACCCGGCAACTGATTCACGAGCTTCTTTACCGACTGGTGAAGAACTTCCCCAACCAAGTTTTATGGAGCATGACCGCGATGGCGAGAAGCACGCACGTTGACCGGTCAAGCGCGGCGCAGCGGATTTTGGACCGCGCCAAGGACAGCGCGCCGACAAGCGCGCGGCCGCTGTTCGAACAGAGCGCCGCGCTTTGCGACCAGGTACGCGATTCCCAACTCCGAATCCGCCCGACTGTGGAGGCCCGATTACTCTTCCCTGTTTACGCAGGCCGCATCACGAAAGACTGACACTTTCGGCTTTTTTCCAAACAGCTAATCAGGGTCTGCGCGTTTCAACCAAAGCCGGTGCCCGGGTCTTCGCGGAGCGCCAAGTTTTTTTCCATAAAAACCGAGTTTCCAGCGCTAAGGCGCTTGGTGCCGTGCGACGTCATGGTCCCCACCCAAAACGAGCTCACCCCGTCGTTGCCTCCGAGCACGTTCCGAAACGCCGCGAACGCCAACCACGTCCCGACGGTTTCCGAGTGGAACGCGTTTCCAAACGAGACGCCGACTATTTTCTCGATTCAAGACGAGTGCCCGGTGTTGGCGAGCCTTCAGAAACCGAAAAAGCTCACCATCGTGGACAGCGACGGCGCGGAAAAAAGCTTCCTGTGCAAACCCAAAGACGACCTAAGAAAAGATCTGCGCATGATGGAGTTTTGCCAGATGCTGAACCGGCTGTTGGGCAACGACCCGCGGTCGCGGAAAAGACGTTTGTGTGCGTCTTTTTGCCTTTCCCAAATCAGGCGGCACACTGTTTACCGCTCCTGGTCGAGTACACCACGGCCGTAACACTCTCTGGCGACTGTTACAACTACACACGGCACAAGTGCACTGTTACTTGCTCTTTATGGAGTACAGTCGGAAAGTCCCACGACTACTATACCCAATCCCAATCCCTCATACACGTTACGAAGTACACACCCACGCTCGCCGACTCGTTCCCTGACCTTTTTCGCATAACACCACCAGACCTGCGCACGTTCGCCGTGATTCCGCTTACCGAGGATTGCGGTTTAATCGAGTGGGTCCCGTCAACCACCGGGTTACGGCACGTCGTGCAGAAGCTGTACGTGGACGACGGCGTGTACCACAAGCGGACGCTAGTGGAGGTGAAGGAGATGCACGAGCGTTTGAAAGCCACGCCGACGACGTGGATGAGCGAGATTTTGAAGAAATTCCCCCCCGTGTTTCACCGCTGGTTCTTGAACCGGTGGAAAGACCGCCCGGCAGCGTGGCACGGCACGCGAACCGCGTTCGCGCACACTGCCGCGGTGTGGAGTATGGTGGGGCACGTGGTGGGGCTTGGGGACCGGCACGGCGAGAACATTTTGCTTGATCAGGTACGCGTCGCGTTTCCCAAACTCGCCTCCACGTTTGCCAACACTGACACTTTCTTAAACCCTAAACCCTAAACCCTAAACCCTAAACCCGAACAGGAGTCCGGCGACTGCGTGCACGTGGATTTCTCGTGTTTGTTCGACAAAGGTTTGGAGTTGGAAACCCCCGAGATGGTGCCGTTCCGGTGCACGCAGAACATCGTGGACGGTTTGGGGGCGGGCGGGTATGAGGGGGTGTTCATGCGCGCCTCGGAAATCACCCTCGGCGTGCTTCGAAACCACAGAGAGGCGCTGATGTCGGTGCTTGAAACGTTCGTGCACGACCCGCTCGTGGAGTGGAGCAAAGCGGTGAAGGCGGGGGGCGGCAGCGGCCGGAGGCCGGGGGGCGACGGCCAAGGCGCGAATTTCGGCGCCGAGGCGGAGCGCGGGAAAGAGGCGCTGGACAAAATTACGAGCCGCTTGGAAGGCGTCGTGGTTGGCGTCGGCTCAGCGCCGTCGTTGCCGCTGTCGCCGCAGGGACAGGCGCGGCGCTTAATCGAAGAAGCCACCTCGCGCAAATCACTAGGTGCGATGTACGTGTGGTGGATGGCGTGGATGTAGGGTAACGGGATGTTGGGTTTAGTTACCTGGGCGTGGGTGTGAGGGGAAAGGCGGGTTGGAAAAGGGGGGCACTTGGCTGTGCCTAAACGCGCTCCGTACAATTGCGAGGTAAACGACTCGCAGGCGCGCATGATAGTAGTTAGATAGTAGTGGCACACGAATAGAAACGAAACAAAACGAGATTGAATTGATGTTTATACTCTTTACAATAGAAGCGCCGCCGCTTTACCTTTCATCTTAGTCTAGACTAACAGACCAAGTACCTTTCTTTGCGGACGCTCCAAACCTTTCCTTTCCTAGTTTCGCGGCGGTTCGTCGTCGTCGTTTCGCGGCGGCTGCGACGCGCTCGCGAGCAGCGAGCTTACGAAGTTCACCACCCACAGCAGGGCGAAGATTTGGAAAATGAACCCGAACCCACCCAAACCGAAACCCATGCCGTACCCGAAGGGCGAGAACATGGGGAACGGCATGAACGAGCCATACCCCATGCCCATTCCGCCGCCGCGCATTGCGCCCGGGTTCGGGGCTTGTCTTGACTGGCCGCCCATGCCTCTTGGTGCGCTCATCCTTGGCGCGCTTCTGAAGCTCGAGCCGCCCATCCTGCCACCTGACCGGCCCGCTTCAGCCCACTCGGGGGAAATCGCGTCCATGGTGAACACGCTGCCCGCAATCATTGCGGCGAGCGCGAAGTTGAAACCAATCGGCATCTTCTTTTCGGATACGTACGCATCGCTCTTGTTCTTAAGCGCGGCGACGGGGGCGACGCGAACGGAAGTCGTAGGGGACACGACGCGGGACCTGTTGTTTCGGTAACACGGTTGGAGAAAGGAGACGCAGCGGTGAGTTTTCTGATCTTCTGATCAATTTGGAGAGTGGAGCGCGCCGTTTGTGATTCTCCGCCATTTGTGATTCTCGGTCGCCGGCGGATATTTTCTTTGCAGGGATTCGCGGAGAGAGACGATCAGGACGGCCATCAGTTGGGGGGAGACGCACCTGACCGCGGCGCCGGCGAAAGGTGCGCGTCTCGCGGCGACGGGCGCGCGGATTGTCTGCGTTGATGGACAGGGGGGGGGGGATCGGGGACGGGAAAGGTCAGCGGATGCGCGTTCGAAGGCGTGTGAATGTGCCAACCGGGACGAACAACCAACAAGCTGGGACGCGCGACACGACGCCGCGACACCGGGACGGCGACGTCGGGACGATAAACACGCGTCCACGCACCTGGAGGGAAACGGCGGAGGCGGTGATGGAGGCCATCGCGGATGTGGGTTTCTGTGACGTCCGTTTGGAGCGCGGTGAGAAGTGCAGTGCGCGGTCGATCTTCGAAGGCAACCAACGCGGAGGTGCGTGGCAAGATCCGTGGGCAGGTGCCACGTCCTTCTTTCGTCATGACAGTGCTGATTCGGAGCGTGGGCAGTTGGGAGCAAAAAAAGGTGTGAAAAAATCCACTCGTGTAGTCTTCGATACAAAGACTAAAGCGACCGCTGGTTACAGTCAAACGACCGCCCGTACACGCGCCTCCTCACACCACCACTCCACTTTCTCGGACTCCCACGGCGTGGAGTTTCTCGCGCACATCGCCAATCTCTCTCCACTTCTCTCGCCCACACCAAATTCTTTCTCGGCTCCTCCATCTCGCCGTCTTTTTCTCGCCTTCCCGAAACCTCGCGGTCTTCCCAAATGCTCGCACTCTATCCCCCTTCCTCGTCCTAAACTTTAAAGCTCTTAAAGTCCTAAGCTTTAAAGTCTCATCAGTGTCACCGTGATGTCATCCGTGCTCCCTTTGCTGACGGCCATGGAGCACAGTTCTTTGGCCAGGGATTCGGGCGTCGCGCCGGGCGGCGCGCTGAGCAAAAAGTCTGATACGAAACAAAAGAAAGTGTCAGTCTCTCGTAATGTGTATTACGTACACATTCAGGGTAATGGGCAGAGGTAATAGTCCCTTCTGGTACGAGTATGGGCAATCAGGGAGGCGGAGCGTGGTGATTGGGAAATACGTACCCGCAATCTCCTGGTTCTCGAACCCGCCGCCGCCGCCTCTTAAGTCGTTTGCAAACAAACCATCCGAGCTCAGCATGATCCACGAGTCTTTATCACTGAGTTGCTCGATGTAGCAATCCGGCTCGGCGTTCAAACCGAACCCTGACCCGTAGTCCGCGTTTCGCTCGCCAAACCCCTCGAACTTTCCTGATTCTTTTAAGAACGCATCGCCGAACGCCCGGGACAAAGCGAGCACACCGCCGACCCTCCAGGTTCCCTCCTTGAACGTAACCAGCGATTGTCGCAAGTTGGGGTTCCCCGCATCGATGCGTCTTCGCTCCGCGGGGTCGTCCGGGATGTGGTCCACGGAGAGCTGCACCGCCTTGCCGTCCCTCACGAGTAACGTCCGCGCGTCACCCACGTTTGCGGTCGCTAGTTTCGTCGAGTCCCCCTCTTTGAACAACACCGCCACGACCGCGGTGCTGCCGCACTTCGCGCCACCCACGCCTCGCTCGCCGAACGCGCCGAAGAAACCCGCTGGGGGCTGGATTAAGGTGAAGTCAGCTTTCACGCACGCGGCGCTGATGGCTTCCAAGGAGAAATCGCAATTCGGCCACTCGTCGCAAATCAACGTGGACAGGTTATCCTTCAGCCACTCGCTCACCGCGAAGCCGCCGTGGCCGTCGAACACGCTGTAAATCGCATAAGGCGAGCCGTTCGGGGCGTTCGTGTTAACCTGATGAGGTTTTGAATACATACAGCGAGGATGGAACGAGGTGAGTCTTCGGAGGATCGACTGGATTGCAAAAAGGAAAGGATTCGTGGAAAAAAAAGTCTCGGCCGATCGGATGTGTGATCGGTCCGGTCGTGCTTCCGTCCGGCGCGGGTTTCGGTGAGTCACACGCTGACAGTCTGGAGAGACACGGAAGAGCGCGACACGAGGACGGGCACTACTCACGTATCCCGCGAACCGGTCTTCGTTTTGCTTCCGCACGGTTCCCTTGACCGAGGCGCTGCCGGTTCGGGATGCGACGGTCTGTGGGGTCACCACGCACGTGGACGATGCATCCGCGCGCGTCACGACACGCGCCGCGCGGTTGCTGCGACGCGCTGTGGTGGTGGGCTTCGCGGCAAACACACCCGGGGTGCTGAAACAAGCGGAAACGCACGCCATGCTGGCGACGACGCGTGGTGGTACAAGGCACGCGAGACGCAGGTGTGAGGAGGAGGAAGGGAAGGTAGATGGAAAAGTTGAAGGTTGCCTGTTATCCGTCACCGTACAAAAGACAAAAGCCAGGAAAAGGCCAAAAGCCAGAGCATCTGGGCATCGACGAGGAAATCCACCCAGTGAGCAGTGCCCGAGTTTTGCCAGTCCCACTATTCATTTCTTTTGGAAGAACGTCTCTTTCATCACGTATACGTGAGCGCGTTTCTCTCGATAGTATCGAGAAGGGACAAAAGGCTCTAGCTATCATTGATGTCAATCAAATTTGGTTCTTTGATAACAAGTTTAGGCCTTCGGCAAACGACTCCTTATACTTGTAATAAAATGCCCCCTCTAACCCTATGTAGTTACAGCGCGCATCAACCCTAGGAACCCTCGGATTAGAACTCCACACCCGCTTCCCGGCACCCTTCCGCCACGGCTTTGACCCGTCCGTGGTACACGAACCCGCCGCGGTCGAACACGGCCTTTTTTATCCCTTTCTCCACGCACATGGCACCGAGCGCCTTGCCCACTTCGTTCGCGGCGGTCACCGTTTTCGTGGCCCACTCCTCTTTGCCAACCTTTTCTTTGATGGAGACGGACATGGTCCCGACCGCACAAAGCGTGGTTTGGTTTTCGTCGTCAATCACCTGCACGTACGTGTGCTGGTTGCTGCGGTACACGCTGATCCTCGGCCGCTCCGCCGTGCCCGAAACCTTCGACCTGATCTTGGTGTGCCGCTTCTGCCGGCGCCGCTCCTTGTCCGTCATCGCGCAGCTGGTGTGTGTAGTGACAGCAGCGACTTTAGTTAGAAGAAAAGAAGGAAGGTGAGGTGAGTCAAAAGGTCATTGTTGGTTATGGACGGTTCGCAGGTGCGCTGGCCTTAGCGCGGCGAACGTCACGGCACCCTTCGCGAAACGAATGTACAAGCCGTGGCCACGTTATCCGAATCGCCGCGTCCGCGTTTGCGTCTCGCGTCCCGGAGTCGCGTCTGGAACGGTGCTCTGGCGCTTCGGGAAACGCGTGTCGTCAACACGCGCATGCCGTGGGGTACGGGACGCCAACATTGAGAGCCACACAAGCGGAAACGAACGGTCGGCCGGCGCCCTGTCCGCACATCCAAAACAAAGCCCTAACCCCGAAGCACGCCGCGAAACGATGGCGGGTGGAAAGATGGATGGATTTTCCAACAAGCGCACGCCGGACAGACCGCGGCCGTTGGAAACGCGACCCACGAAACGCACCTCTGTGTTGCGGCGCCGCGGAGCGCACGCGCGTCGCGACCGCCGCGCGCGCGGAGAGGGAGAAAGCACAGGCAGACATCGTGGACTGCGCGCGATTTGGAATGGGCGCGGGGCGGTGTCGACGTTGTCCTCTGGAAAAGCGTCATGTCAGTCCAACGAAAATCCATATTTCGCAAAATGGTTTGTTGTGAGTTTGTGGCCATCGCCTCAACGAAATCTCACCACTGCGACGCGCGGTGCCTTCTGCCTGTCTCTGAATTCTCCCAACACCGCGTGCGATGGGACGAGACGCGCGGTGAGGTTCGGTGGTTGTAGGTTTTAGCGTGGACTTGGGTGGTTAGGGACGGGTGATTTGGTTGGTGGGTTGGCGGACACGTCGTGCGGTAGCGAATCCGCGTGGAGATCGATTCGTCCCAAAAAAAGAGAGTCGCCCATCGGCACGCCGCAAACCTACGCTCCTGGCGTGCGAAATCGCACGACCCCGGACACACCCACCGGAAGTGATGAAGGTGCTTCTCGTGGCGGGCACGCGGTCGGGGGACGGCAAAACCACGTTCGCGGTGGGTTTGATGGGTGCGCTTCGGCAACGGGGCTTGGTGGTCCAGGCATTCAAGGTTGGTCCGGATCAGTTGGATCCGCTGCTGCACGAAGCGGCCACGGGAAGGCCTTCGTACAACCTGGACGGGTGGCTTCGGTCTAGGGAAAACAACACACGAAGGGTGGCGCAAATCGCAACAAGTGCGGGTGACGACGTGGACATCGCGATCATAGAGGGGGGCGAAACTTTGTTCGATGCGGATGATTCGTGTTTGTCTGGTGAGACGGGAAGCGCGGCCGAAATTGCGAAGTGGCTCGGCGCGCCCGTGTTGCTTATCGTGGACTGTTCCACTCAAAGCGCGAGAGGCGCGGCGGCCACGGTGCGAGGGCACGTTACCTTCGACGAACACCTAACAATCGCGGGCGTGATTCTGAACAAAACGGAAGACGAGGCGCACGAATTGAAAGTACGGGAAGCAATCGCGGCGGCGACGCCAAACGTCCCGGTCCTGGGCGCGCTTCGCCGGGACGCCGCCGCGGCGGCGTTAGGACCGAGCGAAACAAACAGCGCGGACGCTGTCGATGCTTTCGCCGCACAAGGGGTGAAAGCAGCCGCGGCGCTCAGCGCGGGGGGGGGCAACTCCATTGGAGGCGCGCTTGTTGGCGTGGGGAGCTTCTCCGGAGAAACCGACACGGGCGACGCGAAACGGGAAGAGCTAAACGTGAATGCGTCAAACGCCGCCGCCGGCCTCGGCACTAAAAATCAAAACGAAAACGACTCGCCCCCTCCCCGGCCCGGGAACTTCGTCGCGGGGGTCGCCGCGCAGCTGGCGCATGTCGTGGGCAGGGGGTGCGACTTGAACGCGGTGCTTGGCGCGGCGCGCGCTTTCGTGGCGGATAATCCGGAGGAGACTTTTTTTGAGAAAAGTATTTCCGCCGGCGACGGAACCGGGGAGGCGCCGGGGTTTGAGCCGAAAACGTTTTCCGGGGACACGCATAAAACGGGAGGAGCAAGCCCTCGAGCTGGCTCCAGCAGCAAACCGCCGAGACACCCACGCGAAGGCCCTGGCGTACCTACCGCTGCTGATTTGTCGAATTCAGAGAGTCATGACCCTCCGAAAACGCCGAGAAGCGGCGAAACTTCCGAAAAAGAAAAAGCCGAAAAAGAGACGCCCAAGTCCCCCAAACACGGAGGCCAAAGCGCGCCCCGGAAAACCCCGTCCAAGCGCGAGGTACTGCGAGGCGCCGTGGAGCTGGTGGGCAACGTCGCGTCCCATTTAGGCCCCGCGCTGAGGCTAGGCAGGGGCGTCGGGCACGGCGCGCAGGGCTTATTACCGCGGCCGCTGTTTGAACGCCACGGCGGCGGCGGCGTCCGATTAGGCGTGGCGCGGGACGCCGCTTTCTGTCACTACTTCCGCGAAAACCTTGTCGCGTTGGAGCTGGCGGGTGCTGAGCTCGTGCCTTTCTCGCCAATCGCGGGCGAGGGGATACCGACACACGTCAAAGGCCTGCTGTTCGGAGGAGGGTACCCCGAACTGCACGCCGAGCGGCTGGCGAACAACCGGCCGTTGCGAGGTACGTATTTCCCATTTACCACATTCCACTGACTGATTGCCCATACTGATATTTCTTTTTTTACAATCAGCGGCGGTCACCGCGTTCGCGGCGTCGGGCGGCGTGGTGTACGGCGAGTGCGGGGGTTTGACTTTTCTGTCACAGTCTTTGGCGGACCAGGCGGGTGGTAAACCAACAGCCATGTGCGGCTTGGCGCCGTTCAGCACCAAGCTCGTGCTGGGGGGTAAACACGTACGAAACGGGTTGGCGGGCAGCTGTCATTCATCCGAGAGGGAGTACGGACGCGGGGGATCGCAAAACTCCCGCGGGTGCCGCGGGTACGTCGTGGTCACCGCGAATCACGGGTGCCCGCTGTTTCCCGCCGGCGCGACTTTGCGCGGGTACGTCACGCGCAGAAGCGTTGTTGTCCAGGAACCCGCGCTGGTGCGTGGGTATGGCGTGAACGGAGCTTCTGGCGACGGCGTGGTCACGGCCGGAGGGGGGTCACACACAAATGGACAAGGGGTTAGTAACTTCGGAAATAACTCCGCGTGGTTCGCCGCGTACCAAACGCGACGGGCGGGACGCGAATCGGCCGAACCGTGTTTTGAAAAAAACCCCGAGAACGTCCCGACCGTTACCGATTTGGTGCGAAAAATCGAAACCAACCACCGCGACGACCGCGCCGACGGGCGCAGGAACGACCTCACCGGATTAGGCGTGGTGGAGGGGTACGCCTGGAGAAACGTGTTGGTGTCCTACGCGCGTCTGCACTGGGGGGACCAGCCAACCGTCGCGGCGCACTTCGTAGAGACGTGCAGGGCCGTGCCGCACGCCGCCGCCGACGCGGCGGTGCGGGCGGCGGCGGCGGCGGTCGCCGCGGCGCCCCCCCAAGTGGTGACGCCAGGGGGGTACGGCAGCGCGCCGTCGCTGCCGCAGCTACAAGGCAGCAGCAGCGACTCGATAACGGGGCTGGCCAACGATCGCCAGCTGGAGCGAAACGACCAGTGGGGGTCGCCGACTCGTTTGCACAAAGGCGGCTCGGTTTCAAACGCGTCGTCGCAGGTGGATTTGCCGTCAATGGTTTTGAACGAAGCAGGTCCGGGTTCCAACGCAGCCGGGTTCGGGTCGCGAGGGAGCCAGGGTAAGCTGTCCTCCATGAACGGCAGCGGCAGCGGCGCGTCGTCGAGTTCTGGGACCAACGCCGCGGGTCAAAAAGGTAAGGAACTTTCCCAAGCACCACTTACTAGTGATACTGTTACATAGTAACTGTTACCTTTACAATCCCTCATACACATCACGAGAGACTGACACTTTCTTTTCTCTCAAAAAGGTTCACAAAAACCACCCGCGTCGCACCGGCGCGCGCAGAGTTTGAGCGAGGATATGGATTCGTTCCCGCCCTTTGGGGGTAATCAGTCCGTGAAAAGCGGAAACGGGAGCCACAACGGTATGGGGACCCACAACCACAACGGCAACCAAAACAGCCACAGCCCGATCAACAAAAGCCAGTCCATGGGAAACGTGCTGATGCGGAAAAGGTACGG
>Ga0115004_10001059_pt1 | contig 22122 bp, 18 predicted proteins | sample ArcticOcean_MG_C_10_FD_88737 | JGI IMG/M metagenome (GOLD analysis project Ga0115004, IMG submission 88737) | Marine microbial communities from western Arctic Ocean - ArcticOcean_MG_CB11_90 | ecosystem: Environmental > Aquatic > Marine > Oceanic | place: Arctic Ocean: Canada Basin | collected... | reverse complement strand
CGACAAGATAGAAAAGACAAACCAAGGGTTCCTATAGGAGCAAAATTAATTGCTAAGTTGTTGGAAAGTGTAGTGGCTACAAGAATCATTACTATGGATCTTCATGCAGATCAGATTCAAGGTTTTTTTGAAAAGCCAGTCGACCACTTGTACGCCTCAACAATTTTCATTCCTTATTTAGAAAAATTAAAATTAAACGATTTAACTATAGCCTCACCAGATATGGGAGGCTCTAAAAGGGCTTATGCATATTCAAAACGTTTGAATAGTAACGTGGTAATATGCTACAAGCAAAGAAAAAAAGCAAATATAATTTCTCACATGGAATTAATTGGTAATGTGGAGGGTAAAAATGTTGTTTTAGTGGATGACATGGTCGATACGGCTGGTACTCTAACTAAAGCTGCAGATTTAATGATGGAAAGAGGGGCTAAATCAGTAAGAGCAATTTGTACACACCCACTCTTATCTGGGAAAGCATACGAGAGAATTGAGAAATCTCAACTTAAAGAATTAATAGTCTCAGATAGTATACCTTCAAAGAAAAATTCAAAAAAAATAAAAGTTTTATCCTCTGCAAAATTATTTGCTGAAGTGATGAAAAATGTTCACAATAATAAATCAATAAACCCTTTTTTTATAAAATAAAACAATGAAATCAATTACAATCAACGGATCTAAAAGAGAACACGTGGGCAAAGTAGCTACTAAAGCCTTACGTAATGCTGGAAAGGTACCTTGCGTTATATACGGAGGAGAAAAGCCATTACATTTTTCAGCAGAAGAATTAGCCTTCTCCAAATTAGTATATACACCAGACGCACATACTGTTGTAGTTATTTTGGAAGATGGAAATAAAATCGACGCTATTTTACAAGATATTCAGTTTCACCCAGTTTCAGACAAAATACTTCATGTTGACTTTTTCCAATTACACGAAGGGAAAGAAATTAACATGACTATTCCTGTGAGAGTTGAGGGAACAGCTCCAGGAGTTAGAGATTCTGGAGGGAATCTTCAAAAAAATAAAAGAAAACTTACAGTTAGGGCATTACCTAAAAATTTACCTGATTTTCTATTAGCAGATGTTTCTAATTTGAAGCTAAACGATAGTATTACAGTTGGAGATTTATCTGAAGAAACTTTTAATATTTTACACCCTGACAGTCAAGTAGTCTGCCAGGTGAAGATGTCTAGAGTATCCCTATCTATTGAAGAAGAAGAAGGAGAAGGAGAAGAAGGAGCTGAAGGAACTGAAGGAGCTAAACCAACTGAGGGAGGAGAATCACCTAAAGAAGGTGGAGAAGCTAAATCTGATAGTTAGAGTTTTTTCTTTTTTTAATATAAAGCATCCCTTTTTAATTTAATTGGGATGCTTTTTTTATTTTTAGTAAAATAACATTTAATAGTTGAACTGTTTAAAGTTTTGGAATTTCGGAATTAAAAAATCATTTGATATGAACAAATTTCTAATTGTAGGAATTGGAAATATTGGAAAAGAATACTTTGAAACCAGACATAATATAGGTTTTGAGGCTTTAGACGCAATATGTGAAGAGTTTAAAGTAAATTTTGAAATTCAAAAATTAGGAGATATCGCCAAGACTAATTACAAAGGAAAATCTTTTGTTTTTTTAAAACCTAGCACTTATGTAAATTTAAGTGGAAAGTCCGTTAGATATTGGCTTTCTAAAGAGAATATTTCCGTTCAAAATCTTTTAGTGATTTCAGACGATTTAAATTTAGATTTTGGGGTAATTAGAATAAAAACAAAAGGATCAGACGGAGGGCATAATGGTTTAAAGAATATTAATGAGGTTTTAAAAACTAATAATTATAATAGGTTACGATTTGGTATTGGAGGAAATTTTCCAAGTGGAAAGCAATCTGAATATGTTTTGTCCAATTGGTCTGAAAAAGAAAAATCAGAGTTAATCAGTTACAAGCCTCTTTTTTATCAAATAGTTTGTTCTTTCGCTACAATAGGTATTAGTTCAACAATGAACCAATTCAATAAAAAATGAAAAAAATTAATGGAGTAAAAAATTTCTCAATTAATTCGCCTTCAATATTAACACTTGGTACATTTGATGGGGTTCACAAGGGACATCAAAAAATATTAAAAAAACTAAAGCATGAAGCTAAAAAAGACAATCTAAAATCAATTGTACTAACTTTTTTTCCACATCCAAGAACTGTTTTAAATCCTGATTTTAATTTAAAACTTATCAATACAATAGAGGAAAGAACTAGATTATTTGAAAAATCTGAAATTGATATACTAATCACTCTCCCGTTTGATAAAAATTTTTCTGAATTATCCCCAGATCAATTTGTGAAAAATATTTTAGTAAATAAACTGAAAATCAAAAAAATTTTAATTGGTTATGATCATCGTTTTGGAAAAAACAGAACAGCTGGCTTTAAAGATTTAAAAATATTTGGACTTAAGTATGGGTTCGAAGTAATTGAGATAAGTGTAGAGGAAAAAAACAAAGTTTCTATTAGTTCCACTAAAATTAGAAATTCTATAATTGAAGGAGATATAAAAACAGCAAAATCATATTTAGGTTACGACTTTAGCCTTAAAGGAGAGGTTGTGAATGGAAATGCCATTGGAAGGACTATCGGGTTTCCAACTGCAAATTTAAACATTAATCAAGATTACAAATTGATTCCTAAAAATGGAGTCTATTTAATTAGAACCATTCTTGAAGGAAAAAAAGTATATGGGATGATGAATATTGGTGTAAAACCTACTTTAAAATCAAAAGATACATCGATTGAAGTTAATTTATTTGAGTGGGGAGGAGATCTTTATGGCAAGGTGATTGAGGTTTTTATACTGTACTACATTAGAGAAGAAAAAAAGTTTGATACCTTAATTAAATTAGGAAATCAAATAAACCTAGATAAGAAAACTTGTATTAAGTTGATTAAAGAAAAATAATATTCCATTACATTTGTAAAAATTAAAATTCAATGTTAGTAGTTTCTGAAATAATAGGAAATTCTGAGGGTATTGTAAAGTCAATGTTAAAAAGAAACATAGACATCAAGCCTCAGCTAGAAAAAATAATTGAATTAGACGAAAAAAGAAGGTCTACGCAGGCTTCACTTGATAATTTACTTGCAGAATCTAATCAAATAGCAAAAGATATTGGAAAGCTTTTTAAAGAAGGTCTTGTAGAAAAAGCTTCTAATTTGAAAGAAAAGGCTGCTTTATTAAAAGTAGATTCAAAAAAATTATCAGCATTGTTAAATTCTTATGTTAGTGAACTAAAAGTTCTTTTATTAGATATCCCCAATATTCCTCACGATTTAGTTCCAAAAGGAAGTTCAGAGAATGATAACATTGAGATTTTAAGAGAAGGTGAAATACCAGAATTACATAAAAATGCTTTACCTCACTGGGAATTAGCAGTAAAATACGATATTATTGATTTTGAACTGGGAAATAAAATTACGGGTGCCGGATTCCCTGTTTACAAAGATAAAGGAGCGAAATTACAGAGGGCACTAATAAATTATTTTTTAGATAAAAATATTGATGCTGGATATAAAGAGATTCAAGTCCCAATCTTAATTAACGAAGAATCTGGAACGGGAACAGGTCAATTGCCTGACAAAGAAGGGCAAATGTATTTGGTAAATGAGGATAATCTTTACTTAGCTCCCACTGCGGAAGTTCCTGTAACTAATATTTATAGAAACAGCATCTTAAATTCAAATCAACTGCCTATTTGCCTAACTAGCTATACGCCATGTTTTAGAAGAGAGGCTGGGAGTTACGGTTCACATGTAAGAGGATTAAATAGGCTACATCAATTTGATAAAGTAGAATTGGTTCGAATAGAAAATCCATCAAAATCTTATTTAGCTTTGGAAGAAATGGTTAATCATGTAAAGTCCATTTTAATAGAACTAAAACTACCTTTTAGAATTCTTAGATTGTGTGGAGGAGACTTAGGTTTTACTTCTTGTCTTACATATGATTTTGAGGTTTATTCGGCAGCACAAAAAAAATGGCTCGAGGTAAGCTCTGTCTCAAATTTTGAAAATTATCAATCAAACCGTCTAAAACTTAGAATTAATAATAATGGAAATAAAGAGTTAGCTCACACCCTAAATGGGAGCTCTTTGGCTCTGCCTAGAATAGTAGCTTGCATACTAGAAAATTTTCAAACTGAAAGTTCAATTGATATTCCTAAAATTCTAGTCCCATACACTGGTTTTGATAAAATATAACTTGATTTGAAACGAGTTAAACCAAAAAAATATTTAGGGCAACATTTTTTGAAAGATTCTAATATTTCAAAAAAAATAGTTGAAGGTCTTGTTTCAAAAAAATTAAATAGTATTATTGAAATTGGTCCAGGGATGGGCATTCTTACCCAACACTTAATAAATAGTAAAACTAAAACCTATTTCATTGAAATTGATAAAGAATCTATTACATATTTAAATAACGTATTCCCTGAAATTAAGGACTCAATAATAAATGAAGATTTTTTAAAAATTGATTTAGCACAATTCAAAGCTCCAATTGGACTAATTGGCAATTTTCCTTACAACATCTCTTCTCAAATTCTTTTTAAATTAATTGAAAATCGGGAAAAAATAGAGGAGTTAGTTGGAATGTTTCAATTTGAAGTTGCTAAGAGAATTTGTGCTCCTCCAGGCTCTAAAACTTATGGGATTTTATCTGTGCTAGTTCAAGCTTTTTATTCAGCAGAATTTTTATTTGCACTATCACCACACCACTTTAATCCTCCACCCAAAGTAAATTCTGGTGTGATTAAGTTAACAAAAAAAAATACTCAATTTTTGGATTGTGATGAAAAATTATTTTTCAAAATAGTAAAAACATCCTTTCAACAAAGACGTAAAACTCTAAGAAATAGTCTAAAAAGTTTTAATTTACCAATTAATATAAAAGAAGATGCTATCTTTGAAAAGCGTCCAGAAGCATTAAGTGTGGACGATTTTATTCTTCTAACTAATATGATAGCTGATGGAACAATTCCAGCTTAACGATGAATTAATAATGAAAATTGCTGGTTTAATTTCAGCAAAAAAAAATTCCAATTTAAAAAAGCTAGTTAAAGACATACATTTTGCCGATATGGCAGACGTAATTAATTTATTAAGTGAAAATCAAGGTATATACCTAATAAAATTATTTGATAGCGAAAAAACATCTGAAATTTTAACAGAACTGGATGAAAATGTCAGAGAAAAAATCCTTAAAGCTCTTTCTGTAAAGGAAATTGCAGATGAAATTGAAGAGTTAGATAGTGACGATGCTGCTGACATACTTGCTGAACTTTCAGAAGAAAGAAAAGAGGAGGTGATTTCAGAAATTAGTAATGAAGATTTAGCCGATAACTTAATAGAACTCCTTTCTTACAAAGAAGACTCAGCAGGTGGATTGATGGCAAAAGAGTTAGTAAAAGCAAATGAAAATTGGACTATTTTAAAATGCTTAGGTGAAATCAAAAAACAAGGAGAAAATGTAACTCGCGTACACTCCATTTATGTCGTTGACGATAAAGAAAGGTTGATAGGGAGATTGTCCTTAAAAGATCTTATAACTGCTCCTTCAAAAAATAAAATTAAAGATATTTACATACCAAAAGTTGATTCTGTTAATGTAATGGTAAGTGGAGAAGATGTCGCTAAAATAATGTCTAAATACGATCTTGAAGCTATTCCAGTGATTGATGATCAAAAACAACTAGTTGGAAGAATTACTATTGATGATATTGTAGATTTTATTAAAGAAGAAGCAGAAGAAGATTATTTGATAGCTGCAGGAATACAAGGAGATGTTGAAGCAGACGACTCGATTCTAGAACTCACAAAAGCAAGATTACCATGGCTTTTTTTAGGTTTAGTAGGTGGGTTAGGTAGTGTGTTTATTTTAGAAGGTTTCGAAGAGTTTATGATTGACCCCGATTATAAAGCATTATTTTTTTTCACCCCTTTGATTGCTGCTATGGCTGGTAATGTTGGTGTACAGTCATCGGCTATAATTGTTCAAGGAATTGCAAATGATGTAGTGAAAGGAAGTCTTCTAAAAAGATTAATAAAAGAACTGGGTTTGAGTTTAATAAATGGTATTATTTTAGGCTTATTGACCATTGTATTTGGATTCATAATAGACCAACCTATAGAGTTAAGTCTTGTCATATCTCTTTCTATGTTATGCGTAATAGTTGTAGCTGCTTTGATTGGAACTTCAATTCCTATAATCTTAGAAAAAAGAGGAATAGATCCCGCAATTGCCACGGGACCCTTTATTACAACGAGTAATGATATTTTCGGAATTTATCTGTTTTTTTATATCGCAAAAATATTTTTACTATAATTAAAAAATGAAAATACTTCATTTAGATAGCACACATTCTTATTTATATGATGAATTAAAGAGTTTAGGGTTTACTAATACATTTGATTTTAAGTCTTCAAAAAATGAAATAGAAAATCATATTTCATCGTATTTTGGTATTATAATTAGAAGTAGAATACCAATTGACAAATCACTAATTGACAAAGCAAAAAATTTAAAGTTTATAGCAAGAGTAGGCTCTGGAACAGAAAATATTGATATTAATTATGCTCAGAAAAATAAAATATCAGTTATTTCCTCACCCGAAGGCAACGCAAATGCTGTAGGTGAACACGCCTTAGGCATGTTGCTTTCTCTAGTCAATAACATGTCTAATTCAGAACAAGAAATTAGTAAAGGAATATGGTCTAGAGAAGCGAATAGAGGCTATGAATTAAAGAATAAAACAATAGGATTAATAGGATATGGAAATACAGGTAAAAGTTTTGCCAAAAAACTCTCAGGATTTGAATTAAATACAATCTTTTATGATTTAAAGCCTGGATTAGAAAACAACTATGCAAAAGAAGTTACATTAAAAGAAATTAAAGAAAATTCTGATGTAGTAAGTATTCATGCTTCACTAACTAAAGAAGCTTTTGAAATTATAAATACTAAGTTTATTGATGAATGCAAAAAACCATTTTGGCTTTTAAACACTGCCAGAGGACAATGTGTTAAATCTAGAGATTTAATAAAAGGAATAAATGAAAAAAAAATATTAGGTGCTGCTTTGGATGTGCTAGAATTCGAAAAGAAATCCTTTGAAAAACTTACACAATCATTAGATTCAAATTCAGAATTAACATACTTAATCAATTCAAAAAAAATATTGTTAACCCCTCACATTGCAGGATGGACTAAAGAAAGTAAGTTAGGTCTAGTAAAAATAATTTTGAAAAAAATAAAAAAATTATTAAAATAATATGAAAAACATTTTAATTCTATGCACTGGTAATTCTTGTAGAAGTCAAATAGCACATGGATATTTTTGTAAATTTTTAAAAGAGAAAGCAAAAGTTTATAGTGCTGGAATAGAGACGCATGGATTAAATCAAATGGCAATCAAAACAATGTCAAGAGATGGTTTAGATATTGCTAGCTATAACTCAAACAATATAAACGAATACCAAGGGATTAATTTTGATTTTATTATTACTGTTTGCGATAACGCAAATAAAAAATGTCCCGTTTTCTATTCAAAAAAATCTAAAAGGATTCATAAAAGTTTTATTGATCCATCCAAAATTAAAAATTCAAAAAATATGGATTTAGATTTCGATAATTGTAGAGATGAAATCAAAAAATTCTCTGAAGAATTTGCAAAAACTTTTTTTAACTAGCGAACTACTAGGTGAAGTATTTCATCTGTTCTCTGTTCTAGAAGTAGTTCATTATTTTTTAAAATTTCATTTGAAGAGGTTTCATTGAAATGCCTAATGGTAAACAATTTTACATTTTCAACACATTGTACCTTAAAAGTAGCCTTTAGAATTGACAACAATTCTTTAAGCCTATTAAATTTATCATATATACATACTGAAAAACTAATAACAGAGTTTTGTATTAAATCAACTTTCATTTTGTTTTCATGTAGAATCTGGAATATTTCACTAATATTTTCTTCTACAATAAATGAAAAATCAAGAGAAGACAACTTTAAAAGATTAAGATTTCTTTTTACAATGAAGCATGGGACTTTTGGCTTTATTTTAATTCCTCTAGAAATTGAAGTACCAACTCCGTCCGGATTTAAAAAAGATTTTACATAAAGTGGTATTTCTTTTTTCTGTAAAGGTTGTAAAGTTTTGGGGTGAATAACGGAGGCGCCATAAAATGCTAATTCAATTGCTTCTGTGTAAGATATAAACTCTAATAAAACTGGATTTTTAAAAACTCTTGGATCTGCATTCAAAACTCCAGAAACATCTTTCCAAATAGTTAGAGAGTCTGCATTTAGACAATATGCATAAATTGCTGCAGAATAATCAGACCCCTCTCTTCCAAGAGTAGTATTGAAATTATTTTGATTACTTCCAATAAACCCTTGCGTAATATTTAATACTTTTTTATCTACTTTGTTTAAAATGTTTTTCTGTGTAAGATCCCAATTTAAGTCAGCATCTCTATAGTTAGAGTCTGTTTTAATTAGATCTCTTGAGTCTATCCAATTCGATTTAATTCCTTTATAATTTAAATAAGCGTTAATTATTTTGGTGGAAAGCAACTCTCCATTTGGAACCACCTGATCATAAACAAAAGAGTACTCAGGTGATTTATTTCTATTTAAAAATCCTTTTAAATTATCGAAAATTAATTTTACTTCCTTATAAATTTCATGATTTTCATTACTGAATAAGTTCAATAAAATCTGATTGTGAAATTTAAAAATTTCGTTAATAGAATATTGTAATTCACTTTTGTTTTCAAAATAGTTTTTAACGACTAATTCAAAAGCATTGGTTGTTTTATCCATTGCAGAAACAACCAGCAAGGTTTTTTCAAATCCTTTTTTATTTAAAATTGAAATAATATTTTCAATAGCTTCCGAATCTTTTACTGAAGCTCCACCAAATTTATATATTCTCATTAATTATTTTTTATAAAATTATTAATAGCTGATTCGTCCATTTGAGCAATATTCCAATCATCATAAACTTTAGCTCCATTGGATTGATAGAATTTTATCGCGTCAACGTTCCAATTTAATACTGCCCATTCTATTCTTTTGACTCCTTTTAATTGAGAGTATTTAATGAAATTTGAAAACAAGGCCTGTCCTATTCCTAAACCTCTTTTATTACTAGTAACAATTAAATCTTCTAAATGCATTGTTGGGCCTTTCCATGTAGAATAACGAGGATAACCCAAAGACATGCCTACAATTTTAGTTTTTAAAACTGCAACAAAACATACAAATAATGGAGTCTTTGAAAAAGCATGGTTAATTAAATCTTTAGTTGTTATAATCACTGCATTAGGTTCTTTTTCAAAAGCTGCTAGTTCTTTAATTAAAGATAATACTTCAGGCATATCACTTTCTGTTGCAGGTCTAATATTTAAGTACATTAATTAAAATTTTTCCAAAGTTAAGTCAATGTATTTAAAAACAAATAATTTCTAAAAAGTATAACAATTTTATTGATATTTGTGACAATGAAAAAAGCGGGTAAAAACCCATATTCTTTCCCTTTTTTCAAGTCTCTGAAAGTTCAGAAACTTCAGGTTTCTAGTGCCCAAAACCAACAAAAATTATATGTAAATGGATTGTATGGTTCTGCTAAATCTTTCTTTGTAAAAGAATTATTTAGAAATAATAATAAAACTATTTTTTGGATTTTAAATGACAAAGAAACAGCTGCATATCATTTCAATGATTTAGAGAATTTTATGAACTCTAATCAATGTAGTTTTTTTTTAAGTAGTTATAAAAGAAACCGAGAGTTCAACAAAACAGATAGTCAAAATGTATTCTCAAGAACGGAGATTATTAAAGATTTAAATTCATATGGAAAGTCAAAAATAATTGTTAGCTATCCTGAAGCGATATTTGAAAAAGTTCTTATTAAAAAAGAAATAAAGAAAAAGACATTAAAAATTTCAAAATTTCAAAAAATAGAACTTGAGAGTTTAAATGAAAAATTATTTGAATATGACTTTAATAGAGTAGATTTTGTTTCTGAACCTGGTGATTTTTCTGTTCGAGGAGGTATTGTTGATGTGTTTTCTTATTCCAGTAATCTTCCTTTTAGAATTGAGTTTTTTGGAAATGAAATTGAGAGTATTCGAAGCTTCGAAATTGACTCTCAAATTTCAAATAATACATTCTCGTCTATTGAAATATTAGCAGATATTGAAAACAAAGAATCTGAGCAAGAAAGGGAGAGTATTTTTAATTTTTTAAGCCATGATTCCACAATTATTATTGAAAACTCTATGTTTCTTGAAAAAGAACTTGAAAATTGTTTTGAAAAAATAGAAAAAAAATATGCGAAGAATCTAAATAAAAAAGATAATTCAAATAATCTTTTTTACAATAGTTTGAGTTTAATTTCAGATTTAAATAAATTTTCAACTATAGAATTTAAAAAAGAAATTAACAATCAAATTTCTTTTCTGACAGTTCCTCAGCCTGCTTTTAACAAGAGATTTAACTTATTGATAGAGAACTTAACAAATTACAGTAATAAGGGTTATAAAATCGTGATTTTCTGCTCCTCTAAAAATCAAATAAAAAGATTTAATGAGATTTTTGAAAAAATAGAAAATACTATTTCAATAAAATTGATTGAAAAAACGATATATAAGGGCTTTATTAATCACGAAGACAAAGAGGTTTGTTATTCTGATCATGAAATTTTTGACAGATATCATAAATTCAATATTAAAGCTGGTTTTTCAATAAAAAAGAGAGTAAGTCTAGATGAACTAAATCAACTAGAGTTAGGGGATTATGTAACTCATATTGATCATGGTATTGGAATTTTTGGAGGACTTCAAAAAATAGAGGTAAACGGTAAAAAACAAGAAGCAGTTAAGTTATCCTATGGTGAAAGAGACACCTTGTATGTAAGTATTCATCTTATTCACAAAATTTGTAAATACAATGGAAAAGACGGTACTAAACCGAAAATATTTAAACTTGGATCTGGTGCATGGAAAAAAATAAAACTTAAAGCAAAAAATAGAGTCAAAGAAGTTGCTTTTAATTTAATTGAAGCATATGCAAAAAGAAAATTAAAAAAAGGTTTTCAGTATGGTCCTGACTCATCTATTCAACACGAATTAGAAGCTTCTTTTATTTATGAAGATACACCTGATCAGGTTAAGTCAACAGTAGATATTAAAAATGACATGGAAAGCCTTCAACCAATGGATAGGCTGATATGTGGAGATGTTGGTTTTGGTAAAACAGAAATCGCTATTAGAGCTGCATTTAAGGCAATCGATAATGGAAAACAAGTAGCTATTTTAGTTCCAACTACCGTTCTTGCTTTTCAACATTTCAAAACATTTACGCAAAGACTTAAAGAATTTCCTGTTTCTGTAGATTATTTAAATAGATTTCGAACTAGTAAGGAAAAAACAATTATAAAGAGTGAAATACAATCTGGAAAAATTGACTTAATAATAGGAACTCACCAATTAGTTAATAAAAGCATTGAATTCAAAAATTTAGGATTATTAATTGTTGATGAAGAACAAAAATTTGGTGTTAGTGTTAAAGAAAAAATTAGATCTATAAAAGAAAATATTGATGTCTTAACTCTAACGGCCACCCCAATTCCAAGAACTCTTCAGTATAGTTTAATGTCTGCAAGAGATTTATCTATAATTAACACTCCGCCACAAAACAGGTTTCCAATAGATAGCAATGTTATTTCATTTAAAGAAGAAATTATAACAGAGGCTATAAGTTTTGAGATGCAAAGAGGGGGGCAAGTTTTTTTCATTCATAACAGAATAGAAAATATTAATGATATTGCTGCATTAATTTCAAGATTAGTCCCGAATGCAGACATTGCTATTGTTCATGGTAGATTAGAAGGAAAAAAACTTGAAAAAACAATGTTAGATTTTATTAATGGCAGTTTTGATGTTTTAATTTCTACTACAATAATAGAAAGTGGATTAGATGTGCCTAATGCAAATACTATATTCATTAACAACGCACAAAATTTTGGACTTAGTGATCTTCATCAAATGAGGGGAAGAGTTGGTAGAAGTAATAAAAAAGCTTTTTGTTATTTTATTACCTCTCCATTTTCATCTATGACTAAAGAGGCTAGAAAAAGAATTGAAGCAATTGAATTGCACACCGAACTAGGTTCTGGATTTTTCATTGCGATGAAAGATTTAGAAATCAGAGGCGCTGGTGATTTATTAGGTGCTGAGCAAAGTGGTTTTATAAACGACATAGGGTTTGAAACTTATCAAAAAATATTAAAAGAAGCTGTTGAAGAATTAAAATCTAAAGATTTTAAAGATCTATTTGATGATGATTTAGAAATAAATAATAATGTTAAAAATGTTCAAATAGATACTGATTTAGAAATTCTATTTCCAGATTCCTATATTAATAATATAAAAGAAAGGTTAAAACTGTATAAACATTTGTCAGAGTTAAATAACGAGAATGAATTGGAGGAGTTTAAAAAAAATTTAAGAGACAGATTTGGGGAAATTCCTTTTCAAACAATTGATCTTTTAAGAACTGTCGAGCTAAAATGGTTCGCTTCTAAAATAGGTTTTGAAAAAATCATTTTAAAAAATAACAAAATGATATGTCAATTCATTTCTGATAAAGAAAACTCGTATTATTCCAGTGGAGATTTTCAAAGAACACTAACAAGTATTCATCACAATAAAAGTGTCTGTGAGATAAAAGAAAAGAAAAATAATAATGGGGATGTTCTGTTAGTAATTTTTAAAAATATACACTCAATTAATGAAGCTTTTGAAAAACTACAGATTTTTTAAGTTTTTAATTACCTTAAATGCTTTATCTACCTGTTCTTCATTAACTAAAATAGTAAACTCATTTGATGTGGAAATTACTTCATATATATTAATCCCCTCCCACGAAAGTCTTTGAAAAACAAAATAATATACACCAGGAATAGTAACATTTTCACTAGGAAGTTTGATTGAAATTGACGAAAGATCCGTTTGTTTAGAAATGCAATATTCATCTTTAAGAGTGTTTTCAACTAATGAAGATAAATTTCCGCTAACTACAATATTACATTCATTTACTCCTCTAGAAGATGTGTAAAAATCATCCTTATTGTCCACTTTTGCAAGAAGTTTAGCTTGATTACTTAGTAAAGTATCCGAAACTTTGAAATTATAATCAATTAAAGAAGACCTAACGGTAATGTCTCCTATATCTTTAATTATTTTAACAATTTTATATGTAGTTCTAAATTCTAATTCGCTTGAAAGCCTTTTTAAAGCCATCACTATAGCTCCATATTTAACTTCTTTTTTTAAGGATACTTCGATTTCTGTTTTAATAATTCTAGATAATGAAGTCAGATTAATAATACCTTGAGATAAAGCAGAAATTAAAAAAGGTTTAGCTTTGATATAGTCTTCAACAGCTGATGAAATTGTTTTCATAATTTTTACAAATATAGTAATCATTTATAATTGTTAAAAACATAACAAAAAATTATACATATAACATTTAATTAATTATGCGTCATAGCTATTTAGCAAAAGAATACATTAATTGATTATTTTTGTAATTATAAAATAACACTTGAAAAAAAGATATACTATTACTGCAGCGCTTCCTTATGCAAATGGACCCATACATATTGGCCATTTAGCTGGGGCATACATTCCTGCTGACATATACTCTCGGTTCTTAAGACTCAAAGGGAATGATATTATTTTTGTTTGTGGAAGTGATGAACATGGAGCTGCAATTCCAATAAGAGCTAAAAAAGAAGGAATTAGTCCTCAAAAAATAATTGACAAATACCATACTATCATCAAAAAATCTTTTGAAGATTTTGGAATTTCATTTGATAATTATTCTAGGACTTCTTCAAAAACACATCATAAAATAGCTTCTGAGTTTTTTAATGATTTAAATAATAAGAAAATCTTTCTTGAACAAGAATCTGAACAATTGTATGATGAAAAGGAAAATCAATTTTTAGCTGATCGTTATGTTGAGGGGGAATGTCCAAAATGTAATTTTGATGGAGCTTATGGAGATCAATGTGAAAGCTGTGGGTCTTCACTAAACCCTACTGATCTTATAAACCCTAAATCTAAATTAAGCGGAAATAAGCCTTCATTAAAAAAAACTAAACATTGGTTTCTTCCTCTCAATAAATTTGATAACTTCTTAAAAGAATGGTTTCTTAAAGAAAAAAAAGAAGATTGGAAAATAAACGTTTTTGGTCAAGTAAAGTCTTGGATAAATGAAGGTCTAAAACCTAGAGCAATAACCAGAGATTTAGACTGGGGGATTCCAGTACCAATAAAAGAAGCAATTGGAAAAGTTTTATACGTATGGTTTGATGCACCTATTGGATATATTTCATCTACAGTTGAGTGGGCAAAAAAAGAAAAAGTAGATTGGAAACCTTATTGGCAAGATCCAAACACAGAACTAGTACATTTTATTGGAAAAGATAATATAGTTTTTCATTGCATTATTTTTCCTTCTATATTAAAAGCATCTGAAAAATATATCTTACCTACCAATGTTCCTGCTAATGAGTTTTTAAATTTAGAAGGGAGAAAAATATCTACGTCAAAAAACTGGGCAATATGGCTACACGAATACATGAAAGATTTTCCAGAACTTCAAGATACTTTAAGGTACGTATTAACTGCTAATGCTCCAGAAAACAAAGACAACGATTTCACATGGAAAGACTTTCAAGCTAAAAACAATAACGAGCTTGTAGCAATTTTTGGAAACTTTATAAATAGAGTAGTTGTATTGACTCAAAAATATTATGAAGGTAAAACACCTTTAGTTGAAACTTTCACAGAAAAGGAAAATGATTTACTTGATAAAGTTTATTCATACCCTGAAAAAATAGGAAACTCTATTGAAAAATTTAAATTTAGAGAGGCAATAAATACCATGATTGATTTAGCTAGAATAGGTAATAAATATTTAGCAGATGAAGAGCCATGGAAAGTCATTAAATCGGATGATTCAGAAAAAGTTAAAACCATAATGAATATTTCGATTCAGATATGTGGAATACTCTCAATGGTATGTGAACCTTTTCTTCCTAATACTTCCATAAAATTAAAAAAACAGTTTAACATTAAAAATACAAATTGGGACTCCATTAATAAAAATAGTCCAGTCATATGTGAAGAAATTGAAAAAAGTAATTTAATTTTTAGAAAAATTGAAGATGAAGAAATTGAACTTCAATTAGAAAAACTCAATGAATCAAAAAAATAAAATAGGAATTATAGGTTGCGGATGGTTAGGGCTTCCTCTTGCTAAATTATTAATTGAAAAAAACTATTCTGTCAAAGGTTCGTCCACTTCAAAAGAAAAATTGAAAGAACTAGAAAGTTTTAAAATTGCACCATATTTAATTGAAATTACCGATAAAGAAATTAAGGGAGAAATTATTCTTTTTTTAAAAAATCTAGATGTTTTAGTGATCAATATTCCACCTAATATGAGAGGGGATTCTAAAATTGATTATTCAAGAAAAATTGAGCTTTTAGCTATCCAAGCAAAGGAACAATCTGTTAATAAAATTATCTTTGTAAGCAGCACTTCAGTATATGGCTCAAATCAAGGTAAAATAGATTTCAGTACAGAGCCTAACCCTACTTCTAAAAATGGTTTTGAAATTCTTAAATCAGAAAAAATAATAAGTAAAAAGAATAAGTGTACAGTAATTAGATTTGGGGGGCTAATTGGCAAGAGTCGTCATCCTGTATATTCTTTATCCAAAAAAAAAGAAGTTTTAAATCCCAAAGCACCAATAAACTTAATTCATTTGAAAGATTGCATTCAAATTATATATACAATAATTAAGATGGAAGCATGGGGAAAAACATATCTAGGGGTTAGCCCATACCACCCCTCTAAAATTGATTATTATAATAATAAATGTGAAGAACTTGGGTTGAAAAAGATAAATTTTATAAATAATAATTCGATAAATAAGGAAGTAACTGATTCTAAAATTCAAACAGAACTAAATTATACTTTTATTCAACCTCAACTGTAAAATCTAATTTATTGCTCTCTAAACTCTCTTTAGCAATTTTATTCATCATTTCAATTAAAGCATTGTAAGAAATCACAATATCTGCAATATTATTCTTGAACAAGTCGATGTTTTCTAAATTTATATTATTAGAATTAATCTTTAAAACATTGGTTTTATAAACTCTAAATCTCCCTATTATTGGAGGAACGTTTAATTTGCCTGGAAGTTGTTTGTCATTTATTTTTTCTACTTCTAATTTAAAAGATTCTAAGGAAAATATTAATGTTCTGGGATCTCCTAAGATTACATCTGATGTACTTGAAATAATTTTGATATCATCCCATAATTCAAAAACCTGATTATAATTTTTATTTAATATTCTAAAATCTGATAAAGAATCTTGAATAAAAGAATTTAATTGAGAATAATCAATTGATTTTGTAATTGAATCACTTTTGTTATTAGTTTTCTTACAGGAAATAAATAAAAAAAAGATACTTAATAAACAGATAAACTTCTTCATAACAAGAAAATAATATTTCTAAATTACAAACTTTATTCTGTTTTAAAGAAATAAATAACTGAGTAACTAATGTTGGTTCCGTCCTATGTTTTCACTCTCCAGTAATACGTAGTAGCCGCATCTAATGCTACAGCTAATGTTTTGGATGATAGGTTGGTCTGCGCTGTGGGTGGTGTTTGTTTCCCGTCTGTTGCATCTACATAAAGTTTTTAGTAAAATTCATACTAACTTATTTCGTTAATTCAAATGTTTCTTGAAAACTAGCATTTGAGTCAGTTCCAATAAAAATATCAAAAAATCCGGATTCGGATTCCCAAACTTCGTTTGCTGAATAAAATTTTAATAAAGATTCAGATATTTCAAAAGAAACTACTTTACTCTCTCCTGGACTTAATTCAACCATTTCAAATCCTTTAAGCTCTCTAACAGGCCTCGTTACACTAGCAAATTTGTCTCTAATGTATAACTGAACTACTTCTTTTCCTTTAAATTCTCCTGAGTTTTCAAGGTTTACAGAAACATTTATTGAATTATTATTAGAAAGAGTTTTATTGTCAATTTTTAAATCAGAATATTTAAAAGAAGTATAACTTAATCCGTATCCAAAAGGATATAAAGGGGTATTAACTTCATCGTTGTAATGAGACCAAAAAACCGCATTAGCTGGCCCAGGTCTTCCTGTATTTTTATAATTATAATAAATAGGAATTTGTCCTACGCTTCTAGGAAAGCTCATGGGTAATTTTCCACTTGGGTTATAATCTCCATAAAGAACTTGAGCAACTGCATTTCCAGTTTGAGATCCTAATTGCCATGCTTCTACAATAGATGGTATATTATTATCTGCCCAATTAATATTTAATGGTCTTCCATTCATTAAGACCAAAACTATATTCTTATTTACTTTATAAACTTCCTCAAGTAATTCTTGTTGAACGCCGGGTAAGCCAATATCAGTTCTGCTTCTTCCTTCTCCAGACTGGAATCCATCCTCTCCAAGAACCATTATTACAACATCTGCATTTCTAGCTGCATTTTTAGCTGCATTAAAACCAGATTTATCATTTTCATTAATCTCAACTTTTTCATGAAATTTTACAATCCCACCTGCATTTAAATTTACATCCGCACCCTTACTGTAAATCAAAGTATTGTTTGGATAAGCTTTCATTCCCTCTAAAACAGTAATGGCAGTATTGTTATCCGAATTCGTTCTCCAGTTTCCCAGTGGACTATTATTATCATTAGCTAAGGCTCCAATTAATGCTATGGTCTGATTTTTCTTTTTTAAAGGTAGAAGCTGATTGTCATTTTTTAAAAGAACTATAGATTTTTTTGCCATTTCTAAAACCCCTTTTTGATTATCAGGATGATATAAAACTTCTTTTTCTCTTTCTGCATCTAAATACCTGTAAGGATCCTCAAATAGTCCCAGTTCAAATTTTACTCTTAAAATTCTACTAACTGCATCATCAATTAGTTTTATATCTAATTTTTTAGATTCTATTAGTCCTTTAATTTTTTTAATATAAAGATGAGACTCCATGTCCATATCAGATCCTGCTTTAATCGCAAGTTCTGTTGCATGTTCCCCATCTCTTGCATAGCCGTGTGGAATCATTTCTTTAATAGAACCCCAATCTGAGATTACAAAACCATCAAATTTCCAATCTCCTTTCAAAATATCTCTTTGTAAAAATGAACTACCTGTAACTGGGACTCCGTCTAATTCGTTAAAGCCGTTCATAAAAGTTCTAACACCAGCATCCACTGTAGCCATAAAAGGAGGAAAAACAACATTATATAAAGTGTTTTTGCTTATATCAACTGTATTATAGTCTCTTCCTGATTCAGAGAAACCATATCCTGCAAAGTGTTTGGCAGTAGCGGCAATGGTATTATGTTTAGAAAGATCCTTCCCCTGAAAGCCTCTAACTCTTGCTGCTGCTATTAAACTTCCTAAAAAAGGATCCTCACCTGCTCCTTCCATCACTCTACCCCACCTGGCATCTCTTGAAATATCAACCATAGGAGCAAATGTCCAGTTTGTGCCAGCTGCAGATGCTTCTCTTGCTGCAATTCTTGCGGAATTTTCAATTTCTTTCAAATCCCAACTAGCGGCTTCAGCTAATGGAATAGGACTTAAAGTTTTATAACCGTGAATTACATCATTTCCAATTATTAAAGGAATTCCTAATCTAGTTTCTTCCACAGCTATTTTTTGAAGAGCAGTAATTTCTTTAACTCCTCTTACATTCAACATAGATCCTACTAAACCTTTTTTTAGATTATTAAACTTAAGTTTAGCATCTCCATTTTTTGGAGTTGGCCCAGTAACATCCCAAAAACCATTGTATTGATTCATTTGCCCAATTTTTTCATCAAGAGTCATGATCTTTAAAAGCGAATCAACCTTTTTATTTATAGCAATAGCACTATCTGTGAAATTGTTTGAATTTTTCTGACAACCATTTAATGTCAATATTATTGTAAGTATAATACAGTATTTTTTCATTATTATTTTTATTTATTGATAAATTCTAACATATTCTATTTCCATAGTATCACTAACAAAATCTGAGGAAATTTCTCCTCCCATTGTTCCACCCACGGCCACATTTAATATTATAAACTGATTCCAATTAAAGGGAAGGGCACATGAATTTCCCACTATATGATGAGGCTTATCATCTACATAAAATGTCAAAGCTTGCTTAGTCCAAACCAACGAATAAACATGAAATTTTTCTGTAATATCAGTGTATTCATTAGAGATATGACTATCTCCTTCCCCATAATTGTCAGGATGATGAACGGTAGATTGAACTCTAAAATTATTAGATTGTGCAGCTTCTAAAACGTCTATTTCTCCACACTTAGGCCATGTGACTGTTTTAAAATTAGAACCAAGTAACCATAAGGCTGGCCATGTTCCTTTGGTTCCAGGGATTTTTGCTTTGATGTCTACCCTTCCGTAAGTGAAATCCATTTTTGTATTAGAAATAATTCTTGCTGAAGTATAATTATTTCCATTGTATGATTCTTTTTTAGCAATGATTTTTAATTTTCCGTCCTCTACTTTAGAATTGTCTAATCTAGAAGTATAAGACTGGACCTCATTATTATACCATGAATCGCCAACTTCATGAACCCACTTATTTGAATCAAGAGCTCCTGGATTAGCAAACTCATCAGACCAAATTAGATTCGTAAACTGATCTATTGGATGAATTTCGGAAACTGTTTTTGCCGTAAGCCAAACATACCACGCTACATTCTCTTCATCGTCTTGAGCTCTTAAATATATATTATCAGAATCATAACACTCGATTGTGTAATTATGCTGGCCAATATAAAAACCAATAAAACCTTTTCCGTTTATTTCTAATTTATTTAAATCTCCATCTTTCTTAGCTACAAAAGTAGTTTGATAATCGTCTAATGGATAGTTCTCAATTTCACCAGCTGAATTGGCAGATTGAGATGTGGAACCAAAATCATTTGTAAGATGACCTGCTTTTCCATAAATAGTTTTATTAGTCTTGTGTTTATAAGTACCGTCCACATTAAAGATATATTCGTCATCATAAAAACCAGAATTACTTTTAGAAAAAGCAGACGCTTCCCAATAGGTTGAATATTTTTTATCTGGAGTTCCATTTGAAAAATGTGCGTCTTGAGCTGCATTAATTTTCCAAGTTTTGGAAGAACTTCCAGCGAGCAGTTCTAATAAACCTTGCTCAGAGTCAGGCTTTACATAAACAGTTATTTTTTTATCTATGGTGGTGTAATTATTAGTACTTGAATATGCCAAAACCTTTATGTCGTAAGTCTTAGTTCCCACGTCAGTATAAGTATATTTGGTTTTTCCCGAAGTATTTTTAGAATCCCCTGTCCCAAATCTGAAGCTATATGAAACTGCATTAGTTGCATTTGCAGTAAATTCTACTACACCAAAGCCATCTCCATTTGGATGGCTATCATCTTTCCCAGTTATATTAATAGATAAAGATAAATCAGAGGGAATAATCTCTACTGGATCAACAGGTCCCAAACCTTCTTCTTCAGATGAACTTCCAGAACATGAGATTAAAAGAATAACTAAAACTACAAGCTTAGTTTTGGATAATTTAAAAAAATTAAAGAATTTATGCATTGAAGTTATTAAAATTTAGATGCTAAAATAGGATTGAAAATTTCTATTAAAAAAATAAAATTGAATTATGCTTAAAAAAGCCTGGAAAATAACGATATGACATCATTTTTTCCAGGCTTTAATAAAATTAAACAAACTTTATTCAACTGCAATTAATTTATAATACCACTTTCTTCCATTGGCATCAACTGTCGTAAGTTCCATAGTGTTACTGGTTGGAAAAACAATCGTATAATCATGAGTTCCTGTATACAGTGAAAAGAAACCATAACCCGTCAAAGATATTGTTTCAACACCTCCTGGTGCTGTTACATTCCATTTTTCAGTATAATTTTCTAAAACGAAATTTTTATGTGTATCATCGACTGGATTATCAATTCCACCTGGAAGATCTCCAGCATATTCAAACTTTACAGCAGTACCACCATTTGTCACATGTCTAAAACTTTTATCACCTAAAGTAAAAGTCCATGTATCATCATCAGCGCCAGTGTCAGCTCTTGAATTAGGATCTGCAGTATACCAAATAGGAGCATCACCTCCTGCTGGCCCCACACCAACGTATCCTCCAACATCTGTATTTTGTTTCCAAGTTCTAGATGAATTACTAGTCAAATTTGTCAAAAATACTGGTTGAGGGGAATAGTTTGCAAAAACTGTAACATCAATAGATTTGGTTGACGTAGACCCACCCGAACCAATTGCTACAGCAGTCACTATGTAAGTATGCGTTCCTGTAACACTAAAATTAATTGTATGTTTTCCAGAGGGAACTAAAGTCTCAACGCCATCAAATATATATTTATATGTTATTGCATCATTAGCACTAAAATTAAAGTGAACGGTTCCACTGCCATCTCCATTAGGATTATCTTGATCAACTCCAACTATTTCAGCGGAAATTTCGAGATTTGAAGGAGCCACTATATTACCTAATACATAATTTTCTTCTTCACAGCCTATAAAAGAAAGTATAGATAGAATTAGAATTGATCGATATATAATTTTTATTTTTTTCATAATTAATAAAGTTTAATATTTTATTTTTTAACAAAGTATAAATTATCTATATAAACGTCTCCATTACCATCCCATACTAATTGCATGAATTTAGAAGCATCATTAGTATAGTCTGAAAGTGGAATTTCCACGCTTACCCATTTACCTTTAGATATTGCAGAAACACTTGCTAAAGCTTCTTTTTTAGGATCACCATCCTCATAGCTAGTATTAACTAATTTTAAACCCAGTTTAGTGGTATCTAAAGTCCAATAATCGAAACGAACATGGGTCATTCCGCTAATATCAGTTCCAGGATCATAATTTGTAACAATTCCTG
>Ga0115004_10001054_pt1 | contig 22197 bp, 18 predicted proteins | sample ArcticOcean_MG_C_10_FD_88737 | JGI IMG/M metagenome (GOLD analysis project Ga0115004, IMG submission 88737) | Marine microbial communities from western Arctic Ocean - ArcticOcean_MG_CB11_90 | ecosystem: Environmental > Aquatic > Marine > Oceanic | place: Arctic Ocean: Canada Basin | collected... | reverse complement strand
GAGGAGCTCTTGAAGGAGCACTGTGGGCTATTGTACCACTTTGTTCCATTTTACTTCTTGTTTTAATCGGCGGCTTGAGACAAAAGCCCAAATACATTGATGAACTTTTCATTGGTATTGCCTGTGCTGTAATTGGTATGTGCTTATTTAATTTAGGGATAGCTCTTGGCTTAACGCCTTTAGGCGAACAATTAGGTGGGAATGTGGTTTCAAGCTTCACTTCCATTCAACCTTGGCAAAGCGAAGGATTTGTAGACCCTCTCTTTAAATCCACCACCGCAGGTAAATGCTTAGCGATTTTATTTGGTTTTATTCTTGGTTATGGAGCTACACTTGCTGAACCCGCACTCAATGCATTAGGTTCTACAGTTGAAAAAATTACTGTCGGGGCTTTCAAAAAAAATCTGCTGATGCAGGCTGTTGCGACTGGGGTTGCTCTTGGTATCGCTACAGGCGTAGCTAAAATTGCCTTTAATTTGGAACTTTGGTATTTATTAATACCGCCTTACGCATTACTTCTTATTCTCACTTATTTCTCTAATGAAGATTTTGTTAATTTCGGCTGGGATAGTGCAGGAGTTACTACTGGACCAATTACCGTCCCACTTGTTCTTGCTATGGGCTTAGGTATTGGTGCTAAGACCGGTGCCATTGATGGCTTTGGAGTGCTTTCATTAGCTTCAGTTGGACCAATCATTACGGTGTTAACAGTTGGCCTTCTAGTTAAGAAAAAGCCGAGTGCAACAGAACAATTGGATAACTCAATGGAGGCAGCATAATATGAGCGAACTTACAATCAGTAACAGTGTGTCTTTATTGACCTTAATTCTACCTAAAGAATCTGTTGAACTAGTTTCAAAAGCAATTTCTAACAAAGGGGCAAAAGGGATAGTTCAAATAAGTGCTCGTGGTTCAGTTTTAAATGAGGGAGGGTTTTTACAAAAAATGTTTCCGCCGCCAGCACCTGAACAACAATTACTTCAGGCTCTTGTTCCGAACTCTAAAATTGAAGAAATATCAGACATAGCAATCGAGGTTGGGAATTTAGATAAAGTTGGCAGTGGTGCAGTATTTACAATTTCTTGCAATGATGCTCATTTTTCGAAAGGTTTTCCAACAAACATTGTTAGCTCCGATAAGGAAAGCGACACCGTCATGTCAGGCAATCTTGAAGCTATCTGCTGTATTTGTGAGATCGGTGTTGCTGACGATATTGCGAAAGCAGCATTGCAAAATGGTGCTCCTGGGCCGACTGTAACTTTTGGTGAAGGCGGAGGAATTAGAGACAAGATTCCTATTTTAAGGATCACTAAAGGACCAGAAAAAGAATTTGTTTGGTGTGTAGTGGAAAAGACTGACTCTGATGCTATTTTTGCAGACATGGCAAGAGCTGGTAGAATTACTGAACCTGGAAGAGGATTCATGTACTCGATACCCGTAAGTTCAGGTTTAATTAATGTTTCAAGTACAGTATCTTCCTCGGCTCATGGAGCTAATATGGAACAAATAGTTGCCGCACTAGATGATATAAAAGGTTCAAAAGATTGGAGACAATCAATTGATTCATCCAAAAGTAAATCCCTAAAAACAACTTACCTAGAAAATTTGGTTGGTATTTATTGTATCGTGCCTCGGGATAATTATTCTGAGGTTTATGACGCTGTCTTAGCTTCTGGTGCCCCTGGTGTTAGCACGAACTTTGGAGTAATGATTGATTCTGTGAGCGATCAACAACAAAACGAAGAATGGGCATTAGTGTATACTTCAGTTGGACCAAATAGTGTTGATGATCTAAGAAGTAATGTCGAAGAAAAGATTTCATCACTAGGAATTGACAGGTTTGCTTTTTACACACTTCCCATACCTCGTGCACTAACTTACCTAGGAGGGTAACAATTTTTAATTTTAGAATGGCTCAAACTTTCTATCCTATTTGAAACCTAGATAGACACCATTCATTCATTATTATATTATCGTATCTGAAAGTATACTTTCCTTTCCTAAATATTTTTTCGTAGTAGCATTTAATATTTTCACTTTCGCTAGAAAGAATACCAGAGAGTATTAAATAGGCTTTTTTATTCAGTAATTTAATTAATTGTTCTGCATTATTTTGCAAAATATCCGCCTGTATGTTAGCAAAGATAAAGTTGTATTTCTTACAAGTATTAAGGCTATTTAAATCACTGGTATCAAAGTTAATATTTCCAGTTTTATTGAGTTGGGCATTTTCTCGTGAAACTTTTATTGCTAACGGATCGTTGTCAATGGCATCGATTTCTTGAAATCCTAATATACTTGCAGTTATTGCTAAAATTCCCGAACCGCATCCAACATCTAGAAAACATTTTTTGAATTGATCTGGAACTTTTTGATCAAGATCTACAATTGATTCTAAACATAATTTCGTAGTTTCGTGATTTCCGGTACCGAATGCCATTCCGGGGTCAAGGTATAACATAGAGTGACCTTCAGGCACCGAATAAGTATCTGTGCACCAAATTGGTACCCAATGGAAATTACTTTTACTCCACGGATGAAAATGCTTTTTATAAGCATTTCTCCAGTTTTCATTATCGACATTCTCGAATAATAAAGAGGGTACATGTTTAATGTTTAAGGTTTGTACTATTTTCGAAAAATCTTCTTTCGCCACATTGTAATCTTTAAAATAACCTTCTAATTTAGTGCAATTTTTAGAATGATTGAAATAAAGTATCCAATTATGTGGAGCGGTCTCATATAGAATTTCTTCTAATTGATCTAATAAATGTTCTTCAATCTCTAAATAGGCTTTAATCATTCAGCAAACGGTATAACGCCATCAGCTATGTCGCGTATTACCCACGGTAAGAGCATGTGTTCTGCGGCATGGACTTTTTGTTTTACTAGTTCGAGTGTATCGCCATTCATTATTCGAACAGGTGCTTGGGCAATAATTTCGCCATCATCAATAATTTCGCTTACCCAGTGAACGGTACAACCTGTAATTTTTACTTTTTTATCGAATGCTCTTTCAATTGAATTTAATCCTTGGAAACTAGGTAACAAGCTTGGATGTAAGTTTATAATTTTGTTTTTAAATGCGGATAGAAACTTCGATTGTAGAATTCTCATAAAGCCCGCTAAAACTATTAAATCTGGCTTATATAGAAGAATTGTTTCTATCCATACTTCTTCATCATGAGGAGTAATTGTACTACTCTTACATCCTGGGTTTAAGAATTGTGCATGGATATTATAATTTCTAGCAAGTTCTAATATCATCGAATCTTCAATGTCAGACAAAATTCCAACAACTTCAGTGCTCCCTAATTGTTGATTAGCGGCAGCCTTCATTATCGCTTCTGCATTTGATCCTTTTCCTGAACCCAAGATTACAACATTCATTATAATAACTATTTACATGTGGATACTATTTTATTTATTAGGGCAGTCGTACTCATTTCAGGCAAGAAAGATACGAATTTAATTTTCGATTTTACTTTTTTGAGAGCTAGATGTTCCTCAGTTGCAATATTTGCTGGATTGTAATCTCCTGCTTTTACATAAACATCCGGCTTTAGCGAAATTATTTCTTGATCCAATCTTTTTGTATTAAAAATAATGACACCAGATACGCACTTCAGGTTACTAATAATAAAAGCACGTTCTTGTTCTTTAATAATTGGCCTGGATTCTCCTTTAAGTTCTTTAATACTTGAGTCGGAGTTTAGTGCAACCCAAAGATAGTCTCCCAGCTTGCTTGCTTCAATTAACGAATGAACATGCCCACTATGTAAAAGATCAAAACACCCATTGGTCAGCACAAAAGTCTTATTGTTTATCCGTGCTTGTTCACGAAAAATTATGGCATCTTTCAAGGACACAGAGTAATTTTCAATGGGGTTTATTTCTTTCAAAATAAATTAATCAAACAATCGTTTAGCCTTCTCCAAAAATCCTTCGTCTGCCTTAAGGTCTTCTTCTCCAGATGCTTTGGCAAAATCAACAAGTTTTTCCCTTTGTAATTTAGTCAATTTCTGAGGTATGTGTATTATAATTCTCGCATAAAGATCTCCTTTACGAGAGGATGATCGTAAGTTTGGCATTCCTTTATCCTTTATCCTAAATGTCTTATTTGCTTGGGTACCACTGGGGATTTTGAGCGAAACTTTTCCGTCAAGAGTCGGGACTTGAACTACACCTCCCAATGTAGCTAATGTGAATGGAATTAAAAGATCATGAAATAGATCGTCTTCATCCCGGTCAAATTTTTCATGTTCCTTAATTCTAACATCAACATATAAATCACCAGCTGGGCCACCCATTGAACCTGCATCACCTCTGCCTCTGGAACATAAACGATTACCATCACTTACTCCGGGTGGAATGTTAACTTTTACCTTAGTAGGGGATTTAAGTCGTCCATCCCCCCTGCAGTCATGGCAGGGGTTTTCAATAGTAACTCCATTCCCTCGACACGAAGGACAGGTTCGCCTTATACTTATAAAGCCCTGATTGGATGCTACTTGTCCAATTCCTCCACAAGTTGAACACATGGTTTTCCCTGATCCAGTAGTGGCACCAGATCCAGAACATTCATTGCATGGTGCATGATGTTGGTATTTTATTTCTTTTTCTACTCCTTTGGCAGCTTGTTCTAAGGTAATATTAACACTTACCCTTAAATCTGATCCTCTTGTGCCCTCACTTGTGTTTGTCGAAGAGTTCCCCCCAAAAAAATCTTCAAATATACTACCAAATCCACCACTACCTCCCCCGTTCCCACCAAATGCATCTCGAAAAAGATCAAAAGGGTCGACTCCTTGAGCATTCCCTTGTCCACCCCGAAATGCGTCATGACCATATTGATCATATTTACTTCTCTTATTAGGATCCTTCAAGACTTCGAAAGCAGCTGAGATTTCCTTGAATTTTTCTTCTGAAGCTGAATCTCCAGGATTTTTGTCAGGGTGAAACTTAATAGCAAGTTTTCGATATGCTTTTTTAATTTCGGTTTCAGTTGAGTTCCGATCTACACCGAGAACTTGATAATAATCTTTTTCTGACATAAATGAAATTTAATTTTCCTCTTTTGTTTTTTTAGACAAGACAACGCTTGCGGGCCTTAAAAGTTTATCACCTAGTTTATATCCATTACGAATTGTTTTAATCACAACACCATCTTCAAGCTCTTCTGATTCTTCATAGCTAATTGCGTCATGGAGTTTTGGATCAAATGTTTCATTTGTTGGTTCTATAACTGATAAGCCATATTCACTAAGAATGTTTTCTAATTGATTTGTAGCCATCGCAAAACCTTCTACATAGTTTTTTGCTTCGACATGTTTTGAAGCTTCAGAAAGCCCCATTTTAAAAGAATCAATAATTGGCAGCAAATCACTAATAAGTTGAGATCGTGTTCTTTGAACGGCGTCTTCCCTTTCTCGAATTGCTCTTTTTTTAATATTTTCTAGGTCTGCATGTACTCGAAGGTATTTATTTTGCAGATCATCTTGTTTACCATAAGCCTCAGAGAGTTTGGTTTCTAGTCTTTCTTGTGCATTACCCTCGTCTATTCCTTTAGTAATTTCATCAGATTGATCCGTTACAACTTTTGGTTGAGTATCATTTGTACTTTTATTCTTTTTATCGTTTTCTTGGGAATCTTCCATAATTCAAAATATAATAATTAACCAATTAAAAAATCTAGATTGGGACTTGGGGTCAATTGGAATCAATTCCATCTAAGTTATCTTTATTCACAAACTGGTCTGTGATTAAGAAAGTAGAATCATTTACAATTGTTAAAATACATTCTGATTCGTATGGTGATAACGCCTGCTCACCTTTTTTAATTAAATCCTGACCCACACTTATAAAACCGGAAACTAAGTGGATAATTGCACAATCTACTTTCGCTTTTTTAATATATATTTCTTCTCCTTTGCGAGCGTTGTATTTTCTAATCCTAAAGTATTTGCATTTAGCTAATTCTATGATCTTTCCAGAATTTTGCGTATTGAGCAATGTTGGTTCAATATCATTGAAGTTTATACTTTTTAAAGATTCTTCAATATGAAGTACCCGAGGTTTATTATTGATGCCTAGTCTACCCCAATCATAGACCCTGTAGGTTGTGTCTGAATTTTGTTGAATTTCAAGGATCAAGTTACCTTTATCAATTGCATGTATTCGGCCACTTTCGACAAGAATTGAATCCCCATCTTTAGATTTAACTCTGTGACATAATGTCTCTGCCTTTTCTGAACTAATCGCATTTTTAAATTTCTGTTTGCTAGAATTTCTTTTCAGACCAATAAAAAGAGCAGCATTCTCGGTTGCATTTGCGACATACCAATTTTCAGTTTTAGGCTCGCCACCAAGAGCATTTGCAATTTGTTTAGGGGGATGAACTTGTAAGCTGAGTCTTTCGGTACAATCCAGCCATTTGACGAGGATTGGGAATCTTGCATTTTTAGACCAATTAGGTCCCATAATTATTTGACAGTGGTTAGAAATAAGCTGTCTCAATGTCTTTCCATTGTATGTGCCATTTAACACCAAAGATTGAGCCTCTCGTCTATCCACGATCTCCCAAGATTCTCCAATCTTATTAGATCTCAATTTTATTTTTCTGCCCAAAAATCTTTCAATGGTCGTTCCTCCCCATGGTCTTTCATGGTAAAGTGGATCAAACTTGATAATATTCATAAACTTGTATTCTATAGATGAATGTGGTGCAGAAAGAAAATCATGCTAAAGAACTAGCATTGTAGGGAATTCAATGACTAAAGCAATTATTGAAAAACAAGTAGCAATCAAGAAAGCAACACCAGGAAAGCAAGTAATTCTTAGTTTTATTTATGGAATTATTTCAATTTTGAGCTTGGTTTCATTGTACGATTATAATCCGAATAGCTTTCATTCTTCCCCGCCTTTAAAAGGTTCCCCGTTACTCGGTCAATTTGGATTATACTTGGCAAGGAATATTTTAGGAGTTTTAGGACTCTCTGCCTGGTTGTTACCTTGGCTTTTTGGAACACTTTCCTTCCTTTCTTTTAAGAAAACACATGTAAAAGAAAAAGTTATTAAATTTTCAACTATAGCTTTATCAATTCTTTCGATCAGCATTTTAGCAAATATCAGGGATATACAAGTTCGTGAGGGTGGAACAGCTAGCCTTTTCGACCCAAATGTTTATGAACACGGAGCGGGCGGATCTCTAGGGGCTTTTATTTATTCAGGGCAGCCAATTAATTCTGCGTATGAAAATCAAATTGGAGGGATTTTGCAATTATGGCTCGGCAGTTTAGGTGCTACATTACTTTCGGTCGTTATTCTTTTATTTTGTCTTTCAATTCATTTTTCACTGTCTCCACTTCAATTTATTTTATCTCGATTAACTATTTTAAAAAGCTTTTCTAAGAGCACAGGAAACGAAATTGAACCAACACAAGTAAAAGAAGAGACTCAAGATGATGAAATTACAGAATCTGAAATTAATGTGCTAAACAAAAAAGAAAAATTAATTTCAAAAGAAAACCAAAAGTCAAAATGGAAAATTCCTTGGCAATCGAATGGGGGAGAAGAGGATCTTTTGTTTGGAGATGTCTCAAAAAGTAATAAAGATGAGAATTTGCAAGTAAACGCAAGTAAAGTTAAAAAGAAGCCCTCCCTAAGCGATCAAGATGTAATTGTAAGCAAAGAAAATAAGAATATTGTAAATCAAGAAGCTGAGCTAAATTCTAAAATAGAAGAAAAGCCAGAAAAAGTTAAATTAATTGATGAGACTCATACAACGGATTCTAGTCTTGAATCATCAGAAGGCATGGAGGGTTTTAAAGTAGTAAGAGCTGCGAAAACCGAAAAAGCTGGGGATTTATTTCCTGAAAGAAAAGGAGATTACCATTTCCCGCCAATGGAACTCTTAATGGAGCCACCTGAAGAAGAGGCTATCGGTGATGAAGATCACATTCTTAAAGCAAAAAGATTACAAGATACATTAAGGGAATTTAAAATTGAAGTCGAAATGGGTGAAGTCCATACAGGACCTGTCATTACCAGATATGACCTTCATCCTGCTGCTGGGGTAAGGGTAGAAAAAATAGCTAGCTTAGATAAAAATTTAGCGATGGCGCTAAAGGCTGAAAGCGTACGTGTACTTGCCCCTGTACCTGGCAAGGGATGTGTTGGAATTGAAGTTCCAAATGCAATACCAATGCCCGTATGTATGAAAGAGATTCTTCAATCTAAGGCTTGGCATGAAGCCGGGGCTGAAATTCCCATTGTTCTCGGAAAAGAAGCTAGCGGGAAACCATTAGTTGCGGATCTTACTAAGATGCCTCATTTACTTGTCGCTGGTTCAACGGGGTCCGGCAAAACCGTCTGTATAAATGCGATTATTGCTTCCCTATGCTATCATTCAAGTCCAGAGGATGTAAGGTTTATCATGGTGGACCCAAAGATAGTGGAGATGAAGGTTTATAACGATTTACCTCATATGTTAATTCCTGTGGTAACTGATCCCAAGAAAGTACCTGGTGCATTAAAATGGCTTATAATTGAAATGGAGAGACGTTACCAAATATTTTCTAAAATAGGCGTTAGAAATATTGCTGGCTTCAACGCAAAAATATTAAAAGATAAAAAAGAAAAAGAAAAAGCACAATTATTGGATGCTGAAATGACCCCAGAGGAGAGAGCAGCGCTTAATTCTATTGAAGTTCCAAGGGATGACGATGCACTAGAAATTCCTGAAAACAAGCTTCCATACATAGTTTGTATAATTGATGAACTAGCAGATTTAATGATGGTTGCCCAGGCCGATATTGAAACTGGCATTGCAAGGCTAGCGCAACTTGCCCGAGCAGCTGGCATTCATTTAATAATAGCAACTCAACGGCCATCAGTTAATGTCATAACGGGAGTTATCAAAGCAAATTTACCTAGTCGTATATCATTTCGGGTAGCTTCTTACAGAGACAGCATGACCATTTTAGATGGGAAGGGAGCAGAATCTCTTATAGGCAAGGGCGATATGCTTTTTATACCCCCAGGAGGGTCAACCTTTGCGCGAGCTCAAGGTGCTTTTGTGAGCGATGATGAAATTAATGGAATCGTTGATTTCCTTAAAATTAACGGACCGCCACAAATTATCGAAGAAGTGCGAGAGCAGATTGAAGCAGCAGGAGAAGATGATGTACTTGGAGGTGGAAGTGATGATTCCGATGATGACCCAATGACTAGAAAAGCGATTGAAATCATCCGATCTACCAAGAGAGCATCGGCATCAAATTTACAACGAAAATTAAGTATCGGATATAATCGTGCGGCAAGAATTATGGATGATCTTGAAGATAGGGGATTAGTTGGACCTGATGTCGCAGGACAAGGGAGAGAAATTTTAATGGATTTATGAAATCTCAGCTTGCTAATTAGTCAGAAGAATTAAAAACTTAATTCAATTAAATTTTATATGGCTGTAGGACAAAAATTAGAAGAAGCAAGAAATCGTAAAGGAATTTCAATCCGAGAGGTTTCTGAAAGTACAAAAATACGAGGAGATTACCTTAGTGCGTTTGAGGCAAATAATTTTGATATAGACCTTCCAGAAGTTTATCTCCGGGGTTTTATTAGGTTGTATGCTCGTTTTCTAGATTTGGACCAAGATGCTATTTTAGCGGATTTAGATTTAGAACTCGGTAAGGGGGCAGGCAAACCAGCCCGAATGTCTCTGGGTTCTATTGCAAAAAATGAAGTTGCCGATGGTGCTGATCTTATCAATTCCGGTTCGTCTATAAACTCTTCAACCCGTAAGAACAATGCTTCTCTAGCAAAACCAATACTTTTAGTAGTTGGTTCCCTAATTTCTGTAATAATAATTATTGGAATTTTATTCTCTATTCTTTCTGATCAAACTGAATCTTCATCAGAAGAAACTATTGAAAGATCAACCATTAAGGAAGTCAGTCCTTCAATTGATGAAAATTTGTCGCCTAAAGGTAAATTAGTTCCAGTGGATATATTTACTCTTAAATTAGCCGCCATTGGACCTATTGGATTACTAATAATAGATGATCAGGGAGAGGGCACTCCAAAGGATTTCAAAAACTTAGATATTGGTTGGGAGAATGAAATTAAAATTTCAAAGTCTTTTCGATGCCATTGCTCGGATTTGGAAAATTTACGATTTTCAATCGATAACGGAACAGAAAAACAAATTGCTTCCAAAGGAGCAGGAAACTTTAGTTGGAGTCCTTAAATAATCTAGATTAAGTATTTCATCTTTGGTTTGTATATATTTTTTACAAATTTTGTATCTGTTACATTATTCAATATACAATATCGATGTAAATTTGACCCCATATTTAAAGGTCTATTTGGAAAACAGTCTTTGTATTTGTATGAATGAATACAATCGGCCAACTTTTAAAAAATATCTACTCTACTAACTTTGTAGATAAAAAATTACAAAGAATTGAATACAGACTAAGAGTATGAATATTATATATAATTAAAAACAGAAGGACAGTGAGAAACCTTCTATAAATTAATGGGGGAGTAAATTATAATTCAATCTTTTCTAATGAAAAATCAATCATCCATGAACGCTTTTTTAGCGAACCAAAACCATGTATTTCCTTTGGTTATGGCAGAAAACTCAATCTTGACTAGTGAGTCATCACTGTTAACTAGGCGAACAGCTACATCTTTAAGGTTTTGACCATCGATGATATTACTAACTGCTTCTCTTGCAATATCGAGATCTTGTGGGCAGATAAAGTTAAGAAATGGTTTATCTTTCAATATATCTATAGAAAAACCAAGAAAATCAGACCAGGCCGAATCGTTACCGTGAAAAACAATTTCACCATCTACGATTTCCATGGTGCCAGAAAAGTCAGAATCAAGAGACAATCCGTCTAAAGTAAATGACCTTTCTTTTACTGGAACAGAACCCTTTTTAGATAATTTAAAATTTTGATAATGCTTTGGTGTAATATCTATTCTTTTCTTAAAGGCTCTATGAAAGTAATGAACACTTTCAAAACCGCAAGCAACGGATACTTGCTTAACACTAACCTTTGTGGTTGAAAGCATTTTTTTGGCTTGGGCAATCCTTGTTTTGATTAAGTCTTCAGTAGGGCTTGTTCTGAATTCCTGTTTGTACAGTGATGCAAACCTACTGCAACTCAAATTAAGTTTGTCCGCCATCTTTTTAATAGTCCAAGGAAGGTGAAAACTTTCATGAATTTCCGATCTTAAATCTCTAAGTTTTTGCGAATGATCTGGCATTGAAAGTACAAAGTCTTGCTTTGAAAAACGAATTATTTTCGTTAACATCTCGTCTAGCGTGGATGCAATTACTCTATCCCACATCATGTCTAATGCTCTGCATTCCTTAGAAATTTTTTCCAAAAGTGCATCAATAAAATATGATTGAAGAGGGGAGTGAATCTCATTCGTTTCAAATCCAATTTGATTTACTAATCTTGATGCATCTGACCCTTTAAACGAAAGGGCATCATAGTTCCAAAGTTCCCCTTTGCTTTTAATATAATGAGGGAAACCCGGAGCAATTAAAATGCAATCACCAGCGGTAACATCATGAAGTCCTATTTTGGTTTTAACCAAAACGGGATTCTTGAAAAAATACAATGTATAATCTCTTTTACCTTTGGCTAAATCGATTATGTCAGAGCTTTTCTGTTTAACAGCAATATCACAGGCAATAATTCTAATTTTCATTATTTTTTAATAATTTAATAATTTAATTACTTATTATATTTATCTTCATAAGATAAGTCAATTTTTATTAACATCGAGAAGTGAATTAATGAAAAAGTTTAACAATATATTATTTTAGGTTAATTCCTTTGAGGTCAATTTAAATTACATTCTGTAAGGAAATATAATTTACTTAGTTTCCTAATAGAATAAATGACAATAAATATTATTGTCTAAAACGATTGGTGGATTTATTGAAACCAAATAAAATTTTAATCAATACCTGATTTTCATCTTGTTGGAATAAATGAAAAATAAATTTTGATGGATTCTATTTAACTATCATTAAATATCGTGTCACCAAAACATCAAAATTATTGATCAGCATTTGGGTCGACACAATTTGGTCCCTTAAGTGCATCAATCTGACCGACAATCTGTGGGTGGTTTTCCGCCTCTTCATTTAGGCTAACCCATTCTTGAAGCTCATCGGGGACATCCATATCTGGAAATATTGCTTCAACAGGACATTCATCCATACATGCGTTGCAATCAATACAAGTCTCAGGATTTATATAAAGTCGATCAGGGAGTTCATGAAATGCGTCTACTGGGCAAACAGAAACACAACTCGTAAATTTACAATCAACACATTTTTCAGTAACAACATATGTCATATATACAAATCAAGGTTTTATAAGGTTTTAATTAGAAAAAACGAACAGGTGAACTTTCTTGGGCTTCCCTTGCTTGCCTTTTGTGTTCTTCGTCTGAACAAGGGGCATTTGTGGGAACACTTGTCTCACTGGAATTCTGATTAACAAGTTTGTTACTTAGCAGGTAGTTTTCAACTTCCTCACCACTGACATCTGCAAGCATAACCCCATCAACTTCAACACAGGGAGAAAGAGGTTGTGCTGATTTTTCAACCATTTCTGCGTAAATTTCTTGGTTGTTGATTATATCAAGATCTTCGTATTCTAATGTGTATTTGTCCATTATTGCACGAACTCCCATGCTCCAACCGCATTGAGGTTTTAGGTATGCTTTGATTTTCATAATCTTTTAATAAATAAATATTTTCAAAATTGCAAATACAAGGTTCTCTTTACTCTATTAAAAACCCGTTCTTAATTTTTTTTGAACATACTAACAGATTAAGCCTAGATGCCCCTATTGTTGTTTTGGCATGGCAGGCACTCATCTCTAACGAACTGAATGTCGAAATAAGTATTTCCCAAAGATTAGTTTTCTTTTTTTCTGTTTGGCTGGCATATAGTGCCGATCGTTACTTAGAATGCTTTGGTCAAAAATCCGGTAAAAGTTTATTTAATAGACATTTATATTTTTATGAACATCGTATTTTTTTTATAATTGTTTGGTTTTTTGTACTAATTATTTCTTTTTACTTAACCTGCCTAAACTTTACAACCTTCCAGATTGTTTGCTGTTTAGTTCTTTTCCTTCTCGTAATTATTAACCAAACTTGGAGTTTTTATGAGCCAAAATATTTGGCAAAAGTATTCCCAAAATCTCAACGAACTTCTATTCTCCTTACATTGGGGTGCGTATATTTGCCATTAATATTTGCTAGAGAACTGAAAATTGAAATTTGTATATGGACTTTCTTTCTTTTGTACTTGTTTTGGATCAATTGTGTTTTAAATAACTTTTGGGAACATTTAAATAATGGTCCCAAGCACATTGTTTTCACTCCATTCCAAAATAATAACTTCAGTGTGCTTAATATCATATTCCAATTCCTTATTTTAGTTAGCGGGATTATTATCTTTTATATAACTGACAACTTAAATTTTATCTTTTTCTCTATAGTTACCACTTCACTAATAGCTTTATATCTATACAAATCTAAATTAAAATTCGAATACAAGAGAATTTACTTAGATCAATTTTATTGGATTATTCCTTCTTCTTGTTATTTATTAGATAATGTCTCTGACCTTTAATCGAGTAGCACCATTTTATGAATTCGGAGAGAAGTTTTTTTTTGGTGGTTTACTAGATTCCTCAAGAACATTCTTTAAAGAAAAGTTTAAAGATTCCCGTTCCATTTTATTGTTGGGAGAGGGAAGGGGTAGTTTCCTACATCAATTACTCGAGTCTAATCAACTTTGTGATGTGACAATCGTTGACTCTTCTTCTGCTATGATTCGATATCAGAAATCAAAAATCACAAAGGAAAATCTGAATAGAGTTAGTTTTAAATGCATTCCTGTGGAGCATTTTGCCTCTACTAAGGAGTTTGATCTAATATGTTCATTTTTCTTTTGGGATTGTTTTGTATCCCAACAAATCGAATATTTAGTGCCAAAATGTGCACAATTTTTAAAGAAAGAAGGTTTTTGGGTAAACAGCGATTTTCATGATCTTAAGGCATTTGGTAATGGGTTTAACTATTTTAAAATTCGCATGATGTATTTGTTTTTTAATTTCACCACGGGAATTCATGCTTGGAAGGTTGAGCCATTTCGAAAATATGCGGAGAGAAACGCTCTTCGATCTTTAGGAATTAAAGAAATAGAGAAAAATTTTATTTATACTGAACTTTTTCAAAAGTTAGTCTAATTTGAGATTTCGATCTAAAATCCTTGACCGATAAAAGCCATCACGCAAAATGAATCGTTCTTTTGCTTGTAGAGCTGATTATAGAGAATATACTAACTCATTCACTCTAAACTTTCTTTAAATATGACATTACCCCCTAAACAAGGATTATATGATCCAGCTTATGAACACGAAAATTGTGGAATAGGTTTGATTGTTGATATAAAGGGCAGACGCTCGCACAGCATAGTCCAGGGTGCTCTTGAGATATGCGTTAATCTAGATCATCGTGGAGGATGTGGTTGTGACCCTATTACAGGTGATGGTGCCGGTTTATTTATTCAAATTCCTGATAAATTCTTAAGGAAGGCATGCTTGTCGGAGCTTTCTTTATCATTGCCTCAAGAAGGTGACTACGGTGCCGCGTTTATCTTTTTGTCTAAAGATGAAGAACTATATAAAAGAGAAAAAGAAGTAGCAGCGGAAGTTCTTTTAGAAATGGGACTCAAATTTCTTGGTTGGAGACCTGTACCCGTTAAGAGTGAAATCTTGGGCAAAGCATCGTCAGTATGCGAGCCTCGAATGGAACAACTATTTGTTGAACGCCCCGAAGGAATTGATCGTGGATTGTCATTCGAACGAAAGCTTTATTTGACTCGTAGAATTATAAGCCACCGATTAAGATTTAGTTCAGATGACCCTGATGTAAGTTTTCACATAAGTTCATTTTCTTCAAAGACAATGACTTACAAAGGGATGCTTACAACTCAGCAACTTACAGATTATTTTCCTGATTTACTGGATCCCTCCATGGAGTCGGCTCTCGCGCTTACTCATTCGAGATTCTCAACCAACACTTTTCCAAGCTGGCACAGAGCACAGCCATTTAGGTATATTTGCCACAATGGTGAAATTAACACCGTCCGAGGAAATGAAAATTGGCTTTATGCTCGTCAGATGCAGCTTGCGAGTGATGTTTTCGGAGATGATGTAAATAAGTTATTACCAATTATTAGGGAAGACGGTTCTGATTCACAGAAGTTTGATAATTGTTTGGAGTTCCTTATTTTATCAGGTAGAAGCCTATCTCATGCAATGATGATGATGATTCCCGAACCTTGGGAAAAACATAAAGACATGCCACAATTTAAAAGGGATTTCTACGAATTCCATGCATGTGTAATGGAGCCTTGGGATGGTCCAGCGTCCATTGCTTTTTCAGACGGGACTCAAGTCGGTGCCGTTCTCGATCGGAATGGTCTGCGTCCTTCTAGATACTATGTCACAAAGGACGATCTAGTGATACTTGCATCTGAAGTTGGAGTTCTTTCTTCAATTGATCCCTCAACAATTATTAAGAAGGGACGCCTTGAGCCGGGAAGAATGTTTCTTATTGATATGGAAGAAGGTAAGATTGTTGAAGATAATGAATTAAAGGAGAAAATTGCGCGAGAAAGCCCATATGGAGATTGGTTGAAGGAGTCATTGATAGACTCATCGTCTTTGCCCATGCCTAAGGAGAAAACTGTCGATGATTTCTCCTCCATCGTCGTAAAGCAAAAAGCTTTTGGTTATACTTTTGAGGACTTACGTTTTCTTATTGGGCCAAGTGCTCAATCTGGTAAGCAACCCCTTGGCTCTATGGGAAACGACTCTCCACTTGCAGTCCTTTCGGATAAATCACAAGCCATATACAATTACTTTAAACAATTATTTGCTCAAGTAACAAATCCTCCAATTGATCCAATTAGAGAAGAACTTGTTACAGCATCTACCAGTTTTGTTGGGTCCGAAGGTAACCTTACCAAACCTGGACCGAAAAGTTGTAGATTAATCAAGTATGATTCCCCTTTAGTCGACGATTTTCAAATAGCTCAACTAAAGGGAGATCTACCCTCTGATTTTAAGTCTTTCGTTCTTTCAATACTTTTTAAACCTGATGTTAGCGAAGTTGATGGCAATGACATCGAAAATGCATTGGAAGAATTGTTTCAAAAAGCAGATGAAGCAATCAGTAATGGCGTAAACATTCTTATTTTATCTGATATTCAGTTGTCTGAAGAAAAAGCAGCAATACCGGCACTTTTAGCATGCTCAGGTCTTCATCACCATCTTACTAGAAATGGTACCAGAACTAAAGTTTCCTTAGTTGTAGAATCTGGAGAACCTCGTGAAGTTCAACATTTCGCTCTGTTGATTGGTTATGGTGCAGATCTAATAAATCCATACCTAGCTCTTCAAACGGTTCGTCACATGATACAAACTGGTGATTTGAATGAAGATCCGAAAGTTGCCTGTAAGAATTTTCTCAAAGCTAATCTAAACGGAGTCATAAAAACGATGTCTAAGATGGGAATTTCTACGATCGCATCTTATCGTGGGGCACAAATTTTTGAAGCGATTGGACTTAACCAAAAACTGATCGATAAATATTTCCCCAAGACTGCCACAAGAGTAGAAGGAATTGGAATTGAAACCATTGCTTCCGAGGCTCGACACCGACATAGTTTTGCATTTGCACCAAGGCCCGACGAGCGATCGTTACCTCTAGATCCCGGCGGAGTATATCAATGGAGGGCAACAGGTGAAAAACATCTTTTTAACCCCACTACAATCCATCGCTTACAAAAAGCGACAAGGCTTGGAGATTACGAGGTTTTTAAAGAATATTCAACAGCGGTAAACGACCAATCTAGAGATTTATATACCTTGAGAGGTTTAATGGATTTTAAATTTGATCAAAATACCGAAATTCCTATCGATGAAGTCGAATCCGCAAAGGATATTGTAAAAAGATTCAAAACTGGTGCAATGTCTTACGGATCGATATCTAAGGAAGCCCATGAAAGCCTTGCTATTGCGATGAATCGTTTGGGCGGCAAATCAAACACAGGTGAGGGCGGAGAGGATTTAGAACGTTTCACCCCTGAACCAGATGGATCGTCTCGACGTTCAGCGATCAAGCAAGTGGCAAGCGGTAGATTTGGGGTGACTAGTTTTTATTTAGTAAATTCTGACGAAATTCAAATTAAAATTGTTCAAGGGGCAAAGCCAGGGGAGGGTGGGGAATTACCTGGTCACAAAGTTTTGCCTCCAATTGCAAAGACCCGGGGCACAACTCCTGGTGTTGGTTTGATTTCACCTCCCCCACATCACGATATATATTCTATCGAAGATTTGGCTGAACTTATTCATGATCTTAAAAATTCAAATTTGCATGCTCGAGTTAATGTAAAGCTTGTTTCTGAAGTAGGAGTTGGGACAATTGCAGCTGGGGTTGCTAAAGCCAAGGCAGATGTAATTCTTGTTTCTGGTTATGATGGCGGAACTGGCGCTTCACCCCGATCATCAATTCAACATGCAGGGGCACCATGGGAACTCGGCGTTGCAGAAACGAATCAAACTCTGCTTTTAAACGATCTTCGTAGTCGTATCGTTTTAGAGACAGACGGACAGCTCAAAACGGGACGTGATGTCGCAATTGCCTGCTTGCTTGGTGCTGAGGAATTTGGATTTGCTACCGCTCCATTAGTTACTCTTGGATGTTTAATGATGAGAGTCTGCCACAAAAATACTTGTCCCGTTGGGATTGCAACACAAGACCCTCGTCTGCGCGAAAAGTTTGCCGGAGGAGCTGATGCAGTGGTCAATTTCATGAATTTCATCGCAGAGGAAATGCGAGAAACGATGGCAAAGCTTGGATTTCGTTCGATCAATGAAATGGTTGGCCGGGTTGACAGGCTTGAGCTTCGAAATGGTTTAGATCATTGGAAGGCAAAAGGATTAGATTATTCAAAAATTTTATATCGCCCTGATGTGGGTCCTGAAGTAGGAACCTACTGCCAGCTGAAGCAGGATCATTTACTTGAAAATTCCCTTGATATCAGAGAGATTTTAAATGCTTCTAAACCAGCATTAGAAAATGGTGCTCAAGTAAAAGTTAATCTGCCGATTCTGAACACCGATCGCGTGGTGGGTACAATTACAGGAGCTGAGGTTTCTAGAAATTATGGACCAGGTGGGTTACCAGAAGATACGATATGCATAAACCTAAATGGCTCTGCTGGCCAAAGCCTTGGTGCTTTCTGTCCAAAAGGAATGACTTTTAAAGTTGAGGGAGATACCAATGATTATTGTGGAAAAGGTTTATCTGGTGCTAAGATAATTGTGCGTCCTCCAGAAAATGCTTCTTTTGTTGCTCACGAAAATATTATTACTGGGAATGTTTGCTTTTACGGGGCTACTTCTGGTGAAGCTTATATTGCAGGGGTTGCAGGGGAAAGATTTTGCGTCCGTAATTCAGGCGTCAAAGCGGTTATTGAAGGACTGGGAGACCATGGTTGTGAATATATGACCGGAGGACTTGTTTTGTGCCTTGGAAAAACGGGCAGAAACTTTGGGGCAGGAATGTCTGGTGGTGTCGCTTATGTACTTGATGAGGATGGCCAATTTTCCAATAAAAGATTAAATCATGAAATGGTTAAGGTTTATCCACTAGTAGAATGCGACGATTCAGAAATCGCCGAAGTTAAGCAATTAATCGCACGACACATCGAATATACACAATCACAAAGAGGCCAAGAAATTCTTGATAATTGGGAATCTTATTCCAATAAATTTTTAAAGATTATGCCCGAAGATTATGAGCGTGTTCTCCTCGCTCTGAAAAAAGCAGAAGAACGTGGATTAAAAGGAGATGATGCAGCACAGGCAGCATTTGAAGAAAATGTTGCCGCCGGCCACTAAAAGAAAATTCATCAAAGAGATTTAAAATAATTATGGGAAAACCTACAGGATTTTTAGAACACGAAAGACGACCGATTCCCGATCGTGTCGCAACCGAGCGAGTAAAAGATTGGGCCGAAATTCATGAACCTTTTGAGGAAGATAAGGTTCGCGTGCAAGGCTCTAGATGTATGGATTGTGGAACTCCCTATTGTCATACAGGTATGACAATAAGTAACATGGCGAGTGGTTGTCCTGTTAATAATTTAATCCCCGAATGGAACGATTTAGTCTATCACAATAAGTGGAGAGAAGCTTTGGATAGACTTCATAAAACCAATAACTTTCCAGAATTTACTGGTCGTGTATGTCCCGCACCTTGTGAGGGGTCATGCGTTCTTGGTGTGATTGAACCGCCGGTTACAATTAAAAGTATTGAATGTGCTATTATTGATAAAGGCTTTGAGGAAGGGTGGGTAAAGCCAAGTCCACCCAAGTCCCGTTCAGGTAAAAAGGTAGCAGTAGTCGGTTCTGGGCCAGCTGGTTTGTCAGCTGCTGATCAACTGAACAAAGCGGGCCATTCGGTCACTGTTTATGAGAGGGCTGACCGCATAGGCGGGCTTCTTGTTTATGGAATTCCCAATATGAAATTGGACAAGCAGATTGTTCAACGAAGAGTTGATCTTTTGAGCGAAGAGGGAATCGAATTTGTCGTTTCAACTGAAATTGGAAAAGATTTACCAGCTAAGAAACTACTCGAAGATTTTGACTCCGTATTGCTTTGTTGTGGGGCAACTAAACCAAGAGATTTACCAGTCGAGGGAAGAGAACTTAAAGGGGTTCATTTTGCGATGGAGTTTTTAACCAAGAATACTCAAGGGTTACTTGCACTTAAAGATGTAACTGCATTTGAGACCGCAGCTAAAGGAAAAGACGCAGTGGTAATTGGCGGTGGAGATACGGGCACTGATTGCGTGGGAACTTCTTTGCGGCATGGTTGTAAAAGTATTACGCAACTTGAAATTATGCCTCGACCCCCAGAGGAGCGAGCTCCAGACAATCCATGGCCAGAATGGCCCAAGGTCTATAAGATGGATTATGGCCAAGAAGAGGCAAAAGAGCTTTTTGGTGCAGATCCCCGTAGTTATCTAACAGCGACCAAGAAATTTATTGGAGATGAGGATGGTAATCTTAATGGGATTCTCATTCATGAAATTGAATGGAAGCAAGAAAATGGTCGATTTATGCCTGTGGAAGTCCCAGGCTCGGTGCGTGAGATTCCTGCTCAAGTGGCATTTTTAGCTATGGGTTTTCTTGGACCTGAAGATGTGATTGCGGAGGAATTGGGATTAGATCGTGATTCTCGTTCAAATATTAATGCAGAGTATGGACAATTTACTACAAATATTGATGGTGTGTTCTCTGCTGGAGATATGAGAAGGGGTCAGTCCCTTATTGTTTGGGCTATTAATGAAGGCCGTGCAGCTGCGAGAGAATGCGATCGCTACCTGATGGGTGAAACTTCATTGCCTTAATTCGAATGCAAATTGTTTGCTTAGATTTAGAAGGAGTTCTTGTTCCAGAAATCTGGATCGCATTTGCTGAGAAAACTGGTGTACAGGAATTAAAGCGAACCACAAGAGATGAGCCTGATTATGAAGTACTCATGCGATATCGATTGGAAATTCTTAATAGGAACGGCTTTACTCTATCTCAAATTCAAGAGGTTATTGGCACATTAGATCCATTACCTGGTGCCCTTAATTTTTTAAATACGCTTAGATCGAAATATGAGCTAATCATTCTTTCGGATACATTCGCAGAATTTGTGGGTCCGCTTATGAAAAAGCTTGGGAATCCGACCCTGTTTTGCCACGAGTTAGAGGTTGATGGAACAGACATAATTCAAGCTATTAAATTAAGGCTTCCCGATCATAAAAGAAAATCTGTCCAGTACTTACAAAAACTTAATTTTGAAGTTATTGCATCCGGAGATAGTTATAATGATTTAGGTATGCTGAAAACTGCAGACCATTGTATTTTATTTGATCCGCCTAGTTCTTTAGTCAGTGAATATCCTGATATGGCAGTTGCATCTAATTACGATCAACTGCTTTCATTTATTCAAAAAGCATCCTAATGATCGCCCTTATCGTTGGAACAAATAGGGAAGGAAGTCTTTCTTCTGTACTTACCCATTGGCTGGCAGGAGTGTATAAGGAATTAGGCATTGATTACAAAATTTTAGACTTAACTTGCCTACCATTAGAAATATTTTCGCCAAAAGCATACTTAGAAAAACCTGAAAAAGTGAAAGAATTTACTGAAATAATTCTTGAGTCCTCTGGAATAGTCGTGGTTACCCCAGAGTACAATGGAAGTATGAGCGGGGCACTTAAGCTTTTTATCGACATGTTACCTTTTCCCGAAAGTTTTGAAAACCGACCAATTTGTTATGTCGGAATTTCATCTGGTCAATTTGGTGCGTTGCGTCCAGTTGAGCATCTACAACAAGTATTTGGATATCGGAATGCGTACAATTTTCCTAAACGAGTTTTTATTCCATCAGTACATAAAGTAGTCAACAAGGAACAGGGTGTTACTGATCAAGATTTAATTGTTCGTTTAAAAGATCAAGTATCTGGATTCATTTCATTCTGTCGCTCTTTGGGAAAGAATGTTTAGTCGGAATTAGGCAAGGATAGGGCTTAAAACCCGTCCGTGAACATCAGTTAGGCGTAAGTCACGGCCACCATGGCGATAGGTTAGGTTGGTATGGTCCAATCCTAGTAAGTGAAGTACAGTTGCCCATAAGTCATAAAAATCGCATTTGTTTTCAGTGACATGATAGCCGAATTCATCCGTAGCCCCATAAACTGTTCCTCCCTTGATTCCTCCACCAGCCATCCAAATTGAAAAACCATAAGGGTTATGATCTCTACCGTTACTGCCTTGGGAAAACGGAGTTCGACCAAATTCACCTGCCCATATTACCAAAGTTTCATCCAGTAGTCCTCGAGCTTTCAAATCTTGTAGAAGACCGGCAATGGGTTGATCAACTTGGTGAGCCATGGCTCCATGACCTTTTTCGAGTGCTCCGTGTTGATCCCATGGGTTTGCCGCACCCCCCGCACCAATTTTTTCAGTCAAGCAACTTAATTCGACAAAACGGACACCTCGTTCTACCAATCTTCG
>Ga0115004_10001029_pt1 | contig 22384 bp, 27 predicted proteins | sample ArcticOcean_MG_C_10_FD_88737 | JGI IMG/M metagenome (GOLD analysis project Ga0115004, IMG submission 88737) | Marine microbial communities from western Arctic Ocean - ArcticOcean_MG_CB11_90 | ecosystem: Environmental > Aquatic > Marine > Oceanic | place: Arctic Ocean: Canada Basin | collected... | reverse complement strand
ATATTTGATATACAAAATGGCGTAACTGAGGCTAAACTGATGATAATTAATAAACTTCAATCAGTAGACCAAGTAGCAAGAACATTTATTAAAACGGATTCTGGTTATAGAATAACTGCACCAGAAGGTTTCGTTGCAGTTGACCATTTAAAAGGTAATGCAGTTAAGTTGGTTGATAGATTAGAATTCAGTCAATCAAATTTTAATGCCGCTAAGGCTTGGAGTAAATAAAGATGGCATATGATATTAATGCAATTATAGCAGAATATGGAGACGATGATTTCGGCTTCAGTTCAGTGTTTGATACTGTATCTGAAAAAGATTACAAAAAAGTAATTGAAGATGTAGCTACACAATCACAAAGAGAAAAGAATTCAACAGTCGAGGAATATGAAGAGAAGTTAGCAGACCTAGAGAAATTAGTATTACCATTCTTTAGCAAACTACTTAAAACTGCCGATAAAGAATACATATATTGGCCAAAAAGAAAAGAATCTGTTGAACAACAAATTCAAAAAATACTTACATTGACAAGAGGATAGTTTGTTGTTAAAATTTGACTCTTTTCTAACAACAAACTTCATGTCAGAAAAAACTGATACTTTGGGTGGGTTGACTATATTTGATATAGATGATACCCTATTCAAAACTACTGCAAGAGTTGTAGTACGAAAAGATAAGAAGTTGGTAAAAAGATTAGAGACTGGCACCTATTCTAAATACAGATTAAAATCAGGCGAGTCATTTGATTTTTCTGAAATGAGAGATGCAGAAAAGTTTAACAAAGAATCTAGACCAATTAAAAGAATGATGGCAAAGGCAAAGATTATTCTTAAGAATGCTTTAGCTACAAAAAAGAGTAAAGTTATCATTGTCACTGCACGACAAGATATGAATAATAAAAAAGTGTTTCTAGATACTTTTAGAAAACATGGTTTTGATATTGATAAAGTTAGAGTTGAGAGAGCTGGCAAAATAACAGATACACCAACACCTAGAGCAAAAGCAATTATCATACATAATTACTTAAAGACTGGTCAGTTTAGTCGTGTAAGATTGTTTGATGATAGTTCAGCTAATCTAAGTGAATTCTTAAAATTACAAAGAATATTTCCAGAGATTAAGTTTGAAGCTTTCTTTGCTAATAAAGATGGTTCAGTAAGAACAATTAAAGAAGAGTATGGCGCTGGCGAAATTGGTACTACGGAGTTGGTGAATAAATACAAGAAAGATACACCTTACTCTACTTCTAAAGGGAGTTTTAAAACCTGGAAGAAGATAGCAAAAGGTGTAAACAGAGGTAAAGACGGACGAACAGTACAAGATGCTGGTTCAGGTCATAATCCAAATGGATTTGGCAGTCTGTAAAAATGAAGCTTTAAAATTTATTATATAAGGAAATTTATATGAAAGACATGGTGATTGGTTGTATTACAGGATACAATTTTGAGAAAATCAAACCTTGGGTCAATTCTTTAGACCGTTCTGGTTTTACTGGAACAAAAGCTATGATTTGCTATAACATAGATTATGAAACAGTTGATGAATTAGTCAAAAGAGATTATTCAATTCTCGCATTTGGCAAAGACGAAGAAAAACAAACATTCAAATACCCTAAAGAAGACTTTCAAATTGTAGTAGAACGATTCTTACATCTATGGTATTTACTCAAACGAATGAAAGGTCAATATAATCGAATCATCACAACTGATGTTAAAGATGTTATCTTTCAAACTAATCCATCAATTTGGTTAGATGAGAACCTTGGTGATAAAGAAATCAATGTTGCTTGTGAATCTATTGCATATAAAGATGAAGAATGGGGAACAAATAATCTAATGAAATCTTTTGGTCCATTAGTACATGAAGAATGTGTTAATAATCCTATATACAATGCAGGTACAATCTCTGGTAAATTTGATACTATGGTTGATTTGTTTTTGAATATATACATGTTATCAAATAGTACTAATCATAATATAGAAGGCGGTGGAGGTCCAGACCAAGCTGCATTGAATGTATTATTACAAATGAAGACATATCAAGATATTACCAATTTTGCAAATAGTGAAGATGGTTGGGCTGCACAATTAGGCACAACAGGACCACAAATAGCAAAAGAATATGGTGATAAACTTCTTGAACAATCTCCTATTATGAAAGATGGAATGGTTTGTACATCAGAGGGAAAACCTTTTGCATTAGTACATCAATATGACCGAGTACCAGAATGGAAAGAATCTATTGAGAAAAAGTTTGAAGATGATGCAGAAGAAGTAAAAAAACTTAACGAAAATTGGATTAATAGAGAAAATGAACAAAATGAAACAGCCTAAACCAGGCATGGAAACATTTATAAATTCTAAGAATGTAATATTTGTTCCAGTGGGAATACCACTAAACTATCATGAGAATTATGATAAAGATAATCATTGGCGTTCTACAAAAGGAGAAGAAAGAGACTATTCAGTTGTAGCTTATAGTTATAATGATTGTCCGGTTGAAGATGATAGTTATGATATAATCCAAAAAGACACAGGATTTAAGTGGGAAATGGTAAAACATTTTCTTGAGACTTATGATTATCGTGACTATGAATATATTGGTCTTTGGGACGATGACTTAGTTACTGATATTAAAAATGTGAATCGTGGCCTAGAGATTGCTAAACAAGAAAATATTAAAATATTTCAGCTATCTACAATGTATGGTTCTGAGTGCAGTCACAATATACTTCATCAAGATACTTCAATGAAATATAGTTTAACTAATTTTAATGAAGGCATGGGAGTGTTTATTCATTCATCATTGATACCTAAATTAATAAAATTTATGGAATATCATGATGTTAAAAGTGGATATGGATTTGATTGGATATTATCTGCAATCACCAAAGAAAAGTGTGGTGTAATACATGCTGCTTCAATGTATCATCCAGGCAAACACACTTCGTATGATGTATCAGAAGCAAATGCTGAAATGGCAAAAATATTCACTGATGTTTATCCTAAATTTATGAAAGATGTTTATGATGAAGACATAAAGAGTTTTCAACCAGAATATAAATTACATGAAGTTACACTTAGAGAATCTGATGAATTAAGAATAAAGGATTAACTTGACAGAGCCAATAAAATTTATAAAGAAAAAATCAAATAATGATGCTCAGATTAAAGGCCGAAGTTATTCCAGTAACACAAGCAAATTACTAAAACATATGGATAGATTGGTTGACTTACAACAAGGTAAGAAACCAAAACCAATAATGATTCATATGTCACCATGTAATCCTTGCAATCTCACATGTTCATTCTGTTGTTTTGCTAATAGAGCAATGAAAGAAATGCTTACAGTTGACCAGATGAAGTCTGCAATTGACCAATTTCACGCTCTTGGTGCAGAGGGATTAGAGTTTACTGGTGGAGGTGAACCGACTCTTCATCCAAAATTAGATGAAGTAGTGGAGTACGCTTATAACAAAGGTATGAAGATTGGTATATGTACAAATGGTTCTTTACTTAAAAAGATAAAGACTTGGCATATGTTTTCATGGGTAAGATTGGGCATGTATGCATGGGACGAAGAAAAACCTTATGAATATCATCTTGAAGTTTTTGATGGTCTAGACCAGGTAGAACTCTCAGCTGCATATGTTTGGGACGGAGCAATGGAAACATCGACTAATCCAAATGTAACTGGTGAATGGTCTGATGATAAAGCAAGAAGACTAAAATCAAATGATTACAAAGAAGAAAACTTCTTAAAGATGTTGATGTGGGTAGAAGAAAAGAAAATACCAACTAGAATAGCTTTCAATGCTATCAAGGCAACAAAAATTGTAGAACAAGACATTGAAAAAATAAGAAGTCTAATAAAAGTCCACGAAAAAGAATTTGGTAAATTGCAATATGCTTTCTTATCTGATTTCAACTTCAAAGGCGAAAGAAGAAATAATAATTGTTATATGCATGGAGTTAAACCATTTGTATTCACTGACGGAAATGTTTATGTTTGTCCATCAGCTGAATTAGCACCAGAAAATTTATATCGAGTGAATGATGAATTTAAACTATGTGATATTGAAGGTATCACAGATTTCTATAACACTCAAGAAGGCGTAGATAATTTTACAAGGCACCATGATTGTTCATATTGTAAGTATGCAATGCAAAATGAATTAATAGATGATGTTTTAATGCCCACAAGACACAATGAATTTGCTTAAAGGATATTATGAGTTATATTGATAAGACACAAAAATATGAAGTTTTTAATAAAGATTACTATGAAGATGGAGTCCGTAAAAGAGTTAGTGCTTATGAACAATATCGTTGGATGCCAGAAAGAAGTATTCGTGAAGCCTCATCTATTATAAACAACATTGAATTTAAAAATGTATTAGATTTTGGTTGTGCTAAAGGATTTATGGTTCATGCATTGAGATTATTAGGTAAAGAAGCATTTGGTGTCGATGTATCTGAATATGCAGTTGAGAAGTGCCACCCGAAAGTTAAAGATTATGTATCTAAAATTGAAGCAGTAGAAGATATCAAAGGTGGTTGGGACTTAATCATTGCTAAAGATGTATTAGAACACATACCAAAAGATGAAATTCTATCTGTATTAAAAGCATTAAGAGCTAGATGTAAATCTATATTTGTTGCAGTTCCTTTAGGTGATGGCAAGAGATATCGTATTCGTGAGTATGAGATGGATATAACACATGTAACAAGAGAATCAGAAGAATGGTGGTTAACCACTATCGTAGAAGCTGGTTTTAAGATTAAGTATTTTGACTATGAATATGGTCATCTAAAAGAAAACTGGACAGGAGAACACCCATACGGTAATGCCTTTATTGTAGCTGAATAAATTCACTCCCAGCGGTTATAAATACTAAATACCACATTAACTAACTGCTGTAGAGGCGGAAATGAAATTCAAAGAATTTGTAGATGTTATAGTTGAAGCAAATGAACGGCATGCCGCTATGGCATTCGGCCGTCTCCAACCACCTACAACAGGTCACGCCAAGTTAGTCGATAAAGTTAAGAGTGTAGCTGCAAGATATAAAGCAAGTCATCATGTAGTTCTATCACATTCTAACGATGCAAAATCCAACCCCCTATCAGCTGCACAAAAGGTAAAACACGCCAAGAGGTTTTTCCCTAAAACTAATATAACAACCTCATCAAGAGAACACCCTACTTTTTTGCATCAGGCGAGAAAGTTACATAAAGCTGGTAACACACATTTGCATATGATTGCAGGTGGCGATAGAATACCAGAATTCAAAAAATTATTAAACAAATATAATGGCACACACAAAGGTGCAATGTTTAATTTCAAACAAATAAAACTACACAATGCCGGTGCAAGAAACCCTAATGCAAAAGGTACTGCAGGAATGTCTGCAAGTAAGCTTAGAGGTCATGCAACTGCAGGTAACTACAATAAATTCAGACAAGGCGTTCCTAAGCATGTATCAGACCAACATGCAAAAGAACTATACAAAGATTTAAGGAGTGGTATGAGAGTAAGAGAAGATATAAACTCCAAGTTCGAACAGATATTAATAGAAGGTGTGCATGATAAAGGAATATTCAAAGCAGTATTTCTTGCAGGTGGACCTGGTTCTGGTAAAGACTATGTATTATCAAACACATTAGACGGACTAGGACTAACAGAAATAAACTCAGATAAAGCATTTGAATATCTATTAGATAAAAATAACATGTCTAAAATTATGTCAGATAAGATAACTGAAAAAAGTAAAAGAGATGCTGTAAGAGGCAAAGCCAAATCAATTACAGAACTAAAACAAAAACTTGCTCTAATGGGACGAAATGGTCTTATTATTAATGGCACAGGTGAAGATGTTGAAAAGATATCTCGCATTAAAGAGGCTCTTGAGAAGTTAGGTTATACATCTGCTATGGTTATGGTGAACACTGAAGATAATATTTCGGCTGAAAGAAATGTTGAAAGAGGCCAAAAGGGCGGTCGTACAGTGCCAGAAGATGTTAGAAAAGCAAAATGGGACCATGTTCAAAGGTCTAGACCTAAATTAGCAGAAATGTTTGGCCAGAACTATGTTGAATTTGATAACTCATTAGATTTAAGAAAATCAAGTCCTGATGATGTAAAGCGTAAGAAAGATGAAATGACTGAAATATTTAAATTTGCAACTAATTTCATTGAACAGAAACCAGATACTGAGATAGCTCAATCATGGATTGCTGGCGAGTTAGAAGGCAAAGACACATCACATACACTAACAAAAGTGCCTGATTCTGGAAAACACCCTCATCCAGAATCAAAAGCAAAAGAAGAAGCTGGAAGATTAGGCCTAGATTATTATGGTTTTGGTAGATACGGTAAAGATAATGCAGTGTCTCATCGTGTAGTTCATGATACTTTAGTTCCTGTAACATCAGATGGTAAAGAACCTAAAGTACAAGAAGATATAAATATAGATACATCTTTTGAAGATATGTTAGAAGAATCTGTTGCACCTGGATTTCCAGAAGCTGGAATGTCATTAGGTCATACAGCCGCACCTGAATCTTATGGTAAAGACCCTAATATGTCTTTTAATTCTAACTTTGGACCTAAAAAAAGAATACCACAAAGTAAGTATAAAGCAAAGAAAGAAGCATTTCCAGATGATGAAGCAAATGATGTTAAGCAACATAGTGATGTCAGAATAATAAAGCCAAAAAAACCATATACAGTATCGGCTGATGGAAATAAAATTGACCCAGTATCTCAAGAAGGTACAGCTGATGGAATAGAATCAATATCTGCTAATAATAACCAAAAATTACATAATCAAGGTATTAGATTAGCAACATGGAAGGCAAGAAATGCAATTGGTAACTTTAAAGGAATTACAAATATGAGTGGTGGTGGTTGAATTTGAAATCACTAACATCATTCATTAAAGAAGATTGGCAGAAAATAAATAAAGCTGATAAAACAGATGGCCTAAGTAAAGCTGCAGTTAAAGCATATCGCAGTGAAAACCCAGGTTCGAAGTTGAAAACAGCTGTGACAGAGAAGAAACCTAAAGCTGGAGGTAAACGAGCTAAAAGGCGATTATCTTTTTGTAGACGAATGAAAGGTATGAAAAAGAAATTGACGAATCCAAAGAATGCTAGAAATCCGGACTCACCAATTAATAAAGCATTACGAAGATGGAATTGTTAATAACTTAAAAAGATTCAAAATAGGAGAAATAAATTGTTTAATAACGAAACAGACAAATTAAAAGGTGTTGCTGACACAGTTCTTGAGGTTATAAAAAAATCACAAGATAAAACAGTGGATGAAGCGATAACTCGCTCAGTTAAAGATGGCGTTACTACTGTATCATATACTGGTGCCGATTCTAAGAATCATCCTGGTCCTTCTGGTGGAATGGCTAGAGCTAAAAAACTGTCTGCAATGGGCATGAAATCAGCTCAAGATAAAAATAAACCAGCAAATAAAAAGAAAGAAACATTAGGCCAGTATGCAGATAAAAAATTAAATGAATATTCTCCTGGTTCAGGTGGTGTTACTCGTGTTACAGGTAAATCATATGGCGCTTCTACTAAAGAAAAAGATAGTCTAGACATCGATGGTCCTTCTAGTAAAGACTTAAAGAAAATAGACAGAAACAAAAAATTAAATACAAAGCCAAAATCAAATGTTGCAAAAATAAACAAAATGAGAGGCATAATGGTTGATTCTAAAAAACCATTTACTGAAATGTGTGAAGATTATGCACAAAATGGATTGCCTTCTTTACAGAAAAAATACAATGATTTATCAGTAACTCCTGGTCAAGTCGCTGAACCAGCTTTCTATGCTGATAAGCAAACAGATGGTGTAGACCATCAAACAGATAACACTAGAAGTGCTACTCAGAAGAATCAAGACCAATATGAAGCTGAAATGAAAAAGAATCAAAAATTCATGTCACAAAGAAAAGATTCTGAAGAAGAAGCAGCATCTGGTACAGTACCTTCAAACATTAGAGTTTCAGTTAGAAACGAATCTGCACCAATGTCAACTGTTACTAATGATGATATACATCAAGAACTTGATGAAATGTATCCAAGAAGTTTCAATGGTGGTGTTAGAGTATTAAAAAATTCAAAAGAATTAACTCCTGCACAACAATCGATTGATGTTCATGATGATAATAAAATTGATGGTAAAGACTTTAAAAAACTTCGTGCTATGAAGAAAGAAGGTGTTTTGGACAAATTGAAAAACAAAGTGACACAACATACAAACAATTTGGCAAACAAAATGACACAACATACAATGAAACAATTAGCTAAAAATCCTAAAGATATGGCTAAATTTCAACAAGCTCAAGATGCTGGTGTTTTTAATATGCAAAAAGAAGGCGCTTCAGCTGATGATGATTACAAAGCAAACATGAAACATCATGTAATGAAAGACACAGTTGCAATGAAGAAAAAAGGCATGAGTGGTTTAGAACCAGTCACAGAAAAAGAAGCTTATTTTGATGAAGTAATTGCTGAAAAAAAAATGACTGATGATGAGGAAGAGCATAAAGAATACATTGTTAAAGGCATGAAGAAGAATCTTAAATCATTTAAAGATACATATGGTAAAGATGCAAAAGATGTAATGTATGCTACTGCTACTAAACTTGCTCAGAAAGATGAATCTTATGGAATGATAAAAGCTTCTAAGAAACAAAAGAATGAAGCAGAAGCTGTTGATGGATATGATAAGTGTTGGGACGGTTACAGAAAAGATGGTACAAAACCTGGAACTGGCAAAAACACAGGCAAGCGTGTAAATAATTGTGTGAAAGAAGATGCAGTTAAGAAAGCCCAAAAGACAGACAAATATGGCACTCCTATTTTAACACCAGCTCAGAAAAAAGAAAGTGATGCAAGAAGAGCTAGAGCTAAAGCACAATATATGAGTGACAACCAACGATAATTCAATATAGGGAAGTAAAAATGGCAATAACACTGAAAGAACAAAAGAGAAGAGTGCTAGAATCTTTATCTCAAAACGAGGAAATGAATCCTACGGACCATGTTAAGAGAAAAGCAAACGGAACTTATTGTGTTTACAAACCAGATGGTAGTATTGCCAAAGAATTTGACAATAAAAAAGAGGCTGAAGATTATGCGATTGCTAATCATGACGAAATCATGAAAGAAGCTTCACTTCCTTTTAAAGGTGCTAAAGAAGTTAAAACACCTGGACTAAGACAAGACCCAAGCAAAAAAGCATATATTGGTCCAATGAAAAAAACAAAAGAAAGAGAAAGTACTGCTGGAGGCCGTAAACGAAACACTAATAAATCTTATATAGATTCTTTTACAGAAACTAATGTAGATAGAGGTGGTGATTACAAAGGCGGTAGTAGAATAGAAGCTACAGAAGCTTATAGAGCTGACATGATTATCGCTATATCAGAAATGACAGAATTAGAACTTATAGAATTAAATGAGTTAGCACCAAAAACAATGGGCTCTTATATTAAGAAAGCACATAAAGATGCTACTGACCATGTTAGAGATAATGAACCAGAAGCTTCTTTTGATGATACTCGAGCAGAGCGTATGGCTAGACAAAGAACAATTTACAATCGAAGAAAAGGTATTAATAGAGCTACAGATAAATTAACTAAAGAAAATAGAGACTACACAGCTGTTCATGTTAAACATGGTACAACAAAAGTTAAAGGCACATCATCATATGATGCAGCTAAAAATGCAGCAAAACAATTTGGTGCAAAAGGCACTAAAGGTATTGATGTTCATCTTCACACTAAAGAACCACAAAGAATGACTGAAGAGACACCTGCAGAGAAGTTAGCTAGAACAAAAGAATCTAATCGCCAAAGAGCTAATAAGATTGTAACACAACAAAAGACTCAAAGAGAATATAGAGGTGAACCTAAATCTGATAATCAAAGATATGCAAGTGCTTTAAAAAATGCACCATCTAAACATAAGAAACCAAACACTAGTCAATGGGCAGATACAATGGGTTCTGATTCAGTATCAGCAAAAGGCTCATTTGCAAATGAAGAAGTAGCTGCACTTTTAAGACCTAGTATTGACGAAGGTTACTATAAAAATATAGATACAAATAGAAAAGAAGATGCGAGACTTGGTAAGAAGAAAGAATTACCTCCACATATTAAATCATTAATGAAACGAGTTGCTAAGAAAAATATGCCAGCAAATAGTTTTAAAACAACAGATGTAACACCAAAAGGTTATGGTCCTAATGAATCAAAAGATATGGATAGACAAGACAGAGCCTCTAGAGCAGAAGCACGAACAAGAAAAGCTAGAAGAGCAATGCAACAAGACCGTATTAAACAACAAGCTTTAACTAAACCAAAGAATGAGTCTTTAGATGAGATATCTAAAAATACATTAAAAAGTTATATACCAAAAGCTGCAGGTTCATTAAGTCGTAATGCTCAAGGTAGAGCTTTAAACATATCTGCAAATATGGACAAAACTAATAAAGATATGAAAGATATATATGACCAACGAATGAAAGTAAGAACGAAAGGCATTCATACTGCAACTCAGAAATTAGCAAAAGAAGATAATGATATTGCTAATATGATAGATAAGACTAATCCTGGATATGCGAAGAAAATAGCAAAATCAAAAGCAAAAATTGCAAAAGATAGTACTCCAACTTCAAGATATATGTCAAAAAGAAAAGACAAACTAAAGAGTATGGTGGTAAAAGAATCTTCAGCTTCAGACCGTGTTGCTAAGAAGTTAAATGATATGGAAACACAAAAGAGTTTTGCGACTGGTAAATCTAAAATACCTGATTATTCACAAAGACCTAGAAATAAACCATATGATTTAAGTAAAAAAGTACAAACGGTAAAAGAAGCAGCTAAAAAGGCAAAAGACAAAGAGATGAAACCTGAAACTTTTCAGGATGAACCTACTTTGAACAACAACATCAGTAAGAATGATAGTAACTAGACATGTTGATGGTATAAATAGATTATAAAGTAAAATATTAATTAAACAAAAAAAGAAATAACAAGGAGATACACATGGCTTTATGGGGAAACAGAGACGACAAACCATCATCAGGTACTATAGCAATTAATGGTGCAACTGGTGTTGTAACAGGAGCAGGCACTGCATTTTTGACACAAACAAAAATAATTGATGCTTATGCTCAACGAGGAACATTTGGCTATATAGTCGTAACAACTGCCGGAGTTCCTGAATCATATCTAATCACAGCTGTAACATCAAATACAAGCTGTAAAGTAAAAGAAGGAATACCTGGTTCTGGAATGACAACGGTTGGTGCGGGTGCTCAATATACACTAAATGAGAAACCTCGTTCAATATCAGCTGACGGCACTCATGATGGAAATAATCCAAATAATGTATATGGTATAGATACAGAAGAAACTGAAAGAAGTGAAGACAATATTGTAGGCTTATCAGAACTTAATTTAGGTTTAGGATACCCTAGTGCTGAGGTACCCAATGTAACAATAGCTGCACCAGCAGCAACAGTATTTGCTACAACAGCTGTAAATATTTCAGGTGATGCAATCACATTAGCAGCTGCTGTTGTTCCGACAACCGGCACTGCAGTTAAATATCTTGCTAATTCTGGCACAGTTTTAGGTGGTCTAGCTAATGGCACAACTTACTTTGTTATCAAACTTACAGATACAACAATTGGATTAGCTTCAACATTAGCTAATTCGGGTGCTGGAACTAAATTAGCTCTTACAGGAACAGGTAACAATGCACAATCTCTACAAGGATTAACTGCGACAGCTGTTGCAACATTCTCAGGCGGTTCATTGGTACCAGGTTCACTAGTAATGACAAATTTAGGTTCAAATTATGCATCTATTCCAGCAGTTACACTTGATACTCCTAGAATGACAATTGACTCATCTGATGTGGCAGTAAACACAAGTGTATTTACATTTGGTGGCACAAGACCTAGTACAGCTGGTTTTGCTTTAGTTTATCAAAATGGTGGTGGTACAAGTGCTACTGGATTAGTTAGTGGTACAACTTACTTTATTGCTACAGGAACAGGATTATCTGCATCAACTTTCCAAGTTAAAGCAACAAATACTGCAGATAATCCTGCCGGCACTGTTGCAATTGCTAATACAGCTGGTGTATTCACAATGGGTGCAACTGCACTTGCTGCTGATGAGGTAATTACAATATCAGGTACTCTCGGCGGAACTGGTACTATCACAGGATATTCTGGTTCACCGAAATCTTATAGAGTTTCTGCTGTAACAGGCGGTGCCGCTAGCTCAAGAACAGGTTTCACTTTAACTGAAATGGATAACTCTGCAGTAGTTACAACAGCTGGTACTCCGACTGGATTAACTTATGTAATAGAAGACATTCCAAAAATTACAGGCACAGGTAATAATGCTCAACACTTTGCTATACCACTAACTGCTACAGTAGTTGGAGCAACTGCAGAGGCAATCAGAGGTTCAGGTCCTGGCGGTTCTCAAATCACTCACGCTGGTTGGGTTAGAGAAACAATTGGTACAGGCGGTCGTGCTGGTCGTGTCAACTATGAAACATTAGTTGCTATGGGTAGTATTACTGGTGATGCAACTCCGTAATAACATATGAACTTTAAACAATATTTGAGCCAGACTGTAGCTACAGAAACTGGCCAAGCGATTAAAACACTTACACCGAATGGACTTGGTGCAACTTCAATATCTAATCCTAGAGTTAGGGCGGACATAAACCTCCGCCTCTCTAGAGAATTAGTAGAAGTTAAGTCTCCATATTCGGGCATACAGACGGTTCGTAAAGTATTAAGTAGGCATGCTTTAGATATACCTACACTTTATGACCTTAATCCACAAGAAGACGAATTATCTATTGAATTAAATCAATTTGGTAATGAATTATCAGTTGAAGAATATTCAATGTATATTTTATATTATTTAGCAGACGATGGCACATATGATTTTTATGCTGAAGCAATTGATAACGAATCTTTGGATGAAATTCTAGCAGATGAAGAAGATGAGGAAGAACTAGAACTAGAATAATCTGGAGTAATATGATATTTGATAATTTAAACCATGATAATATAATGATTTATGCAGTAAAAGCTTATGACAGACCTAATTGTGTCATGAGTGAATTTAAAGATGATATGAAGAGATTCAATTATCTTAAAAGACTATTTAAACGATATAGGTCAGTTGGTGAAATAAAAGAACGATTAATAATAAATCATTTAATAGTTCTTTGTAATGTTTTTGGTCCAATAGTAGCAACTAGATTGTTATTTTATAAAATGGTACCTGAAGATTATTCAGCACTTAAAACTTATTTAACATTTCTTAACCTAATGCCAAATCGGGTGACAGGTATTAGAGGTGTTAACCTTATGTCAATTGATATACCTATTGATTCACGAGTAGAATTTATTTTAAGAGAGACAATTTGATGGAAATGAAAACTAAAACTGTATTAAAAAGAAATCCAACTATTGATGCTTCTGCAGGCCAAGTCGCCCAAGATATTTCTGAAAATGGCGTAGAACAACATAACACTGCAAGAAAGTTGCATCATAAAGCTTTTACGAAAGCAATGAAATCTTTCTCAACAAGTCCAAATCATACTCAAGCAATGAAAGACCAAAATACTCATGCAAAAACCATGAAAGATTTAGAAAAGAAACATGGTCTTAAATTAAATCAATTTGGTGGTGCTTATAAAGTAAAAGAATCTGTTGATTTAAATGAAGTAAAGACACAAAGTATGGCAGATAAACCTGACCATTTATTTAAGAAGGATAAGCCTTCTAAGACTCCTCAACAAGGTATGATTAAGAAATATAAAAATGATACAGATAGACCTAAAACCGAAGATAAGTCATCTTGGCATTCTTATAAACAATCGCCAACAAGAGAAAGTAAAGAAAATTTAGATGAATACGGTGGACCAAAACAACCATTAGTACCTCTGCCTAAAAAGAAACCTGCAGTTACATTTTCACCAGTTATTCAAGATAAAGTTAAATATGCAAACGAAGAAGTTGGTGGCGCTAAAGTTAAACCTAACTATTGGGGTTCTAAAGAAACATTAGAAAAAGGAAGAGCAGACCAAAAAATAAAAGATGCTCAGAATCCTAAACCAATAAAATTAAAATACAAAGACCAACCTAAGAAAATGGATTATAGCACATATAAAGAAGCTTCATGTGGCATGAACCCTAATGTTAAAGAATATAATGATAAAGAAAAGAAAATGGTAAAAGAAGATAGAGAAGTTTCTATGGCTGTTAGTCAATTAAAAACAATGTGTGAATATGGCACAGACCTCATTAAAAATCTAGAAGCAAAAGGTCCTGATTATAATATAGAAGCATGGGTTCAATCTAAGATTACCAAGGCTGCAGACTATATGAATAGTGTTGGTCATTATATGGAAAATGAGGCGAAAGTTTCTTCAGAACATTCACCTGAAGCTAAGAATGAAGATGTTTATGACCCATTAACTAAAAAAATGGTTAAAAGAAAACCAATGAAACAACAAATGGGTGGACCAGCTTTAAATACAAATAGACCAAAAGATACAGAAACAGCTACTCAAGATAGTGATGGCAGTTATAGAAAAAAGAATGAAGATGCACCAGCTAATGCTTCAGGTGGCGGCGCCATTGCAGGAGTCGGCGTTGGACCAGAAGGCGAACCAGGTGTAATGTTACCTAGAAAGAAAGGCAAAAAAGATGCCGTTATGGGGTTTGCCGCATTTAATAGGAAGAAACCTGTATAATGGGTGCTGTGAAGATGATTGCGATTTTGATTATTGTATTAATTCTTGCAGGCGGCCTCTGGCATGTCTCAAATTTAAAAGCTAATCTTGCAATCAGTAAAGCTAATAGTGCCAAGTTAGAAGAAGGTATCAAAGAACAACAATATTTGGTTGATAAAATGCAAGAAGATGTTGCAATGATTCAAGGAATTAATAAACAACTACAAGATGAAAATGTAGAAAACATGAAAGAAATTAAAAAATTGACAGATAAATTTAATGTCAAAGCTAATGGCGATAAAAGAGATTTTGGCACACTCGCCGCTGTTAAACCAAAAGTAATACAGAGATTGATTAACCGTGGAACAAAAAATGCAGTTCGATGTTTAGAAATATTGACTGGTGCTCCACATACTGAAAAAGAACTTAACGCTAAATTAACCAGTGAGACAAACCGTGAATGCCAATCGATTGCAAATCCTAATTATATCCCTACTACTCCTTAGTTTACAGGGGTGTGCCTCATTTAGTTTGTTTGGTGATAATGATGTAACACCAATAGAAATTAAGTCAGTGGCTGTAGAAAGAACTCCTCTAAATCTCCCCAATCCTACACAATTAAGTCCAAGAGCACCTAAATGGTATGTTGTGACTCCAGAAAATGCAGAAGAAGTATTTGCAAAACTAAAAAACAAGAAAATTGATTTAGTATTATTTGGTTTGACTGATGAAGGATATGAAGAACTATCTATAACAATGGCTGAAATAAGAAATTATATAAAGTCACAAAAAACAATTATTATTAAATATAAAGAATACTACGAACCTAAGCAAGATAAATAGATATTCACAAAGGAGAAACACATGAGAATTTTAAGACCTAAACCAGCTGTAGAAACAAAACCAGCTAAAAAAGCACCTAAATTAAAAATTGTACCAACAAAAAAGAATAAATAAATGAAAAAATTAATTATACTACTGGCAGTATTCGTATTACAAGGTTGTGCTTTGTTAGATGCTTATCAAATGGCTAAGTTTGATAACAATGAGTATTATATTATCAACCAGATACAAACAAGTTCTGCTTTAGGTGAAAAGCATTGTGGTACAAAATATGCAAAACCTCTGGTCAACAAAATGTGGATTAAAGTGAATGAGTTTAATAACTATACTAATTCAATACCACACAACGAAGAGACAATAACAATGTCTGGTGCATTATTAGAGATTTCAAAAGGTCTACACATCAAATATAATAATGACCCAAATGTAAGTAAAACATATTGTAAACTTAAATTTGAATTGTTGAATAAAAATGCAGTAACAATACAGAATGTTGTTGGAGGAAAACCAAGATGAGTAATTATATACAAAGTCTAGAAGAACAGTTAGAAGAATTACTTAAGTCTGACAACGATAGTGTTGTTGATTTAGTGGTGCAGGCCCAAAACTTTAAAGAGCTCTTTGAAGCAAAAGAATTATCTTTTGATGAATACAAAGAACTTTTAGTAGATTTGGAGAATACAAAAGTAGTAGAAGCAGCAGCCGGTGAACTTGAGGTAAGAACTAAATTAAATGGATTAATCTCTACATTAATATCTGTTGGGTCTCTAGTAGTTTAATTTAGGGGAAACCATGGTAGCAAAGAAACTTGATAAAGAATCTAAATATGCTAAGTTTGATTCAGATGGTGATGGAATCGTTAGCGATGAGGAATTTAAATTGGAAGAAAGACAAATAAGATTAGAGAATGAAGATAAGAAAGAAGACGCTCAAAGGAACATGGCGTGGTTTGCTCTTGCCGGCATGTTATTATATCCATTTGCAGTTGTTCTAGCAGTAGCATTTGGTCTAGATAGCGCTGCGAAGATATTAGGAGATATGGCAGCCACATACTTTGTATCAGTTGCAGCTATTGTAGCGGCATTTTACGGAACACAAGCATATTCTAAAAAAACTAAGAATACTGATTCGTAATGTCAGATAAAGATATACAGGAATTAAAAATAGCCACTGAACTGTTGAAAAGAGATGCAGAACAATGTGAATCTTTATTTGATAGAACTACAATCACCCTAGATAAGATTCAAGAAACAAATCAAAACATAGTTAAAATGATTTCTCTACATGAACAAAGACATGACCAACAAGAGAAAATATCAGATACTTTACATGAAGATATTAGAGATATTCATGCTAGAATCAGTTCAACTTCTAAAGAAATTCACGATAGAATAGACCAAACAGAAGACCGACTTACAGACAAGTTAGATGAACTTAAAACTGATTTAATCAAACATAAAAGAGATGATAAAAATCCATTTGTAAAATGGGCTGATATAGATAGAGTTAAATTCTTTCTTTTTGGTGTTGTTTTAGCACTTGCTTTTCTTCTCGGCGAACTTGAGGTATTTGACCTCTTTTAACTTGACATAACTAGCAGTACCTGTTATAATTACACAATGTCACTGATAATAGATTCTAAATATACAAAGATGGTCTCTTACCGTTTGAGAAACTTCAAACAGAAGAATAGTTATCTCTTTAATTTTTCTTGCCCTTTCTGTGGCGATTCACAAAAGAATAAATCTAAAGCACGAGGTTATGTTTACCAAAAAGCAAATAACTTGTTTTATAGGTGTCATAATTGTGGTTCAGGTACTACTGTTGGTAATCTTATTAAGTCTATAGACGAGACTTTACATAAAGAATATATACTAGAGCGATATAAAGCTGGTGAAGTTGGCAATTCAAATTATAAGAAACCTAAATTTGAGATACCACCACCAAGATTTGATAAGATACAAAAACAAAAATCATTTGACCATGCAGAATGGTGTAATCAATTATCTGCAGAACATTGGTGTGTTCAGTATCTAAAAGGTAGAAAGATTCCAGAAAAGTTCTGGTCACATTTACTATTTGCACCAAAGTATAAACAGTTTATTGATGACCTTATACCTAATCATGACAAACCATTAGTTGATGATGCTAGATTGGTAATTCCTTTCTATGATGAGTATAATAATTTAATTGCTGTATCAGGTCGTGCATTAGAATCTAATGATAAACTCATTCGTTATGTTACCATGAGAGTTGTTGAAAGTAATAAGAAGTTAGCTTTTGGTTTAGATAGAATTGATTTATCAAAAACAGTAAAGATAGTAGAAGGACCTCTAGATAGTTTATTCCTAGATAATTGTTTGGCATCTGGCGATGCAAATTTATATTTAGCGTCTAAAAGTGTCGAATGTGCTAGTAAAGTACTTATCTTTGATAATGAACCAAGAAACAAAGAGATTGTGAAGATGATGCAAGTTGCAGTAAGTTCGCAACAGAAGGTGGTAATTTGGCCTACAACACTTCACGGCAAAAAAGATATTAATGACATGATTATATCAGGAATGAGTGTAAGCGAGATAGAAAATATTATAAGTAGTAATACCTTTTCAGGTTTGGAAGCAGAGACAAATTTAGTATACTGGAAGAAAGTCTAGTATCAAGTCAATAATAAATTGTGTGTTGTACCATAACACCGATTGGCCAGTCGCCATTTTAGATGCTAACACCAAAAAGGCTCATGTTTGTAAAGTTATCCCCTTCGAAAGTAACATTTTATCATTGATGTTGCCCTAGCGTTTTTTATTTAAAGTTTTTTAATTGGAGTATATGAATGGACAACATTGTTCATGGTATTAAAGTTGATTTTACAAAAGATTCCTTATTCGACCAGTTAGGTCTTAAGAGATTAAAAGAAAGTTACATGAAAGAAGAGGAAGATAGCCCTCAAGAAAGATTCGCATATGTGTCGAGTGTATTTGGTTCGAATAAAGAACACGCTCAAAGATTATATGATTATGCAAGTCAACATTGGTTATCGTATTCAACTCCTATTTTATCGTATGGCAGGTCGAAAAGAGGCTTACCTATATCATGCTTTCTACCCTATCTAGATGATTCATCAGAAGGACTAATCTCAACCCTCTCAGAAGTAAACTCACTATCTATGTTAGGTGGTGGTGTCGGCATTGGTGTTGGTATTCGGTCATCAGATGACAAGTCTGTTGGCGTTATGCCTCACTTACGAACATATGACGCTTCTTCATTGGCATACCGTCAAGGACGAACAAGGAGAGGTTCCTATGCAGCATATCTAGATATATCTCATCCAGATATCATGATGTTTCTAGAGATGCGAAGACCTACTGGTGACCAGAACATGAGATGTCTAAACATGCACCATGGCATCAATATCACAAATGATTTCATGCAAATCATCGAAAGAAGTATGATTGATGGCGATGCAGATGACTCGTGGCAACTAAAAGACCCAAACAGTGGTTTGATTAAAGAAGTTGTTTCAGCTAAAGATTTATGGCAAAGAATTCTAGAAATTCGTATGCAAACTGGTGAACCATATTTACATTTTATTGATATATCAAATGATAAAATGCCACAATTTCAAAAAGATTTAGGTTTATCTATTAAACAATCGAATCTATGTTCAGAGATTATTCTACCAACAGATAAAGAAAGAACAGCCGTGTGTTGTTTGTCTTCTGTAAATTTAGAATATTATGATACATGGAAAAAGAATGAGTATTTCCTAAAAGATATTGCTGAGATGTTAGATAATGTATTAAGTTACTTTATAGAAAATGCACCAGACTCCGTTTCAAGAGCATCTTATTCGGCATCTCGTGAAAGAAGTATTGGTATTGGTGCATTAGGTTGGCATGCTTATCTTCAAAAGAAAAACATTCCATGGGAATCAGCATCAGCAGTAAGTAAGAACAAACAAATATTTAAAACTATTAGAACAACTTTAGATGAAGCAAATCTAGAGATTGGTAAAGCAAGAGGCGAAGCACCAGATGCTGAAGGCACAGGTCGAAGATTCTCACATCTTATGGCAATAGCACCAAATGCCTCATCATCTATTATCATGGGCAATACTTCACCAAGTATAGAACCATTTCGTGCTAATGCTTATAGACAAGACACATTATCTGGTTCTCATTTACATAAGAATAAATTTTTAGATAAAATAATAAAAGATAAATGTAAAGCAGATAGTAAACTGGACTATGATGAGATTTGGTCATCAATCATTGCTAATGACGGCAGTGTGCAACATCTAGATAAGTTATCAGATTGGGAAAGAGATGTATTTAAAACAGCAATGGAAATTGACCAACGATGGTTGATTCAACATGCAGCTGATAGACAAGAATGGATTGACCAAGCACAATCATTAAATGTATTCTTTAGACCAGATGCTAATATCAAATATGTACATGCAATACATTACATGGCATGGAAAGGTGGACTTAAAACGATGTACTATTGTCGTTCAGAGAAAATTGGTAAGGCTGACAAAGTAGCAAAGAAAATTGAAAGACAGGTAATTCAAGAACTGGATTTAACTCAACTGGCAGAAGACGATGGTATTTGTATCGCCTGCGAATAGAATAGGATAATAATGAAAAAAATATTAAGATTTACAGCCTCTTGGTGCCAACCATGTAAAGGATTAGAAATGAATTTGAATTCAGCCAAGCTTGATTTGCCTGTAGAGGTTATTGATATTGACGAAGATGAAGATTTAGCAACACAATGGCAAATTCGTTCTGTACCAACTTTATTAATGTTAGATGGTGAAACAGAAGTTAAAAGAAATTCGGGAGTTTTATCAACTAAACAAATAGAGGAATGGGCAAAATAATGGCTACTATAATGGAGAAAACTGGAAAAGCTGCAAAGCAATCGAACTTAATGGAAGACAGAAATAGTTTTAAGCCATTTAATTATCCATGGGCTTATGATGCCTGGTTAAAACATGAACAAAGTCATTGGTTACACTCAGAAGTTCCAATGGCAGAAGATGTAAAAGATTGGCAAAGAGTATTGACTCAACCACAAAAACATTTTCTTACAAACATCTTTAGATTCTTTACACAAGGTGATGTAGATGTTGCTGGTGGTTATGTAAATAATTATTTACCATATTTTCCACAACCAGAAGTTGGAATGATGTTAATGGGTTTTGCTGCTCGTGAAGCACTTCATGTTGCAGCTTACTCACATCTAATTGAAACTCTAGGAATGCCTGAGTCGACATATGGTGAGTTTCTAGAATATGAAGCAATGAAAAACAAACACGATTATGTAAAAGATATTAGTAGTCGTAATGGTGATAAACAATCAACAGCAACTCATATTGCAGTCTTCTCTGCATTTACTGAAGGTATGCAACTGTTCTCATCATTCATTATGTTACTTAACTTCCCTCGCCATGGTATGATGAAAGGCATGGGACAGATTGTAACATGGTCTATTGTAGATGAAACAATGCACACTGAATCGATGGTTAAATTGTTTAGGACATATATAGAGGAAAACAAAGAGATTTGGAACGATACACTTAAATCTCGAATATATACCATTGCTGAAAGAATGGTTGAGTTAGAAGATAAATTTATTGACTTGGCGTTTGAAATGGGCGATATGCCCGATTTAACCGCAGCTCAAGTTAAACAGTACATTCGTTATATTTGTGATAGAAGGCTGATATCATTAGGACTACGAGGCGTGTATAAAGTTAAAAAGAATCCATTGCCTTGGGTTGAAGAGATGATTAATGCTCCAACACACACGAACTTCTTCGAGAATCGTGCAACAGATTACGCTAAAGGCGCTTTATCTGGTTCATGGGAAGATGTATGGGGAAACCCTGAGGAAAAGAAAAATGAGAAAGAGACAACCTAATTTAAAAGATAACAAAGTAGCTTATAAATACAAATCAAAAGGAGAAACAAAAATGGTAGATTTAAATGTAGTAAAAGCATGGGTACTTGCTCGCTGGGCTGAAAGAACTTCATGGGACGGTGCAGCTTTAATAGTACTTGGCGTTCTTGCTCTAATGTCACATGCACTCGTATCTGTAGCAGCAGTTGGTGCTATTGTTTATGGCGCTTGGACATTATATACAAAAGAACAAGCAAAAAAGAAATAACAAATGATAACCATTGAACAGTCCGCTATCGACAAAATCATGGACCTATATACGGATGAATCTGATTCTGATATAAAAGGTCTACGAATGTTTGTGCAAGGTGGCGGTTGCTCAGGGTTTCAATATGGATTTACATGGGAAACTACGATAGAAGAAGAAGCCACTGTAATAGACTTAGAAGGCACTAAACTAAAAGTTATTGTTGATGCACACTCTAATCAATATCTAGACGGCTCAGTTGTTGCTTATACTAAGACTTTAATGGCAGAACAGTTTCAAATAAAGAATCCATCTGCTTCATCATCTTGTGGATGTGGAAGTAGTTTTGCAGTATAACGGAGAAAAACATGGCATATAGCAAAGGTGTATTAGACCATTATGAAAATCCTAGAAATGTAGGTTCAATGGACAAAAATGACCCAACAGTGGGAACTGGAATGGTTGGCGCTCCTGCTTGTGGTGATGTTATGAAGTTACAAATAAAAATCAATGAAGAAACTGGAATTATTGAAGATGCAAAGTTTAAGACATATGGATGTGGTTCAGCTATAGCATCAAGTAGTCTCGT
>Ga0115004_10001028_pt1 | contig 22392 bp, 20 predicted proteins | sample ArcticOcean_MG_C_10_FD_88737 | JGI IMG/M metagenome (GOLD analysis project Ga0115004, IMG submission 88737) | Marine microbial communities from western Arctic Ocean - ArcticOcean_MG_CB11_90 | ecosystem: Environmental > Aquatic > Marine > Oceanic | place: Arctic Ocean: Canada Basin | collected... | reverse complement strand
ATATTTTAGTTAATTCCTTTTAAAATTTCTTTAATGCCATTAATTTTTTTCATCTCAGTATTAAGGTTTTCTTGATCACTACTTTCTATTAATTTTTTAAAATTATTAATATTTAACATGTATTCATCAAGAGATTCAATAATATTTTTTTTATTCTCAATAAAAATTGAAGACCACATTTCAGGAGAACTTTTAGCTAACCTAACTGTTGATTCAAATCCACTACCTGCCATATCATAAATTGTCTGATCGTCATCCTCCTTATCCATTACTGTTTTGCCTAACATGAAAGAAGAAATATGAGATAAATGAGATACATAAGCAATATGTTTATCATGTTCAATTGCATCCATTGTCTTAATACTCATGCCTAAACTTTTAAACATTTCAATTGCTACTGAAAGCAGAGTAGAGTTTGTTTTTTCAGTTTCACACAATATCATAACCTTGTTTTCAAATAAATCTTTTTTTGCAGCAACAGGACCTGAAAATTCAGTACCAGCTATAGGGTGAGCAGCTAAAAAGTTTCCTCGTTTTTTATGATTACTGACTGAATTACAAATTTGATATTTAGTTGACCCAAAATCAATGACTAAAGTTTTTTCAGAAATTTTATCTAAAATACTAGCTAGTTGGCTTTTAATTGATTCAACAGGTATTGCTAGAAATAAATAATCAAAATCTAATAATGATCCAAGATCCAACTTCTTATCGATAATTTGTTTGCTCAGAGAGAAATCAAGCGACTGATTGTTTTTATCAAAACCATAGACAGTAATTTCATTATTAACTTCTTTCAATTTTAAAGAAATTGACCCCCCTATTAACCCTAAACCTATTATGCCAACTTTCATGATTTTTGATATTTATACTCTCCCAGAATTTTAAATTCTTGAGCCATTAATTCAATAATTTTTATTGCTTTTTGGTAATTTTCAATTGATTTAAAAGTGATGTCGACAAAAAAAGAATATTTACCAGGAGTCTTTACAACAGGTAAAGATTGAATCTTAGTTAAATTAAGACTACAATCACTCATCATATTTAATACAGTGGCTAAACTTCCTCTTTTATGATCAAGAATAAATTTAAGAGCAGCCTTATCATAATCATTTATATTTTTCTGATTCTTTTCAAGAATTACAAATCGAGTCTTATTGTTTTTAATAGTTTGGATAGAAGACTCTAAGATTTGTAAATTATATATTTCTAATGCATCTAAACTCGCAATTGCTCCTACACCTAATATCTCATTATCTCTTATATTTTTGGCATACAAAGCAGTGTCCTGACTTTCTATTAATTTGATGTGTGGATAATTACTAAAGAATTTAGAACATTGAAGCAAAGCCATTGGATGAGAGTGAACTTCATTAATATCAGTAATTTTTTGGTTTGGAAAACACATTAAATTGTGATCAATATTTAAACTATATTCTCCTGTAATTGAAAGATTATATTCGTCTATAAGAGCATAATTTGGTAGTATTGAGCCTGCAATTGAATTTTCAATAGCCATTATTCCATAATCTGATTCATTATTAACTACAGATTTTACAAGACTTTCAAAAGTTGAACATTCATTTAATTCAAATGAATCAAAATATTGATTTGCAACCATATGGTGAAATGATCCTCTAATTCCTTGAATTGATACTTTCATATAAAAAAAAAGTCCTGATTTGACAGGACTAGTATATTTTATTTTTTTTATAACATAGTTAACCTGTCTTCTGATTTAAGAAGAAGTAATAGTCATAATAAAAATTAAAATTATTTAACATTATTCATTAAAAGTATAATAGGTACAGGTAAAATCAAAGTTTTTAGTCTATTTTTTGATTATTGAACCATTTAGATAAATAGAATGTTCAATAGAAGTGGACTTCTCTAAATTTTTTGAAACCGAGCAATACTTATCAAAACTTAATGCTGCTGCACGTATTATCTTTTCGCCTGGTATATCACCTTCAACATAAAGACTTACGTGAATTTTTTTATATGGTTCACCAGGAGTTGACTCTCTTTCACCCTCAACTTCCATTTTATAAGAAATAGGATTCAATTTTTGTTTTTCTAAAATAGATATAATATCTATACTACTACATCCTGCAACACCCATCAATAAAAGCTCCATTGGGCTTACTCCTTTAACATCATAATCAGGAGAATATTTTCTGTCCAAAAAAACTTGATGTCCATTTTCATTGGTTAACTCAAATAAATATTTGTTATTAACCCTGTCTAAGTGTACTGCCATAATTTAAAATATTTTAGTAAAGATATCTGAAATTTGTTTTGTTTCGATCAAAAAAGCATCATGACCATGAATAGAATTTATAATATGATTCTTAATATCAATATTATTTTCTCTAGCAATTAAAAAAGTCTCTTGATCTTCTTCAGGTAAAAAGAAAATATCTGAGTCTATAGATATGATATGAATTGAAGATTTGATTTTAGAAATCTTATTCTCAAAAGCCTGACCATCACGAGTAATATCAGTAGAACTCAAAAGTCTATTCATAAAAATATATGATTCAAGACTAAACCTTTGACGAAGTTTTACTCCATGATGACTAAGCCACGACTCAACGTTATACATTTTTTTATCTAGGTTTTTTGTTCTGTTAAATCGTGTGTTTAAGGATTTAGGATTCCTGTAAAAAGTCATTGCATGAATTCTGGCATCACTTACTGGATCTCTTGAGTTTTTTAAAATTCTATCTTGTAGGAAAGTATTTGCTAGTAGCCAATCATTTGCTTTCCAATCAGACGCAACTGGAATTATTAAAGAAGCTAAATCATTTTTTAATGCTATCATCTCCCAAATTAAACATCCACCAATTGAACCTCCAACAATAGCATGTAGCTTTGGGAGTTTCATTTTTTCAAGGGCTTTAATAAATAATAAGGCTATATCACCAAGATTAAAATCTAAATTATAATCGAAATTATTTTCATTGAATCCATTTCCCGGAATATTAAAACATAAAATTGAATACTTGTTAGTATCAATTGGTTTTTCTTTACCAATTACTTCACTCCACCAGCCATTTTTTCCAGTGACAAGGGAATTTCCAGTTAATGCATGATTGATAAGAATAACTGGAGCAGTCCCTAATTTTTTTCCAAAGACCTGATAACTTAAGTTAATATTTAGAATCTTTAATCCATTCAAAGTTTCAAAATCTTGAATTAGTATATATTTTAACTCTTCTTCCAATTATATAGAGTTTAATGCGTCTTTAAGATCATTGATTAAATCACTAGGGTCTTCAAGTCCAATACTAATTCTTACTAAATCTGAAGTAACACCAGTAGACTTTTGCTGCTCTTCGTTTAATTGTTGATGAGTAGTGCTTGATGGATGAATAATTAAAGATTTTGAATCTCCAAAATTTGCTAATAAAGAAAATATCTTTGTATTATCAGTTAATTTTTTAGCAGATTCAAAGCCACCTTTTAATCCAAAAGTAACAATCCCACTCTGTCCATTTTTTAAATATTTATTTGATAGATTATGATATTTAGAGGATTTTAATCCTGGATAATTAACCCACTCTACCTTGTCCTGATTTTCAAGCCATTCAGCAATTTTTAATGCATTTTCGGAGTGTTTTTTTATTCTTATTGATAAAGTTTCAAGACCTTGAATTGTTTGAAAACAATTAAATGGACTAGGAGCGCTTCCTAAATCCCTCAATCCCTCTATTCTAACTTTAGCTATAAATGCAGCAGATCCAAGTGCTTCATGATATACTAATCCATGATATCCTGCAGATGGCTCTGTAAATTCATGAAATAGTCCATTACTCCAGTCAAAGTTTCCAGCATCAATTATTACACCTCCAATAGAAGTCCCATTTCCTGTGATATATTTTGTTGTAGAATGAATAACTATATCAGCTCCATACTTAATTGGTTTTAAGAGATAGGGAGTAGCAACAGTATTATCAACAATCAATGGAAGTTTTGATTTTTTGGCAATTTTTGAAATAGATTCTATATCAAGAACATCAAGTTTAGGATTACCCACGCTCTCTATATATACAACTCTAGTATTCTTATTAATTGCTTTTGAAAAATTTTCTGTATCATCAGGATCAACAAAAGTAGTTGTAATACCATATCTGGGTAAAGTAACATTAAGTAAGTTGAATGTTCCTCCATATAAACTATTTGAAGCAACAATGTGATCTCCTGTTTTTAATAGAGTCAAAAGTGTAGTTGCTAATGCGGCAGATCCAGATGAAGTTGCAACCGCAGCAATTCCTCCCTCTAAAGATGCTAATCTTTGTTCAAGAATATCTGCTGTTGGATTGTTTATTCTTGTATATATATAACCAGGTTCAGCTAAAGAAAATAGATTAGCTGCATGGTCAGTGTTATCAAAAACATATGATGTTGTTTGGTATATAGGAACTGCTCTTGTTCCTCCAGTTTCAGATGTATTGTGTCCAGCATGTAATGCTAGTGTTTGATCATTATGATTCATATTTTAAGTGTTTTAGTTAATTGGTTAACGTATTCTAACTTTTCCCAAGGAAAAAGTTCAACGTCAATTTTCTTTACTCCAGAATATTTAGACTTAAATATTTTGGTTACTTTTTTAGATTTTCTACCCATATGTCCATAAGCTGCAGTTTCAAGATAAATTGGATCTCTTAATTTAAATCTTGATTCTATAGAATGGGGTCTTAAGTCAAATATTTCATTAACTATTTCAGATAGTTTAGAATCTGTAATAGTTAGCTTAGACTTTCCGCAAGTATTTATATTAAGAGATACTGGTTCTGCAATACCTATTGCATATCCAACTTGAATTAATATTTCGTCAGAAACTCCTGCTTTTACTAAATTTTTTGAGATATGTCTTGCAGCATATGCAGCACTCCTATCAACTTTACTTGGATCTTTTCCACTGAAAGCTCCACCTCCATGAGCTCCTCTTCCACCATATGTGTCTATAATTATTTTACGCCCAGTTAAACCTGTATCACCATGAGGACCTCCAATAACAAATTTGCCGGTAGGATTAATATGATATTTAATTTCCTCATTAAATAATTTTTGTATTTTTTGAGAATATGTATTCTTAACAATTGGGATTAAAATCTCAATAATATCTTTTCTTATTTTAGCTAACATCTTCTCATCATCACTATCAAATTCATCATGTTGAGTTGAAATTACAATTGTATCGACCTTTACAGGGTTATCATTTTCATCGTATTCTACAGTAACTTGAGATTTAGAATCTGGCCTTAGATATGAAATTGATTTAGATTTTCTAAGTTTTGAAAGTTCTAATAATAATCTATTAGCAATATCTAGAGTTAATGGAATAGAATCATCAGTTTCATTACAAGCATAACCAAACATAATCCCTTGGTCCCCTGCCCCTTGTTCTTCTTTTGTGTCTCTTTCTACTCCTCTTAAAATATCTTCTGATTGTTCGTGTAGTAATGACATAACAGCACAAGATTCCCCAGAAAATTTATATTGATCATTGTTATAACCTATATTCTTTATTACATTTCTGGCAATATCTTGGACATCTACATAAGTAGAGCTAGATATTTCTCCTGATAAAATTACTTGTCCTGTAGTAACAAGAGTTTCACATGCAACTTTACTATTTGGATCAAAAGCTAAAAAATTATCTAGTATACCATCACTAATTTGATCTGATACTTTATCTGGATGTCCTTCACTAACAGATTCGGACGTAAACAAATACGACATAAAGTTGTTTAGTGAGAAAAAATAAGATTGATTGCGAGTAGAATAATTACTGCTTTAGCAATTTTTTTGAGAGGTTGCAATCAGTCAAATCATTCCTCTGTTAGCCTCAAATGTATAAAAAAAAAACTTATTTCAATTTAATCTTCTTTTTTCTTTAAAAAAAACCTACTATTTTGGCTAAAAATTATGAGAATAGCAATTGCAGGAAATATTGGAGCTGGAAAAACTAGCCTAACAAAACAACTTTCTAAAAGTTTAAAATATAAACCATATTATGAAGATGTTATTGCTAACCCATATTTAGATGATTTCTATAATCATATGGAAAGATGGTCATTTAATCTTCAAATATATTTTTTAAACAGTCGTTTCAAACAATTAGTTACAATTGACAATAAAAAGGAAAATGTAATTCAAGACAGAACTATATATGAAGACGCTTTTATTTTTGCTCCTAATTTAAATGCAATGGGGTTAATGACTAAAAGAGACTATGATAATTATTTAGCTTTATTTGATACTATGTTAAATTTAGTTAAACCTCCAGATCTTTTAGTATATCTTCAAAGTAGTATTCCAAGCTTAGTTAATAAAATACACAAACGCGGAAGAGATTACGAAAAGACAATTAGTATTGAGTATTTAAGTAGGCTAAACGAAAGGTATGAAGCATGGATTTCTAACTATACTAGTGGTAAACTTCTAAAAATTAATGTAGATGATCTAGATTTTGTTGAAAATAAATCTGATTACGAAACCATCCTTGAACTTATTAAAAAGGAACTTTAGTTACATCTTTCTCAATATTATTGCCCACCATTTTTATCATTGTATTATATTTGAAAAAAAATTAACAAATGGACTACATATATCTTATCCCATCATCTGGAATTATTGCTTTAATTTTTGTTTTTATAAAAAATTCATGGGTTTCTAAAAAAGAAGTTGGAAATGCTAAAATGGCAGAAATTGCAAAAAATATTGCAGATGGCGCAATGGCATTCCTGAAAGCAGAATATAAAATATTATCAATTTTTGTTATAATAACTGCTGTTTTGTTAGCATTTAAAGGAATAAATGAAGGAAGCAGTTGGTTAGTTGCAGTATCATTTGTTGTAGGTGCACTATGTTCTGGATTAGCAGGTTTTATTGGTATGCAGGTTGCAACTAAAGCTAATGTTAGAACAACTAATGCTGCCCAAGAATCAATTGGTAAAGCACTTGAAATTGCTTTTTCTGGAGGATCTGTAATGGGAATGGGTGTTGTAGGTTTAGGTGTTCTTGGACTTGGATCTTTATTTATTATTTATGAACAAATGTTTACCGATATAGATACTGTAATTAAAGTACTGGCAGGATTTTCTTTAGGCGCATCTTCAATTGCATTATTTGCAAGAGTTGGTGGTGGAATATACACTAAAGCTGCTGATGTTGGAGCTGATCTTGTTGGTAAAGTTGAAGCAGGTATTCCTGAAGATCATCCGTTGAATCCTGCAACAATTGCAGATAATGTAGGAGATAATGTAGGAGATGTAGCTGGAATGGGTGCAGATTTATTTGAATCATTTGTTGGTTCAATAATTGGCGCAATGGTTTTAGGTGCTGCTTATGTTGGTTTATCTGAATTTTCTGAAATTAAAATAAATGCTGTATTACTTCCACTTTATATTGCTGCTTCTGGAATTATAATGTCTATAATTGGTACTTTCTTTGTTAGAGTTAAAGAAGGTGGCGATCCTCATAAAGCTCTTAATACAGGGGAATTCATTTCAGCAGGATTAATGGTTGTTGTTACATATTTTTTAATTCAAAACTTACTACCTGAATCATGGGTTTTTAATGATATTACATATACTTCAAATGGAGTTTTTCTTGCGACTATAAGTGGCTTGGTGGCAGGACTTTTAGTAGGAAAGGTTACTGAACATTATACTGCAACTGGTAAAAAGCCTGTTCTATCGATTGTTAAGCAATCTGAAACTGGTGCAGCAACTACTATTATAGCAGGATTAGGAGTTGGTATGATTTCAACAGCTTTACCAATAATCTTTATTTGTGCTGCTATTCTTGTTTCACATCATTTTGCTGGATTGTACGGTATTGCAATTGCTGCGGTTGGAATGCTTGCTAATACTGGTATTCAATTAGCAGTGGATGCATATGGTCCAATTTCAGATAATGCCGGTGGTATTGCTGAAATGGCTGATTTAGATCCAATAGTGAGAGAGAGAACAGATAAACTTGATGCTGTAGGAAATACAACTGCTGCAATCGGTAAAGGTTTTGCAATTGCATCCGCAGCATTAACTGCATTAGCATTATTTGCAGCATTTATGCAAACAGCAGGAATAGATTCAATAGATATTTCAAAACCAATCGTGATGTCCGGATTACTTCTAGGAGCAATGTTACCTTTTGTTTTTTCCGCTCTTTCAATGAATGCAGTTGGTAAAGCAGCAATGAGCATGATTGAAGAAGTTAGAAGACAATTTAGAGATCTTCCTCAACTTAAAGCAGCTCTTGAAATCATGAGAAAATATGATTCGGATCTTTCTAAAGCAACAAAAGAAGACTTAAAAATATTTAATGATGCAGATGGAGTTGCTGAATATAGCAAATGTGTTGAAATTTCTACTGAAGCTGCATTAAGGGAAATGGTATTACCTGGAGTAATGGCAATTTCTGCACCAGTAATAATTGGTTTTACTGGAGGTGCTGAAATGTTAGGTGGCCTTTTAGCAGGTGTTACTTCATGTGGAGTCTTAATGGCAATTTTTCAATCAAATGCAGGAGGAGCATGGGATAATGCTAAAAAGATGATTGAAGAACAAGGTAGAAAAGGATCTGATGCTCATAAAGCCGCAGTTGTCGGAGATACAGTTGGTGATCCATTCAAAGACACATCTGGACCATCACTTAATATTCTTCTTAAATTAATTGCTGTAGTTGCGTTAGTTATAGCTCCACTACTTTAAAGGTATAGCACTTTCTTAACTGCTTTAATTACCTCTTCACTATTTGGAAGCCATTCTTCAAGTAAGACTGGCGAATAGGGTGTTGGAGTATCTGCATTATTTATTTTTTCAATGGGTGCGTCAAGATAATCAAAGATTTCATTCTGTACTTTATGGGAAATATCTGTAGATATATTTCCAAAAGGCCAAGCTTCCTCAAGAATTACTAGTCGATTTGTCTTTTTCACAGATTCAATTACTGTATCATAATCAATTGGCCTTAGAGTTCTTAGGTCAATAATTTCACATTCAACACCTTCTTTTTCGAGAACTTCAGCTGCCTTATATGCCTCTTTAATAATTTTTCCAAATGATACAATTGTTACATCTTTTCCTTTTCTTTTTATATCAGCAACTCCTATTGGAAGTGTGTATTCTCCTTCTGGTATTTCACCTTTGTCTCCATACATTTGTTCAGACTCCATAAAAATAACTGGATCATCATCTCTTATTGCAGACTTAAGTAGACCTTTAGCATCATAAGGATTAGATGGAACTATTACTTTTAAGCCTGGACAGTTAGCAAACCAGCTTTCAAAAGCTTGAGAGTGAGTTGCGCCTAATTGACCTGCAGAGGCAGTTGGTCCTCTAAAGACAATTGGACATGGAAATTGGCCACCAGACATTTGTCTAATTTTTGCAGCATTATTAATTATCTGATCCATTCCAACTAAAGCAAAATTGAAAGTCATAAATTCTATTATGGGTCTAGCTCCAACCATTGTTGAACCTACACCAACACCTGAAAAACCAGCTTCTGATATAGGTGTATCTATTACTCTTAATTCTCCAAATTCATCCAACATACCCTTTGAAGCTTTGTAGGCTCCATTATATTCTGCTACTTCCTCTCCCATAAGATAAATAGTTTCATCTCTTCTCATTTCTTCTGACATAGCTTCACAAATTGCTTGTCTAAACTGAACTGTCTTCATAGTTATTAATTTTAAGCGAATTTAATGATAAAAAAAATATTTCCTGTAGTGCTCTAATGAGATTTAAATTTTATTTAATTAATTTTGCAATTATATTTTTACATGGAATTGGTAGAATTAAAAATTCAAGGAATATCATACAGCGATAATACTTCTGGAGCATTTGCTTTAATTTTAGATGAGCTAAATGGAAGTAGAAAACTACCAATCGTAATTGGAGGATTTGAAGCTCAGGCTATTGCAATAGCACTAGAAAAAAAAATTAAGACTACTAGACCTCTAACACATGAATTATTTAAAAGTTTTGCAGATAAGTTTAACATAAAACTTAATCATGTGATAATACATAAATTAATTGATGGTGTTTTTTTCTCAAACATAGTATGTGAAAAGAAGAACAAAATAATAAAAATAGATTCTAGAACTTCTGATGCAATTGCATTATCTCTAAGATTTAGTACTCCAATATTTGTTAATAAGAAAGTTCTTGATGAAGCTGGATTTGAAGATGATGAAAGATATTCTGAGGAAATTAAACTTACTGATGATAGTTTTTTTGAAACTTATAAAACTGACACATCAGATGAAAATATGACTAAATCAAAAGATTTAAAAAAAATATCTACAAATAAAATTAAAAAAATGCTTGAAAAAAGTATCCAAAATGAGGATTATATAATGGCTGCAAAATTAAGAGATGAGTTAAATATTAGAAAAAGTATCAAATGAAACAATACATAGATTTACTTAAACATATAAGCGATAATGGTTTAGAAAAAATGGATAGAACTGGAACTGGAACTGTTAGTGTGTTTGGTTATCAAATGAGATTTAATTTACAGGATGGGTTTCCCCTCGTTACTACTAAAAAATTACATTTAAGATCTATTATTCATGAACTAATTTGGTTTATTAATGGTGAAACAAATATCAAGTATTTAAAGGATAATGGAGTTACAATTTGGGATGAATGGGCAGATATCAAAGGTGATCTTGGCCCAATTTATGGACACCAATGGCGAAACTGGAATAGTGATGGTGTAGACCAACTTAAAGATGTTATTAACTCTCTTAAAACAAACCCCTCAAGTAGAAGAATGATAGTAACAGCTTGGAATCCAAATATAATTCCTGATAGCAAAAAATCATTTAGTGAGAATGTTAAAGATGGAAAAGCTGCATTACCCCCATGTCATGCTTTTTTTCAATTTTACGTAGCAGATAATAAATTATCGTGTCAAATGTATCAACGAAGTGCAGATGTATTTCTAGGTGTTCCATTTAACATTGCTTCCTATTCTTTACTTACTCACATGATTGCTCAAGTATGCGGATATGAAGTTGGGGATTTTGTTCATACTTTTGGAGATACTCATATTTATCTTAACCATTTTGAACAGGTTAAACTTCAATTATCAAGAGAACCTATGCCCCTCCCAACATTAAAACTAAATCAAACAGTTAAAAATATTGAAGATTTTAAATTTGATGATATAGAAATATTGAATTATAATTCTCATCCTGCAATAAAAGGTAAAATTTCAGTTTAAGGATATGATAAAAAATGAACTTACAATAATTGCTGCTGCATCTACAAACAATGTTATTGGACTTGATAATAAACTAATATGGAATATCCCCAAAGACTTAAAAAGATTCAAAGAGCTAACCCAAGGTCATAATGTAATAATGGGTAGAAAAACCTTTGAATCACTTCCCAACCCTCTTCCTAATAGAGTGAATATTGTTGTTACAAGAAATACTGAATATCAATATGAGGGAGTAATAATTTGTAAAAGCATTAATGAGGCATTAGATCACTGCAAAGACGACTCTCAGACTTTTATTCTTGGTGGTGGGGAAATATATAGTCAAACTATAAATATTGTAGATAAAATTGAATTGACAAGAATATTTAAAGACTATAAAGGGGATGCATACTTTCCTGAAATTCCTATTGAAAAATTCAAATTAGTTAATGAAGAAACACATGAATTAGAGGGTGTTGAAAATATTAAATATTCTTTTTTAACTTATATAAAGAAATAGTATGAAGGCATATGTTTTTCCTGGACAAGGATCCCAAAAACCAGGTATGGGTCAAGAACTATTTAATGAGAAAATAGAATCTAGAGATCTTTTTAAAAAAGCAAATGAAGTTATGAACTTCAATATTACTGAATTAATGTTTGAAGGTTCTAGTGAAGAATTATTACAAACAAAAGTTACTCAACCAGCAATTTTTATTCATTCTGTTATATCAGCATTGACATCCAATACATTTAAACCTGATGTATGCGCAGGTCATTCCCTTGGTGAATTTTCTGCTCTTGTTGCATCTAAATCGATAAGCTTTGAAGATGGTTTAAGATTGGTTTCTATTAGAGCAAATGCAATGCAACAAGCATGTCAAGAAACTGAAGGAACCATGGCAGCAATACTTGGCTTATCTAACGACATTGTTGAGTCTGTATGTAATGAAATTGATGGTATTGTTAAACCAGCTAATTATAACTGTCCTGGTCAATTAGTTATTTCAGGGGAATTTAACGCTGTAGAAAAAGCATGTGAATCACTTAAAGTAAAAGGTGCAAGAAGAGCATTGATACTTCCTGTAAGTGGAGCTTTTCACTCAGATTTAATGAAATCTGCCTCTAACGAATTAAAAAAAGGCATTGACAATATTGATTTTAAAAAACCTAACTGTCCTATTTACCAAAATTTTACAGCATCTGCAGTTATAGATCCATTAGTTATTCAAGCTAATCTTCTAAATCAATTAACAGGAGCTGTTCTTTGGTCACAAAGTATAAATAAGATGATCGAGGATGGAGTCAAAGAATTTATTGAGGTTGGACCAGGAAATATTCTTCAAGGATTAATTAAAAAAATTGATGGAGATATTGTTGTCAATAAAATTTAGACTTATTTTTTATAAACCTCTCCATTCTTCATCACAAAAATGATATTTAATAAAGTAGAAATATCCTCCGTTGGACTATCATTAGTTGCTATAATATCTGCATAAAACCCCTTCTTTATTTGACCTAACAAATTATTCATGTTAAGTAATTTAGCATTAGTAATTGTAGCTGATTTAATAGAATATTCCGGAGGAATTCCAATTTCATCCCAGTATATAAATTCACCAGCATTATCTCCATGGGGAAAAACCCCAGCATCTGTTCCAAATGCAATGGGAACACCCATTTGATATGCTTTCTTTGTTGAGGCTTTATTTTGAACACCAACCTCTAAAGCCTTAGGAATTATAATTGCAGGATAATATCCTGGAATACTAGCCATTTTTGCAACATGTTCACCTGCACTAATTGTAGGAACTAAATAAGTATTTTTCTCCCTCATAAGTTTCATTGTTCTTTCTTTCATAATAGAACCATGCTCTATAGTTTTTACTCCTGATCTAACAGCTCTATACATGCCTTCATCTCCGTGAGCATGAGCTGCAACATGCATTCCATAATCATTAGCTGTATTAACTATTGCCCTCATAACTTCTTCTGTAAATTGAGGGTTTTGACCATTTTTAGCCATACTCATTACTCCACCAGTTGCAGTAATTTTTATTAAATCAGCTCCATTTTTATATCTATATCTAACTGCTTTTCTAGCATCAGCAATTGAATTAACCACTCCATCTTCTGGACCTGGATCTTCAACTAAACCTTCTCTGTAACCATTGGTTGGATCTCCATGACCGCCTGTTGTAGCTATTGTTTTTCCAGATGTAAATATCCTAGGTCCAACAACAACACCTGTATTGATAGCATTTCGAAGAGAAATATTAACTCCAGAACCCCCAACATCTCTGACAGTAGTAAATCCTGCTAGCAGAGTTTTTCTTGCAACTACTGTAGATCTATAGGCTACATCTGCTTTATTATCTTGAAACCTATTTATATATTTATCTTTCCCACCTGACTCACTTTCCATATGAACATGAAAATCTATCAATCCAGGTAAAAGAACTTTAGATTTAAGATCATATACTATTATGTTCTCATTGTCAGGTACAATAAATCCATCTTCAATTGAACTAATAATATTTTCCGAAACAATAATAGTTTTATTTAAATGATATTTTCCTGAATTTGAATCATAAATTTTACCAGCATGAATATACTTTTCTTGCGAGAGCAAAGTTGATGACATTAATAAAAAAATTAATAGGTTTTTCATGGTTCTTTTTTACTAAAGTAAACGAATTGAATAATTATTCAAAAAAACTGATAATTGTATTTGAAATAAATTTTATTTGTTTTTTTGAAAGCTCAGTATGCATTGGTAACGAAATTACCTGATTTTTAACTTTGTTTGTTACAGGAAAGTCATTATCTGAAACAAACTCTTGTTTATATGCTTTTTGCTCATGAAATCCCAGTGGGTAATATATCCCAAAGGGAATGTTGTTTTTTAATAAGTGATCAGCTAATTCATCACGTTTTCCATTCATAATTTTTAAAGTGTATTGATGATATACATGTGAATCAATATCTGATTCAATAAATGGAACCTCAATTTGATCAATATTCTCAAAAGCTGCATTATAATGATTTGCAGCTTCCTGTCTTCTTTTGTTGTATTTATCTAAATATTTAAGTTTAACATTTAAAATTGCTGCCTGAATAGAATCCAGACGAGAATTTACTCCAATTTCATCATGGTAATATCTTTCATACATTCCGTGATTAACTATCCCCCTCATCTTATGTGCTAGATTATCTGAATTTGTAAATATTGCACCTCCATCTCCATAACACCCAAGATTTTTAGAAGGAAAAAAGGATGTTGTAGCAATGTCTCCAATAGATCCAGACATTTGCTTCTGAGAATTTGCAAATTTATATTTAGAGCCTAAAGCTTGAGCATTATCTTCGATTATTTGAAGATTATTTTTATTAGCTATTTCTAATATCTCTTCCATTCTACATGATTGCCCATATAAATGGACAGGAATAATGGCTTTTGTTTTGTCTGTAATCTTATCTTGAATCAAGCTAGGGTCAATGTTAAAAGTTCTAGGATCGACATCAACAACAACTGGTTTTAAACCCAGTAAGAGAATCACCTCGATAGTAGAAGCAAAAGAAAAGTTTGTTGTAATTACTTCATCACCACTTTTTAATTCAAGAGCCATTAAGGCAATTTGTAGTGCGTCAGTTCCATTAGCACATGGAATAACATGTTTTACATCTACATATTTCTGTAAATTATTTTGGAACTCCTTTACAATAGGACCATTAATAAATGAGGAAGAGTTAATTACTTTTTTTATCTCTCTGTTAACTTGCCATCGAATTTTTCTGTATTGACCGTTTAGATCAACCATGTTAATTTTTTTCATCTAAAACAAAATTAAAAAAGTAATTTTGGAAAAAGGATATAGTGAAATTTTTTTATGAAATATTTATAAGGGTAGCCTATTTGCTATCTCAACCTTTAAGGATTTTATCTCCTAAAACAAATCTGTTTTTTAAAGGCAGAAAGAACTCATTTAAAATCTTAAAAGAAGAAATCAATTCTTCAAATAAAAATATTTGGTTTCATGTTTCCTCCCTAGGAGAATTTGAAATCGCAAAACCAATAATTGAGTCCCTTAAGTCAGAAATTGATGATCTTAAGGTGATTGTAACTTTTTTCTCTCCATCTGGATTAGAAAATTCTAGAGATTATAAAGTTGCTGACTCAATGGTATACCTTCCTCTTGATACTGAGTTAAATGCTAGAAAGTTTATACAAATTGTTAATCCAAGAGTTGCTGTTTTTATAAAAAATGATATTTGGTCTAATTATTTAACATATTTAAAAAAAAATAATTCAATAATTTATTCAGTATCATCAAAATTTGATGAATCTCAATTTTATTTCAAATTCTATGGAAAATGGTTTCTAAATAAATTAAAGAAAATTGATCTATTCTATGTCCAAGATATTAATTCAAAAAAAGTACTTAAAAAATACTTATCTAATAATATAAGTATATCTGGAGATTCTAGGTTTACATCAGTAATAAAAACACTTGAAGAGAAAAAGAAAATAAATAAAATAGAAAAGTTTATTGATAATCAAAAGTGTTTTATAGCTGGAAGTGTTTGGGAGAAAGATATTAAATTGATCGATAAAACCATAAAAAATAATAGTGTAAAGTCCATAATTGCTCCACATGATATTTCATATGACTTTATTAATAAGCTGGAAAATCTTTATGGTGAAAAAGCTATTAAATTTTCATGTTTGAAATCTGAAGATGATTTTAAAAGAAAAATTTTAATTATAGATTCAATAGGTATCTTAAAATATTTATATGCCTACGGGAGTATTTCATATGTTGGAGGTGGAATGTCAAATAAAGGTCTTCATAATATTCTTGAGCCGGCAGTTTTTTCTTGTCCCGTAATAATTGGCTTTAATTACCAAGGATATATTGAAGCTGAAGAACTAATAGAATTAGGAGGAGTATATTCAGTTAAAGATTCTGAAGAGTTTTATGAAACCTTTTCATGGTTAAATAATTCTGAGAAAGAAAGAAAAAAGGCTGGACTAGCTAACATAAATTATATATTAAAAAAAGTAGAAAGAAATTCAATAATATTTCAATCCTTAACAAAATATTTGCAGTAATAATGCCGTATTTTTATACCATATAATAAAAAATATTATAAATAATTTTAAAGTAAATTTGTACATATGTTTAAATATCTAATGTTTATAATGGTTCTTCTAGCGCCATTATATAGTTTCAGTCAAGAGTCCAAACTTCCAAATATTATTATGATGATAGGAGATGGGATGGGATTATCTCAAATTTCATCTGGTATGTACTCTAATAATAATTATACTTCACTAGAAAGATCTCATCATATTGGTTTAATCAAAACTCATGCATTTGATGATTTAGTCACTGATTCTGCTGCAGCAGGAACTGCAATGTCTTCAGGTGTAAAAACTTATAACAGAGTAGTTGGTATGGATGTAAATTACAGTCCTGTAAAGTCTATTCTTGAGATTTCCAGAGATAAAGGCTATATGACTGCTATTATTGCTACTTCTACTATTGTTCATGCTACTCCAGCATCATATTATTCAAAAGTAAAAAGTAGATATGATTATGATGAAATAGCAAGTCAACTATCTAAGAGTAATATTAATTTTTTTGTAGGCGGTGGTGAAAAATATTTTAATGATAGGCGTGATAAAAGAAACTTAATGAATGAAATGGATGACTATTTATTTGCAAATAGTTTAGAAAGTTTTTTAAAAATCAATTCAAATAAAATTGGATTTTTAACTGATTATGATGTACCTATTGGAAAACACGAAGGAAGAAAACCATCTCTAGAAGATATAGTTCAAGCAACTTTTCAAAAACTTTCAAGCTTCAATAAACCTTTTTTTCTATTAATTGAAGGTTCACAAATTGATTGGGGTGGTCATGATAATGACTCAGAACATATGATAAGCGAAATGTTAGAGTTTGACAGAACAATTGGAAAGGTTTTTAACTTTGCTGATAAAGATAAAAATACAACAGTAGTAATAACAGCAGATCATGAAACAGGAGGTGTTGCAATTATTGATGGTAATCTAAAAGATTCTAAAGTTGTAAATAAATATGTGTCAGGGAGTCATACAGCTACAATGGTTCCAATATTTAGTTTCGGTCCTTATTCGTCACTTTTCAATGGTATTTATGATAATACTGAAATTTTTGATAAATTAGAAGCAATCATTATAAAATGAAAAAAATATTTTTAGTATTTGTATTATTTACTTTATCATGTGATAATGAACCAATTGATGTTGATGTCTTGATTTCTGGCGGAACGATTCATGATGGCAGCGGAATGAATGGATATATAGGTAATGTTGCCATAAAAAATGATACAATTTTTTATGTTGGGAAAAATAATAACTTTTTAGCTAATCAAACAATTGATGCTACTGGTAAAGTAGTTTCTCCAGGGTTTATCAATATGCTTAGTTGGGGTTATAACACATTGATGCAAGATGGTAGATCATTAAGTGATTTGAAACAAGGCGTTACATTAGAAGTTTTTGGTGAAGGTACTTCTCCTGGACCTACTGGCTCAATAAGGAATAATAATTACGTTTCTTTTGGAGAAGCAATGGAAAAATTAGAATCAAGTGGTGTTTCAACAAATATTGCATCATATTTAGGTTCTGCTACAGTTAGGATTCAAGAGGTTGGTTATGGAAATAGAAAGGCAACATTTGAAGAAATGAACTCTATGAAAAATATTGTTAGAATAGCGATGGAGGAAGGAGCTATGGGTATTGGATCTTCATTGATATATGCCCCTGGCGATTATGCTGACACAGATGAATTAGTTGAGTTATCAAAAATAGCATCATCGTATGGGGGAAGCTACATATCTCACATGAGAAATGAAGATTTTAGAGTATTAGAAGCAGTTGATGAATTACTAGAAATTGCGGAAAGAGCTAATATACCTGCTCAAATTTATCATCTAAAAACTTCAAGAAAACCTAATTGGCATTTATTAGATTCAGTGATTGATAAAGTAGAAAGTGCCAGAGAACAAGGTTTGAAAATTACTGCTGACATGTATACTTATCCCGCTTCCTCTACTGGATTAACAGGAGTAATACCAACATGGGTTCAAGAAGGTGGAAGACAAGCATGGATAAACCGTATGAAAAGACCTGATATAAGAGAAAGACTTTTTCAAGATATAAGAAAAGAACTTTCAGAACAGCCTCCAGAAGATATTTTAATGGTTGGTTTCAATAAACAATCTATGTCTAGTAAATATAGAGGTCTGACAATTGCTGAAGCAGCTAAAATTAGAGGAGAGTCCCCTGAAGAAGCTATTGTAAATCTTATAATTGAAGATGGTAGTAGAATTCAGTGTATCTATTTTAGTATGTCAGAAGATAATATTAGAAAAAAAATAATGCTTCCATGGGTTTCATTTGACTCAGATGCTGGATCTTACTCAGATATATCTAAAGATTTTATTACTCATCCAAGAGCATTTGGAAGTTTTGCAAGAGTATTAGGTAAATATGTAAGAGAAGAGAAATTAATTACAATGGAGGAGGCAATTAGAAGATTATCTGGATTTCCTGCTGAAAATCTAGGAATTAAAAAAAGAGGGTATTTGAAAACAGGATTTTTTGCAGATGTTGTAGTTTTTGATCCAAAAATAATAGAAGACAAAGCTACTTTTGAAAAGCCTCTTCAATTTGCAGTTGGAGTTGAAGACGTATTTGTAAATGGAACTCAAGTATTATCAAAAGGAGAACATACTGGAAATTTTTCTGGAAGGTTTGTAAAAGGATCAGGGTATAGAGGACTCAATAACTTTGAGAATTAAATAAAGTGCGGGTGAAGGGACTCGAACCCCCAAGCTGTTAGGCACTAGATCCTAAGTCTAGCGTGTCTACCAATTTCACCACACCCGCAAAAGGTGAACAAATATAAATAAGTTTTTAAAAATAAATCAACTATGAGTACATTATCTGAAAAGGAGAAAGAGAAATATTTAAATGAGTTATTTGAGTTTTTAAAACTACCCTCTATTAGTGCTGATTCTAGGTATAAGGATACTATGAATAAAACAGCTAAATGGCTTTCAAATGAACTCTTAAAATCAGGATGTGATTCATCAAACGTATATGAAACTGATGGCCATCCTATTGTCTATGGAGAAAAACTCGTAAATGATGCATTTCCAACAATTTTAGTTTATGGTCACTATGATGTTCAGCCACCAGACCCTTTAGAGCTTTGGACTAATCCACCCTTTGAACCAGTAATTAAGAAAACTGATATTCATCCAGAAGGTGCAATTTTTGCAAGAGGTGCTTGTGATGATAAGGGTCAAGTTTTCATGCATGTTAAGGCTTTTGAACAGCTTATAAAAAAAAATAAATTAAACTGTAATGTAAAGTTTATGATAGAGGGAGAGGAAGAGGTTGGTAGTGATAATCTAGAAAAATTTCTTTTAGATAATAAATCTAAGCTTGCTGCTGATGTTATTTTAATATCAGATACTGGTTTAAGTAATCTTGACAATCCAACTTTGACAGTAGGACTAAGAGGTTTATCTTATATGGAGGTTAAAGTTACTGGGCCAAATAGAGATCTTCATTCTGGAATATACGGAGGAGCTTTAGCTAATCCAATAAATATTTTATCAGATATGATTAGTTCTCTTATAGATGATACAGGTAGAATAACTATACCTGGGTTTTACGATGATGTTATAGAAATAGATAAATCAAAAAGAGAATCAATAGAGAAAATTTCAAAATTTGATGATGAAAAATTTAAAGATTCGTTAGGACTTAGAAAAACGAAAGGAGAAGAAGGGTATACAACACTCGAAAGAAAATCAATTCGTCCTACACTTGATGTGAATGGTATATGGGGAGGTTATTCAGGAGAAGGATCTAAAACAGTTATTCCTAGTGAAGCTAGTGCTAAAATATCAATGAGATTGGTGCCAAATCAAAATTGGGAAAAAGTAAGTGAATTATTTACTAATCATATTAAAAAAATAGTACCTGATTCAGTTTCAGTTCAAGTATCAACTCATCATGGTGGAAATCCATACTTAACTCCTGAAGGCTTTAAAGGTTATGAGTCAGCAATTAAAGCATATAAGGATAGTTTTGGAATTAATCCTATTCCACAGAAAGATGGTGGAAGTATTCCGATAGTTCCAATGTTTGAAAGTATTCTTGGAATAAAAACAGTTTTAATGGGATTTGGACTCGACAGTGATGCTATTCATTCTCCTGATGAAAACTATGGAGTAAGGAACTTTTTTATTGGTATTGACACAATTCAAAACTTTTATAAACATTTTGGAAATTAGATAAGTTTATCAGGATTTTTGTTAATAAAGCTTGACCAATTTGAATATTTTTTTTTAGGATTTTTGTTATCAAAATTGAAGAAATGACAAACTGCAGCTGCCAAACCATCGGTAGAATCAAGATTCTTAGGTAGCTCTTTAATTTTAAGCATACTTTTGAGCATTTTTGCAACTTGCTCTTTGCTAGAGTTTCCATTTCCGGTAATTGCCATTTTTATTTTTTTAGGAGAATATTCAGTAATGGGAATATCAAAGTTAAGTGCTGCAGCCATTGAGACACCCTGAGCTCTGCCTAATTTTAACATAGATTGAACATTTTTACCAAAAAAAGGGGCTTCAATTGCAATTAAATCAGGATTATGAGATTTAATTAATTCAGATGTTTTTTTAAATATTTTTGACAACTTAACACTATGGTCATCTTTATTTGGTAGTTTATATTCAATTAAATCAATTAACTCCATATTATTTCCATGAATTTTAATTATTCCAAATCCCATTATGTTTGTTCCGGGATCAATTCCCATTATTATCGAATTATCTGGTATATTATTCATAATTAAGTTTAAAAGGTAGATTAAATTTTACTTCAACAAATTCTCCAACATTTGTTTTAATTGCAGGCAATGCATTAGGTAATTTCTCCACCGCTTCTTGAATTATTAAAACTAATTTATTATCTAGTTTATCTTTTGGCAGAAGGTTAGTAAGACTAAAGTTGCCGATTGTGTCTATTTTTAAAGTTAATATGTATTCAGTTGTATCCAGTGGAAAAATTTTATCCTCAAGAAAGCTATTCATTTCGATTTCTATTTTATTTCTAAAACAAATCAACTGATCATCAATTTCTAAATTTTCACATTCAGGAAATGATGGTGGCTGATCATTAATTGTCCACGAAGATGCAGATTCAATTTCAGACTGTGATACTTTTAAAAAGTTAGAGTCACAAGAAGCAAGTGTAATTACAAAAAGTAACCATCTTGAATAGAACTTAATGTTATAATTCTTAATTAAGTTAAGCACGATTAAAATTACGATTTTTTTATAGCTTTGTCCAATGGAGATATTTCTAATCTCAGTATTATTAATTGCTATTGCATTTTCAGGGATCGCAATTAAATTGATTTTAAAAAAAAATGGAGAATTTTCTGGCACTTGTGCTAGTCAGAGCCCTTTTTTAAATAACTCCGATGAGCCCTGTGGTGTATGTGGAAAAATTCCAACAAATTCAGAATGCGCTAATGATACTCAATGATTAAGATAATATCCAAGCTTGGACCAGGTTTACTTTTTGCAGGGGCTGCAATTGGTGTTTCCCACTTAGTTCAATCAACTAGAGCAGGAGCTGAATTTGGATGGGGCTTAATTTGGGCTTTGATACTAGTTAATATTTTTAAATACCCATTTTTTCAATATGGACCTAGGTATGCAATTGCAACTGGCGAAAGTTTACTTGATGGTTATTATAAAATTGGTAAAGTATTTTTAATTACATACTTCATCTTAAATCTTGCAACCATGTTTACTATTCAAACAGCTGTTACAATAGTTACAGCTGGACTTGCTTCCAGTCTTTTTGGAATAACTGACGATATGGTAATATGGAGTCTAATAATTACTATTACTTGTTATATTATTCTATTATTAGGTAAGTATCAGGTTTTAGATAAAATGATTAAAATCATAATCTTAATTTTAGCCATAACCACTATCTTTTCAACTGGGGTTGCTTCAATAAATACAGATGAGGTTTACAGCTTTAAACAAATATTTCCATCAGGTAGTGGTTTAGTTTTTTTAGTAGCT
>Ga0115004_10001027_pt1 | contig 22408 bp, 22 predicted proteins | sample ArcticOcean_MG_C_10_FD_88737 | JGI IMG/M metagenome (GOLD analysis project Ga0115004, IMG submission 88737) | Marine microbial communities from western Arctic Ocean - ArcticOcean_MG_CB11_90 | ecosystem: Environmental > Aquatic > Marine > Oceanic | place: Arctic Ocean: Canada Basin | collected... | reverse complement strand
CGGGCAAAGGAGGGGTTAAAGCCGACAAACTCAATTCCAGACTGGGACAAGGTCAGCATGCGCCGCATATTGGAAAACTCTGGAAAAGCTGTCAGCAAGGCATCAAAACTAGATTGATTGAATTGCACCAGCATATCGCGAATATCAACCTTGCGGGTCCAAACTTCATCAGTCATCCAATTATGCGGCAAATTTGGCCCTGTCAGGTACAAAGCGCCAGGGCCAAAGTCGCCAATGTAGTCACCCACAAAAGCCTTGCCACGTGTTTCTACAATAAAATGCAGTTCATATTCTTCATGACTGTGCCAACGACACAAATCCGTCGGCCAACCATGCTCCAAATAACGGATACTTCGGGTGGACCGATCAACGAATTCAATTTCTGGCTGAATAATTGACATGGATTACCTCAGAACATTTCCACCATCTACACCGATGGTTTGAGCCGTCATATATTCTGATTGCTGACTGGCCAAGAACACGGCTACACGCGCAACATCCTTTGGCGCACCCATGTAACCCAAAGGTACAGCCTCGCTAACTTCTCTTTTCTTTTGTCCCAGCTCTTTGCCCTCAAACTGAGCAAACAATCCATCAACCGTTTTCCACATCGACGTATCAATCACGCCCGGTGAGATTGCATTTACCCGGACACCATGCGACGCGAGCGCCAAAGCTGCTGATTGGGTATAGCTTATAACTGCAGCTTTAGTGGCACAGTAATGCGCAACCAGAGCCTCGCCACGATGGCCGGCTTGGCTGGCCATATTGATAATTGAACCTTTGGTTTTGGTGGCCACCATGGATTGGGAGGCGGCTTGCAACAGAGCATAAAGCGCCCGCACATTCACACCAAACAAGCGGTCCATTTGGTTCAAATCAGCCTCAAGCACTGACCCCATATCAAAAAGAGCGGCATTATTGAACAAAACGTCTGGTTGGCATGCCTGCACCCACTGTACAGCACCCTCTAAACCCGTATCCAGCAACAAATCAAACCTCGTATAGATCAAATCAGCATGCGGAACTCCGGCATAGCTGCCAGCCACATCAGTCGCAAAAACCCGCGCACCTTGCGCCAAAAAGTGTTCCGCAGTTGACTGACCAATGCCGCCATTGACACCCGTGACGATGCAGGTTTTTCCGGTCAAATCAGTAAGGTCTGCATTGAGTGCCATTATTTTACAGCTCCAAAGGTTAGGCCTTGGACCAATTGCTTTTGACAAAACCAGCCTAAGACAACAATAGGTCCTACGGCAGCAGTGGAAACCGCAGACAATCGTCCAAAGAATAAACCCTCGGGCGCACGATTGCCCTCGATCAGCTTCGACAGTGTCGCCGCATCTATCGTGGTCAAGCGAACCGTCCAATAGGCTTCGTTCCAGCAAAAGATAAAGGTCAGAAGTGCCGTTGACGCAATCCCCCCCCAGGCCAGCGGAATAAGAATATCTTTGATCTCACCCCAAGTGCTTACACCGTCCATTTTGCCAGCTTCGATGATGTCTTTGGGTATTTCCTTGAAATAGGTAAACAACATCCAAATCACGATGGGCAAGTTGATCAAGCATAGAACCACAATAATCAAAAAATGGGTGTCAAACAGACCGAGAACGTTTTTCGTCAAAAATGTCATCGGATATAAAACAGCAGCAGCCGGTAGCATTTTGGTAGACAGCATCCAAACGAGGATGTCTTTGGTATGGCGGCTCGGATCGAACGCCATCGCATAGGCGGCCGGCACGCCTACAATCAAGGCAAAACCCGTGGCAAACGTCGACGTGATCACCGAATTAATGGCAAACCGCCAGTAGTCGTAGTTTTCCGTCATATTCGTATAGTTTTCAAGCGTCGGCGTGAAGAAGAACAGGTGCTCCGGCTTCACCGCATCGGCGTCCGTTTTGAAGCTGGTAAACACTAGCCAAAATATCGGGAAGAAAAAGATGAGTGCGATTGTCCACGCGAGAACCGGCCAAAGGACCTTGCCAAGCTTTGATGTTTGAGCGACTGCCGCCATTGTCTCACTCCTAATCCATCAAACTCTTGCCTACCATACGCAGCAAAAAAATTGCGACGACGTTGGCAAGGATTACAGCAAAGATGCCAGTTGCACTTGCGGCACCAATATTATTCGAAGTAAATTCACCGATAAGATACGGCAGGTTTTTATTCCCATTGCCGCGGCTAACAATCTCGATTTCCGCATAGAGCGACAGATGAAAAATCGATTGAATCATCACCACGATTGCAATCGGGCGCGCCAAATGTGGGACGGTCAAGTTAATGAATTGTGACCAAGCGTTCGCGCCGTCCAGCATTGCGGCCTCTTTTTGAGATTCATCCTCAGACTGCAAAGATGTCATGAAGATAAGAACCGCAAACGGAGTCCACTGCCAGGTGACCATCATGATTACAGCATAGGCTGAGGTTTGGCTGGCGCGAAAAGACATGGGTTTAATTTCCGGCCACATCGAAAAAAAACCACCAATCACGGGGAAGTCTCGCAGGCCAGCTAGAACTTCATTCAAACCAGTAACCGCGAGGCCATTCAGGCCCAATACTGGATCTAAGATCATGTTGATCCATAAAACCGCATTAACTGCTGGCATAACAAAAAACGGAGAAATAAGCAGAACACGCACAATGCCCCGCCCGGGAAATGTTCGGTTGACGAGAACCGCAATCATAAGTCCTAAGATGACGGTCAAAATGAGAATGCTGGATACGATTAAAACACTGTTCTGGATCGCCATCCAAAAATCCTTAGCCTCCAAAACGTATTTGTAATTTCCAAAACCGCGCCAATTGCTTAGGCTCGGAGTAGCCCACTCAGGCCTTCTCAAATTAATCAAAACATATCGAATAAAGGAAAAATACAGGGTCATACCTAGTGGGACCAACATCCAAATCAACAAGAACACCACGGCCGGTGTTTGGAGAAGTCTAGGTAGCGTTCTATTTGCCATGGTACCGTGTCCCTTTGAAAGCGAAGGTTTGCTTTGTAATATGCAGCATATTGTCGTTTAGAAGGGAGCCCCATCACAGTCCAAATTTCAACTCGGGCGGATGACAAGATCTGTTGAGACAAGAGGCCCAGAAAACACTCTGGGCCTCTTTTTTAATCCACCTTAAAGCCTAGAAATAACCAGCTTCAGACATGATCGCAGTCGCCGCGGCCTGTGAGGCAGCCAAGGCTTCTTCTACTGTTTTTGCGCCAGAAAGTGCGGCAGCAATTTCTTGTGCTACAGCGGAACCGACTTCTGGAAACTCAGGGATCGCAGCAAACTGAACACCAACATATGGTTTCACGTCTGTTGCAGCAGGTGCTGCAGATTCGATCGCTGCCATTTCAGCCGCTGCAAAACCAGCAACCGCCTGGAACTCGGGGTATGCGTATGTTGACGCACGCGTACCAGTTGGAACGGAACCCCAACCGAAGTCTGGGTGGTTTGCTACAGCTTGGATGTATGCTTTTGAAGTTGCCCATTCGATAAACGCATGCGCGGCTTCTGAGTTTGGTGAGCCCGTTGGAACAGCCATCGCCCATGCCCACAGCCAGTTGGCACCAACTGGGTTACCAGCGTTTGGCGACTGTGCGTAAGCAACGCCGTCAACTGTCAAGAAAGATGCTGCGATTGTCGCGTCAATCCACATGCCACATTTGCCTTCATTGTACAAAGCCAATATTTCGTTGAATGAATTACCTTCAGAGCCTGGAGGGCCGTAGTTACCAAGCAGATCAACGTAGAAGTTAATGGCTTCATTCCATGCAGCTGAGTTCAAAGCAGGACGCATGTCCGCATCAAACCAAGCACCGCCAAAAGAGTTTACCATAGTTGTGACGAACGCCATGTTGTCGCCCCAACCTGGCTTACCGCGCAAACATGCACCATATACCCCATTGTCCGGGTCGTGCATCGCCATTGCAGCGCCTTTGATGTTTGCCCATGTGTCATTGTCACGTACAACAACGCCAGCAGCATCTGTCAAATCTTTCCGGTACATAACCATTGAAGATTCGCCGTAAAATGGTGCCGCATACAATGTACCGTCGTGTGACAAGCCATTGCGCATCGCAGGCAGCATGTCGTCAACATCATAGTCAGCGCCAAAGTTCAGAGGCTCAATCCAACCAGCAGCGCCCCAGATTGGTGCTTCTTGCATGCCGATGTTGATGATGTCGTACTGGCCGCCACCAGTTGCAGTGTCGGATGTGACCTGCTCGCGGAGTACGCCTTCTTCCAAGGAAACCCAGTTTAGGTTTACGCCAGTATCCGCAGTGTATGCTTCTGCAACTTTTTGCATGTTGATCATGTGACCATTGTTTACGATAGCAATGGTTAGGTCCTGAGCGGATACAGCGGTTGCGCCTGTGGCGGCAATCGCTGCAGCAGCAGCGGTGTTAAATAAAGATTTCATGTTATCCTCCCTGAAATCACGGCTGTTGGTTCAACCTGTTCACAGAATGTTGACCAAATTAACCCTCTTAACAAATATATTTGCTTCAAAGGGTAATACTTTTCAAGCATAATTATTCTAATTTGATTAGGTTAATGCAGTATTTGTACAAATAATAAGCGAGGTGGTTCCCTCCAGATTCACCACCATTTGGCGGATGGTGGGCAGCCCTTTTCAACCAGGGCTGGCCCTAAAAAATCTCTAGGCAACACACTTTCGTATTAAATACTTACCCGAATGAGGCCCTTACGTGGATTGGGTGCCCCACGTTAAAACTATTATTTTTATAATAAAAATATAAATTTATTGTTTAATTACACATATATAGGGATCCTGCTAGGTTTAGCCTTGTCTATTTTAGGCAAGACTCAAACACTAGTATTATTTTACGAACACTTGTTTCGGACTACCCCCTAAAGCGGAGTATTTTTTGAAAACCACGTGGAGTCTCGAGGTAGTAAATTAACCAGTACATTAGCCCTTGTGATCTATAATTTCGATAAACATGATACTTTATAATCTACTGGACGTGCCATATAATTTCACCACATAAAATATCTGGAAGTGACTATCAAGCTACTGGCCAAAACCCGGGTGCTGGCTACGGTGAAGGTCACAAGGGCCGTCTTATTCTAGAAAATCTCGGGCCACGGCCAGCGCGGCCCGAGAAAAGTCTATTGATTTGGGAAGTAATCTTCGCAGGTGCCCTCACGGTAGACGTCTGCGGTGCAGCAATGCAGACCACCACCAAAAGCATAGGCATCGCGCAAATCGATTTCGACAACCTCCATGCCTAATTTGTCCATTTGCTCAGCCTGATAGATTTCCGATTTTTCAACACAAACCGTTTTCGGATCCAAAACTAATACATTCATACTTAGCCACGTGGATGAATAGCATAAAGGTGGTGGCGCGTTGTGCGCGGGCTGCGCTGAGTCCACAATTTCCCAATCATTTCTCGTAAACATTTCACGCTGCTCGTCTGGCAAACGTCTTTGCGGATTATTCAAAATTAGTCCGGGTCGTAAGGGTGTAAAGGTAGCATCAATATGGATCGGGTATGGGTCACCAGGGAAGTTCACCGCGTGCACCCGGTGATCAGGAAAATGCCGACGTAACCATTCGATACCCCTCATATTTGTGGTGAACCCGTGCTGAACTACCAAATCACGACCAAACCGCAAGACATCCGCTGCGTCAAACAGGGGCTCTTCCTCGGTCGTCACGAAGAATTTTTCTGCGGCCCATTTCAGGCGTTTTTCAACACCAATTTTATCTGACAGGTAATCAGGATGATAATCGGCATCGGTCAAGCGCGGCTTAGGTGCCGCTTCATGGCGAAACTTAGGATCTTCGTCAAAATATTTCTGAAGTAGCGGCCGATAGTTCAAGTATTCAAACCAACGGCAACGATATGACATTGTCGCTTCCAAAATTTCAGAACCAACTGTTAATAATACATCTCGCGGCGGCATACACCCAAATTGGCTTTCTGTTTGAAAGTCAGGCGTGATAACAGCTTCCGAGTGATCGATAGAAGTAGGCCGGTCTACCCGCACGCCACGCTTTTGCAACATAGAAGCAAAATTGTCGAGCAGCTCGTTGGCCCGATCAATAGTTTCCTGTGGTCTGCGGCCCCATTGACCCCGCATATCACTATCTTCAGGTACTTTCGCTTCCAGCGCAGGCTCTTCAGCAGGAATATGACAATCATCCGCCCGTCCAACGATCACATGCCGCAGCGGGTCCCATTCATTCCAGCTGTTCACAACTGTTTTTTGTGTATTGTTCATCCTGAAACTCCGATTTAAAATTCTAAATTTTGGCGTGTTGTCTCGCAAATAGATAGTTTTTAACCAGCTGACTAGATCAAAGCGATGCATCGCCCATAACAGGCAACTACAAGATACTTATATTGACACCGCCGCCCTAGAAAGGCAGGCAGAAGGTAAGCTCTCAAAGAGGAACAAATATGAAAAACCAAGTTTACAAAGGCGATCTCCCAAACAATTTGGACCTAGGCAGAGTCGTTGCCATTGATTGCGAGACCATGGGCTTAAACCCAAAGCGCGACCGGCTCTGCGTAGTGCAGCTGTCTAGCGGCGACGGCAATGCGCATCTAGTGCAAATCAGTAAGGGGCAAACATCAGCCCCCAACCTATGCCGCATGCTTGAAGATCCGAATGTGTTGAAACTGTTTCACTTTGGTCGGTTTGATATAGCCGCAATGTTTGAGGCTTTTGGAGTCCTCACCGCTCCTGTTTATTGTACCAAAATTGCCAGTCGTTTGATCCGGACCTATACGGACCGGCATGGGTTGAAAAACCTTTTGCAAGAACTTCTAGCAATTGATATCTCGAAACAGCAACAGTCCTCAGATTGGGGTGCAAAAAGATTGTCTAAGGCACAGATTGAGTACGCAGCGTCTGATGTTTTGTACCTGCACCAACTGCGCGAATCTTTGAACCAGATGCTGATCCGAGAGGGGCGTATGGAGGTAGCAAAATCATGCTTTGACTTCCTACCTACGCGCGCTCAGCTAGATTTGGCCGGTTGGCCAGACACTGATATTTTTGCCCATTCATAAGCCAAAATATAGGTAAGAGGTGGTATGCGTTTTTCGTTTGGTGACAGCTATTCAGCTTTTGTAGTTTGGGTAAAAACCTTGCTGCCAATTTTAGCTTTAGGCATGTTATCAACAATTTTTCTTTTCTCAGGTAAAGTTGATGTCACCCAGTCACTCCCTTATGCCAAATTGAATATAGCTGAAATTGTTCGTGAGCAGCGGATTACAAAGCCATATTTTTCTGGAGTTTCTTATAATGATACCGAGATTACACTGTCGGCGGCCTATGCCTCATCAGATACACAGAATGCTGATATTTTAAATATCACGGACCTTTCAATTATTTTAACATCCAAACACGCCAAGACAGTACGCATTACTGCAGGTCTTGGCACTCTAGATGCGACCAAGCAAAAAGTCACGGTCTCAAAAGACGTTTACCTTACTGCAATGCCGGATTTCTGGCTGAAAACAAACAGTTTAACAGTCGACCTTCAGCAAGGTGTAGCTACGGCAGATACTATGTTTCAGAGCGTAACAGCCCTCGGCACCATCAATGCAGGCAATATGATTGTAAAAACGATCACCAATGATCAGCAAATCATTTTCACAAATGGTGTACGCCTGATATACTACCCGAAACCAAACTGATCGAGGTAACCTGTGCGCCACTTTATATTCACTATTACAATCCTTTTCTCATCTTGTTGTCTCGCCCTGCCAACGCTCTCACAGACGAGCCTATCTGTGGGTGGGTTCAGCTCTAACCCAGATGAACCGATTGAAATGACCGCGGACAAACTCACAGTTAGTCAGACTGATGGCTCAGCGCGGTTCGATGGTAATGTTGTAATTGACCAAGGAAATATAAAAATAATAGCGCAGTTGGTGATAGTAACCTACTTAGAAAGTGGGGGCATCGACCAAATTAGCGCCAGCGGTGGGGTGACTGTAGTGACCCAAACAGAATCTGCCGAAGCCAAATCTGCTGACTATGATTTGAGCAGCCACAGCTTGGTACTGAGCGGCGATGTATTGCTCACACAGGGTCAAAGCGCGATTTCCTCCGACACTATGAATATCAACCTCACAACAGGCGCTGCGGTTATTGAAGGTCGAGTTCGCACAGTCTTGTCTAGCGAGACAAAATAATGACTAAGCATTCTTTAGAAGTGGCCGAAGGTCATGGTGGCCTTAAAATAGACTCACTCCGTAAAAGCTATAGCAAACGGTTGGTGGTCCGAGACGTGAGTATGCAGCTGCATCGCGGCGAAGTTGTCGCCCTATTGGGGCCAAATGGTTCCGGAAAAACCACATGTTTTTATTCTATTGCAGGCCTAATAGCCCCAGAAAGCGGAAAAGTTAGTGTCGACGGGCGCGATGTGACACGTTTGCCTATGTACCGACGTGCCCGGCTTGGAATTGGTTACCTACCACAAGAAATATCCATTTTTCGTGGCATGACAGTCGAAAATAATATTCTTGCGGTGCTTGAGTTAAGCGAGCCTGACCGCAAACGCCGCTATGAACGCCTTGAAGAATTGCTGAATGAATTCTCAATTGATCTCCTTCGGCGCACTCCAGCGCTTGCGCTTTCTGGTGGGGAAAGGCGACGCGTAGAAATTGCTCGCTGTTTGGCAGCTAATCCAAAATACCTTTTACTCGATGAACCCTTTGCTGGCGTCGATCCAATTGCTGTTGGCGAAATTAGAACATTGGTATCCGCTCTCAAGAAACGTGGGCTTGGTGTGTTGATCACAGACCACAACGTACGGGAAACCCTAGAAATTGTAGATCGCGCCTATATACTTCATGATGGTAGAGTTTTGATGAGCGGTACCACCAAAGAAATTGTTGAAGATGAAAACGTAAAACGTGTCTATTTGGGTGAAAATTTCCACTTAGGGTAACTTTAATTTTAAGTTGACAGAGGGCCCTCTTATTTGGCCAGATGAAGTTGTTACATGCTGTCATTTTATTCAGCTAAATCAAACAAACTGCGTTAGGTGGGTTCCGGCCAAGTATGGGCTTGTAAAGATGGCTTCATAACCTTTCAAATTTAAAGTTTGTATTGTGATGCTGGTTTTAAGGAGACTAAATGCTTTATAAAATCACCGGAAAAAAAATTGATGTCGGCGCGGCCCTACAGGGTCATGTAAAGTCTGTAGTGGCTACAATAATAGAAAAATATGCAAAGCGGCCAACAGATGCTACAGTAGTTTTTTCTCGAAGTTCGGACGAATTTGTCTGCGAAGTTAGTGTGCATCTATCTACAGGCCTCACAGCCCAAGCCAAAGCGCACGACCGTGAAATCTATGCCGCTTTTGATGCAGCATCAGAAAAAATGGAGACGCAATTGCGCAGATATAAGCGCAGGTTGAAGGATCATCATCGGGAACGTGCGCAACCCGTTGAACTTTCGATTGCATCCTCGTATATCCTTGCAACGCAAAACGAGTCGAACGACGTTGAGCCAGAAACACTGCAACCCTTAATCGTGGCTGAGATGGAACAAAAAATCCAATCTCTGTCGGTTGGTGAGGCAGTAATGCAAATGGAATTAGCCGGAGCGCCGGTCCTTGTCTTCAGGAACGAAGGCCACAATGGGGTAAACGTTGTATACTGCCGTGAAGACGGCAACATTGGGTGGGTTGATCCCGCTTAATCCAAATACAACTAATGAGCTATGGATCTACATAAAATATTGCATGCTGACGCAGTGCGTAATTCGCAGTCTGTTGGCAGTAAAAAACGACTTTTCCAAGATTTGGCTGCGCTTGCTTTTCAAAACTATGGAATTGATCCAGAGAGCGCCATAGGGGCCCTTCTTGAACGTGAAACTTTAGGTCCAACCGGTGTGGGGCGCGGTGTCGCCCTGCCCCACGCTAGAATTGAATGCCTAGATCAAATTGTTGGCTGCTTTATTAAGCTTGAGCGCCCAATTGAATTTGATGCGGTGGACCGGCAGCCTGTTGATTTAGTTTTTGCATTATTTGCACCCTTGGCAAGCGGCGTCGAGCATCTCAAGGCGCTGGCGCTAGTATCACGCACATTGCGCGATCCTGAAGTTTGCATGAAACTTCGCAACAATGATGATGCCGGCACCTTGCTCGCTATTTTGCAAGAAGGGCCAGCATCTGCTGCAGCTTAGGCCTCACCAAAGCTGACCTATTGTAGGGTTTACTACTCTATCACAGTGGCTTTAACCGCAATATTAATAGCGCTAATATATCAGCTGTTATGGTAAAATTACCGCGTGCAAGTAGCGTTACGCATTACAGTGACAGGCTATCAGTACAATTCATTAGGTCACCACTCGCAATGTTACGTTTAGGCGCCCACCACTTTTTAACAATCGCGAACTACCAAATTTAATACGGTCAACCCCATGGTAGTTAAGCCGCGCGGCACCATCCATGACAGCCACATCACCAGACTGAAGCCAAATTGACGAAGTTTTGCCACCACGCTCTCGGCCACCTACGCGAAACAGAGCATCGTCTCCCAATGAAATAGACACTACTGGCCAATTTAAATTGGCCTCATCTCGATCTTGATGCAAGCCCATCCTCGCACCCTCCCCATAATAATTAACCAGACAACACTCCGGGCTTGGCGCATGGCCTGCCATGGCCTGCCAAATACTCATTATAGAAGCTGGAATCTCAGGCCAGGTCGCGCCAGAGGGGTGCTCACTCACATATCGGTACCCCTGATGATTCGAAAACCAGCCAAATTCACCTGCAGCAGTAACGCGCACAGACATGGGTTTCCCAGATTTGGTTTTCAGCGAAAAGACTGGGGCTTTTTTCGCAACCTGACGTAAGTCCTCCACTAGAAGAAGTTGATCAGATGTCGGTAAAAATCCTTTAAAAACAGATATTTCACCTACGGTAACCGTTGGCTGTGGATCACAGCCATCATTTAACTTCATAAAATCCAAATTTCATTGCCTCCAGATGGTTGCAGGGGGTGTTTACCGCACCTATATAGCGCGATGAGCTGGTAGTTTATAGGAACTACTCTAAAATTGGGGCAAAGGCGCCGCACCGCGGGCCACATGCCTCGGTATCGCCAGAGCGAAGGGATGCTAGAAAATGGCAAAAGTCATTGGGATTGACCTAGGAACAACGAATAGCTGCGTTTCCATCATGGATGGGTCACAGCCTCGAGTAATAGAGAACGCCGAGGGGGCGCGAACCACACCTTCGATTGTTGCGTTTACCGATAGCGAACGTCTAGTGGGTCAGCCCGCCAAACGCCAAGCAGTTACAAATCCAGAAAATACAGTTTTCGGTGTAAAACGTATGGTTGGTCGCAGGTTTGACGATAAACATCTTAAAAAAGATATGAAGAACCTGCCGTTTACTATTATTGATGGTGGCAATGGCGATGCTTGGATTGAGGCACAAGGAGACAAATTCTCACCGTCACAGATTTCCGCCTTTATTTTGCAAAAAATGAAAGAAACAGCCGAAAGCTATCTTGGTGAAGAAGTTACGCAGGCAGTGATCACAGTTCCAGCTTATTTCAACGACGCGCAGCGGCAGGCAACTAAAGACGCTGGCAAAATTGCGGGCCTCGAAGTTTTGCGGATCATCAACGAGCCAACAGCTGCGGCTTTGGCATACGGTCTCGACAAAAAAGAAACACAAATAATTGCTGTCTATGACCTTGGTGGTGGTACATTCGATGTTACGATCTTGGAAATTGACGATGGCCTGTTTGAAGTAAAATCCACCAATGGCGATACATTCCTTGGCGGTGAAGACTTCGACATGCGGATCGTAAATTATTTGGCTGAAGAATTTAAAAAAGAGAACGGCGTCGATCTAACCAAAGACAAGATGGCATTGCAACGTTTGAAAGAGGCCGCTGAAAAGGCAAAAATTGAACTTTCTTCTTCCAGCCAAACTGAGATCAACCAACCCTTTATCTCAATGGACGGATCGTCAGGCCAGCCTTTGCACTTGGTTGTAAAAATGACTCGGGCAAAGCTAGAAAGCCTTGTGGCTGATCTAATCAAAGCCTCTTTGAAGCCCTGCCAAGCAGCACTAAAAGATGCTGGCATGTCCACTGGTGACATTGATGAAATAGTTTTGGTGGGCGGTATGACCCGTATGCCAAAAGTTATTGAAGAGGTGACCAAATTCTTTGGTAAGGAACCAAATAAAGGTGTGAACCCTGATGAAGTTGTGGCTATGGGCGCCGCTATTCAGGCTGGTGTTTTGCAAGGCGATGTAAAAGACGTTGTCTTACTCGATATAACGCCACTATCCTTAGGTATCGAAACTTTAGGTGGGGTTTTCACCCGGTTGATAGAACGCAACACCACTATCCCAACCAAGAAATCACAAGTTTTCTCAACAGCCGAAGATAACCAAAACGCTGTGACAATTCGTGTGTTTCAAGGTGAACGTGAGATGGCGGCAGACAATAAAATTTTAGGCCAATTTAATCTGGAAAGCATTCCACCCGCTCCACGCGGCATGCCACAAATTGAAGTGACATTCGACATCGATGCCAATGGTATTGTGGCTGTTGGCGCAGCCGATAAGGGAACTGGCAAGGAGCAGAAAATCACGATCCAAGCGTCAGGCGGTCTCAGCGAGACCGATATCGATGCAATGGTGAAAGATGCTGAAGAAAATGCTGATTCTGATAAAGACCGTAAGGAATTAGTTGAGGCCAACAACCAAGCTGAAAGCCTGATCCACTCAACGGAAAAGGCGATGGAAGAGCATGGCAGCAAAGTGGACCCAACCACGCTTGAGGCCATTGAATTGGCGATGGCAGCTTTGAGAGACGATCTGGAAACAGAAAATGCAGGCAAAATTAAGGCCGGCATCCAGAACGTGACAGAGGCTGCGATGAAGCTCGGCGAAGCTATCTATAAGACAAGTCAAGAAGCTGAAGCCAATGGTGATGTCGATGAAGGCCCCGTCATGGATGACGATATCCTTGATGCAGACTTCGAAGATTTGGATGGCGACAAGCGCGGCTAACGCCAAGCAGGAACTAGTTGAACTGGCCAGCGATACTGCCGGCCAGTTTTTCCGTTCCAAAGGAGACAATCCAGATGTCAAAACAGGATTATTACGAAACACTTGGGGTCGCCAAAGGCGCCAGCGCGGATGAGATCAAAAAAGCCTATCGCCGCAAAGCTAAAGAGCTTCATCCTGATCGTAATGCTGACAACCCCAAGTCTGAAGGCCTTTTTAAAGAGGCCAACGAAGCATATGAGGTTTTAAAAGATAACGATAAAAAGGCGGCTTATGATCGCTATGGCCATGCAGCCTTTGAGGGTGGCATGGGTGGTGGTAACGGCGGTGGGCGACCTGGTCGCCAAGGAGATTTTTCAAGTGCATTTTCTGATGTGTTTGATGATCTATTCGGTGGTGGCGGTGGCCGCCAGCGTGCAAGTCGTGGTTCTGATCTGCGTTACGACATGCGCGTTAACTTGGAAGAGGCCTTTCTAGGTCAACACAAAACAATAAGCGTGCCGACATCAGTATCTTGTGGAGCCTGCGATGGCTCTGGTGCCGCTGCCGGCACTCAACCCGCAACATGTGGGACCTGTGCCGGCATGGGGAAAGTTCGCGCGCAGCAAGGGTTTTTCACAGTTGAGCGGGCCTGCCCGACATGTTCTGGCGCTGGGCAAGTCATCAAGAATCCTTGCTCAAGCTGCCGAGGCGCTGGACGCGTTGAAAAAGATCGCGCGCTATCCGTGAACATTCCACCTGGAGTTGAGACAGGCACGCGTATCCGATTGTCAGGCGAAGGCGAGGCCGGTGCGCGTGGCGGCCCACAAGGTGACCTCTATATCTTTATTGAAGTTGATGATCACACAATTTTTGAACGTGACGGCATAAATTTATTTTGCAATATTCCAGTTTCCATGACTTCGGCAGCCATGGGCGGAGACATTGAGGTGCCAAATATAGACGGTGGCCGAAGCCGGGTTAAAATACCTGCAGGCAGCCAATCTGGCCGTCAAATGCGACTACGATCTAAAGGCATGCCTGCCATACGGGGCGGTGCTTTGGGCGATATGTTCATCGAACTACAAGTTGAAACACCAGTAAACCTGACTGCTCGCCAAAAAGAGCTGTTGAAGGAGTTTGAGGATCTTTCAACAAACAACAGCCCAGAGAGCCTAGGCTTTTTTAATAAAGTTAAAGGGTTTTGGGATGGTATGAAGAGCCGTGATTAAAGATGCTTGTCTGCGTTAAATCATGCTGTCGTCTATAAATTGGTTCTAAACCTGATCAATAAAAACTCATTGGCATTGGTTTATTAAAACACAGGATCAATTGGTCCTAAGGGGCCACCAACTGTAATCTCAACAAGACGAGCAGCGGCAAGCAGTGCGGCTTCTCCCCGCGGCTTTCCAATTAGCTGGAGCCCTACCGGTAAACCCCGTGGGCCCAACCCGACTGGCACAGAGATTGCCGGTAGACCAGTGACTGTAGCCAAAAACGCGAAGCGCAGCCAATCCATGTAACCCAAAAGCTCTACACCACCAACATTACGCACCCATTCCTCTGACGTTGAATGCGGCATACAGCCTACGGTAGGGCAAGCAAGCACATCAAAGCGCTCAAAAAGCTGGAGCATACTATTGAAAATTTGAGAACGGTTCAGGTTTGCATCTACAATATTATCAATAGTCAACGCCTGTCCAAAGGCTGTATTTTGCGCTAGGGTTGGTTTGAAGTGCCGCTGAATTTCCTGTGGCAAACGCCGTGCGGCACTGGCCCACATGAGCCCCCTCAAGCTGTGATAGGTATGCTCCAAAGCTGAAAGATCTACGCAAGCCTCATCCACATTAGCCCCATTTTTTTGCAACTGTATCAAAACAGCCTGCAAGTGAGTGTCCATTTCTTTATCCACTTGACCAAAGCCACCTAAGTCAGGCGCAAAAGCAATGTTTACCCTGCCATCTGCACTAAGTACGGCCTCTTGATACGACGTGCTTGCGCCAGGGTATGAAATAGGAATTCTAGGGTCAAAGCCCGACATTGCATCCAAAAATAGTGCACAATCAGTAACCGATCTAGCCATTGGGCCCTGTACACTTTCAATCATAAACGCATTATCCTTGCCAGAACCACCTGCAGTTCCTGGGCTGGGGCGCAGTCCAACAATACCACAATAAGCTGCTGGCGTGCGCAAACTACCACCATGGTCCGAGCCATGACTAAGCCAAATCTCACCTGCGGCGAGAGACGCCGCAGCACCACCTGATGAACCACCAGGGTTTAAATTGTTATTCCAAGGATTCAGTGTTGGACCAAAAACATCGTTAAACGTGTTGCCACCAGCGCCAAATTCTGGCGTGTTAGTTTTGCCTAAAATGACACCACCACGCGCCTCCAAACGCTCAACAAGTGGGTCGCTCTCCTCTGGAATAAAGTCAGCGAACCCTTTCGTACCGAATGTTGTGCGCACTCCAGCCACAGTATTCAAATCTTTGATCGAAATCGGCAAACCCGCTAACCAACCAGCGTGGCCATTTTCGTCAAGGCTTAAGGTCGCCCCCAACGCACGCACCTTGCAAAGTGTTGGGGTGGCGTTGATAAGTGGACCTGTTTTGGCAATCCGCAGCGTCGCAGCATCTATAAGTTCTGCACTGGAAACATCCCCTGCCTTCAACATCGAAACAACTGTATGCGCTTCAAGCCTGCATAATTCAGGCCCTGAGAAATTTGGTTTGGCTTTCATGGTGGTCACCTATGGATCTATAGATCCATCACTGCCTTATGTCTCCTAGACGGTCAAGTAATCCCAGTCGCTGCCACTTGTCCAATACCTTGGGCGATACGTTGATTGTTAGGCATTTAACAAATCTACTGCAATTTTTTGACTTAAAAACACCTCTCCAGTGAGGTGCTTGAGAAACTCCGTACCCTTCAACTTGTCCATGACTGGGCCCTTAATCTCAGACAGGTGAAGCTGAACACCCATGTCACAAAGCCTGTCGTTGATGGCACCCAGTGATCCCAGGGCGCTCATATCAATCGCATTAATAGCTGAGCACATTAAAATAACATGTCGTAATTCAGTTTGCCGACTAACATTCTCAAAAAGGTGATTTTCAAGATACCTAGCATTAGCAAAATAAAGGCTCTCATCCACCCGAATCACCAGAATGTGCGGATGAATGATGACGTCATGTCGCAAGACATTCCTGAAGTGCTCAGAGTTCGGCACTTGACCCACAATAGCAATATGTGGACGAGATGTTTTAAAAAGGTGAATCAAAATTGATACCAATACGCCCGTGATCACTCCAACCTCTACTCCAACCAACAGCGTAACGCCCATGGTAGAAGCAACAGCGGTGAAATCCGCTTTAGAATAGCGCCATGCTTTTCCCAAGATCGAGAGGTCTACTAGGGACAGTACCGCCACAATGATAGTTGCCGCTAGGGTGGCTTTGGGCAAGAAAAATATAAGGGGTGTGAGAAATAGGGAGCCAAAAATCAAACCTATTGCAGTATAGGCACCGGCCGCTGGAGTTTCCGCGCCCGCATCATAATTGACTACCGAACGGGAAAAGCCGCCTGTTACAGGAAAACCTGAGGTAAAGGCAGCGCCTATATTGGCAGCGCCAAGGCCTATCAACTCTTGATCTGGGTCAATGCGTTGTCGCTTTTTTGCTGCCAGGGTTTGGGCGACGGAAATAGATTCCACAAAACCGATTACCGAAATCAAAACCGCAGAGCCAAGCAGGCTGGTCCATAATTCCAGCGAAAACCCCGGCAGGGTAAGTGGCGGCAAGCCTTGGGGCACAGCACCCACTATTTTGACACCCACACTTTGCAGATCAAGCACCCACACGAAACAAGTCGACGCCAAAATCGCAACTGCGGGGCCAGTCTTCGCCACAATCTCCGCAGTTCGTTTTGGTAAACCAATACGACGCAACAGCGGCAACAGCCCTTTGCGCACCCAGAATAAAAAAATAACCGTCATAATGCCAATAGTAGCAGTGGTCCAGTTTATATCCCCAAGATTCACAAACATAGAGCCCAGCAATTGGTTCAAATTATGACCATGCGCCTCTATACCAAATATGTTTTTAAGTTGGCTGGCAGCAATTATTATACCTGAGGCGGTAATGAAACCAGCAATAACTGGATGGGATAAGAAGTTTGCCATGAACCCCAAACGCAGAAGCCCCATCCCGAGCAGGAAAACCCCTGACAGAAAAGCCAGGGTGATGGCAGCTAAAATATATTCTTCACTACCAGGGGCTGCGATCTTCGAAATCGAAGCTGCGGTTAGAAGCGACACCACCGCAACAGGCCCCACGGCCAAAGCACGGCTGGTTCCAAAAACAGCATAAAGTGTGATCGGTAATATTGAGGCATAGAGCCCCATTTGCGGTGGCAGCCCCGCTAACATTGCATAGGCTAATGATTGCGGAATGAGCATGATTGTTACAATCACAGCAGCCACCAAGTCATTTGTCAGCGAAAGTCTGTTGTAAGTTTTTGCCCAACTCAAAATTGGCACATACTGCGATAGGTTGGGGGCACTTTTCATGATGCACGCTTTCGGGATCGATTGGAGGTTTAGCTTTTGGCCTGAGACAGCCGTGGCAACAATGCAGTCAGGTCATGACCCGTCATATTTGTGGCCCTGATGATTTCGTTGAGCGGCCGCCCCACCTTAGCTTGGTCCAATGCCCAAAGGATGGTGGCGCGGGCACCACTGCGGCAATAGGCAAAAACTGGAGCCGGTCTTGCTTTTAAAATTCGTCCAAAATCGACCACCTGTGCGTCAGAAACCTGACCAGGAATAATGGGGAGGTAATGCCTCTTAACGTTTAGTTCTTTTGCTGCGTCTGCAATATGCGCAAAATCTGTTTGATTTTCCCCTTCACCATCAGGACGAAAGGAAATTACGGTTTTGATTCCCACGGCTTGAAAATCTTCAAGGTCCTCGATTTCAATTTGTGGCCCAACATAAAAATTGTTGGTGAGCTTAATCATAGACATGGCATATCCTTTTGCGAGCCTTTTTGGCCCAGCGCGATGTTTTTAATCCAGTTAGTAACGCCTTAAAGAGCGTTGATCGGCACCTTTAGGCTGGGATGACCCTCAGCATCCGTGGGAACCTCCCCCGCCCGCATATTGATTTGCAACGCAGGAATAATCAGCTTTGGCATAGGCAGGGTGGCATCACGCTCAGTACGTAGTTTTACGAAGGAGTCACGCGTGGCACCCTTGCCTACGTGAATGTTGTGCGCTCGCTCATCAGCCACAGTAGTTTCCCACTGAATGTCACGGCCGTTTGGTCCATAATCATGGCACATGAACAGCCGTGTCTCGTCCGGGAGGCTCAAGACCTTTTGAATGGAATCAAACAATGTTCCAGCATCACCACCAGGAAAATCCGCGCGGGCGGAACCACCGTCTGGCATGAACAATGTATCACCCACAAAGGCAACATCACCCATGACATGAACCATGCAGGCTGGTGTGTGACCCGGGGTTGCAATCACTTTTGACTGTAATGTGCCAACCTGATAGCTGTCACCATCCTCAAAAAGCGCATCAAACTGTGAGCCGTCTCGCTGAAAATTGGTGCCTTCATTGAAAATTTTTCCAAAGGTATTTTGTACATCTATAATCTTGTTGCTGATCCCAATTTTGCCACCAAGTTTTTCTTGAAGGTAAGGTGCTGCAGAAAGGTGGTCGGCATGTACATGGGTTTCAATGATCCACTGAAGGTCCAAGCCACAGTCAGTTATATTCTGGATGATGCTGTCAGCACTTTCAAATGTGATACGGCCCGCTGCGTAATCCATATTCATGACGGAATCTATCACCGCACATGCGTTGCTGGCTGGGTCCCTCACAATATAACTGATCGTGTTGGTTGGCGCATCAAAGTATGCAGTCACTTCAGGCTGTGGTGCATTATTCATAGTGGCAGCCGACATAATCTATCCTTACATTTTTGACGTTTTTCCGGCCAGGTCCCAAGCGCGACGATGACACCATAGGCCAAAATATTTTGCCACAGCCATTCCAATCAGCATCATGATGACAAAAATAATGGTTCCGGTTGCGGCCAGTGGCAGTGCGGTGACAGCGGGGCCAGGGCAAAACCCACCAAGGCCCCAGCCCACACCAAAGATTGTAGCGCCTGAAATAAGGCGTGAATCAAAATCCGTGCTTTTTGGCATGTGGAACACATCGTTAAAAAATGGTTTGGCACGTTGCGTGACCAACCAATAACCTGGCATCGTAATGGAAATGGCACCACCCATAACAAAGGCAAGACTTGGGTCCCAAGTGCCAAACAGATCTAAAAAGTTTTGGACTTTGGCAGGGTTGGCCATCCCAGACAAAAGAAGGCCAGTTCCAAACATTAAACCAGCAACAAGAGTGATTAAATTGTTCATTCCCCTAAGCTCCAATCACGTGGCGAAGTAGCAAAACAACTATAAATGCCGTGGTCATAAAAGTGATAGTAGCAACCATTGAACGCCCAGATAGTCTGGAGATGCCGCAAACACCATGGCCACTTGTGCAACCGCTCCCAAGAACTGATCCGAAACCAACAAGTACACCTGCAACTCCCAGAAGTGGAAGGTTTTTGGAGACTGTTTGGACCGGCGCCTGGCCATTGATCAACATCCAAACCGGTACTGAAATTAAAAGCCCAATTACGAATATAAGGCTCGGTGAAACACCTTGGCTAGCCCCGTTCGGCGGTAATATGCGCGATAAAATACCACTGATGCCAGAGATTCTCCCATTCGTAGCCATTAATAAAACAGCAGATGCGCCAATCAAACCTCCACCTAGTAGAGATAACAGTGGTGTGAATTCAGTTTGCATACAATTCTCCATCAAGAGCTGGGGTTACCTGATATATTCAAACCCTTGTATATAAGGTATCACTTATATACAAGGTGTAAATCTGCCTCCTTCAGAACGTAACGCGCTGCACTAAAATAAGACATGTTTTCATAATTAATATATTTAAATGCAACACTACCCGTTTAACGCTTCATTTTTAGACAACTGGCTTTCAAGTGTTCGCTAACTTGGCCTTCTCGCTCTATAATGCATTATTACCATGGGAACAGTTTGAAGACACAATAGAGACTTAGTGATTAATAAAACTGGGCCCTTCATTATTTCTTGTGAAAATAAGTTATTTTAGATACCGTTGCTCGCTATGGACATAATTGATGTAAAAAATCTTAACTTTGACCAGCTTGAAAATCAAATTTCTGAGGCCGCAAGGCTTATGGAAATGCTGTCTCAACCAGCACGTCTGCGAATTCTATGCACAATGCTGGGCGGCGAAAAGAGCGTGCAACAGCTGGCGCTGGACGCTGGCCTCTCACAACCAGCAATGTCACATCACCTCAAAAAGCTACGCGATTCAGAGTTAGTCCTGACACGACGCTCCAAGCAGACAATCTTTTACACCCTAAAGGGTGAAAAAGTCGCGTGTGTACTGGAGGTTCTCCACCGCCTCTACTGCAGCGACCCTATCACCTAAGTTTTTGTGTCAACATCAGTTGGGCCCGATTCATCCAACACCTCGATTTCTGCCTCCAGCACCACAATTGGAATACTCTGATCTGATGGTAACAGGTGCCCCACTATAAGTGGTAATATCTGGGGGCTAACGGCATCAGACTGCGGTGGCCGCTTCCACCCAATGGTGTCGATCGCCTGGCAGTTCAGGCAGAGAGGTTCCCAGCTTTGATGAACATCACCACAATTATCACAAATCCATTGCGGATCACGCTGCGCTGAAATGGCCTGTATCAAAAGTTGGCGCACCGATTGGTCATCCGCGCCGTCACCACGTTCTATCGCAGCCATAATTGTAAGAGAGCGCATCGTTGGGTCTGATTGAGCAAGACCCCCAATCGCTAAGCGTGCGGCCTTATATTTACCGACAGCAATATTTAACTCAGCCAATAACATTTTGGTTTCCGGGTGTGTCGGTTTAATCTTGGTAATTATCATAAATCTTTTCAAGCGTTCTGCGGGGTTTTCATCAGGCACAATCGCAGCAAGCCCAGCAGCCAGCTCTGGATGTGGTTCGAGCAACCAGGCAGCGCAAAGGGTCCGAGTGGCCAGCTTTATTTTACCCTGCTCAAAATGCCCATGGGCTACCAAAAGAGCTGCTGGAACCAAAGTGGGCGAGAGCCGATTGGCCTCAGCCGCTAGCTTGCGCGATTCTTTGATCTTGCCGGCCGCCCGCAATTCCCGAGCTTGGGAAAGCGCAAACACTCCATTGCGGCGCTTGTGAACATCCCGCGGGAGGGCACCATGTTTCAGCTTGGCATCTAAAGTTGTCCGAACGCCCTGCCAATCTTCTTCGCCGGCCTGTAGTTTAAGCAAGGAGTCTTGGGTCTCAATGTGCTTTGGCTTTAAAGCAAACGCATGCTCAGCAAGCTTCAAAGCGACACCTGTCTCTCCCGCCTGAAGATTCTGTTGCAACAGGCCATAAACCCCCACAAAGCGCGTTTTAGGATCTTGTAACAGTTTTTTAAATGTCGACTTGGCGATGGCATCATCCCCATCCGCCACAGCTGCTTGTGCTACAATCAAATTGGTCAAATCTGGCCGGTTAAGCAGCCTGTCCGCCTTCTTGGCTTTTGCCATAGCCTCGCGACCATCTCCACTTGCTAAAGCCATGAGGCCACTAGACAAAGCCTCAAAACCTCGGCGTTCACGATTGCGATCAAAATACCTAGAGAGGGCCGTTTCATCCCCGTTGATAAAGCGAAGCAAGGCAAAAAACACTCCAATGACCTTTGAGAGAAACCAAAGAATACCAATTAGCACAAGAATCAATATCACAGCCTGAACCGCGCCAAAGGACAACTCAAATCCTGCATACTGAACTGTGACACCCCCCTGCGCCTCCATCAGCATCCCGGTACCAAACGTGATCGCTGTCACCAATACTACAAAACTTAAGATTTTGATCAGGGACCAAAGCATCATATATTCCTCAATTACCCATCAACGCGTTAGAAAGCTTTTGCAGTGCGGTTAAAACCCTAAGCCGGCGGCCAGCGGCTTTAGACCAGACTTGCAGCGGAGCCTTGCTAGAAGCGGGAAGCCCTGCAACCTCCGACAGCGCAAGTTCAAGATTACCCCGGGCGACCGCCGCCAGCGCGCGGGATAAAATGGCGTCGGCAGAAGCGCCATCTTTAGCTTTTAAAGACCGAACGCCCAGCTGGGTTTGAAGAAAGGCTAAAAGTCTGCTTTCGCCTTCTTGTGGCCCGTTTTCTTGTCGCTCCAATTTTAGTGCGGCTCGAGCAGCCACTGGAAACTGGCGTTGCAAAACAATCAAGCTCACAACACCCATCGGCGCATTTTCAACAAGACTTAGTGG
>Ga0115004_10001018_pt1 | contig 22496 bp, 14 predicted proteins | sample ArcticOcean_MG_C_10_FD_88737 | JGI IMG/M metagenome (GOLD analysis project Ga0115004, IMG submission 88737) | Marine microbial communities from western Arctic Ocean - ArcticOcean_MG_CB11_90 | ecosystem: Environmental > Aquatic > Marine > Oceanic | place: Arctic Ocean: Canada Basin | collected... | reverse complement strand
GGCAAATTAGGTGGATCTGTGATACACTTGCTGGGCACGAAAAGCGGCCCCACGATCACCCCTCAATCTCCCGGCTGACGAAGCACGGAACGGGACCGTCCCGGGAGAATGTAACTTCGTCCAGGACTTGTTCAGACGCGGACCGTCTCGAAAGAATGCAACGAGTCCGGTAGGTGGCGGTCGCGGAGCCGCCCGGCTGCACGGTGCACGAGGTCTGCGCGTGCGCCGCACCGACGAGCAGCGCTAGAAACATGGGCGCCCTGCCCGGCCCTGCTCAGGGCAGCGAGCACACGGGTTATACCCATAAGCCTTCGAGCGCGGAGGCATGGGTAGACGGCGAGCATGCCCAAGTACGTCTACTGCTCGCGGTGCGAGGATGTCACCTGCATGCGCGACGGCGCGTGGGGGTGCTACAACGGGCACGGGTACGCGATTCGCACGATTAGTGAAGGTGAGTATCACGCTTTCAAGCGCGAGCGCCCAGCAGTGTGCTCCGGTGGCACCCGTGCTGGGACCCCCTCATACAGATTCCTCTCGCCGAACACTTCCAAAATCGACGAGTGTGCTGCTCATCCATCACCCACCTAATTCGACCATTCAATCCCTAACCTGGATTTGACCGACACAGAAGTGGCAAATTAGGTGGATCTGTGATACACTTGCTGGGCACGAAAAGCGGCCCCACGATCACCCCTCAATCTCCCGGCTGACGAAGCACGGAATGGGACCGTCCCGGGAGAATGTAACTTCGTCCAGGACTTGTTCAGACGCGGGACGGTCCCACTGACACAAGTTCCACTGACACAAGTTCATACATTGCACCGAATCCCTAGGTTTAGCACGCGCTACGGGACCGTCCGAGACAATGTCGCACTTCGTCTCCGACCCCATCGCCACAACCACACCCCCCTCCCCTCGCCCACGGACGGGTCGCCCCGCGCGGAGTGTCCGGGCTCACGCGTGGCCGTTGGCGGCCGGCGGCGGCGGCGGCGCCGGCGGCGGCGGCGGCGGCGCCGGTGGCGGCGGCGGCGCCGGCGGCGGCGCCGCTGCGGCCTCGCCGCCCTCGCGCGCCACGGCGTCGCGCATGCGCAGCTGGTTCTTCATGAGGATCTGCTCGAGCGTCGTCAGGCGCTGCGTGAGCGCGATGTTGTCGCGCAGGGCGCGCGCGACCGGGTCGGCAAACTCGTCGATGAGCTGCACGCTCAGGCGCGAGATGGCGCGCTGGCCGGGGTCGGCCATCGCGCCGACGCCGGTGGGCGCGGTCAGCTTGACCATCCCATTGAAGAGCGCACCGATCAGCCCGGCGGTCTCCCTCAGCGCCTGGTTGTACTGCGCGATCGTGCCGTCGCGCACGAGCTCCTCCGTACGAAACTTGAGGCCCGCGAGGCAGGGCGTGAGCGCGCCGAGCACCGCGGCGGCCTGCGGGTGCGCGGTAGCCTGCAGGTTGTCCTCGAGCGGCTCGCCCTTGTCGATGGCGGAGGCGAGGAGCTGCTGGATGCGCTCGCGCTCCAGCCAGGCGGTGCAGCGCGGCCCGGCGGCCAGCGCCTTGGCCTTGCCCGACTTGGTCGGCGCCGCCGCCGGCGCCGCGGGAGCGGGAGCGGGCGGAGGGGCGATGGACTTGCTCGAGCGGGCGCACCCGTGCAGCGCGTCGTGTGCGTCGGCCGCGGCCTCGGCGGCCGTCATCCGCACCGACGGGCTGGTGCGCTCGGGCTTCTTGGCCTTCTGCTGCTCGGAGCCGCGCATCTGCTGCGCGGCAAACATCGCGGGCAGCGAGCCGGCGTCGAAGCCGTCGACCACCTCCTCGTCATCGGGCACGATGCGGTTGAGCTTGCGCTTCGCGCCCTTGCCGACGGCCTCGCCGTTGCCCTTGTGCAGCCGCGCCTTCTTGCGCGGCTGGACGTCGTCCTCCGAGTCGGACGACGCCGCGCTGCCCGCCTTGACCAGCCGCGTGTCCTCCTCCTCGTCCGAGCCCTGCTCGCCCTCCTCGACCTCCTCGCTGCTGAGCTCGTCCTCGTCGGACGAGTCGTCGTCGTCGTCGTCGTCGTCGTCGTCGTCGTCGTCGTCGTCCGAGTCCTCCTCGCCGTCGTCGGCGCTGCTGGCGGTCGACTTGACGTCGCTCGCCCCCTTGGCGCGGCGCATCGCCGCGCGCTGCTTCTCGCGCTTGCGCTTGCACTTGCTGTCCGACCGCACGAAGCCCTTCAGGTTGCCATCCTCGTCCCCGTCCTCGTCCCCGTCCGAGTCCTCGTCCCCGTCCGACCCCTCGATGCCGTCCTGGTCGGCGCGGTGCGCCTCGGTGCGCCGCGCGTGTTCGGCAAAGCCCTCCTCCTCCTCCTCCTCGTCGTCGTCGCTGCCGGCGCCATGGCCGGCGTCGACGTCGAGGAACGACGCGCCCGTCTTAGTGCGCGGCTTGGCCGCCTTCTTGGGCTTCTCGGGCTTGGGCGCGCTCAGCAGCGCCTGTCGCTCGGCCTCGGCCTCGGCGTCGACGTCGACCTCGTCGTCGGCCGCCTTGGGCGCGGGCGGCGCGTTGGCGACGAGGCGCGGCACGCCGTACACGCGATCGGACAGGTTGGTCGCGCAGCTCTCCTGACCGCCGGCGCGCGCGGCCGCGCGCACGTACAGCGTGACGGCGCGGAGCAGTGCGTCGCGGCTACACAGCTTCTGGACGTGCGGCATGGGCGTGAACGGCACCGGGAAGCAGGGCGGCCTGCCCGGGGGCGCCACCCAGTTGTCGTCGACGACGCGGCGCAGCCACGCCTGCTGCGCCGCCTCGAAGCCGGCGTCCAACAGCGGCGCGTAGGTGTTGGCCGGCAGCCGCGCCACGTCGTCGGCGATGTGCTTGGGCGCGCGCGGCAAGTTGAGCCACATGACGTCGACGTGCGCGCCGCTCTCGAAGCCGCGGTTGACGTTGGTGACCGACGCGACCGACCACTCGAGGTTGCGGAAGGTCTGCTTGAGCCGCCACAGCAGCTCTGCGACGTCGGTGTGCGTGGCGGCGGCGTTAGTGGGCCCGGTCCAGTCCTTGCGCTCGATCCACTCGAGGACGCCGTTGGTCTCCTCGGCGTCGAGCGCGGCGACGGAGGCCGTCTGCTGCGGGATCGGCTCGTGCTCCGTCTTGAGCGTCGCCAGGTAGAGCACGCCGCCTCCAAACGGAGAGTTGCTCGTGGCGTCGGCCGCGACCGCAACCGGGATGACGGGGTGCAGGTCATTCGGCCGCCACAGCGTGTACGGCAGGATGCGCGCGTGCGCCTGACGCTCCGGCGCGCCGAGCGGCAGCCCCGCCGAGGGCGGCTCGGCGGCCGGCGCGGTCGCGTCGTGCGGCGGCAGCCGCACGCCGGCGCGCTGCCCCCACTTGGCATTTGGGTTGGGCGGCGCCGAGCGGATGGCCGACTTCCCCTGCGCCATCTTGGCGGCCTGCGCGGAGTTCGGTCCGCTGGCCGACTGGACCGGCGCCTTGCCGCCGGGCGCGGGCGGCTTGGGCGGGACCTTGGCCGGCGCGGCGGCGGCGCCCTTGGCAACGGGCTTGATGGGGCCCTTGGCAACGGGCCTGGCAACGGCCTTGGCGGGCGGCTTGGTGGGCGGCTTGGTGGGCGGCTTGGTGGGCGGCTTGGCGACGCTGGGTGCCGGGGCGGTCATCATGGACTCGAGCGCTGACGATTCGTCCATCGCGTCTCGTGGCGACGGTGACGGCGGAATATGCTGAATGGAGGGTACCCGCAGGATCTCGCGTCAAGGTCGCGCAGGCTCGCGTCCTTGCGTCGGGCGTGGCACGGGATAGAGTCGGCTAGCGGAACGGCAATGCGCCGCTAGCCGCCAAACAGCCACGCCGGGCGCGCGCCAAGGCAGTCGCCTCGGCCGCTGCGACCCTCCTGCCGCTCCGTTCCGGCCGTCACCCTCCATACAGACACAATGGACCTGGCGACGGCCACACCGAAGCAGCCGCCAAAGGTGCAGACGCGCTCGTCGAGCGAGCTGGCCAAGGCGCCCACAACCGAGGAGGCCTCCGACGCCCCGGCCGTCAAGCGGGCGCGCGTCGACCCACCCGGCGGAGAGCCGGCGCGCCACGTGCTCCTCATCCCGACCGACGACCCGTTCCGGCCGATGCTCGTCGACCGCACGCTGCTGCGCATGTTCGACTGTCGCACGGGTGCCATGCTCGAGCACCAGCCGCCCGAGCAGACGATCGAAGGCCGTCCGGCGTGGCCGACGTACATGAGCCGCGCGATGCTCGGCGCCTTCATGCGCGCGCTGCAGGTGGGCAGCTTCTGCCAGCCGCGCGGCGTCGACGAGCACGAAGTGACGAGCACGTTCGAGTACGAAGGAATCGCCATCCCCGGCAACTCGCTCGACGCCGCAACGAGCCCCGAGATGCAGCTCGCGCTGCCGGGCCTCGGCACCAACTCGAAGCACGACGACCGCGTCGAGCGCGTCGAGCGCACGATGACGCAGGCGCTGCACGCGATCGTCACCTGGCCACGCCTCGAGCTGGGCTTGCAGCGCGCCAGCGAGGGCAAAGGGTGCGGCTTCGCGTGCACGCGCAACCGCGTGTGGATCGGCTTCACGCCGGTGCTCGCTTCTCACGGCGGCGCGGAGTCCGACGCGGTGTACTGTATGGCGAAGCGGCGCCCGCCGTGGCTCCGGCTGCAGCTGGAGGCCTTCGGGCTCGTGCACTACTACTGCGGCGTGGCCAAGCGCCTTGACCCAGAGGCGCGCGACGAGACGGCGTTCGTCAAGCTGGCGCGCGCGATCGAGACCGACGCGACGAGCCACTTCCTCGCGTGCAAGCGCGACTGGCCGCAGGCAATGCGGCACGACGCGACGCACCAGCCGGCTGGCGAGCACTCGACCGCGTTCGCGCTCTCGGTCTTCAACTGCGTGGCCAACCACGGCGCCGACAAGGGCGGTGAGCTCCCCGTGCCGGTTCAATACGCGCGCGCGTGCATCACGGTCGCCGAGCGCATGCTGCACGAGCTGCCGGACATGGGGCGCATGCTCAGCGGCTCATGCGTCGCCACGACGCAGGGATACAAGGGCAAGGACAAGCTGCCCGAGCCGACGCCCGAGCGCAAGGCGTTCGAGCGCGCGTGCAAGACGCACGGGATCCGCGTGCTCGAGTGGCGCGACTGCGCGCCGACAGGCATCGGCGCTTACGGCGTGAAGCCGCTCTGCTTTCCGCCTCTCTTCCACCGCTCTACGGGAAGCGACCACGAGGTGCGGGTGTGCGCGCTTCTGGAGCGCGAGGACACGCGCTAGAGCGCGTCGAGAACCGTGCGTGTGCGTGTGGTGAGTGTGCAAGGTCTATGGCGATCGTCCGCCTGCCACCCCCCATTCAGATGCCCAGGGCGTCGCTCAAGCGAGCGGCGCCCGTTGCCGCGAAGCGCGGCCCCTGGAGCAGCGACGAGGACGCGCTGCTCAGCGCCACCGTTGCTGTGCACGGCGTGGGGAAGTGGGTGTCCATTGCGCGCATCATGGGCACGGAGCGACTGGCCAAGCAGTGCCGCGGGCGGTGGGTCAAGCACCTCGACCCGACGCGGTCCAAGCCGCCGCCGCGCGTGCGCGACGACGACATCGAGCTCGTGTGCGACGAAGCGGTGGCGCACCTGATCGAGGCCAACCCTGCGCAGGTGCTGCGCGACCCCGACCTGCTGCCGCAGCGCGCGACCACGAGCGTCATGCAGCGCGTGGTCATCGTGAGCTCGCCGACGGGCTGCCGCGGGCTGGGCATGGGCACGTTCTCGCCTTTCAAGGACATCAACGCCATGGTGCGCGGCCACCGCGACGCGCGCGCCGATGCGTGGGACGGGCTGCCGCGCCACTTTGCACCGCTGCTCTGAGACGGACGCTGGGGCGCGCCGCCCTTTTCCCCTTCATGAACCACACCGCCGTTAGCACATGCATACACGCGAGCAGCACCGACGACTTTGGACGTGTCTATTCGGTTCGGTATTCGGTATTCGGTATTCGGTCGTCGCGCGTGAGCGCCGCTCTAGACGGGAATGCACACGTTGATCACCACAAACTTGCCCGCCTCCGCGCCGTCGTGCGTCGTGGCGAGCCCCTCGACGTCGAGCGCGTCGACGGTGCCCGAGACGGCCACTCGCTTCAGCTGGTCGCAAAAGTGCTGCACGGCGAGCGGGTTGTTCACGAGCGAGTTGTACGCCAGCACGTACGCCACCGTGTGCCCACCGGCGTCGTCGCCACCGTTGAAGGCGTCGTCGAGCGCCGCGAGCGAGGCGAGGCTCTTCTGCAGCTGCCCTGACTGGAACTGCGACAGCCTGAAGCCCGGCTCGCGCGGCGGCATCACGTGCAGCGCCGCCTCGTCCGACGCGTAGTCGAGCACGCCCGCCGTCTCCTCGTTGGCTATCACGAGCGGCACGGCCGCAAACTCGCGCGTGACCAGGTCGCGCGGCGTCGCGCCGGCGGCGGAGATCGCGCCCGACACGCGGTTGGGCGGCCGTGACAGCACGAACTGCGTGCCCGCCACGCCGGCGGCGCGCACCTCCGCTCCCGACCAAAGCGGGTGTCCCCTCGCCACGTCGAACTCGACAAAGTCGTGGTAGAACTTGTGCGGGTTCGACGCGTCGGACCCGCCGACGTGCAGAATCTTGATCGAGCGGCCGATGTTGGGCGCCGCCTTCGTGAAGGCGCGCACGTCCTTCCTGGCGTTCGCCTCCGAGTCGAGCGCCGTCTGCCCGGTGGCGTACAGGATGGGGCTGGCGGGCGTGGTCCCCTCGACGCCGAAGCTCACGAGGTCCTCGGCGTGTACGCGCGCGCTCTCCCACGTCGCGAGCGCCATGCGCTCCTCCTCGGGCAGCGTCGCGAGCACGCCGGTGCCAAAGCAGGAGCGGAGGCGCGCCGTTGCCGCCTCGTCGCGCCGCGCGGCGTCGAGCACCGGCGACCCGCCCACGTGAGCCGCGGCGCCCTTCTCGATCGCGCCGAGCAGCGTGAGCGTCGGGATCATGAGCGTGGCCGCGTGCCCGGCGACCGACTGCTCGCGCCCCGAGGCCTCGGCCGTCTCGGCCGAGGCGCCCGAGGCGCCGAGCACGGTGACGCCCACAGTGTAGTACGGATGGAGCACGTTGCGCACGGCGTTGACGTACTCGTGCTTTTGGAGCACGTCGGGCGGCGCGCGCGCGATCGCATTGGCGATTGATTGGGTGAGGATGGCGCCGCCGTCGCAGTCGTTGCCCTCGATGGGTGTCGGCGCGCGCTGCAGCCAGCTCTCGGCCGCGACCGCATCGGTGCCCTCGGGCGTGACGCGCGTGCGCCCGTCGGCGCGGTACGAGATGGTGAGCGCCGCGATCATCGAGAGCGCCGAGCCGAGCACGCGGCCGTGCGCGGCGGCCTTGAGCCCCGGCACCTTGGTCTCGCCGAGGAAGGTGGCGATGTCCTCTGCGATGAACTCGAGGTCGACCTGGATCGCGTTGGCCATGAGCGAGTCGACCGTGGCCCACGAGTACGGCGTGTTCATCTCGAGCACGTTGTGCACGAGGTCGAAGCCGGTGTCGTTGATGCCGACCGGCTGCTTGGCGATGCACTTGGTCAGCGTCGGCGAGTACTTGTACCGCAGCCCGTCCTCGGCCGTGCGCATCGCCCACGCGCCCTCGGCCCACTTGCCCACGAGCCCCTCGGCGTGCGCGAGCACCGTGTCGCGCTCGGGGTGCTCGACAAAGTGCACCTTGAACTGGCGGCCGTCCTCGTCGACGAGGCGCACGTTCGACGCCGCCACGACCGCCGTGTGCGCCGCCCAGTTGGCGTAGGTAAGCGGGATGGTCGCGTTGCCCGTCGCCGCGCGCATCAGGTTGGCGAGGTAGATGGCGCCTTGACCGGACATCGACTGCACGATGGTGCCGTTGATCGCCGCGCCGTCGCGCAGGCTCGTCACCATAAGCTTGGCGCGGTTGTCGACATCGACGGTCATCGCCGCATCGACGCTCGGCGTGGCCATGCCCTCGGGGAGCGCAAGGCGGACGGTTGTGGAGAAGCCGTCGCTCAGCTGAGCAACGTGCGCCGCGGCCGCGCCGCTCACGGCGAACTCGGTCTCGCCACGCGAGGCGGCGCCGGCGAGCGTCCCGCCCTTGGAGAGGAAGAGGTTCTCGAGCGGCGGCTCGGCCTGCGTCGCGTCGAACTGCAGCACGAGCTTGGGCGCCACGGCCGTGCCGGTGGCAACGACGGTGGAGAGGGGCGCGAGTCCGGTCGGGGCAGGCGTCGCCGCGGCCTCCTCCATACGTCCAATCACCGGTCTTTTAACCACCGCACACTCCTACCGACTTATGTGCGAGTCCGCTCTACTCGAGCCGGGAGGCAACGACCGAGAGCGCCTCGCTCCCCGTCGACCCGAAGCCGCCCTGGCCGCGCGCCGTGGTCTCGAGCGACTCCACCTCCTCCACCGGCGGCGTGCTGATGCGCTCGAGGATGAGCTGCGCGATCCGATCGCCCACCTTGAGCTCAAAGACGTCGTTGGAGTGGTTGAAGAGCATCACGCCAACCTTACCACGGTAGTCGGAGTCGATGACGCCGGCGCCGACGTTGATCCCCTTCTTCATCGCCAGGCCGGAGCGCGGCGCGATGCGGCCGTAGTGCCCGTCGGGCACCGCGAGGCTCAGCTCGGTCGGGATGCACAGCCGACCACCGCCCTCGATCGACGCCGTGATCGCCGACGACAGGTCGTAGCCGGCGCTACCCTCGGTCGCGCGCTGCGGCAGAATCGCACAGGGAGAGTGGCGCTGCACGCGCAGCGGCAACGCGTCCATAAGCTCGCGGGCTCGCTTGCCGGCGACGGGTAGCTCGTCCATGTGTATGGGGGGTAGCGGACGGTGGCGGCGGGGCTTGGGCTTGCGAGCTCCTCCTCCCCCTCTTAGCGCCTGCAGCCTCACGTGCTAACGCTCGGCAACGCATACACAAACACACACACACACACACGCAGACACGACCCCCTGCCGGTGTGCCCCTCGACCGGGCGCCGCGTGCTGCCGCGACCGCCGCCGCTCACTCGGGCGGCCGGTCTGGGTCGACCTCCCAAAAGGCGGCGTTGCGCTCGCGGCCCTGGAAGTAGGCGTAGTACACCTGCTTGCGAATGAAGTTGATGTTCTCCATCGTCGTGCTCGATCGCTGCGCGCAGTCGCCCATGAAGAGCGCCCACGCCTGCTGCGCGCGCTTGATGCGGCGCGGTCGCTCGACCTGGTCGTCGAGCTCCGAGAAGACGACCTGCACGTCGTTGCCATCGACCACCTTGAAGAGCCCGTTGACCACAACGGCCGTCGAGCTATCGAAGCCGACCTGCGACGCCGGCGGCGACGGGAAATCGATGAAGCTCTGCACGAAGTCGGTGTCGGGCAAGTAGAGCGCCCAGCCCTCGAGCTGGTCGCCCGGGTCGTTGACTCGGATGCGGATGACGACGGAGGTGAGGCCCTTGCCCGTCTTGCCCTTGAAGGTGACGAGCCAGTGCTGCTGCTGCCCCTTCTCCGGCATGTTGCCCTTCTTGTCCACGTCGATGAGCACCAGGTCTGTGAAGCGCGCGATGATCGGCGTCCAGACCGTCGAGAAGCTGAGGTGCACGTCGGGCGCGAAGGAGATGTTGTTCGATAGGCGCCTGGGGAAGACGGCGATCGCGGGCGCGGCAGCGCCGAGCGCCGGTGCGACGACCCACTTGTTGGGCACGCTCTGGAAGCTCGGGCGCACGTTGGGCGTGTCGTTCCACGGCCCGCCATCGTGGTCCTCGTACTGCTCGGGGGTCAGGTGGCGCAGGTCGTTGTAGGGCGACGGCGCGACCGTGCGGAGCGGCGTGTCGGTCGACGCCGTTTGAAAGGCGGCGGCGCCGGGCGCCTCGATGAACTTGCCGTGCGATGCCGCCTGCCGCCACGAGGGCGTCGCTGCGGGTGCCTCCACGGCCGCGCGAGGACGGAGCGACATGTCCCCCCGCTCGCGGCGCGGACCGGCTCCCAATCGGTACACCGTGCGACTCTGGTTATTGCGGCAGCACGAGCCAAGCGGCAGGCAATAGGGATTCGCCATTGACGAGTGGGCGCATAAGGACGTGGCCTTTCAGGCGCTAACGGCGCGCCCGGAGCGTACCGGTCACGCCGGCCATGCCGACCGACCCGGTCATGGACGAACAAACCAAGGCGGCGCTCAACGCCACCAAGACGCTGTGGAAGCGGCTCGACTCGCTGGCCAAAGGCGGCGACGAGCGCGTGAGTGCCTGCGAGCCGAGCGTGTTCGAGGAGCTGCGCACGGTGGCCTTCCAGGCCAACAAGGCGGTGCAGGCCATGCAGCGCTGCGCGGCGCAGTCGGCAACGACCTTTGACGTGCGCGAGGCCATCCTGCGCGAGGCGGTGCGCGACGAGCTCATCGACCGCGAGGCGAACGCGGCGCGCGTCTTTGACCGCCAGCGCGCGCGCGTCGAGGACCGCGCCGACGAGCTCGCCGCCTTCGACCGGGCGCACGCCAGCGCGCAGCAGATCGAGGCGGGCGTCGGCGCCCTCTGCCCGCACCAGGCGGCGCGCGCGGCGGGTGTCTCGCTTCTCGCCGAGCCGGCGCGCTAGGACGGACGCGGTTGGTGTGTCCGTGTAGCGCGTAGTGATCATGTTACAGGAACGGCCGCGTTGGACGGGCAACTTTGCAAACCCGGCGCTCGCCGCTTCGGCGGAGGCGGCGCCACGCGCGCCGGAGCCCCCGCCCCAGCCCGAGCCGGCCCTGTTGCCGCCGCTCCCGCTCCCTGCGGCAAAGCGGCCGCGCTGGGAGCCGCCTCCGGCAGCGCACCGACCGGGGCTGCTCTCGCCCTACGGCGGCGTCAAGCGCTACATGGCCATGCTGCGTGGCGAGCTGCCGTGGCCGGCTGTCGAACCGAGTGGCTAACCGAGTGGCAACCGAGTGCACCAAGGCGCAACCGAGTGAAAGACCAAGTGGCGTCCGAGTGCGTGCGGCTGGTAGCCGAGTGGCGTACCGAGTATCAACCGAGTGCACCAAGGCGCAACCGAGTGGAAGACCGAGTGGCGTCCGAGTGCGTGCGGCTGGTAGCCGAGTGGCGTACCGAGTGTCCTTATCCGCTTTACCAACCATCAGACGAGCCATCAACCGAGCATACCAACTAGCCTACACCAACACGCAACCGAGGGTCGTGCCGCAGTGCGGGCGGCGGGGGCTCCCCTCAACCACTTGCGCGCTTGCGCGCTCGCGCTCGCGCGCCGCTCAGTCGAGGGCGTCGTACTCGTCCTGGGGCGGCGGCGCCGCCGCCTGTGCGCCGCCGCCTGAGTTCTTGGCGTACCACGTGAGACGCCAGCCTGGGTTGGGCGGCGCGCGGTAGCGCGCGTCGGTCGGCTTGCGCGACGCCGCGACCCAGCCGTCGAAGTCGTCGGGGTCGAGGCCCATGTGGTCGCGGCGGCAGCGGCGGCGGTTGTCGACCGTGCGACTCGCGCACTCGGAGTCGGGGCGGAACTTGCCCCACTGGGCGCGGCCGCCGCGCGCGCGCGCCCCGGCGCGGTGCGCCTCGGCCTCGGCCGCGCGATCGCCCGCCGCGCCCGCCGCGGGGCGCAGCCCGGCACCGCGGCGGTCGGGGGCCGCCGCGCCGCCCTCGTCGCGCGCGCCGCCGTAGTCGTCGTCGGCGGCGCCCAGCGCCGCCGACTCGAGCGCGTCCTCGAGCTTGTCGTCGAGGCGGCCAAGGTCGCGGCGCACCTCGGTGCGCAGCGCCTTGATCTCGTCGGCGCGGCGCACCTCGGCGTCGGCGGCGCGCTTGGTGGCCTCGGCCTGCCGGGCGATGAAGAAGCCCAGCGCGCCCAGGTGCGCGGTGGCGTAGGCGGGGTCGGCCACGTGCGCGTCGCGCGCGCACAGCGGGCCGCGCCACGAGCAGCCGCACTGCTCGACGAGCAGGCAGTCGACGGGCCGGTGCGTGCACCCGTGCGCCAGGTGGTGCGCGAGCGCGTGCTTGGGCAGCGGGAACATCGCGCCGCCGCACTCGTTGGGGCACTCGTTCACGAGCATCTTGTCGCAGCCCTGCACGTGCGCCGCGAACTGCGCGGCCGGCAGCCGCGCGCCGCAGTCGCGGCCCGGGCAGAGCAGCCGCACGCTGGACGCCCAGCGGTTGATGTTGGAGTCCTCGACCTTGGCGCGGCCCGAGGTCGGGTGCACGCACAGGTGCTCGCCGCGCGACGGCTCGGCCTCCTCGTCGTCACTGTCGTCCGACAGGTCGCTGGCAAGGCGCTGCCGCGGCGGCGGCGCGCCCATGCCGCAGCCGAACGGGCACTTGTGCTTCGTGCCGCTCGTGCGGCTCTTGCCGGAGAGAATGTACGACGCGTGACAGTCGTCGCAGATGAGCTCCTGGGAGCGGCACGGCTCGGTGGGCGTGCCAAACTTGACGAACTTGGACGTGGGCACGCCGAGGCAGAACGAGCAGGTGGGCGCGCCCGAGGCCTCGAGCTGCTCTTTGAGCGCGTCGCGCTCGGCCTCGGAGCCGAGCGTGGGCGCGAGCTGGTCGTAGACCGAGGTGTGAGAGCGGTACTGGGCGTGGGCGGGCGAGGGCATCATGGTTGTGTCTGCGCACGGCAAAGGGGGCGCGGTGGGCGTCGCTGAGGGCTGTATGGGGGGTCCCAGCCGAGTGGTCCGAGTGTGCGCTGGTTTTACCCCCTCACTCGGCTGTATGGGGGGTCCCAGCCTAGTGATCTGGCGGGGCGGGCGGTTGGGCGCACTTGTTTGGCGTACCGAGGTGATTCGTTTCTGCATCCAGGACGGATGCAGAAACGAGTGTGCGCTGGTTTTACCCCCTCACTCGGCTGTATGGGGGGTCCCAGCCGAGTGATCTGGCGGGGCGGGCGGTTGGGCGCACTTGGTTGGCGTACCGAAGTGATTCGTTTCTGCATCCAGGACGGATGCAGGAACCGACCGGACCGTCCGAGAACATTCCAACGGCTGCAGAAACCAAGCACCTCCGTCCGTTAGACAGGGTGCGCCCGCACGTTAGCCCAACGGCTGAGCCGCCTGGGACCCCCCATACAGCCCTCCCCCCACTCGGCGACGCCCAACGGGCCGCCGCCGCCGCCGCCCACCGGCCGCCGCCCCACCCTGGCAGGCGATGCAGCACTCCGACGAGGCGGCCCCGCGGCTCTGGCTGCGCTTCCCGAGCCAGGGCAAGAAGGACAACGCCGACTGGCGCGGCTTTGCCATGCCCGGCGCCGGCGTGCAGGCCGCCATGCGCAAGTCGCTCAAGCGCGCCGCGTGCGAGTCGTTCCGCTCGCACACCGCCCAGAACGACCAGATGCTCCTGAGCGCGTGGTTAGGGTTCAAGAGCGAGGAGGTCCGCTTTGCGATCGGCGAGCTGCTCTCCAACTGCCTCGACGCGTCGCGGCCGGCGATGGACGCGGCGCCCAACCTGCACGTCAAGGTCGACGAGGCGACGGGCGCCCAGACGCTCATGTACGACGCGAGCGAGGGCATCTGCGGCTGGACGCCGATCAAGGGCGGCGTGGCCTTCTGGAACCTCGCGCACCCGTTCAGCGAGAAGGCCTTCCGCACCGGCGGGGGCGATGGCGCGCCCAAGGCGGGCGAGGGCGGCACGACGGGCAACTACAACTTTGGCCTCAAGCAGGCCGGGCGCATGCTCCTTGAGTCGGCCTGCTCCGTCGGGCTCGAGTTCCTCGGCTGCGACCCCAAGCAGCCCAAGGCGCGCGCGACGTGGGAGTTCGGCACGCGCCGCCGGCCCAACTGCACCGAGCGCGAGGTCGTGCTGCACGTCAACACGCCGTGGCGCGACCGCCACGACAAGACCCAGAAGCCCAAGATGGCACCGGACCCGGTCGACGCGCCCATGGTCATGGTGCGCGTCGTCGCGCAGAACCTCAACGACGAGGACGTGGTGGACGACATCCAGTGCGCGATGGCCAGTGTGCTCTCCAGCATGGTTGCGCTGTACCGCGTCGACGCGACCAAGGGCGAGAGCCTGCTCCACACGCTCCCAGACGGTGTCGGCTTCAAGCGCGGTGACAGCAGGCAGTGCGGCTGGTCACAGCTCAGCTGCTTCGTGCCGCTGGTCTCGTCGTTTGCGGACCAGCCGATCGGGTTCAACTTGCGGCACGTGAGTTGGGCGTACTGCGCCGTGGGTGGCCGCTTCTACGCCGTGAACGTCGACTCCGACGCGGCCCGCAGCGTGGTCACGTGGTGCCCCGGCAAAGGGGTACAGGACCCGTGGCAGGTGTTCACCGACGAGAAGCGCAAGATCTACGCGTTCATGGTGGATAACGTGGCTGCGGAGGTCGCGGCGTCGATGCTGACGGCCGCCGATGGTGACGAGGCGCTGGAGGCCCGGCTCGGCGCCGCGTTTGCGCCGCTGCTGACGGGCGGGCAGTCAACGCTGCTGGGTCGGCTCTCGTGCGGTGGGCTCGTCAAGGAACTCGCCAAGCTTTGCGCCTCGCTGTCGGGCGTCAAGCCGCTCGACCGGCTGCGCACGGCGGTGCTCCGCCACCACCTGCGCGACCAGCTGCCCGAGGACGCCGACGATGCCGCCAAGGCCGCGTGGCGCGCCAAGATCGAGCGTGGCCCCGTCATGCACTCACCGAGAGACGCGGCCCGCGCCGGATACCTCGCCTCGCTCCTCGGCACGTTCGCCGTCGAGGTGGACCCCTCCAAGACCAATCCGCTGGTGTTCAACGTGATGACGCTCAAGGACGCCGAGGAGCGCGTCATCCAGGCGGCCTTTTCTGCCGACGAAGACCCGGCGCGCATCGACAACGTCGATACGCTGTCGGACAAGATGGACACCGTGGCGCGGCTCATCTACGGCAATGCCATGCGCGCTCGCGGCGCCTTCGTGCCGTGCATGGACGGCACGTACACGCTGCGCCCGGACGCGGATCGCATCCTCGTCCCGATCCAGGACGGTGACGAGGAGACCGCGCTGATCACTGCGCTGTGCGAGGCCGCAATCACGGTCGAGGAGCGCCGCATGGCGAACCAGGTGCTGGTTGCCAGCTCCAAGCGCGACCCCGCCGCCAGCGTCGAGAACCCGACGCTCAAGGAGGCCATGGACAATCTGTACGCCGACGTTGCGGACGAGCCGCCGCCGCCGCCACCCGAGCCCGAGCCCGAGCCCGAGCCCGAGCCCGAGCCCGAGCCCGAGCCCGAGCCCGAGCCCGAGCCGGACTCCCTCTCCGAGGCCGAGTCCGACCTTGGGCCCAACGACGACGACGACGACTACGACTCCGAGCCGCCCGCGGTCCCCGTCGAGCCGGGCAAGCGCAAGCGCGAGGAGCGCCCCGCCTCGCCGCGGCGGCAGCGGCGGCGGTCGACTCCTCGCCCGGTAGAGCGCCGTGCGCGCCCGGCTCCGCCTCCCGGGGAGCGCCGCGCGCGGCGCGTCGAGCCGCAGCCCGAGGTGCGCCCGTTGCCCAACCTCGACCCGCTTGATCCGCGGCCGAGCAAGGACCTCGACCAGGGCTGGAACGACGAGGCGGGCCTGTACACGCCCCACGGCGCGGCGCCGGTCTTCACGGACGCCGCGCCACAGGCGGAGCTCGCGACGCGCATCGCGCTGATGCACCACGCCATGGACGTGATCGACTCGCGGCTCGCCAACGCGCGCATGGACCGCGTGCGGCTCTCGTGGTCGCCCGGCGCCGACTGGCTCGGGATGCACGAGTACGCGGGCACTATCTACGTCAACCTCGCGCGGCTGCGGCCGGCGCTCGACAAGTACCTCGGCACGCTCGTGCATGAGCTCGCGCACGACACGACCCACGCGCACGACAAGACGTGGGGCATGAAGGTCCAGCGGCTGTTCGAGGCGCTCATCGCCGACGCGCGCTTTCAGTGAGCGGCGCGCTCACACGCCACCCGCACTACGGCACGACTCTCGAGTGTAGGGTTTTATACCGTCGGAACTAACACACACACACACACACACACACACACACACACACACACACACACACACATGGGAGTGAGTTCGTTCACTTGCCCGCGTACACGTTGAGGCACGCCTCGACGCTGTGCTCCGTGGCCGGCAGCATGTCGGGTTCCTTGAACTCCGCCTCGGAGAGCCACGCCGCCATCAGCGCCACCGTCGGCGGCGGGCGCTGCCGGAGCGTCGCGTTCAGCAGCACGGCGGCGGCGCGGCGCGAGACCATGTGGCGCCCGCGGCCGCGGTTGGAGTCGGCGTCGGCCCACTTGGCCTCGGCCACGTCGTCCACACCGAGCCCCAGGAGGCGCAGAGCCTGCTCGGGACGCTTGTCATAGACGCCCTTGCGCTTGATGGCCATCATCACGCGCTTCACCGAATCGGCCGACTTGTAGCAGGCCGTGAGCAGGTCGGCCAGGTCGTAGCGCCCCTCGCCGACGTCGTACCGCACGGCGTGTTCGTGCGTGAGCGAGCCCATGTCGACAAACGACGGCAGGGCGCGCCGCACGCTGCCACGGCCCGCGCGCGGCTTCTTCTGGGCAGCGGGCGGTCGACCGCGGCGGCGCTGCGGGGCCGTTGCCGCGGCCGTCGCCGCGGCCGTTGCCGCGACCGGCGCCACGGCCGGCGCGTTGCCTACGCCGGCATCGAATGGGGGGTCGGACATAGAACAGTCAACACCAAGAAGACGACCGAAAGTTGGGGTGAGTCGCGCTATTGGTCTTCGCTAAGACGCGTTTGCCAGCCGCTACCCCCCATTCACAGCGGCAACGCCTCCTGGCGACGGCCACCATGCAGCCCCCCGAGCGCGTCGCCATCGCCAACGATCCGCGACGGCTCAGCGGGATCATCGACGCGATGGCCATGCTGCTCTCGCGCGTCCTGGTGCTCAAGGACTCTTCGATGATGTCGGACACAATCCACGCGCGCCACGTGCTGCGCGAGGCGACGGCCATCAACAGGGAGCTGCGCGCCGAGCCAACGCTCGCCGAGGTGATGAACGATGAGATGCGGTACGCGCCGTCGATGGAGCAGCTCGACTTGCTCGACGCGCTGGAGGGGTCGATGTCGTTCGCGCTGGAGGCCGACGACCTGTCGATGGAGCTGCTCAACGCCTGCGGTCTTGTGGACCGCAGCGGTGGCGCCGAGGACCCCGAGGCGGTTGCCGACCCGCTGCTTGCCGAGCGCGACGGCGTGCTCATCTCGCGCTTCGTGTCGAGCGCGGCGTACTTTGACGCCGAGGAGCACCCGCGCGCGCACGGCGAGCCCATTGTTCTCGGAGGGCTTGGCGAGCTACTGCGCGACGAGGTGCGCGTCCACGCGCAGCACTGGCTGTGGATGTGCGACCGCACGCTGTGCATCGTGTACGGAGAGACATGGGAGCCGTTCGATGCGCTCGACGAGCTGATCGATCAGCTCTCACGCGACATCGCCAAGCGGGTGACGCTGCACTCGCGGCGCGAGCGCGACGAGGCGCCTCTCGCCGAGATCGATCACCTGTCGTCAGACTTCCTCGGCAAGCGCGGCGATCAGGAGCTGGCGCGCACCAAGGCGAGCAGGGATGTCGAGGCGAAGAACGACATGCGCGCGCTGCGCGCGCTCATGGTAATTGCGCGCGACGGCGGCACGAGCTACGAGGCCGTCGCCGTGCTGCGCGACCGGCTGGTGCTGCTGCGTCGCATCGTCGAGCGGCCGCCGTCCGAGCTGGGCCTGGTGGGCGAGAACGCCAAGAAGATGAACCTGCCGCTGCTTGCGCGCGTGCTGCGCGGCACGCCCGGCTACGACGACGGCGGCGCGCCTCCGATGCCGCTCGAGTGCCGCGTGGAGATCGCGACGCACTGGGCGATGCAACACCGCGCGTACGCGCAGCCGGCGATCGAGGAGGCGCTGCGGCTGCTCGAGAGCTTCGCGCGGCGTGACGCGCGCAACTTCATCAGGGTTGTGATCAACATGCGGGGCAAGGGCGGCACCGAGATGCCGTCCGCGACGTTCGCGCCGACCGCCGGCACGTGGTACGCGCTGCCCGCGCCGACGGCCGCGACGACGCGCTCGGGGCTCGACGAGCACGGCGGCCGCGTCGTGAGGCTGACCTCGATGGTGTGGGAGATGGTCGGGCATCACGCGTTCGAGCGCGGCGTGCTGCCCACGGCCATCGTCGTGCCGTGCGCGATCGAGGCGCTGCACCACGCGCGGCTCATGCGCGAGATCGTCGACCACGAGCGCAGCCGGTGCCAGCTCGGCGTGCGCATCCTCTCGTTCGAGGAGGAGCTCGACAAGCCTCACTCGGATCTGGCGCAGTCGATCGACGTTGCCATGTGCGAGCTGTCGCACTTCTCGCTCGACGACATCCGCGACGTGTTCCTGCCCGAGCGCCCGCTCTTTGCGCACATCGTCGACGCGCTCACGGAGCGCGCGCGCATGCGGCTGGGCAACCGGCGCATGCCGCTCGTGCCCATCGAGTACGAGCACTTTGCGCGCGACGCGCTCGCGCTGCTGCTTCCGGGCATCAAGGCGCGACGGCTGGCCGTGAGCGTCCCGCAGAGCGCCGCGCCCAACCCGCTGGGCGACCTGCTGCGCTCGGCACGCGTCACGCACAGCTGGACACCGCTGCAGGGCAAGCTCACAATCGGCGTCCACGATCTCAAGCACGCGCACCCGCGGCTGCGCGAAGCGCTCGAGCACTACGCCGTGCAGCCGGGCAGCTTTGTCTCGGCGGCGCACCTGTCGCGCAACGCGGTGCCGCGCAAGCGCAGCGTGGCCTTTACGTTCGACAGCGCATCGCTGGTGCAGCTGCTGCGCATGTGAGTGTCGACGAGTGTAGCCTCGCTAACAATAAAGCCGTCGGGTGGCGGGTTAGGCAAGAACGAGGGTGCGAACGCCGCGCGTCATGTCGTCGCGCCGAGCGCCTCCCGCTGTCCTAAGCATCGATGCCAGCCGCCTGCGCCACGAACTTGACGCGCTCAAGCAGCAGAACGCCGCGGTGGAGGCGGCGGGCACCGCCGCCGAGCAGGGGCTGCCCGCGCAGTCCGGCTTTGTCATGCAGCCCGGCCCACCCGACGCGCCGACGTTCGACCAGCTGAACGCGACGGAGCAGGCGGCCGGCTCGCTCGGCGTGCACCCCGACGCCTGGAAGCCGATCAAGTTCATGAACACCGCGCACTTCGACACGCTGATCAAGTCGAACGCGCTCGACGACAACCTGGCCAGGCGCATCGAGGCCTTCCGGCACGTGTCGGCGCAGTGAGCGGCGGCGGTCGACCGGCCGGTCCGTTGCCGTTGCTGTCGTGCGAGCGGCGCCTCGAACCCGCGTGGGTGTGCGTCTAGGTCCTGTGTACAGTGGTTACATCGACATGAGATGGGAGAGACGACCGCACACATAAGGAGCCGCATTGGCGCGGACAGAGCAGGGGAGGGAGGAGAGCGCGATGAGCCGTCGTCGGCTCGAGCACGGGGCCTCGGTCAGCAGCAGCTTCTCGCTGCGCACCATCACCACGGCGCCGGCCGCAGGTCATGCAGGCGGCGCCGCGCCGCGCCGCGCGCACCCGGGGCCGGCGCCGCCGCCAACGGTCAGCGCCGCGCCTGCGCTCAACTTCCGCTTCAACTCGCTCGGTAGCAGGCCGGTTGAGGCGCCGGCCAAGCCGGCCGAGCCGCCCAAGCTCAACAACTTCTTCGCCAAGCCGGTCGGCGCCGGCGGCGGCAAGGAGGCGGGCGACGTGCTGCGCTTGAGCGCGGTGGTCGACGACCTGACGCAGCGGCTGCGCAAGACCACCGAGGTCAAGGCGCAGCTCGAGGGGCAGATGCAGCGCATCAACGCGGTGCTGCTCCAGGAGAGGCAGAACGCCACGGCGCGCATCCAGTCGCTCAAGAACGAGGTGTCGGCCGTGCAGGAGTCGGAGGGACGGCTGCGCTCCGAGCTGGCCGTGCGCCCGGCGGTGAAGGAGGTGCACGCCAACAAGTTCCAGTCGTCGGTGCGCTCGGCGCTCGAGCAGGAGGAGGCGAACGCGCGCGTGGCCGACGCCGAGGCGCGCGTCGCGCAGCTTGCCAGGCGTTCCGAAGCACTCGGCGCCGAAGTCAGGCTGCTCGAGGAGCGCAAGGGCGCGGGGCTGGCGGGGAGCGCCGTCTCGTCGGAGGAGGTCGAGGCGCTCGTGGCGCGCGCCGCCGAGGCGCAGGCCAAGCTGAGCGAGATCGAGGACCTGCACGCGGTCGTGGAGGACTCGATCGTGCACCTGGAGGCGGTGCGCGACGCGCGGCGCGAGGAGAGCGTGGCGGCGGATGCAAAGCTCTTCAAGGCCAACGAGGCGACGGCCACCGCCGTGGCCGACGCGGCGGCCGCCAAGGCGCAGGTGAAGGAGCTGATGCTCGAGCACGGCAGCGTGGCGGGCAAGGTGGTGGGAATGAAGGAGAAGCTCGCCGGCATGCACCTCGCCGTCGACACGCCGCGCACCGAGACCAGCGGCGCCGCCGCGCCCGTCGGGCTGCTCGGCAAGATCGGCGCCTCGCCGCAGCAGGTGGTCGACGCGCTCTCGTGCTGCGGGGGCGGTGTCGGCTTCCACTTTGCGTACGACTGTCCCACCGGCGTCACGGGCGTCCACGTGCCGGCCAGCGTCGGCTTAGGCGAGCCGAGCCCCGACGGGATGGTCAACGCCATCGTCTCCGACCTCAAGGCGCACTGGCAAAACGCCGCCGACACGCACGCGGCGCTCGGCTCGGCGCTGGCGGCCATGCCGGCCGCCGTGGACGCGCAGAGCTGAAGGGCGCGCCGCACCGCCGGCTCTATCACACAGACCCGATGCACACGCACATACACACGTACACGCACGGAGCTAGAAGAACAGTGCGGGCACGGACGGTCGTCCTGAGCCGTAGGGTGCGTCGTCCTCGGAGCGTACCGTCTTGTAAGGTGCCACCTTGTGTTCAGCCTTCCCGCCGTACTGCGGCGGGTAGCCCGCGCGCTCCATCAGCCGGTCGAGCCTCGGCGCGCGCCAGCCGCTGTGGTACTCGTAGGCGCGCACGAGCGCGTCGGTCATGACGAACGCCGGGCCGAGGTAGAAGCCGGCGCCGAACAGGAAGAGCCATCCGAACCCCGACGCGAACTCGAGCGGCCACCACCAGCCGTGGCTGATGGCCCACGGCTCGTCGTCGTCGCGATGGTACAGCCCCCACCACACAAAGCACTGCACCATGATGGGCAGTCCGTTGGAGAAGAGGATGACTGCGACGAGCCCCACCCAGAAGCCGTGAGTCCACGCCGCCATGGACTGCGCGTAGATCAGGTGAAGGAGCTCCTCGACCATCACGGCGATGAAGCTGATGATGGCAAGGTCGCAGAGCCACGCGCGGGGCTCGAGCGTCATCTGTCGGTCAAACGGCGAGAGGAAGCGCCAGCCGAGCAGCCTGCGCGCGAGCCGGCGGTCGCCCCACCAGCCGAGCACGGTGGTGGAGAGCGTGAACCACCAGGTCCAGCCCTGGCCGGTCCAAGAGTCGCCGTGGTTGCGCAGCACGTAGAGCGGGAAGCTGAGCAGCTCGACGAACGTGAAGCGCTCTCCCAGCCCGATGACGGCGCCCCACACGAGCGTCGTCTGCGCGCCGGTGCGGTTGTGGTAGTCGACCACACGGATGGTGAAGTGGTTCTCGGCACAGCTTGCGAGCGCGCTCGTGTCGTACTTGCGCTCGGTCTTGTTGAAGACCGAGCGGTACGCCGTCTGCGTGAACGGCTCGACCTCGACGGGCTCGTAGCCGTCGAGGTGCACGGGGGCAATGACGAGCGGGTCTACAGACGCGACGCAGCCGCCGCACCCAATGTACAGGTTGTAGCTCGACTGGTCGTACGCAAACTTGAAGACGGCGTCGACGTCGATCACCTCGCCGCCGGCAATGTCAAACGGCTCGGTGAGCGAGTCGACGTGGATCTCGAGCCCGCCGCTGCCCTTGAGGTAGGTAACCTGGCTCGTGTCGTGGTGGTGCGGCGGCGTGAAGCAGTTGTCGGCGCCCGCACCGTAGGTGGGCACGTGCGCGCGTACCGCGCCGAGCACGCTCAGCAGCAGGAGGCCGAGGTGCCGCGCGCAGCGCATCCGGCTCAGGTCGGGCAGCGCCATGCCGACCTCAGCGCCCCGCACACCCCATCCTGCATCCGCTGGGGATATGGCCTCCGCCAGGACTGTAGCATGCGATTCTCTTACAACCCTACGTTCACACGGGCAGTTGCACACCGACGTGTCGCCCTTGCGCCCCGGGCAGCGGCACGCGTCGTTTGCGTTGACCGTTGCCTGCACGATGGCGAACACGGCGCCGACGACGCCTCCGATCAGCCCGAGCGCGTAATGGTCGAATTAGGTGCAGGTCAGAACGGGACCGTCCCGGGAGAATGTAACTTCGTCCAGGACTTGCGAGCCTGCGCTCCGGCGAGGCGCCGGCTCCGACCGCCGCCGTCTACGGCAACGCGCCCGCGTCTGAACAAGTCCTGGACGAAGTTACATTCTCCCAGGACGATCCCGTTCTGTGCTCCGTCAATCGGGAGATTGAGGGGTGATCGTAGGGCCGCTTTTCGTGCCCAGCAAGTGTATCACAGATCCACCTAATTTGCCACTTCTATGTCGGTCAAATCCAGGTTGGGAATTGAATG
>Ga0115004_10001014_pt1 | contig 22517 bp, 20 predicted proteins | sample ArcticOcean_MG_C_10_FD_88737 | JGI IMG/M metagenome (GOLD analysis project Ga0115004, IMG submission 88737) | Marine microbial communities from western Arctic Ocean - ArcticOcean_MG_CB11_90 | ecosystem: Environmental > Aquatic > Marine > Oceanic | place: Arctic Ocean: Canada Basin | collected... | reverse complement strand
TAAACCTAAAAAAATAGTTTAAAAACATATTTAAGATTGATTTCACATAAAGTCCGAACTAAATAGATTTAATTACGGGCTTTAATTTTAAAAAGAGCTCCAAATTAAAGTATTAGAAAAAAATTCATGAATTTCTAATTTTCTGAGTTTAATCTATAATCGGACTTACGTATAATCTACTCTAATTTTTTAAATCTCTATAAAATTGAAGTATCCCTTAAAAACGTATAAAACTTAAAGATAGTATAAAAAGAGTCTAAAGTATAATCAAGCTGAATTTTGTAATTTCACTTTTTTATATAACTAATTTTTTTTCTTATAGTTTTATTCATTGATACTAAAAAACTATCATTCTCTTATTTCTTGTTAATTTAAAATCCATTCCAAATTTTTTTAAATTGGGTAAGATAATAAAAATATCTCTTTAAATTGCTTATTTATCTCACTATATTCTTTTTCGATTTTTCATTAAATTTAAGCCAACATTTCTTATGTTAAATATTCTTTTTATTATTTCAAGTTTTTTACTAAATATTTTAATTTTATTACGCATTCCTCAAACTGATAGCTCAGCTCAAAATTTTAAATTGTCAAACTCATTTTTGGGTAGCCCGAAAAAAACAGACCAAACTTTACAAAATTTTATTTGGTTTTTAAGTTTTCTTTTTCTTTTTTTCAATGGTTTTAAAACATTTGAAGTCTTATAAATTTAATTAAAGATTATTCTTTCTTTTTTTATAAAATATGTTATTATAATTGTACGCGGAGTAGAGCAGTTTGGTAGCTCGTTGGGCTCATAACCCGAAGGCCAATGGTTCAAATCCATTCTCCGCCATTTCTAAACAATAAAATTAAAAGTAAATAAAAAAGCTGGTGAAGGGACTTGAACCCCCGACCTACTGATTACAAATCAGTTGCTCTACCAATTGAGCTACACCAGCATAATATATATATATATACTTGACTTATTGTATCGTAATTTCAAATGTTCGCAAGTATTTAATAGTGAATTTAAATCTAAACTAAGGTTTAGATTTAAATTAATTTTTTAAATTTAGCTATGCAATCGCTTCTTTAACAGCTTTTGCTGCATTTTTAACGATTTCTTCTGCATCTGAATCAAATTTCTTTGTTGTGGCAATTGCTTTACCATACTCAGGTTTTGTTGTGCCTAAATAGCTAATTAATTTAGAACTAAATTCTTTAACTTTTGTAACTGGAATATCATCAACTAAACCGTTAATACCAGAATAAATAATCGCAACTTGTTCAGCAACCGATAACGGTGAACCTTGAGGTTGCTTCATTAACTCACGTAAACGTTGACCACGTGCTAATTGATTTTGTGTTGCTTTATCTAAATCTGAAGCAAACTGGGCAAATGCTTCTAATTCAGCAAATTGAGCTAATTCTAATTTTAATTTACCGGCAACTTGTTTCATAGCTTTTACTTGAGCTGCGGAACCAACACGTGATACCGAAATTCCCACATTAATTGCTGGACGGATCCCTGAATTAAATAAATCACCAGATAAGAAGATTTGACCATCTGTAATTGAAATTACATTTGTAGGAATATAAGCTGACACATCACCAGCTTGTGTTTCAATAATTGGTAATGCTGTCATACTACCCCCACCAAGTTCGTCACTTAATTTTGCCGCACGTTCTAATAGACGTGAGTGTAGATAAAAAACGTCACCAGGATAAGCCTCACGTCCAGGTGGACGGCGTAATAATAACGACATTTGACGGTAAGCTTGTGCTTGTTTTGATAAATCATCATAAATAATTAATGTCGCTTGACCTTTGTACATAAAATATTCTGCGATTGCAGCACCAGTATATGGTGCGATATATTGTAAAGTGGCTGGATCATTCGCATTTGCCGCAACAATAACTGTATAAGATAAAGCACCTTTTTCTTGTAATGCCGTAACAATTTGTGCAACTGAAGATGCTTTTTGATCAATTGCAACATAAACACAAACTACATCTTCAGTTTTTTGATTGATAATAGTATCAATTGCGATTGCTGTTTTACCAGTTTGACGATCACCAATAATAAGTTCTCGTTGACCACGACCAATTGGAATCATTGCATCGATTGCAGTAATTCCAGTTTGCATAGGTTCACAAACCGATTTACGACTAATAATACCGGGTGCCATAGCTTCAATTAAGTTCGTCTCAGTTGCAACAACTTCACCTAAACCATCAATTGGAGCTGCTAAAGGATTTAAAACACGACCTAACGTAGCTGGGCCAACACCAACCTGAGCAATTTTTCCAGTAGCAATAACTGTACTTCCCTCTAAAATATCAAACCCATTACCCATTAATACGACACCAACGTTATCATTTTCTAAATTTAGTGCAATACCAACAGTTTTATCAGCGAATTCTAAAAGTTCACCAGACATTACTTGATCTAATCCATAAACACGTGCAATTCCGTCACCTACCTGAAGAACTGTACCTACATTGTTGACTTGAACATCTTTATCGTAACTTTCAATTTGTTTACGAATAATATTACTAATTTCGTCAGGACGAATATTAACCATGATTTATTATTTACCTTATTTATAAATATTAAAATAACGTTGTTTCTAATTTTGCAGCTAGTTCTTTTAATTGGCCTTTAATACTACAATCTATAATATTTGAACCAATTTGTACTTGGAACCCACCTAAAAGAGTTTTATCGACATTTGTGACCATTTTAATTTCTTTTGCCCCCGTAATATTTCGTAATTGGTCAGAAATTTTAGTTGATTGCTCTTCGGATAATGGGAATGCTGAAGTAACCTTAGCAATTTTTATTTCCGCTAAATCATAAACTTGTTGTAAGAATTTTTCAGCAATTACTGGAAACATTTCAATTCGAGAACGTTGAATGAGAAGACGTAAAAATCGCTGTGTATTTAGACTAATATCTAACTCAAATTGTGTATAAATTGTATATAAAACACTTGATTTTGAAGTTTTTGAATATAATGGATTCGATAAATAATCTACTAAATCTTTATTTTCTTTGAAGATTTGTAAAAGTTCATTAACATCAGCAGTTATAAAATCAACAGTATGAGTTGAGATAGCTAAATCTAATAACGCCGATGCATATGGTGCGGCAATTTTACTTGCGGTCATTTTATTTGACATTATAAAAATTCTCCTGCAGATTTCACTCTATTAGTTAGCATAACAATAGCTTGGTTCGAATAAATAGTTTGAGCTTTTTCACTAGTAAAATCCTGTTTATCAAACCTTGCAACAACTTGTTTTAAAGCTAAAAGTGAAATATTTTGTTTTATTTCGCTTAAAATTAAACGTTCACGATTTGTTAAAGTTGTTGTTGCCAATTCAAACCTACGTGTTAATTCTTCCTTCGCTTTTTGATAATCACTATCTAATAATGTTATTTTTGTAACACGTGTTCGATTCTTAATTCCAGCAATAATCAATTGTGCTTGTGCTAATTGTTTTTTTGCTTCATTAAGTCTGTCCGTAGCTTCAAGTAATCTTTTTTCTGAATCCGTTACAGCATTATTAATTTCGGCTTGACGCTGTGCAAGTGATTCTTTTAAAGCATTACCTACGACAAAATATAATCCAACTAATAAAATAATTTGATTTATTATATTAGTTTCAAAAATATCTGTATTTATACCAAAGCTTCCACTAATTAATATTGGAGATTGTAATAAAAGTTCCATTTTTTTCTTAAAAGCAAATAATCTAATTCAATACTAGCATTTGTTTACTTAAAATTTCAAAGAATAATCCAAAATTCATCTTTAAACAAAAATTTTCGTTATTTGAAAAATAAATTTACGATTACTTCCCAACTAATGCTTCTACCATTTGATTACTTAGGTTTGTAATTTCCGAATCTAAATTATCAAGTACCATTTTTTTATTATTTGCAAAATTATCAAGAATATTTTGTACGAGTGTATCAATATATTTTTGTGAAATATTTAATTCGGTATCAAAATTTTCTTTTTGTAATTTTTGTAATTTTGCAATTTCTTGTTGTGCATCTTTTTTTGTTCCAGTTAATTCAGCTTCATATTTTTCAGTTAAATCTGCCGCCGTTACTAGTATTTCAGATGCTTTACTTAAATTATCAAGAATATATTCATTTCTTTGATTCATTAAAGTTGTTAATGGATTATATAAAATTAAATTTAATATAAACATTAAAAGTAAAAATTGAATAGCTACCAAAGGTAGCGTAGCTCCAATATCAAATAATCCGCCTCGTTTATTTTCTTCTTCTGCTAAGGCAATAAAGATTTGCTCGTTCATAACCGTTCTAATCTAAAATATTATTTGTATGTTATATTACCTAAAGTTAATGCCAAGACATTTCAATAGATTTCTATTGAAATGTCTTGGCATTAATTTTAGCTAGTGAAGGGGTTAGCGAATAATAATGATAATGCAACTACAAGACCATAAATTGTTAGAGCTTCCATGAAAGCTAAACTTAATAATAATGTACCACGAATTTGGTTTTCAGCTTCAGGTTGACGTGCAATACCCTCAACAGCAGCACCTGCTGCTTGACCTTGACCAATACCAGGACCAATTGCAGCTAAACCAATAGAAAGACCAGCAGCAATTACTGATGCAGCAGAAATAAGTGAATCCATAATAAAATTACCTATAAATAATAAATAAATGTATATACTTAAGCTAAACTAACAGGTTTCGATATTTTGTAATTTAATCGATTACTCAACTGCTTCCGTAATATAGGCGGCGGCTAAAGTTGAAAAAATTAAGGCTTGTACAGAACTAGCAAAAACACCTAAACCCAGGATCGGTAAAGGAATAATTAAGGGTACTAAAAGAGTTAATACACTAACAGTTAATTCATCTGCTAAGACGTTACCGAATAATCGGAAACTTAGCGATAAAGGTTTTGTAAAATCTTCTAAAATATTAATTGGTAGTAAAATTGGAGTTGGTTGAATATAACGTTTGAAATAGCCTAAACCTTTTTTTCTTAAACCACCATAAAAATAGAAAATTGATACAAGTAAAGCAAGTGCTACAGTAGTATTGATATCGTTTGTAGGAGCAGCTAACTCACCTTCTGGAAGCTCAATAACTTTCCAGGGAATAAGCGCACCAGCCCAATTACAGCCAAAAATGAAAAGAAATAACGTACTGATGAAAGGAACCCATGGGCGGTAAAAACTTTCACCAAGTTGATTTCTAGCAATCTCAGTTGTAAATTCAAGAACAAGCTCCATAAAATTTTGCCAACCTTCTGGAATTCGTTGTAATTTTGAAGTACCTAAAAGAGAAGCCCCTAAAAGTAAAAAAATTACAAACCAAATAACCATAAAAACTTGACCATGTACGGAAATTCCTGCGATATCCCAATAATAGTGAACACCAACTTCTACGCCTGTTAATGATAAAGACGTATTCATTAAATTCGAAGGGTACATAAGTTACACAGAAGTATTTTATATTCTTATATTATATTTAATAAATAAAAATTTTAAGTAAAATTTGATTTATTTGTTGTTAAATTTACGTAATTACGAATTTAATGTACCATTAACGATACTTTGTCCTAATATTTTTAATATTAATTTAATAGAACCAATAGAATCATCATTACCAGGAATTGGAATATCAATAAGATCTGGATCACAATTAGTATCCAAAATAGAAATAATTGGAATTTTTAAGCTCATGGCTTCTTTTATAGCTGTTAATTCACGACGTTGATCAATTACAATTAAAACATCAGGAATACTTGGCATATCTTTAATACCACCTAGGTGTCTTTGTAATTTTTCAAGTTCTTTTCGAAGTGAAGCTGCTTCTTTTTTAGGTAAAAGCTCAAGAACACCATTTTGCTCTTGTTGTTCTAATAACTTAAGCCTCTCAACTCGAGTTTTAACAGTATTCCAATTTGTTAACATTCCACCTAACCAACGATGATTAACGTAGTAAGAGTTACAATTTTTAGCTTCTTGCGCTACGATAGCTGAAGCTTGTTGTTTTGTACCTACGAATAAAAATATCTTCTTTTTTTGCGCAGCAGTACTACAAAATAATGATGCTTCATTTAATAATTGTGCAGTTTGCACTAAATCTAAGATATGGATCCCATCTCGTTCAGCATAAATGTATGGAAACATTTTTGGATTCCAACGATTTGCCTTATGTCCAAAATGAACTCCAGCTTCAAGTAATTGGGCTAATTGAATAGTAGCCATAAATATAATTTCTCCAATATTATTAAGTTTTTAACTTTATTTAAGTTTAACATAGTGAGTAGCTATTAGCTATTTAAAATAATTTTAAAATAAACATATTAAATATCAAATTTTATTCTCGAAATCCAGAACCAACTGGAATCAATCTTCCAATAATTACATTTTCTTTTAAACCCCTTAACCAATCAATTTTTCCTTCGACTGCAGCGGCTGTTAAAATTTTCGTAGTTTCTTGAAAACTCGCTGCCGATATGAAGCTATCAGTTAATAAAGAAGCTTTAGTAATACCAAGTAAAATTGGTTCATAAGTAGCTAATTTTTTATTTTTATACTTTTTAAGAATAATATTTACGTATTCGATTTGCTTTAAATCAATAATTTCATCCGGTAAAAATAAACTACCACCTGTACCTTTAATTTTAACTTTTGATGTTATACGTCGTAGGATAACTTCTAAATGTTTATCCGCGATATCCACACCTTGGGAATTATATACTTGCTGTACTTTTTGCATTAGAAGTAATTGAATATTTTTAAAGCTTAAATATGCCGATTCATAATCATTACAATAATTTTTATAATACGCAAAATATGTCAAAAGTAAATTATGCGGATTAACCGAACCATCAGTTAAAGCTTGACCCAGAAAAACATAATCATTTTTTTTAACAATATAATTAGGAATCGTTTTAATTTTGCTTTTCTTTTGTTTTGAGACTTTAATTTGTGCTAATAAATCATTACCTAATATCAAAAGATTAGAACATTTATCAATTTTGGCTATGATTCCAGGGTAAGGGTTTAAAATAGCAGCACCTTGCGGTTTTCTTGCTTCAAAAATTTCTTCAATTTTAGGTAAACCTTGGACAATATCCCCAGTTACAATTTGTTCAAAATTGATTACCCCTAACAATTCATCTTTTTTAATAAATTGTCCTGCCATTTTATGTAACTTTGTTTCGGGTGTTAAAAAAAATGGAGTACCTTTGTGAAGAGTTAAACTAAATGAATTAAGTGCGATAACTTTACCCGAAAATGAAACTTTAAGTGTTCGATTTATTTTATCATTTACACGAATCATATCATTTTTTTTACAGAGAAAATGTGTATTTTCACTATAATATGTTTTATAATTTTCTTGTGTAATTATGAATTTTTGAGGAAATTTTGAAATTGAAGTTTTAATCTTTTTAATAATTAAATCCTTTGATGGTTCAATTGCAACTTTACCAAGAATACTATTTTTTTCAACGTATTCTAAATTTTTTACCCACAATGATAACTTTATAGTTTCATCATTTAATTTTTTAGATAAAAAATTTGGAATATTTAGTTTTTGTTCACTAACTAAGGCTAAATTAAACACTTTTTTATCTCTATTATTTGGGATTAAACGTAGAAGAAAATCATTTCTCGAGTTAATGAAATTATTACCTATTTTTAAGTGTAAATAAGAATCAATTAAGTTTAAGGATTGTTTCTTATATTGTTTCGAATTAATCCTATATTTTAATTGACTAATTAACTCAATATTAACTGATTTATTTAAATTAAAATTTCGAAGGTAACAATTTTTTGGTTTTGGTATATTAAATTCTTGAATCGGACGCAAAATAAGACCATAACAATTTTTTGTTTTTGTTATTTCAATCATTGTTAAATATGGTATTAAGATATCATCAAAAATAATCTCACCGGGAAAAAAGATTTTTTTATTTAATTTTTTTAACTCATCAATACAATCTTTAGATAAATTATTATATTCAAAAAAGTTGCCGGGTTTGATTTGAATTTCTTGCAAAACATTGTTTGAAATTTTAGTTTGAAGAAAACCATCAGTTTTTGAGAAAATACCTTTTAATAACTCAGTCCCAACTTCTTTTAATTTACCACGATTTGGAACTAATAATAAAGATTTATCTTTTTTTATTATGTGTGTCTCAACGGGGATAAATAAAATTTTCCCATTTGTGATAATAAATTCTTTTTTTAAACCTTCATCATATTTAATGAATGATTTGTTTGGATAAAATAATTGGCCACCAGTTTCTGTTTTATATTTTTTATTGACTAAAAAAGCAAAATTAAAACTATTTTCTATTAGATTATTTGATAAAGTCTCAATTGCATAAAATTCAGTTTTTGTTTTCTTTAAAATTAATTTTTTAAGTTTTTTATCCCAAAAAATAGGGAAATTAATTAAATTTAAACATTTTAAAATTTTTATTAAATCAATAGATTTTTTATTTTTAATTATTTTAATAAGTCCATCTTTTCGGGTTGGAATTTTAAACGTTATTAAATTATCTGACAATTGAATGTTTTTATTTAACGAAAAATTATTTAAAAGACTATTTTTTGGAGTTAAATATACTTCACCTTGTAAAACCCAAACGATATTTGAATTCGTAACAAAATTAACTTCACCTGAATGTGAGGCTAAAATATTTTTTTGTGAATTAATTGTTTGTCTATTTTTAATAGGTAATTCAGCAATTAAGTCGCCTTTTTTTACAAAGCTTTTATTTTTAATAAAAAGAGAACTATCCGCAGGTAGTTTAAATTTTGTTAAATTATTCTGATAATCAATTATTTTAAAATTAGCTTCACGTTCTAAATTTAAAATATTACTTCCATACATTGTTCGAACTAAATTTACTTGAGTATTAACGTTAAAAGAGAAAAATCCAGTCTCTTTTGCACGAACTTGTCGACTAGGATCAACAGTAAAAATACCACCGGTATGAAACGTTCGCATTGTCAATTGTGTTCCAGGTTCTCCAATTGATTGAGCTGCAATAATACCAACTGCTTCTCCTAAACTCACTAATTTTCCATATGCTAAATTCCAACCATAGCACTTTTGACAAATTGAACGGCTTGAATCACAAGTTAAAGGTGAATGCAACTTTATTGATATTAACTTTTCATTAAGAAAAATTTTTGCTATTTTTTCAGTTATTTGTTCATTTTTTTGAATAATAAGATTTAAGCTATTTTTAGAATAAATATTCTCAGCACTTGTTCTTCCGATTATTTTTTCCAAAAAGCGGGAATTATTCTCTTTTTTATAAATTTTAATTGAACGTTGTGTAAAACAATCTTGTTCTCTAATTATGACATCTTGTGAAACATCAATTAAACGACGTGTTAAATAACCAGAATCAGCAGTACGGAGTGCTGTATCTACCACCCCTTTTCTTGCACCATATGCCGACATAATGTAATCCGTAATTGTTAAACCTTCTCGAAAATTATGAATAATCGGAATATCAATAATTTGACCATTTGGATCAGACATTAAACCTCTCATACCCACGAGCTGACGAACTTGAGATAGATTTCCTCGAGCACCAGAAAATGCCATAAGATAAATAGAATTTAATGGATCAGTTTGTCGAAAATAATCAACTAAATTATTTTTTAAATTTTCACTAGTCTTATTCCAAGTATCAAGTACTTTTTGAAAGCGTTCAACGGACGTTATTTCACCACGCGCATAAGCTAAATCTGAACTGATGATTTCTTTATTCGCAAAAAATAATAAATTTTTTTTACTAGGCGGTATTTTTAGATCTTCAACACTGATAGAAATTCCTGCTTTTGTAGCATAATGAAAACCAATTTCTTTTAATTCATCGGCTAAACCAGCCGCACGTTTTATTCCATAATTTGTAAATGCATCATAAATTACATTTTTTAATTCTTTTTTACTAAAAATTTGATTTTTATAATGAATTTTGTTTACCATTTGTTATAAATATTAGCGATATAAATTTTTGAAAATAGTTGTATTTATTATTATTCGACCGACTGTTGTACGAAAATATTTATTATTTCTTAAAGGATCTATTTGTTGATCTAATGGCCCAAAAGGTGAAAAGGATGTGCTTCTTTGCAAGTCATTAGTACGTAACCAAATTGGCGTATGTAAAGAAATTTTTTTTTGTTCGTATGCAAGAATCGCATCACTATAATTAGCAAAATATTCATTATTTCGTTTTTTTGCATTTGGATTATCTAATGTCAGATAATAACAACCTAAAATCATATCTTGACTTGGTAATATAATTGGTTCACCCGTAGCAGGTGATAAAAAGTTATTTATGGCAAGTATTAAAGTTTTAGCTTCATTTTGTGCTTGATCTGACAATGGAACATGGATCGCCATTTGATCACCATCAAAATCGGCATTAAATGCCGTACAAACTAATGGATGAAGTTGAATTGCTCGACCCGCAACTAAAATTGGCTCAAAAGCTTGAATACCTAAACGATGTAAAGTAGGAGCTCGATTAAGTAAGACAGAATGATTTTTTAATACATTTTCAAGAATCGACCATATAATAGGCTCTCCTGTTTGAATTAATTTTTTTGCTAACTTCATATTTGTTGCTAACCCATTTGTAATTAATTGATGAATTATAAATGGTTGAAATAATTCTAAGGCAATTTCATGTGGTAAACCACACTGATTTAATTTTAATGAAGGGCCAACAATAATAACTGAGCGTCCTGAATAGTCGACTCGTTTACCTAATAAATTTTGTCGAAATCGTCCATGTTTTCCTTCAATAATATCGGATAAAGATTTTAATGCACGATTGTTAGCACCTACAGCTTTTCGACCACGTTTTCCATTATCAATAAGAGAATCAATAGATTCTTGTAACATACGTTTTTCATTATGAACAATAATCGATGGAGCATAAATTCGTAATAAACGACCTAATCTGTTATTTCTAGTTATAACACGCCTATAAAGTTCATTTAAATCCGATGTAGCAAAACGACCACCATCAAGTTGAACCATCGGACGTAGTCCTGGAGGGATAACCGGGATTACATCCAAAACCATCCAGCTAGGATTTGATCCTGTGGCTAAAAAATTTTCAATTAATCTAATTCGTTTAATTATTTTTTGACGTGTATCTTTAGTAGGATTTGATTCCAATTTTTGGTCTAAAAATTTATGTTTTGAATCGATTAAACTTAATGCTAAACGATTCTTAATTAGTTCTTGTTTTAAATCAATATTAGTTAATAAATATTTAATTGCTTCGGCACCAATTTTTGGTTGATTTTCTTCCTTATAATTATATAGATTAGTATTTGATAAATCTTTTTCATACTTTAAATTAGTTTTAATACTATTCGTAATCGTTTTGATAGGTTTATTTTTATCAGAATTTTTTAAAAGCAAATAATTATTAAAATAAATAATTTCTTCAATTGTTTTCAAACGTCTCCTAAGAATTAAACTTAAATAACTTGGCATCCCTTTTAAGTACCAAACATGAGTAACAGGTGAAATTAAATCAATATAACCCATTCTATGACGTCGTACGCGTGATTCCGTTACTTCAACGCTGCACCTTTCACACACTAATAATTCATTGGGCGTAACACGTTTATATTTACCACAATAACATTCCCAATTTTTTACTGGACCAAAAATTTTTTCACAGAATAAACCATCCATTTCAGGTTTAAATGTTCTATAATTTATAGTTTCAGGTTTAGTAACCTCACCAATAATTTGACCATTAGGAATTATACGTTCTCCCCAAGCACGAATTCTTTTTGGTGAAGCAAGATTTATTTTTATGTAATCAAAATTATTTTTAATATTATCCATAAAATTCTTCTTTTTAAATAATTTCAATAGATTTATAGTTTGGTACTGGTTGTTTAAATGTAGAAGTTCTCATAATATCTATTTCAATACCATTAGTTTCACCACTATAATTTTTTTGAACTTTATACATACTAATGTCTAATCCTAAAGATTGTAATTCAAGAATTAAAACTTTAAACGACTCAGGTATACCTGGTTGAGGAATTGTATCACCTTTAACAATGGAATTTAAGGCTTCATTTCTTCCAAACATATCATCAGATTTTAAAGTTAGTATTTCTTGCAGAGTATAAGCAGCACCAAATGCTTCAAGAGCCCAAACTTCCATTTCCCCAAATCTTTGGCCACCTTGTTGCGAACGACCACCAAGTGGTTGTTGTGTAACTAAAGAATAGGGACCAGTTGAACGTGCATGAATCTTATCGTCAACTAAATGAACTAATTTCAAAATATAACTTTTACACACGGTGATTGAATTATCAAAATATTCACCTGTTCGGCCATCTTTTAATAAAATTTTCCCGGGGGAATTCTTACTATAAATCCAATTTGATTTTGATTTATTTTTTGCGTTTTTTAAAATTTTATTTAATAAAATACGTGAAGCTTCTACACCATACATTTCATCAAAAGGTAAAATTTTAAAACGTTTATCCAAATTATCACCTGCAAAACCAAAAAGTCCTTCAAAAAGTTGACCAACATTCATACGTGATGGGACACCAAGAGGATTAAGGATAAGGTCAATAGGTTTACCATTTGGTAAATAAGGCATATCCTCACGAGCTAAAATTCGAGATATAATCCCTTTATTCCCATGTCGACCAGCTATTTTATCACCAACTTGAATCTTTCTCATTTGAGCAAGAAAAACTCGTACAACTAATTGTGTCGAGGCTGGTAATTCATCACCATATTCTCTAGAAAAAATTCGAATATCTAAAATTCGGCCATAACTACCATTAGGAACCCGCAATGAATTATCTATTACTGGTTGAACTTTTTCACCAAAAATTGCTCGTAATAATCTCCCTTCAGGAATTTCATCAACTTGTTCACTTGGTGTAACTTTTCCAACTAGAATATCTCCTGAACGTACAAACTTACCTTTTTCAATAATTCCATTTTCATCCAAATTTTTTGTGGCTTGTTGATTTACATTTGGTAATTCTTTCGTTAACTCTTCAATCCCCACTTTTGTTTCTCTAACTTCTAAATCATATTTTTCGATATGTATTGAAGTAAATAAATCAGCATAAACTAAACGCTCATTGATTAATAAAGCATCTTCAAAATTATAACCTTCCCACGGCATATAAGCCACAATAATATTTTGACCTAACGCAATTTCACCACCTTCAGTCCCTGGCCCATCTGCTATTATTTGACCAGATTTTACATATTCACCTTTCCAAACAATCGGCCGTTGATTTATACATGTATCTTGATTCGAACGAATATATTTTTGAAGATTGTAATTGGTAATCTTACCAATGTTGTCTTGAATGCTTATTAACGTACTTGTCACATTAAGAACATAACCTTCATTATAGCTGATTGTAACCATTCCCGCATCCGCAGCTAATTGATTCTCAAGACCAGTACCAACAATAGCTTTTGTTGGGTATAGAAGAGGTACCGCCTGACGTTGCATGTTAGAACCCATTAAAGCCCTATTCGCATCATCATGTTCTAAAAATGGAATCAATGCAGTTGCAGAAGAAATAATTTGAACTGTCGAAACGGAAATTAATTCAACTTCAGTTGCTAATACAAGAATAAACTCTTGTTTATATCTCACAGTTACAACTTCTTGTTCTATTTTTCTAGTATTATCAATTGACAGATCTGCAGGAGCTATTTTGAGTTCATCTTCTTCATCTGCTGTTAAGTAAATCGCGGGACGGTTTGTTAAAATAATTCCATTTTTTACCCTAAAAAAAGGAGTTTCAATAAAGCCAAATGAATTTACTCTTGCATAAACAGAAAGCGATGAAATTAATCCCGCATTTTGTCCTTCGGGTGTTTCAATTGGGCAAATTCGTCCATAATGACTTGGATGAATATCCCTAACAGCAAAACTAACATGATCACGGCTAAAACCACCAGGACCTAAACCACTAATCCTTCGTCGATGTGTTAATTCGGCTAAAGGATTAGTTTGATCTAAAAATTGAGATAATTGACTTGAACCAAAAAATTCTCGCATCATAGAAATAATAGGTTTGGGATTGACTAAAGTTGTCACTTTAAGAATTTTAGTATCACAAATTGTCATTCTTTCAGTTAAAATACGCTCTAATCTTATTAAACCTGACCGAAATTGAGTTTGTAATAACTCACCAACGGATCTAACTCTTCGATTTTGTAAATGATCGATATCATCGATATTACCCTCTCGATATCCTAAATTAGTATTGCTGTACGTTAAGGTAATTAAAGCATCAACAATTCCAACAATATCTTTAATTGTTAAATTAGTTAAATGCTCAGGCAAATTCAAATTGAATCGCTTATTTAGCCTATAACGACCAACCTTGCCAAGATCATAATATTTTTCATTAAAGATTCGATTATCAAATAATTCTTGAATTTCTAAACTATCTTCGTGTAATATTGCCTTATCTTGAGTTTCTTCATTTATTACTTGTTTTAAAAATTCAGGGTAACGTAAGTTATTGAATATTTCATTGAGATCAATATCTAAAATATTAAAAAATTTTACGATATCAATTCGATCTGTTTTATCAATACTTACAGTTAACACATTTTTTTTTTTACTTGTGTCAACACCAAATTTTAACCAAGAACCACGGTTTGGAATTAAAGTTGCATGGAAAATTTGACCTTGTTTTGCAATTTCTTCTTTATAGTATATACCCGGACTACGAATAATTTGATTTATTATAACCCGTTCACAACCATTTATAATAAACGTTCCTCGATCTGTCATTAATGGGAGCTCACCAATAAAAACATTAGTTTTAAAATTATTTGTTATTTCAGCATCAACATCCGATAACTTTAAAATCATGGGAACATAAATTCGAACAGCATAGGTATTATCACGACGTTTAGTTTCAATAATATCGTATTTAGGTTTACGAATTTTATATTCATTACCAAAAAAATTTAATTCTAGATTTCGATATAAATCAGTGATAGTTGAAAATTTTTCCAACTCTTCACTTAATCCTTTTGCTAAAAACCAACAAAAACTTGCGCGTTGGATTTCAACAAAATCCGGTAGTGTTGTTAAAAAAGCCTTTTCATTCATAATTACTAATAAACATCCTTTATTAAAGTTTATTTTTGTGTTTTAATAGATGACTAATCCATAGTGGGTAGGCTTTATAAATTTTATGACAGACAACTATTTTTTAAGTTAATTTGCATAAGTAAAATTTAAAGCACGTTTCAAGGCTGATTTTTTGCGCGCTGCGGTATTTTTATGTAAAATATTAGCTTTCGTTGCTTTATCAATTTTACTATAAATTTTAGATAAATTAGTCATGACAATTTCAAGATTTGTCTCATTCATATCATTTTTGTAAATATTTAGAGATAATAAATATTTTTTTGTAAAGGTTTTAATATTCGAAGAGTATTGTTTATTCCTTAAATTGTTACGTTTAGCAATGTCGATACGTTTAATTGAGGATTTTATATTTGCCATGTTGTTTTGATTAGATTTTAAATAATAGTATTATATTACTATAAGGATCAACATAGAACAAGTTTTAAATAATTTTAAATATTTATGTTTATTTAACCCTTGGAATTAGTTCTTAAATATGGGAGAATATACTAATTAAATAGTAATATATTATTAACTTATATAAAATAAAAATTATATGGCTAAATCAAAAGGTACACGTTTAGTAATAACACTTGAATGTATAGAATGTAGAAAAAATGAGATGAAACGCTCAGCCGGGGTTTCACGCTATACAACTAAAAAAAATCGAAAAAATACTCCTGAACGAATTGAATTAAAAAAATTCTGTCCTCACTGTAATACACATACAATTCATAAAGAGATTAAATAAAATTAAAATATGGTTACTTATAAAGCAAAAAAACGAGTTTCACCTATTAAATTAGACCAAACCATAAATTATAAAGATATTAACTTACTAAAAACTTTTGTAACAGAGCATGGAAAAATATTATCTCGTCGAACAACGAATTTAACTGTTAAACAACAAAAGGAATTAAAACAATCGATAAAACGCGCAAGAATTTTAAATTTATTACCCTTTATTTTAAAAGATAAAATTTAAAATATTGTCTATTAAAAATTAAAACTAGTTAAATTTTACAAAAAATCGATTATATTTTAGTTGTTATTTGTTATTAAAAATAATTATTATAAAAATTAAAGTAAAAATTAAAATGGGTCGAATACAAAAAAATGATAATTTTATCGATAAGACATTCACAATTGTTGCGGATATCTTATTAAAAGTTTTTCCTGCAAGTAAACAAGAAAAACAAGCTTTTTCGTACTATCGTGATGGAATGTCAGCACAATCCGAGGGTGAATACGCGGAAGCTTTAGAAAATTATTATGAAGCACTTCAAATTGAAGAAGATCCATATGATAGAAGTTATATTCTTTACAATGTTGGTTTAATATACTCGAGTAATGGCAAATATCTAAAAGCTCTAGAATATTATCACCAAGCTTTAGAACTCAATTCAAATTTACCACAAGCACTGAATAATATTGCTGTGATTTATCATTATCAAGGTGTTAAAGCCTCCGAAGCTGAAAACTTAGAAGTAGCAAAAAGTTTATTTGATAAAGCTGGGGAATATTGGAGCCAAGCGATTCGTTTAGCCCCTAATAACTATATCGAAGCACAAAATTGGCTTAAAACCTCAGGTCGAAATTAAGAAATCATACTATAATTAATTTAGTAAGATATTTCCAAATTCGAAACGAAACTTTAAAAGATACGATATTTATACCTTTTGAAATTGAATGTATAAATGAAACCATATTTATTATCTGAATAGTAAAAATAAAAAAAAATGTTAGAAACAAGTACAAACACAGGTTACATTACACAAATTATTGGACCTGTACTAGATGTTGTTTTCCCCTCTGGAAATCTTCCTAAAATCTATAGCGCGATTGTAGTAAAAACTGATGACAAAACTGTTACATGTGAAGTGCAACAATTACTTGGTGATAATAAAGTTCGTGCTGTATCTATGAGTGCAACGGATGGCTTACAACGTGGAATTGAAGTAATTGATACAGGGGCAGCTATCTCGGTTCCTGTTGGTGTAGCAACATTAGGACGTATTTTTAATGTTTTAGGCGAGCCTGTAGATAATGGTATCGATATTCCAACGGATGTTACTCGTTCACCTATTCATCGTGACGCGCCAGCCTTCACAGAATTAGAAACAAAACCAGCTATTTTTGAAACTGGTATTAAAGTAGTTGACTTATTAGCACCATATCGTCGTGGTGGTAAAATTGGTTTATTCGGGGGCGCAGGTGTAGGTAAAACGGTTTTAATTATGGAATTAATTAATAACATTGCGAAAGCTCATGGTGGTGTATCCGTATTTGGTGGTGTAGGTGAACGTACCCGTGAAGGTAATGACTTATACATGGAAATGAGAGAATCAGGTGTAATTAATGAAAAAAGCCTTACAGACTCAAAAGTTGCTTTAGTTTATGGACAGATGAACGAACCACCTGGGGCACGAATGCGTGTAGGTTTATCTGCTTTAACAATGGCCGAATATTTCCGTGATGTTAATAAACAAGACGTACTTTTATTTATTGATAATATTTTCCGCTTTGTACAAGCAGGTTCAGAAGTATCAGCACTTTTAGGTCGTATGCCATCAGCCGTAGGTTACCAGCCAACATTAGCAACTGAAATGGGTGGATTACAAGAACGTATTACATCAACAACATTAGGATCAATTACTTCGATCCAAGCTGTTTATGTACCAGCCGATGATTTAACCGATCCAGCGCCAGCAACAACATTTGCACATTTAGATGCAACAACGGTATTATCACGTGGTTTAGCCTCAAAAGGAATCTACCCCGCTGTAGATCCACTAGATTCTACATCAACAATGTTACAACCAAATATTGTTGGTGACGTACACTATGGAGTTGCCCAAAGAATTAAAGAAACTTTACAACGTTATAAAGAATTACAAGATATTATTGCAATTCTGGGTATCGATGAATTATCTGAAGAAGATCGTTTAGTTGTAGCTCGAGCACGTAAAGTAGAACGTTTTCTTTCACAACCCTTCTTTGTAGCTGAAGTATTTACCGGTTCACCTGGAAAATATGTATCATTAGAAGATGCTATCAAAGGTTTTAATATGATTCTAGATGGTGAACTTGATGATTTACCAGAACAAGCTTTTTATCTAGTTGGTGATATTAATGAAGCAATTGAGAAAGCACAAGGTCTAAAAGCATAATTAAATTTAGGAGCAAAATGAGCTTAAAAATTCGTGTTATTACGCCTGAGAGAATTGTTTGGAATACATCTGCAGATGCAGTTATGTTACCTAGCATCTCAGGACAATTAGGAATTTTATCTAGTCATGCACCATTAATCACATCTCTTGATATTGGTGTTTTACGTTTAAAATTAGGGGAAACTTGGAAACCTATTATTGTATTAGGTGGTTTTGCTGAAGTCGAAGATGATGAAATCACAGTATTAGTTAATGGGGTAGAAGAAGTAATTTCGGGAGATGCAAATCTTGCGAAATCAGCCTTAGAAGAAGCTTCTCAACAATTAGAGAATGCTACAACAGATAAAGAAAAAATCGAAGCTTCACAAAATTTAAAACGTGTTACGGCTCGAGTTTTAGCATTAACTTATTTATAAAAGACAAGTACCTACTTTCGAAATTAGATGGAATAAATCACCTATAATTGGCTATCAAAGAATATTAGATTATTTTTTCAAAGTATATTCTATTCTTTTAGTTATAAGTTTAAAAAATTATACGAATATATATTTTATAATTTTAAAATCAACGTGCGCTTAGGGTAAGAATAAAAAATATTCATTTAATAAATTAATTATTCTAGGTTTATTATATTGAACATATAAGATTTACCTGGAATTATGTAATATTGAAAACTTCGACGCTCGCTATATCATTTTTAATTCAAAGAAGTAGGTCGATTAAACCCTAACCGCTTTAGATGAAAAAACAAAAGATATAGTAACCTATAATTTCTTATTTTAGATATTTGGTTATACAATTTAATTCCTTTGACATAAATTTTATAAATGTCAAAGGAATATTAAAAAATAATTTTGTTATTAATTTTTACTTTAATCATGTCTAACCAAAATGATTTCGCATTTAATTTTATCTCAAATAATAAAAATGAGAAATTAAATCTTGAATTACCATTTACCGAACACGTAGAAGAATTACGCCAGCGAAGTTTACATACGTTAAGTTTACTAACATTATTTTCATTATTAGCATTTATTGACATAAAACCAATTGTTCATTTACTTGAAATTCCTGTCGATAATGTGAAATTTTTTCAATTATCGCCTGGTGAATATTTTCTAGAAACAGTTAAAATTGCATTTTATGCGGGCATAATTCTTACAAGTCCAATTCTTTTAAGCCAATTAACGTTTTTTATAATTCCAGGTTTGACATCTAATGAAAAAAAATTTATTCTTCCTTTATTTTTTGGTTCAATAATTTTATTTTTTATTAGTTTAGGTTTTTCTTATCTATGCCTAATTCCTGCCGCATTAAAATTTTTTATTAGTTATAGTTCAGATGTTATCGAACCATTATGGTCATTTAGCCAATATTGCGATTTTATATTAATTCTATTTTCAACAACTGGTATTGCATTTCAAATTCCTATTTTTCAAATAATTTTAGGTATACTAGGAATAATATCGGGTCAAACAATGTTAAAATTATGGAAATATGTAATTTTAATTTCTGTAATTATTGGCGCTGTACTAACACCATCAACAGATCCCATTACACAAATATTATTGTCAAGCGCAATAGTATTCCTTTATTTTTTAGGTGCTAGTATTTTAATTTTTTTAAAACGCTAATTACTATTTAATAATTGAAATATTCATTTATAAAGATATATCTTTTGAATCTTATAAACTAATTTGAAAAATTATAAATGCAAATTTTTCATTGGAAATTTAACCTAAAATCTTTAGGTTTAAGTTCATTAATTGCTAGTTTAGCTTTGTCACAGCAAGCTCTAGCTTTTCCTATTTATGCTCAACAAGCATATGAAAATCCACGTGAGGCAAATGGTCGTATTGCCTGTGCAAATTGCCATTTAGCTCAAAAACCAGTTGAAATTGAAACTCCACAAGCAATTCTACCGAATTCTATTTTTGAAGCAATTATTAAAATTCCTTATGATCTAAATAGTAAACAAGTTTTAGCAAGTGGTGCAAGAGGCGGTTTAAATGTAGGAGCGGTTGTCATACTACCCGAAGGATTTAAATTAGCACCAACTAATCAATTAAGTACAGAAGTTAAAGAGAAAAATAAAGGAGTTTATATTTCACCATATAGCTCAAAAGCAGAAAATATTTTAGTTGTTGGTCCAATTTCAGGTGACAAACATCAAGAAATTATTTTCCCAGTACTTTCACCTGATCCAGCAACGAATAAAGAAGTAAATTTCATCAAATATCCAATTTATGTTGGTGCGAATCGTGGACGTGGACAAGTAAATCCAACAGGTGAAAAAACTAACAATAATATTATTTTATCAACCGTAACAGGTCAAATTAATAACATTGCTGTTAAAGAAAATGGAACGACTGAAATAAATATTAAATCATCGACAGGTGATATAATTACACAAAATATTCCTAAAGGTTTAGAATTAACTGTTGCAAATGGTAAATTAGTTACTATCGATCAACCCTTAACAAAAGATCCTAATGTTGGTGGTTTTGGTCAAACCGAAACAGAAATCGTTTTACAAAGTCCTGCTCGTATTTATGGTTATATGGCATTATGTTTCTTTATAACATTAACTCAAGTTTTCTTAGTAATTAAGAAAAAACAATTTGAAAAAGTTCAAGCTGCAGAAATGAACTTTTAAATAAAAATTTAAAGCTCATTTTTACAATTATAAATTGTGAGCTTTAAATTTAAAAATTTTTTATTTTAAATTTATTCTAAATCTTTACGATTTGGATTTCGTGAAGGATCACTCGAAAGGAAACCAAAAATAAAAAGGGAAACAAAGAAAACTACCGTCGTATAAACTAAAACTTTTAGAGTTAACATAATTTTAAAAAATCTAATTATACACTTATTAATAGCCTAATGTCATATAAAGAATATAACTTTAAAAAACTTTCAGGAAACTTAAACAATAATTTTATTGCTAAAGACACATCTATATTCTATATTATTTTTAGAATTTAAAATGTTAAATCTTTACGTTTCATTATTTGATTTTGATCATAATTCAAATCACGTAATTTTTTAAGCATATTTTCAAAATAATCTTCTAAATAAATTTCTAAAGTTAGAAAATCTTCAGAATTAATATCAAAATTTAATGATTTTACGTCATTTTTATTTTTAATTGTTGTTGAAAGAATTTCACTAAAAGCTAAACGATCATGTATTTCCCATGTCCATTTTGAAAATAACATCAAAATTTTTATAAAACTTAACGTAAATAAAGAGGTAAATTTAACTTTGGCAACTTGTCCTGAAAATTCTTCGCATAATTGTATAATTTCTTGTGACGTCCAATTTTTGGGACCACTTAAGTTAATACTTGAACTTGTATTTAAATTTGAGGTTGTAACATTATTTAAATTTTTTACACAACATTTAGCAATATCTCTTGTATCAAGAAAAGAAATTAATTTTGAGTCCTGTGTCGTCGAAATCGTTTGTTGTTCTAAAATTGGAATTGCATATTGAGTTATTAAACCTTGATAAAATCCTGGGATTTGAAAAATTGTGTAAGAAATTTCCGAAGATTTTAAAATATTTTCAATTTTATTTTTTAAACGCATTAAAAGAATTGATTGAAAATATTCATTTTCACTTATCGAGAAAAAAATAAACTTTTTGATTTTTGCAATTTTAGCCGCTTTAATTAAAGCCATTTTACCAATTAAATCGACTTGCTGAATTGTTGCTATTTCCTCTTCAGGACGTAAAGTGGCAGTATCAATGATAGTTGTTATTCCTTTTAGCGTATTCGGAATAGTTTCCGGTAGTTTTAAATCACCATAAACTAATTCTGCACCCCATTCTCTTAAAAATTCTGCTTTACGTATATTACGAACTAAACAACGAACCGGATAACCACAGTCAATTAATTGTTTGACAACCTGCCTACCTAATGTTCCTGTCGCACCTAAAACTAAAATAGTCATATTTTTATCTTAACATTTTTTTATTATTATAAAGCACTTAAATAGTTTATTGATAAATTACTATAACAATAAGTATTATAAATGTATTTTATAAAAATATAAGTGTATTAGTAAAGAAAATTTATTAAAAAATCAAATAAATATAAATTTCGCACTATTTAAGATTTACATTCTATTTTTATATTTTTGATGAAATTTTCTGAAGAC
>Ga0115004_10001012_pt1 | contig 22537 bp, 23 predicted proteins | sample ArcticOcean_MG_C_10_FD_88737 | JGI IMG/M metagenome (GOLD analysis project Ga0115004, IMG submission 88737) | Marine microbial communities from western Arctic Ocean - ArcticOcean_MG_CB11_90 | ecosystem: Environmental > Aquatic > Marine > Oceanic | place: Arctic Ocean: Canada Basin | collected... | reverse complement strand
TGATTATTAAAGGAGAGTATTACTCACCTTTAGTCGCAATAACCTTCTTACCTCTATAAAAACCAGAAGGACTAACATGGTGCCTCAAGTGCGTTTCCCCAGTAGTTGGCTCAATAGCCAATGGTGGGTTAGTTAATGTGTCATGCGAGCGACGCATGCCTCTTCCTGCTGTTGATTTTTTACTTTTCTGAACGGCCATTATATTAGCTCCTTAATCTTTATTTAATGCTTTGATTTTACGATAAAATTTTAATGCAGAATTTTATCATACACTTCCATAGATTTATTACTTTTAATGACAATCAACAACATTATTGTATAATTTGGATAATTATGTACATGATATAATATGAACCTCAAATCCCATACTAAAACTAAGATTAATTTCTAGGAAAGCCTTTCAGTGATTCAAAAAATTCTTATAGCAAACCGTGGAGAAATTGCCGTCCGAATTATTAGGGCCTGTAAAGAAATGAGTATAACAAGTGTCGCAATATACAGTGATGCAGATCGCTTAGGCCTTCATGTTAAAAAAGCTGATGAATCCTATTTCATTGGCTCAGACCCTCTATCTGGTTACCTAAGCCCTCATCGAATCGTTAATATTGCAGTTACATCAGGTTGTGATGCAATTCATCCAGGCTATGGCTTTCTATCTGAGAATCCTGAATTAGCCGCTATATGTGAAAGACGAGGTATTAAATTTATTGGTCCTGATTCTAAAGTTATAAAAAGAATGGGTGATAAAATCCAAGCTAGAAAAGCTATGATTGAGGCTGGAGTGCCAGTTATCCCTGGAAGTGATGGAAATATTAATAGCCTAGAGGAAGCAAAATTATTTGCTAATTCTATTGGGTATCCTGTAATGCTCAAAGCAACTAACGGCGGTGGTGGTAGAGGTATAAGGCGGTGTGACAATGAAAAAGAAATGGATTCTAATTTTGATAGGGTTATTTCTGAAGCAACAAAGGCATTCGGTAGTCCAGAAATTTTTATTGAAAAATGTGTATTAACCCCTAAACATATTGAAGTTCAAATTCTTGCCGATCAATATGGAAATGTTATCCACTTATTCGAACGAGATTGTTCAATACAGCGCAGAAACCAAAAATTAATAGAAATTGCTCCGTCTCCACAACTTTCAGAAGATCAAAGAGACTATATTGGTCATTTAGCTGTGAAAGCAGCAAAAGCTGTTAATTATGAAAATGCAGGGACTGTAGAGTTCTTATTAGATAAGGAGGATAATTTTTATTTTATGGAAATGAATACACGCCTTCAAGTGGAGCATACAGTCACAGAGTCAATAACTGGAATCGACATTGTTCAAGAGCAAATTAGAATTGCTAGCGGAATTATTCTTAAATATAAACAGGAGGAAATAACGCACCGAGGCTATGCTATTGAATTTCGAATAAATGCCGAGGATCCGAAGAATAATTTTTTACCATCATTTGGTAAGATTACGCGTTATTATGCAGCCGGTGGTCCCGGAGTGAGAACAGATGCAGCAATCTATACAGGCTATATAATCCCACCCTATTATGACTCTATGTGTGCGAAATTGACAATATGGGCAATTAATTGGAATGATGCGGTGCAAAGAGGTATTCGTTCACTAGATGATATCGGTTTATTTGGAGTAAAAACAACAATACCTTATTATTTAGAAATATTAAAAAATCAGAATTTTGTTAATGCGGAATTTGATACAAGTTTTGTAGAGATACATCCTGAATTAACTGATTATGAAGATCAATTACCACCAAATATTATTGCTGCCGCAATAGGCGCAGCAATTGCAGCACACGAAGGATTATAAAAAATATGAAAAAAATAGATATTACAGAACTAGTTTTAAGGGATGGGCACCAATGCCATATAGCAACCCGCCTTAGAACTGAAGATATGCTCCCTATCTGTCCTCAGCTAGATAATATAGGATTTTGGTCAATTGAAGCATGGGGTGGGGCAACATTTGATGCTTGTGTTCGCTACCTCAAAGAAGATCCTTGGGAGCGCTTAAGAAAGCTCAGAAAGGCCTTGCCAAATAGTAGAATACAGATGCTCCTAAGAGGGCAAAATTTACTTGGTTACAGAAATTATTCAGATGATGTAGTAGATATGTTTGTAAAAAAGTCAGCTGATAATGGGGTTGATGTATTTCGTGTTTTTGATGCCCTTAATGACATAAGAAATATTGAGGTCTCAATTAAAGCTGTTAAAAGATATAAGAAACATGCTGAAGGTACAATTAGTTATACGACTTCTCCAGCTCATAATATTGATTACTTCGTAAATCTTGCAAAAAAGATTGAAGCACTTGGAAGTGATAGTATTGCAATAAAAGATATGGCTGGTTTATTAACGCCAAAAGTTACCAAAGATTTAGTGTCTAGTTTAGTAAAAAATATTAACTTACCAATACATATGCATTGTCACTCAACATCCGGTCTAGCAAGTATTAACTTAATAACTGCTGTGGAAAATGGTGCGACAATGATTGACACATGTAATTCAAGTTTTTCTGAAGGTGCCAGTCACCCTACAACAGAATCAATTGTTGTTGCTTTAGATGACCTTGGATATAAAACAGATATCAATATTTCTAAAATGGAAGATATTACGAGTCACCTTAAACAAGTAAGAAAAAAGTATTGGCAATTTGAGTCTGAATTTACTGGCTTTGATCCCAGAGTTCTAATCAATCAAGTGCCTGGAGGAATGATTTCAAATCTTTCAAGTCAACTCAATGAACAAGGTGCGCTTGATAGGATGGATGAAGTATTAGCTGAAATACCAAATGTTCGAAAAGACCTAGGATACCCACCCTTAGTAACCCCAACCTCACAAATTGTTGGGACTCAGGCAGCCCTTAACGTTATTACTGGAGAAAGGTATAAGTCAGTCACATCAGAAGTTAAAAATTATTTTCTAGGTCAGTATGGAGATACTCCTGCCCCAGTTGATAAAGATATTCTAAAAATTGCCATTGGAGATCAAAAGCCAATAACTTGTCGACCAGCAGACAAACTTAAGCCTGAAATTTCCAACCTAAGAGTTAAATCTGAGGGTTATGTAAAATCTGATGAGGATTTATTAACATATGCAATGTTTCCTGAAATAGCTACTATATTTCTACAAGAAAGACATGCTGGAACCCTTGAGCCAGAAGAGCTCATAATTAAAAATGATAATAATGGGGATCACTATGCACCAAGTGAATTTAATATCTCACTTCATGGAGAAACTTACCATATTAAAGTTAAAGGGTCAGGTGACTCAGGCGAAACTGAAAGACCATTTTATGTTTCGGTTGACGGTATTTCTGAGGAAGTACTAATTGAAACTCTTGATGAATTACAAGTAGATGCAATTGGAAATAAAACAACTGATAAAAAAAATAAAAGCGCTGAGAGCACAGATACCTTGAGACCAAAACCGAGTCATGATGGTTGCGTAACAACTGCCATGCCTGGAACTATAGTAGACATAAAAGTAAAGGTTGGAGATAATGTTAATGCCGGAGATGGAGTAGTTATAATTGAAGCAATGAAAATGGAAAATGAGATTCAATCATCAAAGTCTGGAGTTGTTATGGCTGTTCACATTAAAAAAGGTGATGCAGTATCTCCAAACGAAACATTAATTGAAATCCAACGATCCTAATATCTCAATGTCTTCAATTATTTTAGCATCATCTTCTATTTATAGAAAAAAACTACTACAAAGGCTAACAAATAAATTTAAAGTAATTTCACCTCATGTTAATGAAATAAAACTACCTGATGAGGGAGGCAAGGACTCTGCATTAAGGCTCGCCATACTTAAAGCAGAAACAATTTCCCATGACAATGAAAATTCGTATGTTATTGGCTCGGACCAAACTGCAGAGTTTGACGCAGTACAAATAGAGAAGCCCAAGAATATTGATGAATCATTCGATCAATTAATAAAATTAAGTGGTAAAAATGTTACGTTTTATACTGCTGTATGCCTAATTAATAAATCAAAAAAGATCGAATATAAAGATGTAGAAACAATACAGGTTAAGTATAAAATTTTGACCAAGTCATTGATATCTGAGTACTTGAGTAATGAAGCTCCAAATGGTTGCCTTGGATCAATTAAATCAGAAGGTTTAGGCATTACCCTTTTAGAGAAAATTGTGAGTAATGATCCAACTGCTATTGTTGGGCTACCTCTATTATGTCTAATCAAGATGTTTGAATTAGAGAAAATTTATTTTAATGGAAAATGAGAAAAAAAAATTAGCTACATTGTTTTTAATACCATCTTCTCTTGACCAAGATGCAATTTTTGATTTTATGGTTGAGGAGCAACGCAGTAAAATTCGAGACCTAAAGTATTTTATTGTCGAAAATGAAAAATCAGCTAGAAAAACAATTAAAAAATTAAAGCTATCTACTCCAATCCAGGAATTAACAATTATTCCTCATAACAAAGATACGCCTACCGAAACATTAATTTCATATATCAAACCTCTGCTAGAAGGAGAAAGAATTGGGTTGCTATCCGATGCTGGGGTTCCATGTGTAGCTGACCCAGGATCAAAGATTGTTGAGCTTGCTCATCAGAATAATATTAGAGTCGTTCCACTTGTAGGGCCTTCATCTATAATTCTTTCGTTAATGGCATCAGGATTTAATGGGCAAAGTTTCAGATTTCATGGATACGTACCAATTGATAAAATTGAAAAAAAGAGAAAACTAGAGAGTATGCAAAAAGATATATTAAAAAATTATGAGACTCAAATATTTATAGAAACCCCCTATAGGAACAATCAGTTACTAAATGATCTATTAACAATCCTAGATGAAAAGATTAATTTATGTATAGCTACAAACCTCACAACAGATAAAGAAATTATAGTTAGTCAGAACATAAGGGTGTGGGGAAAATCTGACCTTCCTGATTTATCAAAAAAACTATGTATCTACTTATTAAATTAATTCCTTAACAGGCCGGAAAGACTTTCTATATATATCAATAACACCATGCTCCCTTAATAGTTCTATATGTTCTTTAGTCGGATAGCCTTTATGTTTTTTTAGGTTATATTGTGGATATTTAATATCTAATTCGCACATATGTCGATCACGCTCTACCTTAGCAATAATTGAAGCTGCTGAAATTTCTGGTATTAAAGAGTCGCCCCTTACAATTGCTTTAATATCAATACCCTTAATATCTGGAGTATATAAACCATCAACTAAAATAACGTCTGGCTTAACCTTTAACCCATTAAATGCTCTTAACATTGCCAGTAATGATGCATTCAAGATATTTATATTATCAATTTCGCTAACCGAAGAAGAAGAGAAACTAAAATCTAATGCTTTGTCCTTAATCTCATGATTCAATAAGAGAAGTTTTTTATATGAAAATTTTTTTGAATCGTTTAAGCCTAAAATAGTATTGTCTGGATTAAGAATTACTGCTGCCGCATAAACTGGGCCAGCAAGTGGCCCTCTTCCCGCCTCATCGATCCCACAAATTTTAATCACTTAATATATTTTTTTAATACATTTAATATCAATGTAGAAGTATTACACCTTAGTAGTTTATGAAGCTCAGTAAACTCTTTTTTAATTAATTTTTGATACGACTTATCATTTACGATTTTTAATGTTTCACTTGCTATTTCTTGAGGATTCGCCCTCTTCTGTAAAAGCTCCGGAGAAATTAATTTGTTTAAGAGAATATTAGGCAACCCTATCCATGGAATTAGTTTCATCGAACTTAAAATTTGCCATGACAGCCAAGAAGTTCTATAAATAATTACCATTGGCTTTTTGAATAGTGCTGTTTCAAGAGTTGCTGTTCCAGATGCAACAATAACTAAATCAGAAGCATTAATGGCATCATGAGAGTGGCCAATAATAGATTTAATATTCAATGAGGTGTGATTACGTATACTTTTATTGATTTCATTAAAGTTTTCTTTATTATTACAGGGAACCACAAACAAAACATTTTTGATTTTGCTTTGAATGATCTCAGCTGAATCTAGCATAATATCCAGATGCCATTTAACTTCACTAGACCTGCTTCCTGGAAGAATCGATATAACAAAGTTACCGTCTCGAATGCCGATCTTTTTTTTACTAAGCATTGAGTTTGGTCTTAAAGGAATAAGGCTTGCCAAAGGATGGCCAACATAGGTTGATGGCAACTTTATTGAATTGAAAATTTTAACTTCATGTGGAAAAACTAAAAAAAGATGATGCATATAATTTTTCATTGAATGCATTCTTTTTTTTCTCCAGGCCCATACAGACGGAGAAACATAATGAAATACTTTAACTTTATTTTTTTTTAATGTCTTTTCAATAAAAAAATTAAAGTCTGGAGCATCTATGCCAATATAAATATGAGGCTCTTCATTAATAAGGTATCTAATTAAATTATTTCTAGAAGTTAATAATTTAATTATATTTCTGATCGCTTCAGCATATCCATGTATACCTAAAATTTTATAATCAAAAAAAGAGTTTAGTCCATTTGCTCTCATCATGGGGCCACCTACTCCTACATATTCGATATTCTCATATTTTTTATTTATCTCAATCATTAATTGACTGGCAATTAAATCGCCTGAAGCTTCTCCAGCAACAATTGCTATTTTAGTCATTTATCTTGCAATGCCACGTTTAGAGTTCTTAATGAAGTCTAAATAAAGATTAATTAATGACGATTCATTAACCATAGTTCCTAGAATTTTTGTTGCTTCTTGCAGTGAATTCCCATCACGGTAAATGACTTTGTAACCTTTCTTAATTATCGCAATCTCTTCAGCAGTGAACTCCCTTCTTTTTAGTCCCTCAACATTTATTCCATTAGGTTTTGCGCTATACCCAGCAGCCATAATGAATGGTGGAATATCTTGAAAAACAATTGAGCCTGCAGCAATAATTGAATGAGAGCCAACCTTACAGTTTTGGTGAACTCCAGAAAGTCCACCAAGGATCGCATAATCATCAACCGCTACATGGCCAGCCAGAGATGTATTGTTAGCAAGAATTATGTTGTCCCCAATGATGCAGTCATGTGCCACATGTACATAAGCCATAATCCAGTTATCGCTTCCAATGGTGGTAATTCTCTTATCCTGTACGGTGCCAGTATTGAACATACAAAACTCTCGAATTGTATTTCTATTAGCAATTCTCAGAATCGTTGGCTCATTGTTATATTTTTTATCTTGGGGTGACTCCCCGAGAGAGCAATAATGAAAAATTTTGTTATCTTGCCCAATGCTAGTGTGACCAGTTATTGTTACATGGTTTCCAACAACAGTTCCTTCACCAATCTCTACGTCTTTACCAATAATAGAATAAGATCCAATTTCTACATTTTTAGAAATTTTAGCTTTAGGGTGAACAATAGCAGTTGGATGAATTTTCGAAGTCATAAATTATTATTGCTATTTCTTTATTTCTTTAAGGATGCACATCATACCCGCCTCAGCAACCACTTCATCGTCAACTGTAGCTATTCCGCTGTACTTCCATATACCTTTAAGAATTCGAACAATTTTCACATTTAGAATTATTTGATCGCCTGGTCCTACTGGCTTCTTAAACCTAGCATTATCTATTCCTGCAAAGTAATATACTGACTCTTCAGATGGTTTTGTATCCATTGTCTTAAATGAAAGTATAGCTGCTGCCTGAGCCATTGCTTCTACAATTAAGACTCCTGGCATAACTGGGTGATAAGGAAAATGTCCTGGGAAGAATGGTTCATTTATAGTCACATTCTTAATAGCGGTAATTTCTTTTCCCAGATCCAGAGAAATAACTTTGTCGATAAGCACAAAAGGATACCTATGTGGCAAATGATCTAAGATTTCATGAATGTCCATACTAGTATTTTTTGTCATCTATCCGTCCACTTTTTTTTATGTTTGCAGCAAATCTTAACCATTCCTTATGTTCAAGAAAAGGAGTGATTGAAGTGTATCTATTTCCTGCCTTACTTATTGATTTGGTAATCATGGTACCGGGTGAGATAGTTGTATTCTCAGCAATTGATAAATGACCCAATATCATGGCTGCACCACCAATTTTACAATTTTTCCCGATTATGGCACTGCCTGCTATTCCAACACATCCAGCAATAATTGTATTTTCATTTATAATGCAATTGTGGCCAATCTGCACCTGATTATCAATTTTAACGCCAGATTTAATTATTGTATCATCTAAGGCACCACGGTCGACCGTGGTATTTGAACCAATATCAACATTGTCAGAGATTTTTACTGAGCCAATCTGTGGGATCTTAAGCCAGTGATTATTTTTATCCTGAGAATAACCAAAACCATCGACTCCTATTGCAGCCCCAGGAAATATCTCACAATTTGATCCTATCTTAACGTTATCGCCAATAGTTACTTGTGAGTGAATCCTAGTTCCACTTCCAATAGAAACATTGGCACCAATCGTAGTATTTGCCTCAATAGTAGTTAACTTTCCAATAACAATGTTTTCCTTGATAACAACATTCGGACCGAGATGAACATTCTTATCAATTTTTGAATTTTTTCCAATCAACACCGAGCTATGATTCCCCGCTACAAAACGCACTTTATTTATGAAGAAATTAGCTGCTATAGAGAATGCAAGATAAGGGTCCTCTACAAAAATTGAAGGCCCTGCCCACTCTTTAGAGTCTAGTTTTCGAAGTATCATTAGCCCAGCCTGGCATGCCTTAAGCTGGGATTTAAGTTTCTTGTCTGAATAAAAAGAAACAGAGCTAGGTAGTGCAGAAGTCAGTGAGGCAATATTATCAACCATTAATTGCGGGTGAGTTGAAACACCATTAAGTATTTTAGCTAGCTCTTCAGAAGTCGCATTAGGCATTCTTTACCTTATTTTTTAACTTGAGGTCTTGTTCTTCCCATTTCTTTAATAATCTTATCAGTTACGTCAATAGCTTCGCTGGTGTAAGCAACTCCCTGATAAAGAATGAGGTCATATTTATTTGCTTGAGCAAATATAGAAATTGCAGTAGTTACTTTAACCTGTAAGGCATTCATTTCTTCTCGTCTTCTTATGTTGATGTCTTCCTTAAGCTCTCTTTCATCTCTCTGAATATCAATTTTCGCCAACTGTAACTCTCTTTGTACTTTAACTCTGGTTTCATCATCCATAGTTAAGTTATTTTTTTTATATTTTTGTCCTTTATTCTGCAGTGAGACTATTGTTTTTTTTAGCTTATCAGTTCTTCCTTTAAATTCTTTCTCAAGCTTTTTATTGCTAACAGCTGTTTGAGGTGCGCCTTTTAGTATTTTACTAATCTCAACAAAGCCTACCTTCACTTCTGCGGAAGTAGCGTTAATAAACATCACTAAAAAAATTACTGTAAATATCTTTCCCATATCCTTGATCTCCGATTTAGTTTAATTAAAAATTAGTACCCATTCCAAACTGGAATTGTTCAATCTTATCTCGACCGTTATCATTTAATGGTATTGCATACGAGATTGATAATGGACCAAATGGTGATATCCATACACCAGCCGCACCAAATGAAAACCTCATTTCTTCAAATTTTATTCCATCATCGAACACTCCACCACCATCGATAAAGGCACTCATCCTCAAACTCTCATTTTTTTTAATCCCTGGAACTGGGAAGAATGTCTCTGTTGAGAGCTGGATAGTACTGTTACCACCATTCGTTATGAACGATTTATAAGTGCTATCATATACTTTTTTACCTACGGAAGCTTCCTTGAATCCACGAATTGTTTTTTGTCCGCCTACATGGAACATTTTGTAAAATGGAAGGACGTCGCCGCCGTATGCGTCTATATAGCCAAAATCTGCTTTGACTCTTGTAGTTACCTCAGGTGATAAGGGGATAAATTGCTGAGAAGAAAATCCTACTCTAAAATACTTAACATCTAATATCGGGGCCGTTATATCTGCATTTAAAATCAATTTTTTACCTTCTTGAGGAAAAATTGCGTTATCCAGAGTATCCATTTCCCATCCTGAGAATACAAGCAACGAGCTTGTATCACATGTAGTTCCACTACTCACGCTAGTACAATAATTTCTATATTGTTGTGGAGCGCTGCCAGCTAATTCAAGCTTGGTCATATCTAATGTAGATCCTAACGAAAAAGTATCGTATTCATTAATCGGAACATGGAACGTTACTCCACCCCCGTATGAGCTAGTTTTGTAAGGAGCCTGTCCGTTGGGCTGTCCTTTGGTATCAACGGCTTTCTTGTAAATTGAAAGCCCTCGAGAAATCCCGTCGTCTGTAAAGTAAGGATCGGTAAAGTTTAGGCTGTAGACGCTATTGATATCGCCTGTACTAATTGTTGTTGCAATTGTGTTACCTGTTCCCAAGAAATTAGTCTGAGCAACCGATATAGTTCCCACAATACCTTCACTTGAGCTTAGACCAGCTCCAACTTGTAAACTACCAGTGTTCCTCTCTCTAACCCTAACATTAACATCAACCTGGTCTGAGACGCCAGGCACGCCCGGCGTCTCAATATCTATAGCATCGAAATACTGAGTACGACTCAACCTAGCTCTTGATCTGTCAATATCACTTTGTGAAAACCATGAAGACTCAAACTGCCTCATTTCTCTTCGAATAACCTTATCTTTAGTCTTTTCATTCCCAAGCAAATTAATCCTTCTTACATAAATTCTTTTACCTGGATCCAGATAAAAATCAAAATTTATTATGTTGTTAATTTTATCAATGTCCGGAATAGGATTAATATTGGCAAAAGCGTATCCATAATCACCTAATTTTCTAGTCATGTTTTGAGTAGACTCATTTACAAGATTTCTATTGAAAACATCCCCTTCTTTAATTAAAAGCTCATCATTAAGGTCTTTCAGATTGACTAGTTGCTTATTTTTGGAGTCAGCATTATCAGGGATTTTGCCTGAAACCTTAACAGTTCCGACATTATATTTATCACCTTCATCAATATTAATTGCAATATAGATATTTTTTTTATCTTTCGAAATACTTACTGTTGTTGAGATTATCTTAAAGTCAAGAAAGCCTCTATCCATATAAAATGACTTTAAATTTTCAAGGTCACCCGAAAGCTCTTGCTTAGAATATCTATCATCTTTGTTGTACCAGGATAAAAGGTTAGTTGTTTTTGAGGATATTTGTTTAAATAAATCATCTTTTTTGAAGATACGGTTACCAATAATATCAATAGATTTAATTCGTGAAATACGACCTTCTTCAACATAAAAATTGATATCAACCCTATTTCTCTCGAGAGGAACTACTTCAGACACAACTCTTGCTTTATATTTTCCACGCCCTAAGTATTGCTTCGCAATTTCTTGCTCAGCTTTTTTAAGGTCGGTTTTATCAAAGACTAAACCACTACCAATATTCATGAATGCAAGGCCTTCAATTAAGCGCTCGGGCTGAAAAGTTTCAGTTCCATAAAAATTAATCTCGTAGATTATTGGTCTTTCACTAACTGAGATTATGATTGTAGAATCTACCCTCTCTATAGATATATCTTTAAATTGACCTGTTTTATAGAGTAAGCCTATTGTTTTAGAGAAATCGATACTACTAATTTCATCATCAATTTCGAATGGAATATTGTTGAATACTAGCCCAGGGTCGATTCTCTGAAGGCCTTCTACCTTGATGTCAGAAACTCTAATTTCCTCTTGTGAATAAGAGTTAAATGTAAAAACTAATAAAAGTGACAGTAAAAATTTAATCATTAATTATTCGATTAATTAAAAGTGTAATTATATACTGAAATTCGGCATTGATGCAATAAAATATTGCTCTAAGTGATTGAGAAATAACAATGTTTTGTCTTTAAAAAAAATATAATCCCATAGTAAAAAATAAATTACATTTTACCCATGGATATTAAACTCTGGGTCCTAATTCTTGCTTCAGTATCAATAGCAAGAATATCTTCTATATTATCGGGGCTCTTTGGCGACCATGACTGTAAAGACAAATTAATTAAAGTTGGTATTTCAGTGAAAGTAATATTTTTTTTAAGAAATGCTTCGACAGCTACTTCATTTGCAGCATTAAGAATTATGGTTGACGCAGTGCCACTAGAAAATGCCTGATATGCCAAATCCAGGCATGGAAATAGATCATTATCAGGCTTATTAAATGTTAAATCATTTGCTTCTTCAAGTTTAATGCCCTCAATACCAGATTTTATTCGATCAGGAAATCCAAGAGCATATGAAATAGGAATTCTCATGTCCGGATATCCAAGTTGACTTACTAGACTCCCATCAATAAACTCAACAAATGAATGAATGATACTTTGAGGATGAATTAATACATCAATTTTATCAATTGGCATATCAAATAGATGAGCCGCTTCTATTACCTCTAAACCTTTATTCATCATCGTTGCTGAATCAATTGTGATTTTTTTCCCCATTATCCAATTTGGGTGTTTAAGAGCAGCCTCTACGGTTACATCTAATAATTGCTCACTTGAATAATTTCTAAATGGTCCCCCAGATGCAGTTAATATTAGCTTCGAAATTAAATTGCTATCAGAGTTATTATGAATAATTTGAAAAATAGCATTGTGTTCACTATCAACAGGAATTAGTTTTGAATTATATTTTAAACATAAATCCATCATTAATTGGCCTGCCATTACCATTGATTCTTTATTTGCCAAAAGAATTCTTTTTCCATGAATAATTGCATCCATGGTGGGAAGTAAACCTGCAGAACCAGATATAGCAGCAACAACATCTGTAGATTCATCAGTGCTTGCTATTGATCTATACCCCTCAAGCCCCTATAAAATTTCAGGTTTATAAATTTCTTTTATTAATCCATGAATTTTATTTGCAGATACTTTATCCTTAGTAACGATAACTGAGGGTCTAAATTCAATAGCCTGAGAAAGCAATAAATTAGTATTGGAATAAGAAGATAAAGCGAAAATATTAAACCTATCAGGATGAAGCCTAACAACATCCAAAGTGCTCGATCCAATACTTCCAGTTGAACCCAGAATTGATAAAGACCTCAAAAAATAATCCCTAAAACATAAGAATAATTAAAAATTAAAGCAAATAATGGTAACGTTGGACAAAAGCCATCAATTCTATCTAGAACCCCACCATGACCTGGAATAATTGAACCACTATCCTTGATTCCTGACAGTCTTTTTAGCAATGACTCGTACAAGTCCCCAAAAATACTCATTATAGTTATTAGTATACTTGCAGATAAAAGTAAAATAGGGTCGATTGAAACATAAAAACTTAAGAAAAAAGAAAATATAAAATTAAGTAAAAGTGCACCTAAAACCCCTTCTATTGTTTTACCAGGACTAACATCATGCATAAGTTTATGTTTGCCAAATTTCTTACCAAATATATAGGCTCCAATATCAGCAATAAAAATTGACACAAAAATATATAAAAGGAATAATTTATTAAGTGAAAATAACCATAATATAGAGCTCCATAAAGGAATAATTAAAATAATACCAAAAAACAATTTAAGGCTAGGAGGAAGCAAGAATTTCTTAAGGATGTGAAGTGGTGCGAATAAAAACCAAAAAATTAATGACGCAAAAAAGATAGTATTTATATTGGAAATATTGAAGCAATAAAAATATAAAAAAGTTGATAATGATAATGCACAGAAAATAATTTTTTGGTTGAGTTTTAGTTTAAGAACTCTAGCTAACTCATAAAGAGCAATAATTGAAACAGAAGAAGAAAGAGCAATAAAAGCCCACGGGTCAAATATAAAAAAACTCATGAAAAAAATTATTAACATTGATACAGCAGATATCACTCTTGTTTTAAACATTATTTAAATATCCATCAATGAACCAAAGCGTCTATTTCTTGTTTGGAAAAAGTATAAAGCATTAATAAAAGTTGATTCATCAAAATCAGGCCAAAGAGAGTCTGTAAAAAAGAGTTCTGAGTAAGCTAGTTGCCATAACATGAAATTACTAAGCCTTTTCTCCCCGCCCGTTCTAATAAGTAAGTCTATTTCAGGTAAGCCAAAAGTGTCTAATTTTCTTGATAACAATTCTTCGGATATAGTTTTCTTTTCCTTGGAGCTAACTATAAACTTATTTACCGCCCTTACTATCTCCGATCTTCCACCGTAACTAATAGCAATATTTAATTGCAAACCATCATTTTTCTTGCATTTACCTTCAATATAGAGAATCTTTTTTTGAAGATTGAATGGGAGAGATTCTAAATCACCAATAAATTTAATTATTATATTGTTTGATTCAATCTTGTCTTTTTCATCATCAATAGACTTTACGAATAATGCGAGAAGCGAAGCAACTTCATTTTTCGGCCGACTCCAATTTTCAGTACTAAAGGCAAATAAAGTAAGTGAATTAATATTATATTTTTTTGCTAAACCAATAACATTTTTTACTGTATTAACTCCTCTGGTATGACCCGCTTCTCTTGGTAACAATCTTTTTCTTGCCCACCTACCGTTTCCATCCATAATAATTGCTATATGTTTTGGTAAATTTTTCGACTTAAGAAAAATTTTTCGAGAAAATAAAAAATTAAAGAACTTCAAATTTATATAGCTAAAAGATCTTTTTCTTTAAGCTCCGTTAATTTATCAATCTCATTAATAAATTGGTCTGTATTTTTTTGAACTTCATCCTGAGATCTCCGCTCATCATCCTCACTAATCTCCTTACTCTTGATTAATTTTTTTAGTGCGTCATTGGCTTCTCGCCTAATATTTCTCATGGAGACTTTTGCATTCTCCGCTTCTGATTTGACCACCTTAATTAATTCCCGCCTTCTTTCTTCTGTTAGTGGGGGCATCGGTATTCTTATAGTTTCACCCGAGGTTGCTGGATTTAAACCGAGATCACTCTCACGAATAACTTTTTCAATAATAGGAATCATTGTTTTCTCGTAAGGTTGAATATTAATTGTTGTTGAATCAGCAAGAGTTACGCTTGCGACCTGACCTAACGAGGTAAGTGAACCATAATAATCTACATTAATATGATCTAGAATTCCTGTATGAGCTCTACCAGTTCGAATTTTAGAAAGACTAGACTTAAGTGAATCTAAACTTCTTTGCATTTTAGTTTTAACGTTTGCTTTAATCTCTTCCATAAAATACTCTCCGCTTTATCAGATGACTACTCGGGTACCTTCATCATGGCCCAGTAAAATATTCTGAAGTGCATCTTGTTTAAAAATATTAAATACTGCTACTGGTAACTTTTGATCCCGGCACAAAGTAAATGCAGTGGCATCCATAATTTTTAAATTTTTTTGGATTGCTTCGTTGAAAGTCACGTTCTTATACATGACCGCATCTTTATTTTTTGACGGATCATCTGAGTAAATACCGTCAACTTTTGTTGCCTTAATCATTATGTCAGCATTAATCTCCATTGCTCTAAGCGCTGCAGCCGTATCTGTTGTAAAAAAAGGATTACCTGTTCCTGCAGCAAAAATAACAATCTTTTCATCCTCCAAATATCTTATAGCCTTTCCTCTTATATAAGGCTCAACGATTTGGTCAATATTAATTGCAGATTGAACACGACTAACAAGACCTGCATGCTTCATAGCGTCCTGAAGTGCAAGGGCATTCATTACTGTTGCAAGCATACCCATATAGTCTGCAGTTGCTCTATCCATCCCAGCAGCCCCAAGAGCTACACCTCTAAAGATATTTCCCCCACCAATAACAATAGCAATCTCAACCCCTAGAGATTTTACGGTTTTTACTTCACTAACAATTTTATTGATAGTTTCAGGATTAACGCCAAAAGCGTCATCACCCATTAAAGCTTCACCTGATAGCTTAAGTAAAATTCTTTTGTATATTGATTTAGCCATATAATATTATATTATCTGATTTAACTTAAAAAAAAAGATTGTTAAAACAATCTTCTTTTAGCTCTTAGTAGCAGCAGCCACTTCAGCAGCAAAGTCAGTTTCGATTTTTTCTATCCCCTCTCCAACAGCAAACATTTTAAACGAATGGAGGGTTGCATCATTCTTATTCAGGAGCTCTTCAATAGTAATTTTGTCATCCTTAACAAATGCTTGATTAAGTAAAGTTACTTCTTTTAAGAATTTATTGACAGTACCATCAGCGATCTTAGTAAGCATTGATTCTGGCTTTCCAGCTTCCTTGGCTTTTTCAATAGCTACTCTTCTTTCAGTTTCTATAAGCTCGTTCTTAATGCCTGATTTATCAATGGCCTTAGGTTTTAAAGCTGCAATATGCATTGCAATATCAGTACCCAATTCATCATTACCACCCTCAAGATCTAAAATTACACCAATCTTTACACCATGAATGTAAGAGTGAAGATGGCCTTTTGCTGTAAGCAACTGAAATCTCCTTGGGGTAATATTTTCACCAATCTTTCCAATTAAAAGCGTTCTGACCTCTTCGACATCAACCCCATTAATTTTTATCTCACCTAATGTTTCAATACTGGTAGGTTGATTTTCTAAAATAGCGATTGAGAGATTTTTTACAAAACTCTTGAATTCATCATTTTTTGCACAAAAATCTGTTTCTGAATTAACCTCTAAAAGAACGCCAGTTTTTCTATCGTTGCTGATTGATGAAACAACTGAGCCTTCGGCGGCAACTCGATTTGATGCTTTTGATGCTTTATTACCAAATCTGACTCTTAATAACTCTTCAGCACGCTGCTCACTACCATCCGCTTCAGTTAGAGCCTTCTTGCAATCCATCATAGGCGCGTCAGTCTTTGCTCTTAAAGCCATCACCATACTTGCTGTAATTTCAGCCATTATTTAAGTACTCCAAAAAAAACAAAAAAATTATTTAAGTTGCTTCTTTAACCGAATCATCCATCTCAGTTAATGCTTCCTTGTCAGCTTCTTCTTTAGCAACCATTTTCGCCACTTCTTTTATTGCGGTATTTTTACCCTCGAGAATAATATCTGCCATACCTCTAGCATAAAGACGAATTGCACGACTTGAGTCATCATTCCCTGGGATAACATAAGCGATATTCTCAGTAGAATTGTTTGTATCAACTACACCAATAATTGGTATACCTAGTTTAGTAGCCTCAACGACTGCACCACTTTCATAACCTACATCAATAACAAAAATTGCATCAGGCAAGGCACTCATAGTTTTAATGCCACCTATTGATCGCTCAAGCTTGTCATATTCTTTCTTTAGATTTAATCCTTCTTTTTTAGTAATCTTATCTAAACTTCCATTTTCAAACATAACCTCTAATTCAATTAGTCTTTTGATTGATTGCTTGATAGTTTTAAAATTTGTTAACATACCACCGAGCCATCTATGATTTACGTAAGAACAGCCCGCTCTTAATGCTTCTTCTTTTAGGATGTCTCTAGCTTGTCTTTTTGTACCAACAAATAGAATACGACCTTTGTTCGTTGCAAGGGTTTTTGCAAACTTCATAGCCTCTTCAAACATTGGAAGAGTTTTTTCAAGGTTTACAATATGAATTTTATTTCTATCACCAAAAATATATGGTGCCATTTTTGGGTTCCAATAACGGGTCTGGTGTCCGAAATGAACTCCCGCCTCTAACATTTGTCTCATTGTTACTGACATAACTTATCTCCTATTAAGGGTTATCACTTCATTAAACTTAAAAATGACCAATTAAATGGCACCCCTAAACTAAATTTAATGGGTTATAGTTTTTCGCAATGCGAAAGCCCGCTATAATAACATATTAATTAATATTTACACTAAATATGACCGTCAACATAAAGAACAAAGAAGATATCGAAAAAATGCGAGTTGCAGGCAAGTTAGCATCAGAAGTCCTTGATTACATAACGAATTTCGTAAAGCCTAATACAACAACAGAAGAGATTGATAGGCTGTGCCATGATTATATGGTTAATATACAAAAGACTATTCCTGCCCCACTTAATTATGCCCCACCAGGTCATACTCCTTATCCTAAATCCATCTGCACCTCAGTAAACAACCAAATCTGTCATGGGATACCTGGTGAAAAAATTTTGAAGAAAGGTGATGTTATTAATATCGATATAACAGTAATCAAAGATGGCTATCATGGTGATACAAGTAGAATGTTTTATGTTGGAGAACCATCAATTCAAGCTAAGCGCTTATGTGAAATTACTTATGAGTCAATGTGGCTAGGTATTAAGCAAGTTAAGCCAGGCAATTACTTGGGTGATATAGGCTTTGCTATACAAAAACATGCAGAACAAAATGGATTCTCAGTAGTAAGAGAGTTTTGTGGTCATGGAATTGGTAAGGTGTTTCATGAAGATCCTCAGGTACTTCATTACGGAAATCCAGATCAAGGTCTCAAACTTGAGGCTGGTATGGTATTCACTATCGAACCTATGATTAATGCTGGAAAAAAAGAAATTAAAATGCTTCCTGATGGATGGACGGTAGTTACAAAAGATAGGAGCCTTTCTGCACAATGGGAACATACCATTCTCGTTACAGAGGAATCATATGAGGTTATGACTATCTCAGATGGCACCCCCAAACCCTTCTAAAATCTAATAGCGAATGTACATCCAAAAACTAAAGGAAACATTTCAACAAAAATTTCAAATACTTGGTAAAAAATTTTTAAAAAATCATCAAAGCCAAATATTTCTATCGAAACATACAAAGTTAGTTGATGGCTCACTGAAAAAGCTTTGGAATGCAAGGGATATTAAGAAAGGTCTTTGCCTTGTAGCAGTTGGTGGTTATGGCAGAAATGAGTTATTTCCATACTCAGATGTTGATATTCTTGTTCTCTCAAGCAATAAATTAACAAAGGATGAGTCTGAAAGTGTTTCTGGGTTTATTACCGACTGTTGGGATCTTGGGCTAAGGATTGGACACAGCGTAAGAAATATAAGCGAAGCGAGAGAGGAGTTTCATAAAGATGTTACAACTGCCACAAACTTACTTGAAAATAGATTTGTAACAGGTGACCAAATAATTTTTAAAAAATTATTATTGTTAATTGATAAAGAGATGTCAATTAATGATTTCTATATAGAAAAAATAAAAGAACAAACTAAAAGACATAAAAAATATAAAGACTCAGCATACCAACTTGAACCAAATATTAAAGAAAGTCCAGGAGGATTAAGAGATCTTCAAACAGTTATTTGGATTTCTAGTAGCCAAAAAAAAGGTAAGACAATTGAAGATTTATTAAAAAATAAGGTAATTGATAAAACTGAATTCAATAAAATAACTCTCCATAGAAACCGAATAAACAAAAGAAGAATTCTGCTTCATTTACTCTCAAAATCTACCGAAGATCGCTTAAGTTTTGACCTCCAAAACCAACTAGCAGAGGCATTAGGTTATCAAAGTAAAGATAATAGAAAAGCAAGTGAAATTGTTATGAAATACTATTACAAATCAATAAACTATATTACATTATTCAATGAAATTCTCTTAAAAAGACTGGACCCCAAAAAATACTCTACGTGCGCAATAGATCATCCAATTAACTTGATTAAATACAACAATCTATTAGAAATAAAAGACATATCAAATAAGCAATTAATTAAGTATTTATTCGCCCCATTCTTAATTATGCAGCAAGATAAAGATATAGTTGGTTTTGGGCCAAACCTTCTAGGGGCACTTAGTAATGTATCAAAATTAATTGACTCAAAAGTACGGAGCAAGAAATGCAATCAAGATTTTTTTCTTAAAATTCTTAAAGGAGAAAATAAGGTAAATCGGTCTCTTCGTCTTATGAATAAAACTAATGTGCTTGGAAAGTTCATTCCTCAGTTTGGAAAAGTTGTTGCACAAATGCAGCATGATTTATTTCACATCTATACCGTTGACGAACATACACTAAATTTAATTGAAAATATTAGGCGCTTCAGCAAGCCCAAGCTTAAACATGAATTTCCTAAGTGCTATGATATATTTATTAATTTTAAAGGTCCGGAAATACTTTATCTAGCAGCAATCTTTCATGATATAGCTAAAGGCAGAGGCGGAGACCATTCAGAACTAGGTGAAAAAATAGCTCGTCGTTTTGTTAAAACTTATAAACTAAGAGGGGAATATGAAACTATGATTCCGTGGTTAGTCAAAGCACACCTAAATATGTCGAACACAGCCCAAAAAAAAGACCTCTCTGATCCTGAAATCATTAATAGCTTTGCAAATTTCGTTGGAAATCAGAGAAATCTAGATGCACTTTATTTACTAACTGTGGCAGATATAAGAGCTACAAGCCCACATGTATGGAATGAATGGAAATCTTCACTTTTAAGCAACCTATATAATTTAACAACAAAAAATCTTTCTAGAAGATCTCTTTCCATTAATGAAATAATTAAAATTAGAAAAAGTTCAGCAGAAGATATTCTAAAAAAATATACAGTCAATAAAGATGATTACATCGAGTTATGGACGCACTTTGGACATGAGTATTTTTATAGATTCGAAGTGCAAGATATAGCATGGCATACAAGATTTTTACTACCCCATTTAATGACAAGTGAGCCAATTGACAGGGCTCACCATGGGAATTATGGGAATGGTATCGAGGTAATGATATACACAAAAGATTCTAGTGCGCTTTTCGCAAAGATTATAAAATTTTTTGAGAAAATAGATGTTGAGATTATGCAGGCAAGGGTATTCACAACAAGCCATGGGTATGCGCTAGATATATTTAGCTTAATGATTGAATCAAGCTCAAATTATATTTTTGCAGATCTTTTTAAGATGATTGAACAAGGTCTCACAATTGCCATTAAAGAGAATTACGAGTTAAATAAAACAATGTTAAGTAAAACAAAACAAGCTATTCACCATAATTTTGATACAGAAGTTAGTTATCATAAAAATAAAGAAGGTAATTTTGAGCTGCAAATTATTACCGATCAAAAGTCAGGTATTCTTGATCTAATCTCTAACGAAATTAATTTTTTTGGCTTCTCAATTAACGATGCAAGGATAAATACCTTAGGAAACAGAGTTGAGGATTTATTTGTTATTTCCTCAGATAAAAAACAAATCACTACAGAAAATCTGACTGTTTTAGCTTCAACTTTAAGAGTAAAATTAGACAATGAAATTTGACTTTGACAGAGCTGATATAGATAGAATTATTGAAATGGCATGGGAGGACAGGACTTCCTTAGATTCTATTTACAGGCAATTTAATTTAAAAGAGGATACTCTTAAGCTCTTAATGTCAAAGGAACTAAAAGCTTCAAGCTATCGATTATGGCGAAAAAGAATGAAGAAAAGTAATTTAAGGCATGAGGCCTTAAGACCAAAAGGAATTACTAGGGCTTACGCATCAAATCAATATAAGCAAAAGAATTAATTAATTTGGAGCTATCATTTTTTTAGGGTCAACAACTTTTTCGAATGTCTCTTCATTAATGAAACCAGATTTTATTGCCTCTTCTTTTATTGAGGTTCCATTTTTATTAGCATTCTTAGCAATTATTCCTGCTTTATCATACCCAATAACTGGAGTTAGGGCCGTAACAAGCATAAGACTATCCTTCATTAATTTATCAATAATGTTCCTGTTAGGAGTTATTCCAATTACGCAATTATCAGTAAACGAAGAGCAGGCATTACCAATAAGATTTATAGATTGAAGTATGTTGTAGGCAATCATTGGTTTGTATGTATTTAATTCAAAATGGCCCTGAGACCCAGCAAAACCTATAGCAGCGTCATTACCAAGAACATGGATGCATATCTGAGTTAAGGCTTCAATTTGCGTTGGATTTACCTTTCCAGGCATTATTGAACTACCAGGTTCATTTTCTGGTAACTGTAACTCTCCCAAGCCACTCCTTGGACCTGAACTTAAAAGTCTAATATCATTCGCAATTTTAAATAAAGATACTGATGTACTCTTAATTGATCCAGATAATTCAACAATAGCATCGTTACTTGCAATAGCTTCAAATTTATTAGGTGCTGAAACGAATGGGAGTTTTGTTATATTTGATAAATTTTTTGCTACAGACTTACTCCATCCTTTTTTTGTATTTAATCCTGTTCCAACTGCCGTTCCACCTTGCGCGACCTCATAAATTCTTGGTAGCGAAGATTTTATAGATTTAATACCCATCTTAACCTGGTGAGCATACCCAGAAAATTCCTGCCCAAGACTAATAGGGGTAGCATCCATTGTATGAGTGCGCCCTATTTTAATTATTTTTTTAAATTCGTTTGACTTTCTAGTCAATGCTGAATAAAGCTTATCTAATGAGGGTATAAGTAATTGATTTATATTTATCGCAATTGCTATATGCATTGCTGTTGGAAAAGTATCATTTGAAGATTGGCTCATATTGCAATCGTCGTTGGGATGAATCGGTATTTTTGATCCAATATCTCCATTTAAAATCTCAATTGCTCTATTTGATATAACTTCATTAACATTCATATTAGATTGAGTTCCCGAACCACTTTGCCAAACAGCTAAAGGAAAATGATCATCTAATTTTCCGTCAATTATCTCATTTGCAGC
>Ga0115004_10001006_pt1 | contig 22585 bp, 24 predicted proteins | sample ArcticOcean_MG_C_10_FD_88737 | JGI IMG/M metagenome (GOLD analysis project Ga0115004, IMG submission 88737) | Marine microbial communities from western Arctic Ocean - ArcticOcean_MG_CB11_90 | ecosystem: Environmental > Aquatic > Marine > Oceanic | place: Arctic Ocean: Canada Basin | collected... | reverse complement strand
TGTTGAATATAGAAGGTATTGTTTTGGAGCCTGCAGGCGCATTAGCAATTGATGCTCTAAAAGATCTAAAAGATCAAATTATGGGTAAAAAAATTGTGTGTATTGCTTCTGGCGGTAATTTCGATTTTGAAAGATTGCCTGATATCAAAGAGCGCGCATTACGATTTGAAGGATTAAAAAAGTATTTTATTCTTCGAATGCCTCAGCGGCCTGGTGCTTTAAAAGATTTCTTAAACTTGCTGGGGCCCAATGACGATATTGCACGCTTTGAATACCTAAAAAAATCCGCTCGAAATTTTGGCTCAGTGCTACTTGGCATAGAAAGTGGTTCAGCTGAAGGTTTTAAAGATCTATGTAAGCGCATGACAGACAACGGTTTCACATTCGAAGACATCACAAACGACGACCTTTTAGCACAATTTTTTTAGTATAATTTTATTTTAAGAGTATCCATGTTAAACATTCAATCTTTTGGTGATCAATCCAACATTCCTGATTTATTAATTATTCATGGGTTATTTGGATCAGCACGGAACTGGCGTGCAATCGCTCGAAATTTATCAACAGATCGTCAAGTCCATGTCGTAGATATGCGAAATCATGGGGATAGTTTTTGGGATGATGACAACTCCTACGAAGCTATGGCAAACGACCTTGCAAAAATTATTCAATCTCTAGGGGTTACTTTAGATGTTTTAGGACATTCAATGGGTGGCAAGGCTGGAATGGTTTTAGCTTTAACTTATCCTGAATTAGTTAATCGACTGTTAGTGGCAGACATTGCACCAACAACTTATGCTCATGATCAAACCTTCAATGTAGCCGCTATGCAATTATTACCTCTTGATAGTTTTACTCGCCGATCTGAAGCAGATGTTATTCTTGCTCAAACTTTACCCGACGAAAATATACGAGCTTTTTTTTTACAAAGTCTTAAAATTTCTGAGACAGGGAATTCATGGCAATTGAATTTAAATGCATTAGGCACAAACATGGATAAAATAATTAGTTTTCCTAACATTAACAGCCAATTCAACGGGGACACTTTATTTGTACGAGGTGGCAGGTCACAATATATTTTAAACAGCCATTTGGCAGACATACAAACCCTATTTCCTAACTATAATTTGACAACAATTGAAGGTGCTGGCCATTGGCTCCATGCGGATGCAACTAGAGCTTTTTTATTAGCTGTTAAGAATTTTTTTGTTAGCAAATAATGAAAACTGTAATTAATATCACAGATATGCTTTCAGATATGCTGCATCACCTTCTGATGCTAAATGGCCAACAGCTAAATCTATTTTAGTCCAGTGGGCTGTATGATTAATCTCAGTGGGCTCAGACAGCTTACGGACTGCTCGTGCTAAAAATATATGGCATATTTTACGCGCAAATAGGTTGTACTCTGGCATATAGGTATATCGCTGATATGCGCCCAAACGGCGCATAATAGAAATCCGCCAGCCAGTTTCCTCCAGCACTTCTCGATGCAGTGCCATAATTGGGCTTTCTCCTAAATCAATTCCACCACCGGGTAACTGCAACTCTGGGTAAGGTTTTGATTGGTGTGTCAATAATACTCCCTGATCAGATAAAATTATTCCATACGCACCCGGGCGATCCAGGTATGTTTGTTTAGAATCTTTTGGTTCGCCATATCGTCTCATTATCTTTTCATATCAAATAATTGTTTAAAGGACAGCATTGAATTGCGCTTTTATAAAAACGGGCTTATTGGGAGCTAAGTTTAAAAACGGATTAACACAATGACATCTGACACTCTTATCAAAAAATGGGATGAACAGGTCCTTCCATTTCAATTAGACGCATCAAATATTCGTGGCCGTATTGCTCGTTTAGACACTCTTTTAGACGATGTCTTGAGCCAACATAATTATCCTCCACAAGTATCAGCGCTTGTGGCGGAAGCAGTAATGTTAACAGCACTTATTGGCCAAACAGTTAAATTACGTTGGAAATTAAGTTTACAAATCCGTGGCGACGGACCTATTCGTATAATAGCAACTGACTACTATGGGCCAGGTAAAAATGGTGAACCTGCAAAGATCCGTGCTTACGCTAGCTATGATAAAAAGCGTTTGGCAGAATCAAATAAAATTGGGTTTGAAAATATAGGTAAAGGTATGTTTGCTGTTCTAATGGATCAAGGTGAACATATGAAGCCTTACCAAGGAATTACACCACTATCACAAGGCTCACTGTCACGTTGTGCTGAAACTTACTTTGCACAATCTGAACAATTGCCTACAAGGTTTGAGGTAGTTGTAGGTGAATCTTCTTTGCCCGGGGAAGCAAAATCGTGGCGAGCAGGGGGAGTTATGTTACAACATTTACCAAAAGCATCACCTCTTATGGCCAAGGACCTACCAAGCTCTACCGATGGTTTACTTACAGCAGATGATTTGCTCTCTGGTGACGAAAGTGCCGAAGATTGGAATAGAGTTAATATTCTTCTAAATACTGTTGAAGAAATCGAATTAATTGGTCCAAATATTTCATCGCCAGAATTATTAAATCGCCTTTTCCACGAAGAAACTCCGCGCTTATTTGATCCACAGACCGTAAGGTTTGGCTGTTCTTGTGGAGAAGAAAAAGTGCGCAATACAATGTCTATTTATTCACAAAAAGACATTTCACATATGATCGATGAAAACGGAATGGTTACTGCTGACTGTCAGTTTTGTGGTTCACATTATGAATTAGATCCAAAATCTTTAGGATTTGAAGGTATCAAGAACTAGCCTACCCTTGCGCTACTTGAATAGCTACGCCATGACTTATTCATGAATAAATCAGACATCAGTATAAATCAAATAAAAAGTGCCTTAGGGCAATATCGCGGAAACCAAAAAACTTCTGACTTTGACTTAAATAAAGACTCACGGCCCGCTTCACAACAATTACTCAGAGCAGCAGTTTTGTTACCATTAATTCTACGCCCATCGGGTCTAAATGTTATTTTAACCAAGCGATCTAATCACTTGAAAAATCATCCTGGACAGATAGCCCTACCAGGAGGAAAGTTTGATGAAGGTGACAGAAGCTTCATAGATACAGCGTTGCGTGAGGCTGAAGAAGAGATCGGTTTATCTCAGAGCATCGTGAATATTCTAGGTACCTTACCAGACCATGAAACTGTTACTTCTTTTTGCGTAACACCAGTTGTTGGGCTCATTAATACTACCTTTGAGCCAGAACTTGATCGCAATGAAGTAGATGAAATCTTTGAGGTGCCTTTAAGAATGTTCACTGAGTCAAAAAACTTTAAAGTTCACAATCGTATATGGAATGGAATTGAACGCCACTATTTTGTAGTACCATATGGACCTTATTATATTTGGGGTGCTACGGCACGTATCTTGAGAATGTTTTGTGATGTGATTGGAGGCCAAAATGAAATTAACCGCTGACTGGTTGCAAAGTCCTGACACAATTGCAGTAATGAAGGCATTACAAACAAAAAATAATCAAGTATTTTTTGTTGGTGGTTGTGTTCGAAATGGGTTGTTAGGTGTTCCGACAACCGACATAGATATTTCAACAGATTCTAGGCCAGAACAAATAATTGCATTAGCAAGAACAGCTGGGCTAAAGTCTATACCTACAGGTATTGATCATGGCACAGTCACTATAGTGGTCAATAGTAACGTTTTTGAAGTTACTTGTTTTCGAAAAGATATTGAGACAGATGGGCGTCATGCTATAGTAGTTTTCGCCAACAATATCTATGACGATGCAAAGCGCCGAGACTTCACTATGAATGCAATTTATGCGTTAGCTGATGGGACCATAGTAGACCCTCTAAACGGAATGACCGACCTAAAGAATAGACACGTTCGTTTCATTGGAAATGCCACAAAGCGTATTGCAGAAGATTATCTACGTATTTTGAGATTTTTCAGATTCACAGCACAATACGGTGATCCAGCACTCGGCATCGACGCAGATGGTCTAGCTGCTTGTGCCGCTGGAGTGGATGGCATTAATTTACTTCCAAAGGAACGCATTGGTAATGAAATGCGCAAAATTTTAGGCTCAAAAAATCCCTCACTAGTTTTAGCCACCATGGATGTATCTGGTATTTTAGCAAAAGTTCTAACTGGAGCAAACGCAAAATATATAGCAATTCTTGTACATCTAGAACAGGCTGATCAAATCAATTGGCTTACCCGACTGATTGTTTTGGGAGGCTCGAACCAGTCAGCCGCTTTACGTCTAACAAATGCCGAAGCGCGTGAACTAAGGCATACTTTAAAAGCAATCGAATTGGGGCATAAGCCAAACGCTATAGCTTTTGAGTTTGGCAAAAATATTGCAGTTTCAACTTCTTTAGCATTAGCTGCGTTAACAGAATCTGCGCCACCAATTAATCTAGAGGCACAAATTACTCAAGGTACTACAGCTATATTCCCCATTACAGCAAAAGATTTAGATGGCCTTCATGGTAAGCAATTGGGTGATACCCTACGAAAATTACAAAAACTTTGGGTAGCATCAGATTTTACACTAAAGAAACAGGATTTATTATTATGACACTAACGACCCTTTTATCCTTATTGGGAATTGCCTCAGTGGCAGGTTGGACCCCTGGCCCAAACAATGCCTTAGTTGCAACTAGCGGGGCACAATTTGGATTTTGGCGGACACTTCCACACGTTGCTGGAATTGGTATTGGGTTTCCATTTATGGTATTTTGCATTTCATTAGGTTTAGGTGCTGCTTTCCAACAAAGTATGCTAATACGAGAGAGTTTGCGCATAATTGGTATAATAGTGCTGCTGTGGTTTGCATGGAAAGTTGCTACATCAGGAAAGCCAAATTCTCAAAGTGGAAAAGGTCGCCCATTTACATTTGTTGAAAGTGCTGCGTTTCAGTGGATTAATCCTAAAGGATGGATAATGGCAATAAGCATATCAAGTCAATTTGCAGACCCATCAAAACCTGTTATTTCATCGGCTATAATAGCAGGTGTATTTTTCTTTGTTGGATTTACCTCCGCAAGTGGGTGGACTTTATTTGGCAAAGGAATGCAACGTTGGCTTACTACTGATCGAAGGGCAAACACATTTAACTGGACAATGGCGGCTTTATTATTGCTCTCAGTTCTTATGATAGCATCCAGTAGATTAAACGGGTAATTTCTACGCGTACACAAATCAATTTAATAAACGGCTATTTATTTTTATTCACTTTTTCTGGACAAGTTCCAACCATCTGTTATCTGGCTTATTAAGTTCACTGTTAACATATAAAATTTTTCCAAAGCGATGATCATTTTGATCCTACCCGCAATGATACTGGTATTGAAATCATGACTGAGTATACTATTGATAGATTAGGCCAGCTTGGTGACGGCGTAATTGATAGCCCAAGCGGGGAAATTTTTGCCCCCTTCACACTGCCTGGTGAGCGCATTGAGGGCGTCGTTGAAAAAGGAAGAATACTTTCCTCTAAGATTATTGAACCCGTTGCAAATCGAATAAAACCCGCATGTAAGCATTTTAAAATCTGTGGAGGCTGTTCAATGCAGCATGCTTCAGATGAATTGCTTGCAGATTGGAAAATTACGAAAACAAAAGAAGCACTTTCACAAGTTGGTCTTACTCCAGAATTTCGTCCAATTATTAATTCTGGCATTGGATCGCGCCGTCGTGCAACATTTGCTGCAAAGCGTACAAAAAAAGGTTCGATGGTAGGCTTTCACGGGCGCGCCTCAGATATAATTGTCGAAATTACTGAATGTCCTGTATCTGACCCTGCTTTACTAAAGGGCATTCCCGCCTTTGCTAAATTTGCTACTTTGGGAACCTCCCGCAAAGCAGTATTACGTATTAATGCTACTGTATCTGGCAAGGGCTTAGATGTTAAAATTGATAATGGAAAAGAACTATCACCAACTGAGATTTCACAATTTGCACAGATTTGTTCACAATATAAGATATTAAGGCTTATGTGGAATGATGACGTAATTTCACAATCACATCCACCCAGCCAACCCATGGGAGCGGCAAATGTAGTGCCGCCAAGTGGTGCATTTTTGCAAGCCACACACACAGGTGAGGCAGCTTTAGTGGAAACTGTTATGGAAATAGTTAGCCCAGCGAAGCGTGTTGTAGATTTGTTTGCTGGATGTGGAACTTTTGCGCTACCTATTGCAAGTAGATCCGCTGTTCATGCGGTTGAGGGCGAAGTAAATATGATTTCAGCATTAGATGCTGGCTGGCGTGCCGCAGGTGGCCTTCACGATGTGCGCGCGGAAACTCGCGATCTCTTTCGACGCCCATTAATGCCTGATGAATTTAAAAAAGTTGATGCAATTGTTATAGATCCACCTCGCGCAGGCGCAGCGTCACAGGTGGCCGAAATAGCAAAGACTAATGTTACACGTATTGCTTTTGTATCATGTAACCCATCCACCTTTGCCAGAGATGCATCTGTTTTGTGTAATAGTGGTTACAGTTTAGACTGGGTACAAGTAATCGATCAATTTCTATGGAATCCACATATTGAACTTGTAGCAAAATTCACTAAATCTAATTAAAATATTTATAATACAGATAGAAACGCATGATAATATCATCTTTTAGAAAAAAATTGTTTGATTGGCTAAACACCCCAACAATTCGATACAGTATTCTAGCTATAATTCTTGTGAATGCCGTTTTGTTAGGCCTAGAAACATCACCCACTATAATGCTTCACTATGGTTTTTTATTACACACATTAGACAGTATTTGTTTAGCTATTTTCGTAATTGAATTGGCTTTAAAGCTTTTTGCTAGAGGCTTTCTTTTCTTTCGTGATCCATGGAATTTATTTGATTTTTTTATAATAGGAATATCTTTAGCACCCATCTCAGAAGGATTTTCAGTATTACGCGCTCTAAGAATATTACGAGTTCTACGTGCACTATCATTTGCACCTCGCTTACGTCGTACAATTGAAGGATTTGTCTCTTCACTGCCCGGGATGTCATCAGTCTTTATTTTGATGGCTATCATTTTTTACATAGGGTCCGTAATTTCAACAAAGCTATTTGCTTCAGAATTTCCAATGTGGTTTGGTTCAATTGGAAAGTCTGCCTATACTTTATTCCAGATCATGACATTGGAGAGCTGGTCTATGGGTATCGTTCGCCCAGTTATGGAAATCTACAGTCATGCTTGGATGTTCTTCGTTCCATTTATCCTGATAACAAGCTTCGCAGTAGTAAACGTATTAGTCGGTTTGATCGTAAATTCTATGCACAATGCACATTCAGAAGAAGCTACAGAAGCAACAGATGCATATCGTGATGATGTTTTGAAACAGCTAAAAGAGATATCTAATCGTTTAAATAAACTAGAACGCTAAACCCGTTTCTTTATTGTGGCTACACCTAAGGCTTCGAAAACTTTTGCTTCAATTTCAGGCGCATTCATAGCTGCTGTTTCATACATTTGTGTTGGTGAATCTTGGTCCAAAAATGTATCAGGAAAGACCATAGAGCGAAATCTAAGCCCAAGATCAAATACACCTTCATCAGATAATAATTGTAAAACATGACTCCCAAAGCCACCTACAGCGCCTTCTTCAATTGTAATTAGTACATCATGATTTGAGGCCAATTTTAGTATCATCTCACGATCTAACGGTTTAGCAAAGCGTGCATCTGCAATTGTTGGCGTAATGCCTTTTGATGATAAGGAGTCAGATGCTTTTAATACTTCCTGTAATCGCGCACCAAATGACAAAATTGCAACTTTTGATCCTTTTTGGATAATACGGCCTTTGCCAATTTCTAAAACCCTTCCTTTTTCTGGAAGATCAATACCAATGCCTTCACCTCGTGGAAAGCGAAACGCACTAGGTCGATCATCAATAGAACGTGCAGTAGCAACCATATGCATTAATTCAGCTTCATCAGCAGCAGCCATTACAACAAAATCTGGTAAATTAGCTAAAAATCCAATATCAAAGCTTCCAGCATGCGTGGCACCATCTGCACCAACCAATCCCGCACGATCAATTGCAAACCTGACAGGTAAGCGCTGCAAAGCTACATCATGAACTATTTGGTCATACCCACGTTGTAAAAATGTAGAGTAAAGTGCGCAAAATGGCTTCATTCCGCCAGCAGCCATGCCTGCGCAAAACGTAACAGCGTGCTGTTCAGCAATACCAACATCAAATGTTCGACTGGGGTAATGCTCTGCAAATAAGTCTAAACCTGTTCCATCAGGCATTGCAGCTGTAACAGCCACAATTTTATCGTCTTCGCCAGCTTCAGCAATTAAAGCATTTGCAAATACTTTGGTGTAACTAGGAGCATTAGATGGTGTTTTATGTTGTTCACCTGAAGTAACATTAAATTTTGCTACACCATGATATTTATCAGATGATGCCTCAGCAGGTGCATATCCTTTACCTTTTTGAGTAATCGCATGAATTAAAATCGGTCCAGTTGCTCGGTCTTTTACAGTACGCAGAACATTCAATAATTGTTCCATATTATGCCCGTCGATTGGACCAACATAAGAAAAACCTAGCTGCTCAAACAATGTCCCACCGATTGTCATATGTTTTAACATATCACGTGCACGCTTTGCGCCATCCTGAAATGTTGAAGGCAATAATGATACAGCGCCTCTTGCTGCTGCCTTTAATTCTTGAAACGGTTCACCTGCATATAAACGTGACAAGTATGTCGACATAGCACCAACGGGAGGAGCTATGGACATTTTGTTATCATTTAAAATGACGATCAAACGTTTCCCTAAATGCCCAGCGTTATTCATAGCTTCATAAGCCATGCCTGCAGACATTGCGCCATCACCAATCACTGCAATTGCGTCACCTAATCCATGTTCAGGAGCACCACCCAAGTCGCGTGCAACAGCAAACCCAAGAGCTGCCGAAATAGAAGTAGAACTGTGTGCTGCACCAAAAGGGTCAAAGGCACTTTCTGTACGTTTAGTAAAACCAGACAGGCCACCACCCTTACGGATTGTACGCATAAGTTCACGCCTACCAGTTAAAATCTTATGTGGATAACATTGATGGCTAACATCCCAAATCAAACGGTCCTTAGGCGTATCAAAAACGGCATGAATAGCAGTTGTTAATTCAATTACACCAAGCCCTGCACCCAGATGACCACCAGTTTCGGAAACTACAGAAATAGTTTCTGCGCGTAATTCTTCAGCCAATTGAAATAGTTGCGGATCAGATAAGTTTTTCATATCCTCCGGCGTATTCACACGATCTAAGATCGGAGTATGTGGGCGCTTTTCACTCATAATACTTGCTTTAATACCCTTAGTTAGTTTTTACTATCATAGATTTCGGTTAATAATAAACTGCGCAACCTGTCTCATAGGATTTGCCTTATCACCATAAATTTCTAGTGCTTCAATTGACTGTTCTACCAACTCTTTTGCACGCAACTTTGCTTTATCCATACCCAAAAGTGATACAAAAGTAACTTTGCCAGCATTAACATCTTTTTGTAAGCGTTTACCTGCAACTTTAGCATCTCCTTCTATATCTAAAATATCATCCTGAATCTGAAAAGCTAGCCCAATAGATTTTGAGTAGTCCTTTAAATGCTTTTCATCTCGACCCGCCAAAATAGCACCTGCAGTAGCCGCCCACTCAATTAGAGCCCCTGTTTTATTTTGTTGTAAAATGGTAATATCTTCTAGATTTAATAAATTTTTTGATGTTTCCGCATCGATGTCTTGAGCTTGGCCAAGAGCCATCCCTTGCATTCCAGAAGCTTGCGCTAAAGAACGGGAAAGTTTTACAATTTTAGCAGCTTCAGTATTTGGTAAATTAGCTAAAAGCTCAAAAGCCAAAGCTTGTAGTGCATCACCTGTCAGTATCGCAGTTGCTTCGTTCCACTTAACATGAATAGTCGGCTTGCCTCGACGCAAATCATCATCATCCATACAAGGCAGATCATCATGAACTAACGAATAAGCATGTAAACATTCAATAGCCATGCTTGCTTGCAAAGCAGCATCTTTTGAAACATCAAAAATATTACTAGAATAAATAGTCAAAAATGCTCGTAATCGCTTTCCACCATTTAAAACTGCATGGCGCATTGGATCTACTATCAAACCATTGCCTTGAGTATCAAGCACATTTTTTAATGCAGTTTCAACTGTTACCACCGTTTCAGCTAAAATTAATTTGAAATCAACAGACATCAAATCAACCATCAAAAGGTTTTAAAACATCAGGCTGACCGTCTGATCCAAAAGTAATTTTGGCAACTTTTTCTTCTGCAGATTTTAATTTAGCTTCACAATGTGCTTTTAGTTTAGCTCCACGCTCATACATAGATATACTATCATCTAAAGCAACCTGACTGCCTTCTAGACTAGTCACTACTGTTTCAAGCTCTGCCATAGCTTGCTCAAAATTCATCTCTATAATTGGTATTTCGCTCATTTTGCATGCTCCATTAATACGTTCACGTGAGCGGCAACACTATCCGCTAATGCAGGTAAATCATATCCCCCTTCCAGTGTCGAGACAACGCGCCCATGACAATGTTTGTCAGCAAATTCACACAACATTTTTGTAATATTTTTAAAATCTTCAGTGCTAAAGTTTAGATTAGCAAGGGGATCTTTTATATGTGCATCAAATCCTGCAGAAATTAGTAATATTTCAGGTTTATAAGCTGCAAGTTTGGGAAAAATAGAATGTTGATAAGCGTCCATCAGTTCAGCGCCCGAAGAGTATGGCTTTAATGGTAGATTAATAACATTATTATGTGCGCCTGTTTCAGAAACTTCACCAGTGCCGGGCCATAACGGCATCTGTTGTGATGTCACAAACATAATGTTGGGTTCATTCCAAACTAAGTCTTGGGTACCGTTTCCGTGGTGAACATCAAAATCTATGATTGCGGCACGAGATAATCCATACTTTTTCATTGCATATTTTGCCCCAATAGAAACTGTTCCAAACAAACAAAACCCCTTAGATTTATCTGTTTCTGCATGATGTCCTGGTGGGCGGGTAGCACAAAAAGCATTTCTTGCCTCTCCACCAATAACCAAGTCGATAGCAGAGCAAACGCCACCAACAGCACGCATAGCGGCGTCAAAACTACCAACACTTACATGAGTATCTCCATCCAAAGTCACATAGCCATGATTTGGGCAGGCGTTTTTTATCTGTAAGACATAGTCTTGTGGATGGCACAGTCTAACTTGGTCCATAGTTCCAACTGGGGCAGAAATACGTAATAACGTGTCAAAATTTGATTTTGCCAAAGAATCTTCAATCACCCTTAATCGATCAACTTGTTCTGGATGCCCCATAGGCGTTAAATGCTTATAACAATCAGAATGAGTAATATATGCTGTTGGCATGACTAATCTGGAGCCAACATATAACCCGCTCCCCGAGCTGTTTGCAAATAACGAGGCATTTTTGGATCAACCTCTAATTTTCGTCTTAATCGGGTAATTTGAACATCCACTGAACGCTCTTGGCTTTGAACACCATTACGGGCCAAATCTTCCACAAGCTTTGGTCGACTAACTGGGTTATAAACATTTGCAGAAAAAATACGCATAAGTGCCGCTTCAGTTGAGGTGAGCTTCACAAGTGAATTATTACTCCATAGTTCCCCACGTGTGACATCATACCAGACACTCCCCATTTGCAAAGTTTTTGGTATAGTAACTTTGGTTTCTTCTTTTGGCACACGGCGTAATATTGAATTAATACGTAAAACGAGTTCTTTAGGTTCAAATGGTTTAGTTAAATAATCATCTGCTCCCGCTTCAAATCCCATAATTCTTTCATTACTTTCACTCTTGGCTGTTAGTAGTAATATAGGTGTATCAAGTGTTTTTCGAAGATCTATTGTTAAACTCAAACCATCTTCACCAGGCATCATGACGTCCAATACAATCATATCAAATTCCAAGCCCTTCAACAGACGTCTAGCATGAGCTGCATCTCGAGCAATAGAAACAAAGAAGCCATTTCTCACAAGGAACTTTTGTAACAAATCACGTATACGTTCGTCATCATCAACAATTAAAATGTGAGCAGTACTTAAATCTGGCTTCATGTCAGTTTTTCTTTAATTTTAATTGATCCACGCTGCATTTCACCATCCATTATTTTCTCTAAAACTAGACGAAATCCCATTACAGCATCAGGACCCGCTGCACGATATGCAGACCGCATACGTTTACGTTGTGCGTCTGATAATTTGCGCTCCAGTTTTTCCCCATCATCCGTTAAAAAAAGATTTCGTTCGCGCTTATCTTGCCGACCTACTCTGCTTTCTACTAAACCATCATTAATTAATTGGCGCAAAACTCTGTTCAAAGATTGTTTTGTTATGCCTAATATATCAAGTAAATCATTTACTTTTAAACCTTTGCGCCGATTAATAAAATGAACTGCACGGTGATGAGCTCTGCCATATGTATAATTTTGCAAAATCAAATCAGGATCAGATGTAAAACCTTTATAAGCAAAATACATGAGCTCTATGCCTTGAAGTAATTGGTCATCCGTCAAAAATAGCATTGCATCCATACTGTTGGATGCTGTCAAATTATGGTCTACCATATTGGCTCCTACTTCACTTTTCTATAAACTATGTCAGTATTATTGACTTTATAAAAATCAAATGATAGCCCTTTCTAACTTTAGATTAAAAATATGTCCACTTCGGGACTATTAATGGAAAAATTAGTTAACATTTTAAGGAAAAATTACATGATGGGTGCATATGATGATCGTGATGGCAAAATTTGGTTTGATGGTGAATTAGTTGAATGGCGTGATGCAAACATACACGTATTAACACACGCCATGCATTACGCATCGTCTGTCTTTGAGGGTGAACGTGCCTACAATGGTAAAATCTTCAAAAGTGTTCGCCACTCTGAGCGCTTAATTCAATCTGGTAAAGACGTTGATATTCCAGTTCCATATTCTGTCGAAGAAATAGAAGCTGCAAAATATGCAGTAATGAAAGCAAATAACTTATCTGACGCTTACGTTCGTGTTTTAGCATGGCGTGGGTCAGGTGACGATATGGGTGTTGCAGCTCGATCAAACCCAGTACGCATGGCAGTGGCTGCATGGACTTGGGGTGCCTACTACGGTGATGCAAAATTAAAAGGCGCAAAATTAGATATCTCTAAATGGAAGCGACCATCACCTGAAACTATCCCGTGCTTTGCAAAGGCATCTGGTCTATATATGATCTGTACAATGGCAAAACACGCCGCCGAAGCGAAAGGCTGCTCAGACGCAATGATGTATGATTATCGTGGCTATATTGCCGAAGCCACTGGCGCTAACATATTCTTTGTAAAAAATGGTGAGGTTCATACTCCAAAGCCTGATTGTTTCTTAAACGGCATTACGAGACAAACTGTTCTGGAAATGTTAGGTGAAAAAGGTATTACAGTTCATGAACGTCACATTATGCCTGATGAGTTAGAGACTTTTGAACAATGCTGGTTAACAGGCACAGCCGCCGAGGTCACACCCGTCAGCCAAATTGGAGACTATAATTTTGAAGTAGGTACAATGGTTCGTGATATAGCAGAATCATACGAAAAGCTTGTACGAATATAATAAAAAACTATTACTCAAAGCACTATTTTTTATGAATTATGGATAAAACTATAATAATCGAGTTATTAGCACTACTTGCCGCCATCAATAAGTGATGCTAATAGGCAATTACCTTAGCACCAAGGATCGGTGCGTTATTCGGAGGATACGGTTCTGACTAGAACTGTTGATGCAGACGAAACTGCTAACACTACAAATATCCCAAGCATGAGCTTGCTGGATTTAGTACTCAACTCATTACAAGATAATAAAGCTGAAGAGATTGTGACAATTGACTTAAAAGGTAAGTCAACTATTGCAGATCATATGGTTGTGGCCTCTGGTCGTTCAACACGGCAAGTTGCAGCAATAACTGAAAAACTGCACACACGAATTAAAGATACGACTGGTTACATTGCCAAAATTGAAGGTAAGGGCGCTGGCGACTGGGTTTTATTAGACGCAGGTGATATCATTGTGCATGTATTCCGCCCCGAAGTACGCGAATTCTATCAATTGGAAAAAATGTGGCTAACTGATCCAGCTGAACCTCAAGACGTGTAATGCGAGTTCACCTATGTGTTGTTGGACGGCTGCGAAAAGGGCCTGAAAAAAATCTCATAGACGATTATTTAGACAGATTTAATAAAACAGGTCGCGCCTTTGGGCTCGGCCCCGCTAAAGTTATAGAAGTCGAAGATAAAAAAAATGGTGGCATGCTTAATGAAGCAAATTTGTTGCGCCGCGCCATTCCTAAGGGAGCTTTTGTTGTAATTATGGACGAGCGTGGCAGCGTTGTTTCAAGTCCAGATTTTTCTGCAAAAATACGCATATGGGCAGACAAGGGCACATCTGATTTAGCAATAGTTATTGGGGGTGCTGATGGAATTGATCCTAGCTTGCGTGCAGAATCAGATTTTTCAATTTCTTTTGGAAAGATGGTGTGGCCACATGCCTTGGTTCGCGTAATGCTTGCAGAACAGCTCTACCGCGGGGCATCTATTTTAGCTAAAAGTCCATATCATCGAATTTAGAGTTTGGTAAAATACAAAAGTAGGGAAACAGTGTTGTGGTTGAAACCATAGTTTGATCCGAGTAAGTAGATAAAACATTATAGTGGACATCATCATGACACAAAAAAAGCCAGTTGTTTTATGCATCTTAGATGGATGGGGCTTATCTGAAATAGTTGAAGGTAATGCTGTTTCATTAGCTAATACTCCTTGCTTCGATAATCTAATGGAAAACTTTCCTTCATCCACATTAGTAACCTATGGTCCTGATGTTGGACTGCCCACAGGCCAGATGGGGAATTCAGAAGTTGGGCATATGAACATAGGGGCCGGTCGCGTTCTAAATATGGACCTACGCAAAATTGAACATAGCATTGAACAAGGTACATTTGGGCAGCTTCCAGGCATTATAAGATTTGCTAATTCAATTAAGTTAGCTGGTGGAAAAGCGCATCTATGTGGAGTTTTGTCGGATGGAGGTGTGCACAGTCACATCGATCACATGATTAAAACGGCGCATGCATTAGAAAGTTACGGCCTAACTGTTATTTTACACCTTTTTGCTGACGGTCGCGACGTTGCGCCAAAATCTATTGAAAAGTACTTGGCCGACCTAATTATATCAATTGGGGAAAAAACTTTAATTGGTAGTATTGCAGGACGATATTATTCATTAGATCGTGATAATCGTTGGGAGCGCGTAGCTAAGGGCTATGATGCCATGGTAAACTCGAAGGGTAATCGCTTTAAAGATGCACAATCTGCAGTTCTAGCAGCATACAGCGCAGGGCTTACTGATGAATTTATTCCTGCTTCAGTTATTGGAAGCTATGACGGTATTAAGCATGGTGATGGCTTGATGTGTATGAATTTTCGAGCAGATAGAGCTCGTGAACTTATGGCTGCAGTGGGTGATCCTAAATTTGATAGCTTTGATGTTGGTCTACGCCCAAGGCTATCTATACTAACTGGTTTTGCAGAGTATTCAGATAACCACAACACTTACATGGATTGCGTATTTCCAAGTGAAAAAATTAAAAATACGTTAGGTGAATGGGTATCAGCTCATGGCCTAAAACAATACCGTATTGCTGAGACAGAGAAATATCCACATGTAACCTTTTTCATGAATGGTGGTGTTGAAGTTCCTGCTGAAAAAGAAGTCCGGTATATAGCACCAAGCCCTAAAGTAGCGACTTATGACGAGCAGCCAGAAATGTCATCAAAAGAGGTCACAGTAAATCTAGTTAACGCAATCCAAACAGGTGATTACGATCTGATTATTGCAAATTACGCCAATCCAGATATGGTCGGACATACCGGTGATTTACAAGCTGCAATTAAAGCATGCGAATCCGTAGATATTGCATTAGTTGAAGTAACCAAAGCCATAACGTCTACAGGTGGAGCAATGCTTATTTGTTCAGATCATGGAAATTGTGAAACTATGATAAACTTAGAAACAGGTAATCCACACACTGCCCACACAACAAATCCTGTGCCAGTCATCTTAGTGGGTGGGCAAGATACGACAAAACTTCGCAGCAATGGTAAACTTGCAGATTTAGCGCCGACACTGTTGGAATTAATGGGCTTGCCGCAACCAACTGAAATGTCAGGTAATACATTAATTAAATAAGCGTTTATCCTTAATAGTTACTCGACTGGAGGTAACATTTCAGCAAAAATATACCTAAAATAAGATTCAATATTGAAAAGAACTGTAACTTGGTACCTTATTAGTAAAAGTTTAAAAAAAAAGCACCACATTAGCTCAATATGCACTATATATATATAATATAAAATAATATAAAAACTGATTAATCGCATTGATTGGCACCACTTAGACAGAGGTTAAACTAACGATGAACAAATTTCTTATGGCTGCAATATTTGGTGCCTTAGCTGGCGTCTTCCTAACAGTACAACTTACCGGCCCTCTAATTGCACAAGAATCTAAGAGTGTAAAATCAACATACCAAAATTTAGATTTATTTGGTGATATTTTTGAACGAATTAGATCTTCATATGTCGAGGAAGTTGATGAAGAAAAATTAATTGAAAGTGCTATCAGCGGAATGTTATCATCACTGGATCCACATTCAAGCTATATGGCTCCAGAAGACTTTAGTTCAATGCAAGTGCAAACCCGTGGCGAATTTGGTGGGTTAGGTATAGAAGTAACCCAAGAGAAGGGTTATATCAAAGTAGTATCACCGATTGATGATACACCTGCCGCAAATGCCGGTGTCCAATCAGGTGATTTTATCACTAAAGTTGATGGTGAAAGTACATTAGGAAAAACTTTAAATGAAGCTGTTGACCAAATGCGTGGTCCTGTCGGTTCAGAAATTATTATAACCATTTCCCGTGAAGGCGTTGATGAACCTTTTGACATAAGTATTATACGAGACATCATAGAAATTAAGGCAGTTAAGGCACGTTCAGAAGGTAAAACAATCGTTTTACGTGTATCCTCATTTACAAGTAAGACGTATCCAAACCTTGAAGATAGCTTAAAAAAAGAAATTGATTTAGCCGGTGGTATAGATTCTGTGACAGGTGTTATTATTGATCTTCGTAATAATCCAGGTGGGCTCTTAAACCAAGCAATCCGCGTATCAGATGCATTTTTAGAAAGTGGCGAGATTGTTTCGACACGTGGGCGAGGTGCACGTAATGCAGAGCGATATAACGCAACTCCAGGGGATTTAACTAATGGCAAGCCAGTTGTTGTTTTAATTAATGGTGGCTCTGCTTCAGCATCAGAAATTGTAGCTGGAGCACTACAGGATCATCATCGTGCTATTATTGTAGGTACAAAATCATTTGGTAAGGGTTCAGTTCAAACAATCATGCCATTATCATCTGATGGCGCTGCAATAAGATTAACGACTGCGCGTTACTATACTCCATCGGGTCGCTCTATCCAATCACTAGGCGTTTCACCAGATATACTAGTTGAACAGCGCTCCTTACTTGATGAAGATACAAAGACAGCAGAACGCTCTCAACGATTTGAGGCAGACCTCAAAGGGTCATTGTCAAACGATAGTTTAACAGAAGACGAGCGTAAACTTCTAGAAACAGAGCGTGCAGAACAAGAGGCAATAGCAGAGTTGCGTAATGAGGATTATCAACTGTCTTATGCGTTAGACTTATTGAAAGGGCTTGCGACATTGTCGCAGAAATAAATATGACTGAAGAAGAGATCTTACAGCTCCCCTATCGTCCCTGTGTTGGTATCATGCTTTGCAACGCGCAAGGTAACGTTTTCGCAGCACAACGGTTAGACAGTGCGCAAGACGCCTGGCAAATGCCTCAAGGTGGTGTTGAAAAAGATGAAGATCCTCGTTGCGCGGCATTACGTGAACTAGAGGAAGAGACAGGCATTCCAGCCCATGCTGTTAAAATTATAGCGGAAACTGAAGATTGGATTCCCTATGATTTGCCACATTACTTAGTTCACCGTCTTTGGAATGGTCGCTATAGGGGGCAAAAGCAACGCTGGTTTTTGATGAAATTTATGGGGGATGATTCCATAGTCAATATCCAAACAGAAATTCCTGAGTTTTCGCGTTGGTGTTGGCTTAAGCCTGAAGAACTTTTAGACAAAATAGTTCCATTTAAACGCAACACATATGAAAGAGTTATACGTGAATTTAAAACTCTTGTTGAATAAACATAGATTAGCTATCTGATAAAAATTTCCTAATTTAAAATAAGAAAACTTATTTATATGATACTCAAATCCTTCAAGCTATCCCAATACTATTATTTAACTTTGTGGCATGATTGATTTATGCGTCATTGGTGCGGGACCTGCAGGATTAATGGCTGCAGAAACTGCAGTTAATCGAGGCCTTTCAGTTGTGATTGTTGATGCCAAACTATCTTTTGGGCGTAAATTTTTAATGGCAGGAAAGTCTGGATTAAATCTAACTAAAAATGAACCTTTCGAGACCTTTCTCAGCTCCTATAACGATGCAGCCGAGTGGCTCTCTCCAATAATTAAAGAATTTGATAACCAGGCAGCCATGGATTGGGCTAGAAACTTAGGCCAGTCTATTTTTACTGGGTCATCTAACCGTGTATTTCCAACAGACATGAAAGCATCACCTTTATTAAGAGCCTGGCTAACAAGGCTTGCTAATAAAGGCGTGAAATTTAACCAAGGTTGGCGCTGGTTAGGGTGGGAAAATGAAGATCCTATTTTTAAAACCAGTGAAGGCAAAAGGTTAATAAAATCCCACACAACAGTTTTAGCTTTAGGGGGAGCCAGTTGGTCGCGTTTGGGATCAGATGGTGAATGGGCAAATATTTTTGCAGATCATGGTATTCTAATTAATCCCTTTAAGCCTAGCAACATGGGGTTTTCAGTAAACTGGTCTAAACACATGCTGCCATATTTTGGCTCACCGCTAAAATCTATTCGCCTTACATCAGGCAGTTTTTCCACATTGGGAGAATGTGTTATCTCATCCAAGGGTTTAGAAGGTAGTGGTGTTTATGCAGCTAGCAAATCAATGCGTGAAGGAAACCCACTGATACTAGACTTATTGCCTGACTTAGATCTCACAACACTTATCCGCCGTTTCGAGAAACTACCTAAAAAAGCTTCACGTAGCACAATAGTTAGAAAAGTATTAAGGCTAGATAAAGCCAAGACAGCAATATTTAATGAATTTTCACAGTGTGCCCAACTCAAAAACATTATTATAGCAGCAAAATCTCTTTTTATTTCACACTTAGGACCACACCCAATAGAGGAGGCTATTTCTACAGCTGGAGGCGTACCACAGTTAGCTTTGAACGATCACCTAATGTTAAAATCTAAGCCAGGTATTTTTTGTGCTGGTGAAATGTTAGATTGGGAGGCCCCAACTGGGGGATATTTAATTACTGGGTGTTTAGCTACAGGAAAATGGGCAGGATCTGGTGCATCAGATTTTATATTACATTAATAAAGTGTAGATGCAGTTATATAAGCTTTGCGTTTAATTTGATGGCGAAAATAATCACGTAGCTTTCCATCTGGCACGTCAAATTTTGCAACTCGCGCCCATCCACCAATGTGGGTTAAGATTATATCTGGAATAGTAAATTTTTTTCCCATTAAATTTGGACCCTCAACCATTCGAGCTTCTAAAGTATTTAAAGATTTAGCAAACTCCCAACGTAGTGTTTCCTTAATATTTTTTACTCGCTTATCTTCAGGAAGTACAAACGTATGCCTTGCCGCAGTCCACAGTACAGCATCCAATTCATCAAGAATAAATTGGGTCAAACTATCTTGTTGAGCACGTTCAATTGTTCCCGCTGGATAACTAAGTTGGCCATGTTTATCTGCTAAATAGGTTATGATTGCAGTGGAATCATTAATTATAACACCGTCTACATTTAAACTAGGTACTTTACCTGATGGGTTTGCTAGCTTGGCTTCTTCAGACTGAGCGCTTGCTTTTATATGTTCATATTCAAGTCCAATTTCATGCATTGCCCATAGGACACGCATCGCCCGCGTTTTTGTACTTCCAATAACTTTATACACAAATTCTCTCCTATTTAGGACCCATCATTGATATACGTATAAAAGCCCGCTCCAACATTGCTTGTAAAGGTATCTTAGAAGAAGATCGCAGAGTTAAGTCAGTATCCATCAAGACACTAAGTGCTTTTTCCAACCTTAATACACCCCAACTTCGAGCTTGCCTTACCATACGATCTTTACGGAGACCGAAAACAGGCGGGCGGGCTCGCGATAAAGCGATGTCAGCACCTAAGGGGTGAGTGGCTGCCGAATGTAAGTTCCGAAAATGCCGCGTAGCAGAAATACACATCGTAGTTGGGTTAACGCCTTGACCAAATAAGCGGTTCAAAATTGGGCTCACTTCCGCAGACTTTGCATCAGCAATAATATGTATAACCTCATCAAGACCCGCATCAATTGTAGCAGGTGTACAAGCTTCAATATCCTCAGATGTAATTGGCATATCATCATTATATTTATAGAGACTAAGCTTCTCCAACATCTGATTTAAGTCACCTGGATCAAGACTACGCCCTAAAGATAGTAAGTCATTTTTTGCATCACCAAAAAAATTAGTAAGTTTGCTTTTTGCAGCTAATGAAATAATTTCGTCGTCACTAACGGGGTCATTAAATATACCAATAGCTACAGTGTTTTGTGGCCCCTCAAATACCTTGCGCAATTTAGATCGTATATTTAATTGTCCTGCTGTCACAACTAAGCATGCATCACCCTCTCGCCACTCTTTAATTGCGTCTTCCATAATTAAAGACACTCCATCTGCAGCAGTTTCAACAAATACTGCGCGTGGACCTGGAAAAAATCCGATAGACTTTAAGCCATCTAAAATAAGAGATGGTTCTTTTCGCAGGTCAGCACCAGAAATACGCGTTAAGCGCATTTCTTCTTCTGCTTTCGCACCAACAAGTGATTTAAGTAGTTCTTGCCTGCGCAATCCAACACGCATTGCGTCAGCACCATAAATGAGAATAGCACAGTGACTTAAATCAGGTTTAGAAAAGTAATTAACCGCCTTAGCACCTGTTAATTTCATTCCAACCAATCCTTAGCTGTAATATTTAAAAGTGTGACAATTTTATCAGCCATATCACGTGATAAACGTACATTTGCATCAAGTTCTGCAACTGCAGTTGGGTATGTGCCAGAAGTTGCACTATAGGCGGTATTAGATATTACTATATTTTTATAGATAACTGCTTTAGTGGAAGTATTTATTAAACTGAATTTAGTTTCGCCTTGCAATGTATAGCGTGTAACATCATTATCTTTAGAAATTGTTAAATTATCTGCTTTTACAGTTGATAAATAATTAAGCAAATAAAGTGCATCCCCGTTCGGTATGCCTAATCGTTCAATTAAACGGTCACGAAATTCAAAGGCATTTCGACCTTCTAATACACTTATATTTATTTTTCCAAAAATTTTGCTTGCAGCTTTATTTGGCCCATGAACAGCTTCAAACCCACACGCAGCCAAAGGCAAAATGCACGCTATAAGCCACCCTTTACTAAATAACGACATTCACAATCTTTCCAGGAACTATAATTAATTTTTTATGCAATCTTCCATCCAAAATTCGAATAATAGATGGACGGTCAAGGACTATTTCCTCAATTTCACCTTTTGATAGATCAACACTCACTTCAATTTCATCACGACGCTTCCCGTTAACTTGAATGGGTATAATCACTGTATCATTAACTAACATAGATTTATTCACAACAGGCCACTTTGTGCCTGTAACCATTCCAACACCGCCTAAAGTTGACCAAATTTCTTCAGATAAATGCGGTGTCATTGGTTGCATCAACTGAGCCATAGTGAGCAAAGCCTTAGTTCTTGCAGCTCTACTAGCCTTTGATTTAGCCAATACATTAGTAAATTGGTATAGCGCAGCAACAGACTTATTAAATGCAAAACCTTCAATACCTGCCGTGACAGCATTTATTGCAATATTTCTTGCTTTATCGAGTGCAGCATCTTGTGTAGAATCTATATCGTCCTGTTCTGACAATTCCACAGTCAACCGCCAAACCCGCTGAAGATGTTTCCATGCAGCCTCAGCACCAGAAGCTGTCCACTCAACATCACGTTCTGGTGGACTATCTGACATAACAAACCAACGCGCAGTATCCGCACCATACTGATCAATAATATCATCAGGATCGACAACATTCTTTTTTGATTTAGACATCTTTATAGATTGCCCAACCGTAACTTCACGGCCATCAAGTGTTTCAAATGAATTGCCAACAGTTAGTTTAATGTCATCAGGGTTTAACCACTTACCATCAGGATCTTGGTATGTTGCATGACACACCATCCCCTGCGTGAACAAAGCATTAAAAGGTTCAATTGCTTTTTCTGGTAAGTGTCCCGTCGCATTCATAGCACGTGCAAAAAATCTAGA
>Ga0115004_10001001_pt1 | contig 22613 bp, 16 predicted proteins | sample ArcticOcean_MG_C_10_FD_88737 | JGI IMG/M metagenome (GOLD analysis project Ga0115004, IMG submission 88737) | Marine microbial communities from western Arctic Ocean - ArcticOcean_MG_CB11_90 | ecosystem: Environmental > Aquatic > Marine > Oceanic | place: Arctic Ocean: Canada Basin | collected... | reverse complement strand
TGAGGATCGCGGAATTAGGGACAGCGGACGACTTAGTCGACGAGCTGCGCGCCGCGACGCGCAGATCGAAGGAAGAACAGGACGCGATGTTTTTGGAGATGACGTCGCTGCGGCAGCGCCACGCCGCGTCCGCCGCTGAGGTGAGTAGATTAACCGCGGATTCCGAGAAGTGGAGAGCCATGTTTGACGCGGTGAAGGACGAGCGCGGTCGAGGGGAGTCGGTGTTTGGCGAACTCGACGCCACGAGGGCGGCACTGAGACGCGCGGATGAGACGCACGCCAGGGAAATCGCCACGCTGGGCGCCGAACACGGCGCCGCTGATGCGGACGCAAAAAGAGCGTTAGCCGCGAGTGACCGGCGAGTTGCGGACCTTGAGCCCACGTTGGAGGCGTGTGAAAAAAGAATCCGGTCGCTTGAAGAAGGTACGAGTTGTATTTCCCAAATCCCAAGACTATGTTCCCATACAAGACTGACACTTTCTTTTATTTATCGTAAGACGTGCGCGGCGAGCGCGAACGCCGGCGGGACGTGGAGGGCGAGCTGCGGCGGGTACGTATTTCCCATTTACCACATTCCGCCTCCCTGATCGCCCATACACGACTGACACTTTCTTTTTTATCGGGTCAGGTTTCGGGTGACTTGCAGCGCGCGGGACGGGACGTTTCTCTTACCCAGGACGAACGGACGAAAGAACTGGAGTTGGTTACGACGCAGTTGGAACGCGTTACGCGAAGGGCAGCTGACGAACGAGACACCCTGGAGAAGGCGCTTGACGCGGCGCGGAAATCGGCGGGGGCGGGGCACGTTAACTCCGACGACGGCGGCGCCAACGGCGTTTCGTCTTCCGGTTGGCGGCTGGCGAATTCCGAAAACGAGCTCCGCAAAGCGCAGGAGTCTTTGACCAGCGAGCGCGAGGAAACAGGCCGGCTACGAGGCGAGCTGGAACGCGCGCAAACGCAACTTAAAGTCGCGCGGGAAACCTCCCAGCGCGCGGCGCGTAGCGACCTGCCGGGCGTCGTCGCCGCTTTGGAAGCCGAGGTGAAACGCTTGGCGAAGACGCACGCCGCCGAGATAGCGAACTCTGCGGAGGTTTGGGAGGTGGAGACGAAACGGGTACACAACAAACACGCGAGCGAGCTGCGGCACCAGAAAGACGTTGGCGAGGTGGAAACGAGACGGGCGGAGATGCTCGGGAAGAGCGCGCGGGCGGAAACGGACGGCGCGAAGGCGGAGGTTGGGAGGCTCGAGCTGGAGCGTTTGGCGATGCAGAACGAGTTGAAACGGCTGGAAAGTGAGGTAAAAAGGCTTCGGAGTGAGTTGAGGCACGCGGAAGAGGTGCTCATGGAGGAGTCGAAGAAGACAACAGCAGCATCCGCACTCGCGGCCGCGGAGATTGCAGCCGCAACAGCGGCAATGACCGCGGCGGCGGCGAAGGAGAGGGGAAACGACGAAAGCGCGGAGATTGCGAGGTTGAAAAACATCGCCGAGAAAAACGCGAAATCGTTTGCACTCGTGACGGATGAACTCGCGGAGGTTACAAAACAACTCACTGTCTCGCAGCGGTCAGTTCATGTCACAGAAACTGCCAAGGAGCAAGCTGAGGCACAACTTCGCGCGGCGCAGAAAAAAACAGTCGACGCGTTGGAGGCTGAAACGGCGATGGCCGCGACGAAGAACCGCAAAGCGGTTGAGGTTTTGGAAGCGCGCGCGGCAACGGCGCTTGTGGCGCATAAGCGCACTGTGGTGGCGCTTGAGGAAGAGGCCTCTTTGGCTGCGACCACGGCTGCGCGGTTACACAAAAACGCAATCGCGGCCCTTGACGCCGAGGCTTTGGTTTCCGCGAGCGAGTATAAAAAGACACTGACGCAACTGGATATTGATTTCGCGGAGAAACACAAGGGCGCGCTTGCGGCTGCGGAAGTAGAGTCTGATAAAGCAACTGTGGCGCACAGAGCGTTACTCGAATCCACGGAAGCTGAATTGGTTGAACTCGCGAGTAAGCACAAGAAGGAACTCGCGGACCTGCGGGCGGAACTTAACCTAGTTCAAGGCGAAGCGTCGCGGCGCGCACAGAAACTGCAAGCGCTAGGCGCGGCCGGGGAGGATGACAAGGCGGACAAAACACGGCTAGCCGCGGATGTCACCCGCCTCAGAGCGGCGCTTCTTGAGACGGAGTCGGCGCTCGAGGCGAGCAACGCGCGCGTTTTGGCGGCGGAGCAAGGGAGGGACGCCTCCAATGAAAAGTCGTCCGTCTCGGAGGAGGGCGGCAACCTCGCTGCGTCCGAGGCGCGCGCGAAAGCAGCGGAGGAGGCTTTGGCTGAGTCTACTACCAAAGTTAGAGGTCTCAAAACCGAGTTTAGTGAAAGCGAGCAGGCGCTTGACACGACAAAAATGAAACTGGCGACGTTGCGGTGGCGTCTGCTCGGCGGGTCGCGGGGCGGGGGCGACGAACAAACAGTCGCGCCGCCGCCTCCCGCGCAAACCGCGAACGCGATCGACCCCGAAACCCTTCGGTTGATGCGACAAGAAATTTGCGACAAGGATGACACGATGGACGCGCTGTCGCGCACCGTGACCCGTCTCGAAGCGTGTCTCGGCGCTGAGATTGAAACTTCGCAGGTACGGCCTCCTGGCGTTTCCCAAATCCAGGCACACTGTGGAGGCCATACTCGTACTAGAAGGGCGCATTACCTCTGCCCATACTCGTACCAGAAGGGACTATTTACCTCTGCCCTGACTGTTTACTCATACACATTACGAAAGACTGACACGTTTCGTTCACAACCGCAGAAACGAGTCGTCGCGCTGGAGGACTCTTTGTCCGAGCTCACGATTTTACGCCGGGATTGTTCCGACTCGGACAAACGAGCCGCGGCGGCGAACAAACGCGCCGAGACGAGTTCCGAAACGAGCGCTTTTTTGGTAAGTATTTCCCATTTACCACATTCCGCCGACTGATTGCCCATACAGGTACAATACTGACATTTATTTTATTTCAATCAGGAAAAGGAGCTGAGTTTGGCTCAGAAACAGGCGGAAGAAGCGCTGAGAAAAGCAGAAGAAGCTGCCGCGCGCCAGAAAAACGCGGAAGAGGCGGCTATTCGGCTGAATCAAAAGCTCGTTGAGTTCGTCGCCGTCGCCGCGGAGACGAAACCGTCGTCCGCGGTGCAGTCGAGCGTTCTTTCCACGCAACACACGTCGACCGACCGCGAGTTAACTGAAAAGTTGACACAAGAGCTAAACGAAGCAAAAGCACAGCTCAAGAAACTTCGCCGCGCCGTTTTCGACGCCGACGAAAAAGCGCTTGCGTTGAAGAAAAAACTGGACGCCGCGTTGGGGGAGAGCGCGGCGGCTTTGATGGAGCGCGGCGCGTTTAAAAAACAAGCCGAGGAGTTTGAAGCAAAGGCGCGCGATGCTCAAAACGAGGCTGAGAAGAAGCTCAGGGATGCGCAAGCCGAAGCGGAAGAATTTGAGAAGAAGCTTAGGGATGCGCAAACCGACGCGGAAGAATTTAAGAAGAGGTTTAAGGACGCGCGAGCCGACGCGGAGACGGCGACCGAGTCGTCGCGCGACACGCGCACCGCGAACCGGTTACTGGCGCGGTTTTCCGATTCCGATTCTGAAACTAAAAAGATTCTGGAAACCGCGGAGTACGAAATCCAAAAAGCACACCGGGACAAGGAGGATGCTGATGCGCGCGCTGCCAGTGCCAGTGCGAGGGCGGAAGATGCGATCTCGCGCTCGCACGCGCTGACCTTGGAAGCGGCCACGCGCGAGCGCGAACGCGACGCGTGCGTTGCGAAGATTTCTTTTCTGGAAACCAAAATAACGAAACTCGAGAAACCCGAGAAACCCGATGTGAAACCCGAAACCAACACGTTCAGACACAAAGCTGAAGCTGTGGAGGACAACGCGAAACAACCGCCCTCTGTGGCTGACGCAACGAAAATCGTGACTGTTTACCCCGTGGCGAGTACGCAAAGCCCCGAATTCAAACGCGTGGAAATTCCGTCCACCGAAAACGTGAAATCGCACGCGACGGCGGCGGCGGGTTTGTACCGCGAGGATTACAAAATCCTCGCCGAAAACGTCTCCGTGCTTTCACTTCTTTGCCAACATGCGTATTTGGACCAGGCGTGGCTCTCGGGCACGCGTGGGGACGCGCTTCGGTGCGGGCAGCAGCCCAACCCGATGGCGAGGGCCGCGGGTAAGCTGATGGTGAAACTAACCTACCCCAGGACGGTCTGCGCTACGTGGTGGGAGTACCTCTTACTGCTGTGCGCCGCCTGGGTGTGCTGCATTCTCGCGTTCTGCTACGTCTCGGAAACCGTGCTTTCCATAACCCCCGGCATTCTCTTCGCGCCGTTCTTCCCGAGCTTCTGCGTGTTGCTCGCGCGGATTGTGTTGACCACGGATTTGGACTTTAAAAACGACCGCGCAAAGTCGGTAATCAACACAGCGCACCTCGCGTTAATTCCAATCGGGTTCATGCTGTTCTTCGCCAAGCTGTGGTACGACGCGGACGGCCTTCCGTGGTGGCTGGTTTATTTGTTCCCGTTCATCACGCTTACCAAGTTCCTCGGAAACTTCGTACACGACGTGGTGATTTTAATGCCCATGACCGAGTACGCCGCGCTCGGGTTTGGCGAGGAAAACAGCGCGTACGAGTTTGCGTTTTCGGAACGGAAAAGCGGCGAGCGGGAAATCGACATGCGGACGAGACGGGTTAAGGACGTGCCGTACGTCGCAACGCGAACCTGGGAAACGAGGGGCCGCGGGCGGTTTGCAAACGCGCCGTCGTCTGTGGTTTCCGATGAAGAGGAGGATGGTGGTGGTTTTACGGACGACGTGATACGCGCGGGTTCGGACGGCGAGGACGTGGAACGAGGCGTGGATACCGCAGGAGTCGTTACCGCAGGAGTGGATACCGCGGGGGATGATACCGCACGGGTCAATACAGCACGGGTTGATACCAGAGGCGTAGTTGATACCGCAGGAGTTGATAGCAGAGGCGGAGTCGGTACCCCTATGGGCGCTATCGCGCAAACCACGCAAAGGCCTTCCATGGCTTCGATTGGCGCCCTGCTGGCGTACAAATCGCCGCGACTCACAAAACCGGCGCCGGCGCAACCCGCGCAACCGCGAGGACCGGCGCCGCCGTCTGTACCTCCGCAGCCGCGCGTCGCGGATTATTCGCACGTCACGGCTTCGCACGTAGCGCTGACGGCGCCGCGCGTTCCGGGTTTCGGCGAGTTGCCCAAACCGCCGCCCCCTGTCGGCGCCGCACCCGTGGCACGCGCCGTGCCGACCGCGGGCGGCTCGCCTTTGTTCCCGCAAAGGCAAGCCGCCGCCCGGCCGTCCGGAAGTAATCTTCATGCTGACATTCCGTCCAAAAAAAACCAGCCGGGGTCGTCGCCCGTCATGCGAGGCGCGAACTTCGGCGCAGGCGCGTTTAAACGCTAGCGCAATCGGGAGCGCCTGCGCCTGCGAAGGCTGCGAAAAAGGGTTTCGCCGGAGTTGGTAGTATCATAATACATAGTCTATTTATTAGTCTCTTCTCTCTATTCTATTTCTTGCCAGTCACTCGGCACCTGCACGGCGAGCCCGCCACTGGATTTGAACACCCGCACGTGTTCATCCGAGTACAGCACCGCGAACGCGCCTGGTCCGCTAATCGGTAACTCTATTTTCTTTTTCAATCCGGGAAAGAACGCGGCGCCTGCGGAGATTTGCACGGAGAACGGAAGCGGGTGTTTCGCGCCTTTTGCTATTTTGTGAGGGGACTCGGTACATGCTATGCTCGTATCAGGAAAAAACACCCCACCCGCAGTGATCATCACGAACCCGTCAAACAGCTCCGCGAAGTTCAACGCGGAGTTACTTCCGTCTCCATTTTCGCTCTCGTCGAAACTAAACCTTTGGCCCGCCCGACATTTCCCCGCGATTCGTTGCACCAAGCTCGCCACGAGCGCTCGCCACGCCATCGTGCCGTCGCTCCACACCACCTCGAACACTCCGTCGAACGCGCCGGTTGTCACGGGGGCCTTCGCGGAGGCGAGTTTGTGAATGAGCTCCAGAACGTGTGCGTCGTCCACGGTTGCGGATGATACCGAGGCTACCAGCTCTTTGGAAAGCGACTGGATGTCGACATCAAGAGAAACGTCCCCGCGCGCGGCCGCGATTGGGGCACGTCTCCGGACGCAGGAGGCGGGCTGGCGGGCGGAACGCCGTGTGGATTGCGAGCTTCGGCATCCCACACCGCCCACCAGCGCGCGCTGTGCCGTGGCCATGTGCGGTGAGGTGTGAGAAGATGGATTCCGTGGTGACGAAAGAAGCTGTGGAATAAACTCATCAGATTGTTCATCTAGGCGTCACAATCGGCGGCACCGCACGGCGTAGGGCGTAACCGCCCGCCCTAGTACTAACGCCCGGGGACGTCCCCGTTTCCCCGAGCCGGGAGCACTGGTACGTAGAGTGTACTATGATTCCCGTGACGAGCAACCTCCGAAGGCGCGTGGATGAGGTCGCACTTCTTTCGGTGGATCTTTCCGGGAAAACCGCGCTGGTCACTGGCGCGACGTCCGGGTTGGGTAAAGCCACCGCGCTGGCGCTTGCGGAGCGGGGCGCGCTTGTGATTATCGGCGTGCGGGACGTGGACGCAGGCGTTTTGGTCTCTAAAGAGATCAATGACAGTCTGTCCGGGTCGCAAACAGGCCGTGTGATTGTGGGGCCACCGCTCGATCTCGGGTCGATGGATTCGGTGAAGGCGTTCGCCAAAGAAATAGCATCAAAACACCCTTCGATAGACCTTCTCGTGAACAACGCGGGTGTAAATTTCCTTCCCGAGACCTTCACACCAGACGGCATAACGACCCTGGTGCAGATTAACTTTCTAGGACCCGCGGTGTTGACGCGACTTCTGGAAAAGCCGTTGCTCGCGGCGGCGGCCAAAGCAAACGGCGGCGTCGCGAACGTCGTGCACGTCGCCAGCGCGGCGCACCGGTACGCGTCAATCGCGGGCGACACAAAAACATTCACCTCCTCGGGATTGAACCAAGGCAGCTACGCGGCTACGAAGCTGGCGAACGTGGTGTTCGCGTACGAGTGTCAGAGGCGGTGGGGTTCGGTAGGGGTAACCTCGAGCGCGGTGGACCCGGGGGCGGTTTTCTCGAAGCTGTGGGAGAGGGACGCGTTTTTTTCGAAAACGTGGGTTCTTTCTTTGTTGCGCGCGCTCTACGCCCCGCCGCGCGACGGCGCCACCGCGGTGGTTTTGGCGTGCCTCGCGCCGTTTCACGAATCTTTCGAAACGAACGAAACGAACGGCGCGAAATCAAACGAAGACAACGACGACGGCGACTCAGCCTCCCGCTTCCGCCACTACGCCCGGGGCTTGTTCGCGTCGTTTCCCGTGACTCACTGCGGTCCTGGTGATTCGCGAGCTCTCGACGAAAAAAAATCGCTCGGTGTGTTGCGGAAAATCTTCTGGAACGCGCACCTCGTGGGTTGGGGACTGTTCACTTTAATGTGTTCGGTTTTGGACTGGCCGGCGCGGCGATGGATTCCGAAATGGGTTCCGTTTGGCGTAGCGAGCGTAGCGCAAAACACGTTCGAAGTCCCATCCTCCCCCGGGTCGTACGACGAGACAACAGGGAAAGCGCTGTGGGAACTCGCGGGCAGTGCGGCGAGACTGCGGTGACAAGCTGAGGAGAGCGCTTAGCTAATAGCTTTAACAGACGTCGCTCTTTTTGCAATATTCTGTCAGCCGTTTCATCAATCGAAGTCCGAGCCGAACTTTTCTCGCGGCACCAATCTTCCATCGCACCGTTTCAGTCGTCCGAGGAGAATCTCCTTGGCCGTACGCACTGGAACGCGCGCGGTGCGCGTGCGCGAGTTTCGGGGGTTTTCCTGGTGTCTCACCGCGTGTGGAGGAAGTACATCTCGCTGATTGTTTCCGCGGGAGGTGCACGCGACATGGCTGACGACAACGCCTCAGGGACGGGGGGAACGGGACGGCCCGGGTTTGGGTTCCCGCAACGACCGCGAGCGCCCGTGGTGCGTGCGCCAGAACCCACAGTGGCGCCACCCGCGGCGTTTCAGCCGCGCGTCGTGCGTCGCTTGGACACGAGTTTGGCCGCGCCCGAGCCACCGAACTTGGTGCCCCTGGCGCCAATGCAGGCGCCCGCGCAGGCGCCTCGCCAATCTCGCCATTTGCCGACCTTTTCGCGGGACGCGCCGCTCGCGCCTCCCCCCACCCCCGGCTCGGTGTCGACGTCGTACGCGCCTTCGGTCAACGCGCCCACTGTTAACATGAATCAGCAGCCCATAAACGCGTACGCCGCACACGCCCCCGCGACCGCGTCGGAGTCTTACCCCCAGACAGATTTGGATATCGGGGGTCGGTCGTACCGCGCCACCCCGCCGTCCCCCGGCGGCGAGTCGTGGACGTCGGCTGATTTGGAGAGTTACGACTCACCACCCCGGTCGAGACGAGTGACTCCGAAGCGTCAACAAAGCTCGATTCGCGGCAGGTCGGGTTTGGCTATTCGACCGGGCGACGTCGACGTTTCCGTGGACGAACCGGGCGCGGGGACTTCTTCCGGTAAATGGAAACACTCGTGGTCCATCTTAGCGGCAAATCGACTGCAACAGGGTTCGGGTGGTACCGCGAAAGCGAGTGCGCTGGTCCGGTCGAGTTCCGTCCCTACCGATGATGACGACGAGCTTTTCGAAATCGGCCGGTCATCACGGGCGCGCACGCGGTCGGTGGTGATGGCGGGATGCGTGGGCATATTCATCATCATCCTCATAATTCTGCTCGCGGTGTCCAACGCGGCGAACAGAAAGAACGCGGTGAGCTGGACGATGCCGCCGTTCCCGCCGTTCCCCGCGTACCCGTCCCCTCCACCGCCTCCGCCGCCGCCGCCCCTCCCGTCGCCGCCGCCCTCACCGCCCCCCTCGCCGCCCCCCCCCGTGTGCACCACCGCAGGCGCGTGCTACATGACCGCGGATGGGAACCAGGTGTGTCAGTACAAAGCAGTGGGGGCGGGTAATTTCGTGCCGTGCTTCGCGGCGGACGGTTCGCAGCTAGTCGGCGCGAGCGGATCCTGCGGAAACCGGACGTGCTACTTTTCAAACCCGGCGCGAGTGGATTCGCAGTGTACGTGCTGATCCCGTTACCGGCGCTGATGGTAGCCGGACTAGCCACTAGTCAATAGATATATTATTCCTAAACGAGTGAACAAGGGATCAACCGTTCGGACGGTTCAGACGGCGTCTGCAATTTTTTTGTCAGTGTATCGCAATTTTTTCAATCGACGTCTCTAGTAGGCTTTCAATTTCAAGTGTTTCACTTATTCCGAGGCGCGCGGACAGGTTGCTGTCGCGCACGCTCTTAGGCTCTGCGTCGCCGTACGCGGGCGCACGGGAGGCACTGGACATGTCGGCGCCCGTAGAGGTCGTTCCCGCGACGACACCTGGGGACCTGACAGTGCGGTTCGCGGATGACGCAGGCAAACTTAAACCCTCAACGATTTTGTCGTCCGCGGCCCCGACGCGGACGATGGTCAGCGGCGCGTGCGTGTTCTGCGCGTGTGTCTCCGCGCGTCGGTGGTACTGTGTAGACGAGGAGGTGGACGATGAGACTGAGGCGGTATCGGCCCCGATTCCGAGTCGTTCCACCACGACCCTGACGTACATAGCCGGCTCTGGTACCTCACGCGAACGAATCTTGCCTTTGGTGTTGGCTCCCCGGTCGCTGTGGTCGGGCGCGGGCGCGAACGCGCCACCGAACACCGCGCAGCTGTGTTCGCACTGCCACGTCCAGAACGAGCAGCTCTGGGGGGAAAGCGGCTCGGTCGTGTCGGATCGCGGCTCCAACCTCGCCTCGGTGCGTGACACGATGCGAAACTTCGACAGGATCATGCACTTGCTGGCGCCGGGAACCAAGGCGCGTCCACAACCTGGGCGCCCGCGGCGCAGGGCGGGGAAACACGGCCACCATGGAGGTGTCGTCCGTACGACGACGACTCGCGTCAATGATGATGAGAATTACGATGTCCAATCGATGTCCAAATCAGCCCCGGCGTCGTCGCTCGTCCACGCGCCGCCGTACCGACCTTCCCCTCTTTCGCACACGCGCGCCGCGCTTAGGGACCAGAGTTTACAAGCCGAGTTGATTGAGGCGCAGGAGTTGGGGCAACGGCGCAGGCGCCGGTGGGCGAACGACCGGTTGCTACGCGAACTCGGCGGCGCCATGACGATCACGGAGATGCAAGCGCAGTTCTCGCCTCCCCCGTTCGGCGCCCCGCCCGTCCCCACCGCGTTTGAGTTGATGCTCTCCGCGCAGAGACGCGGGGAGTGGAGTGGTTTTCACAAGGTGGACATGGACAAGGAGCGTTTGTTTCTCTCGTCGCTGGCGGAAAACACACACAAAAAGCGACAAGCCAGGCGCACGAGTTGCGGTTCCGGTCCCGGTAACGAAGCGCGTGGGAAATGGGCCGGGGTTTCACAACGCGCCAGAGTTGCGCTGCGGTCGGTGGCGCGGCGGTCGCCGGAACGGCTGGAGCGTTTGGAATCCGGGCTGCTTGATTTCGCGGCGGCGGCGAGAGACGTTGATGACGTGACGCGGCGGGCGATACGGGACCGGGAGAACGAAGGCCAGCGCGCATCGTTAGTCCACGACGACGACGACGACCGCACCCTGGTCCTACCGCTACACGATGCATTCGCCAGGCTCCTAGCGCACGGCCTGTGCGAGTTCCACGGGTTACGCAAAACCTCCAGGGTCGCTTTGGGGGGAGGGAAGGAGCTAGTGGTTTCGTTTGAGGGCGGGGACGGGGACGTCGGGGACGACGGGGACGTTGGGGACGTTGGGGACGAATTCACTGCTGGGGACGCCGACAACGTCGGGGACGATGCGGCGTGTCACGAAAACGTGCGCGTTTCGCCGCCGGCGCCCGCGGTGACTTGCGTCGCGTTTTTAAAAACCATGCACGCGAACACGGAACCATCCGGGATGGAAAGACGCGTCGCCGCGTAGTTTCCGTAAATCGAGTACGAGTAGTATGAACACCACCACATACGGAAAGACAGGTACCAAAAGATTAATCTCAAAACTCTTTACAGAAAGAATGGACGAACCGCCTGCTCTTCGTCCCGCAACGCCGTCGTCGTCTTGGTCAAGACGACCCCTAATCACCCACCACCGCACTTCGTTTTTCGCAACCCAATGTGCACCGTTACCGTTTACATGGGCACCGCGGACTTCCCCGCGTTGCGCAGCGCGTTCGCCCTTACCACGGACGCGATGGTGTTCCCCAGGAGCTTGATGTCGTCGATGGGGTTACCGGGCACGACGGTTTTGTACAGGTACGAGTCGAACGTCATCTTCTGCACGTACTCGTCCGCGCACATCTCCACAAACGCCTCGCGCGCCGGGTTTGAGCGGTAAAACACTTTCTGCAAAATATCCAGAACCTTGTACGTCGCCCAGTACTTGCGGTCCCACTTGTCCAGGTAGCTCCGTAAGTCGGCCTCATCCACGGCAAGGGTTCCGTTCTTGGACTTCTCCACCACGGCTTCCGCGGCCATGCGCCCACTTTTGGCGGCGAAGTAAATGCCCTCGCCGCTGCACTTGGTGACGTACCCGGCGGCGTCGCCGACCAAGGTCACTCTTCCTTGCACGCGCCTGGGCCTGGGGTGTTCCGGAATCGGGTGCGCCTCGACGCGGATGATCTTCCCCCCAGCGCACTTCTCCTCCGCGCGCTTCCTCATGGCGGCTTGGTAGGTTTTGATCGCGGTTTTGTTCACCACGGTCCCCGTCCCGACCGCGACGTGGTCGTACTTGGGGAACACCCAGCCGTAAAAGTCGGGGGACACGTCGTCGCCGACGTACATCTCGGCCAGGTCTTTGTAGTACTCCATCTTCTCATCCGGGATCTTGATCCGTTCCTGGAACGCGATGGCGTAGTCGTACTCGCCGGCGTCGATGTTCTTGGCTACGCGCGAGTTCGCGCCGTCCGCGCCAATCACCACGTCCACTTCCATGGTTTTGGGAACCCCGACCTTGCTGTCGCCTTCGTAGTCGTTGTACTGAATCGTGATGGCGCCGTTACCGATGCCGGGGTCTTCCAGTTTCATGAACAAACCGTTGATCAAGTTGGCACCGACGCTCTTGGCGCGTCTGCGCAGGAAATCGTCCATCACCTCGCGTCTGCACATGCCGATGTACTCCTTGTCGTTCAGGGTCTGGCCCACGTCCACCGCGCGGTTAGAGGGCGAGATCATCTTCATCTTCGTCACTTTGCGGTCGATGATCTCCTCGGGGAGGTCAAACTCGCCAACCATGCACAGGGGAATCGCACCGCCGCAGGGTTTGCAGTTGTCCATCTTCCTTTCAATCAGGAACGCTTCGCACCCGCCCTTCGCGAGCGTCTCCGCGGCACACGCACCAGCGGGGCCGCCGCCGACGACGGCGACCCGTAGCTTGCGCCCCAAAGGAGCGCCCGCCGCGACAACTTGCGTGTTGACAACCGATGACGACGCCTTGGCGCGCGACACCACCTTCTTGCCATGGAAGTTGCTGGACTTCAGGCTGTGGGTGTTGATTGGAAGGGAAGGGGGGGGAGGACGGGATCAGTTTCCGTACCCACAAGAACGCAAGAGTGGGTACGTAGGGAAGAGGTTGGCGCGAGGTTTGCCGACACCAAAAAGGCGAAAAGAAATTGCCAAAACAGGCGCTTCCGTTTGGCATCGAACCGGCCCACGTCGCGTCGAGGTGCCGTGTCCGGTTCGCCGGCAACCGACGTGTCGTGCTGTTCCGACAACACGCACGCGATCGTGTTTGTTGGTGATACACAACCACACCACGCGGCGGGTGATCGCGCGTGCGTCGTTTCGACCGCGATGCGCGGCGACGCGCCACCGTCGCGTGACACTTGGCACATCCTTGGCAATAGATGGAGTGTCGGAGCGGAGATATTATTCGCGCGATACGCTCGGCGACGCCGTCGTGTGTACCACCTACGCGTGTTTGCGTCGTGTCGATCAAACGCGTCACAGCCGTGTCCAACGCGAGTCCTTCCGCGTGCGCATCACTGATGCGTGCAAAACCGAACACCGCGCGGTCGCGTAGACACAGGCAAACAGTCGCCGAGGAAACCCTCCGGGGTCGCATCGCGACACAAAAAAGAAGCACCTCGCGAGATGCCGAAAACCATTCGGACTCGTTTACGCGGCGCACCGAACGCCGCGACCGACCAAAACTGGCGCACGTACCTGGCGTTGGAGGCCGAAGCCATGGCAAGGGAGGACGCCATCGTTACTGTGGTGGGTCGGTGTGTGGTGCGACGGCCGGGGGACGGACGCGTGCGCGATTGTACGGATGGACGCTGTTTCCAGGAAGCGAAAGTACAGATTGAGATCTTCATGCGAAAGCCGGCGTTTTTATTGGTCGAAAACCGTGCTCAAAAAAAAGGAGATGCTGCTTTCGGTGGTGGACAGTCAAGAGTAACTGGTAGGAGGAACTGAACTTCCTAACCGGCGAGGATTTCCGATTCGGTGAGGCCTTGCTTTTCGGTTTCGAGTATGGGAAGGAAAAATTGGCAAACGTTATCTGACTCGAGGCGATCTTTGGAGGGCCGTGGCCGCGCTCGGTTCCCCGAGACGCGCCATATCGACGCACGTAAGGTACGCACCGCCCAAGGCCTAGTGCGATCCAACACGTTTCCCGGCACACACGCCTGGTCGGTTGAGAGGTCGAGGCTCCGGCCACCCGCCGCGCGTGTTCGGGCCCGTGTTTCTTTCTTTCGATCGTCCCAAGAGAAAAAGGCGATGCCGCCGAGGCGTTTGTTCTCTTCGTCCCGGGACGTCCGCGGTTGGATCGGATCCCCAATTTGATTCCGTTTGTGCGTGTCGCACACGCCATCCCCAAAACGGCACGCTGACCAACCCCCTCCACCGGACTCGCGTGCCTTTCCCGTGCGCCTCTCGTTCCCCACGCGTCGCACCACGGACGCATCATCTTTCTTTTCACCAATTGAAAAAAAACAACAGGAGCCAAACTCCTCCCGCTAACCTAAGATGGCTGCCGTCGCCTCCTCCGCCGTTTTCGGCGCCCGCCACGCGATGGCCCCGAGACGTGTCACTTCGCGCGTCTCCTTTTCCCGGGTCACCGCGCGCGCCACGCGTGTTGCCACCGTGACACGCGCCATGGCACGAGAGACGGATCCGAAGAAAAGAATCGTGGTGACCGGCATGGGGCTCTGTTCCGTGTTCGGCAACGACTACGACGTTTTTTACGACAAGCTCCTCGCGGGTGTCAGCGGTGTGTCAGAGATTGACCGGTTCGACATCGGTGAGTTCCCCACCAAGTTCGCGGCGCAGATCCGGGAGTTTGACAACGAGGGTTTTATTGATAAAAAAAACGCGCGGCGCATGGATCCGGTTTTGCAGTACGCCCTCGTGAGCGGCAACAAAGCCCTGTTGGACGCGGGCCTCGACGCCCCGGCCCTGGCGAAGGTGGATTTGACCAAAATCGGTGTACTGGCGGGCAGCGGGATGGGCGGCCTGACCGTTTTCCAGGACGGCGTCAAAGCGCTCGTGGACAAGGGCCCGAAAAAAATCACCCCGTTTTTCATCCCCTGTAAGTATTGCATTTCCCAAATCCAAAGACTGTTTGACCATACAAAACTGACACTTTTCTGTAAAACGCAAAGACGCCATCACCAACATGGGCGGCGCGCTTCTGGCGATTGAACACGGTACGTCTCCTTGGGGCTTTCCCAAATCTAACGGCGGCACACCGTGTCCGGCCCACATACGGGTGACTGTTTACTCACTCACGCGGTCTTACAACACTGACACTGGCCGTTTTACCCATCGCAAGGGTTCATGGGCCCCAACTACTCAATCTCCACCGCCTGCGCCACCGCGAACTACTGCTTCCACGCCGCGGCGAACCACATCCGGAACGGCGAGGCGGACATCATCATCGCGGGCGGCGTGGAGGCGCCCATCATCCCGGTCGGTTTGGGCGGTTTCGTCGCCTGCAGAGCGCTCAGCACGAACAACGCGGACCCGTCAGGCGCGTCACGACCGTGGGACAAAGCCAGAGACGGATTCGTGATGGGGGAAGGTGCTGGTTTGCTCGTGCTTGAGTCCTTGGAGCACGCCCTGGCGCGGGGCGCGCGCATCCACGCCGAGTACCTCGGCGGCGCCATCACGTGCGACGCGCACCACATGACCGACCCGCGACCGGACGGAAGCGGCGTCGGGTTGTGCATCACCAAAGCCGTGGAGGACGCCGGGATTGATATTAAGGAGATCAACTACATCAACGCGCACGCCACGTCCACGTTGGTCGGGGATGTTGCGGAGGTGAACGCGGTGAAAAAAGCGTTCGGGGGTGTGGAGAACTTGAAAGGCGTCAAAATGAACGGCACCAAATCTATGGTCGGGCACTGTCTCGGCGCCGCCGCTGGGGTGGAAGCCGTGGCGACGATCATGGCGATCAAAACCGGATGGCTGCACCCGACGTTGAACAACGCGGAACCGATTGACGAAGTGGAGGGGATCGACATCTGCGCCAACACGAAAGTCGAGCACAAAGTAACCGCCGCGATTAGCAACTCGTTCGGGTTTGGAGGACACAACTCGTGCTGCATCTTCGCTCCGTACGAAGACAAATAAACGTAACGTTGCGTACGCTTTAGTCACAGACTGAGCTGAGCGTCAGTCGCGTACGCTTTGTTTTTTCGGTTTGAGACGTAGACGGGAGGCGAGGTTTCGGAAAAGTAATATCGCGGAAACGACGCCCCCGCGGGGAGTGTTTCTTTTTCGGGTGGGTAAGTGGGTGAGGGGCGGGACAAAGCCACCGCGCGGGACGGTTGGTGCGTTTGTGGAAAAACACTCACCGACGCGAGCGAAGGCGATTACGGGGCGCGCGTTGGGACATGAATCGAAAACACGCTTTCTGTTCTTTTCTTTTCTTGAGGAAAGGTCTCGAGTTTTATTCTTTTCAACGTCGAGCTAACGGGTGCGGCGCCCCGATCCTGAACTCCCGTCACGAGAAGCCCGCCACGATCAGCAACACGAACGAAATCCCAGCCGCTGCGAACGCGGCGTTGAGTGGGTCCGGCGCGTTTGCCGAGGATATCGAGGAAACCCGTGAATCCCGCGAAGCGCCGGTCGTTTCACGCGACCCGGTTGCGTCGGTCGCCGTTTCGATTCGCGTTTGCGTTTTTTTCTTTAATTGTCGCGTCGGTTTTTCCGCCGGCGTGCCTTCCGCGATCCAAGCAACCGCGCGTTCCACATCCCTTTCCCGTTCCAAAATAAGCGTCACCGGTCCGTCAAGGACGAGGCCGTTTTTCAGCGCCCCGATCGTTTTCCCCCACGGCTGGTCGTCTGCGCCGAACAACACCACGGCTCGTTTCGTGCCGGATAAGTCCCCGAGCAGTTGCGCCCTCGGACCTGGACGAAAAGTGTCAGTCTTGTATGGGAAAACAGTGTTGGGATTTGGGAAAGACCCAATACGTACCGTAACTCAGCGTGGTCGTCGTGAACGCCCGCACCACGTCGCCTTTCTTCGGCGCCTGCGCCCCGGCTTGGTTCAGCCCCTGTAACTTCTGAACCGCCGCGGCTCTTCCCGCCCTCGACCCCTCCACGAAGTCCGCGACTCGCACGTACCCCTCCGTGTCCCTCTCCACCACGATCCCGAGCGGACGCTCCATGGTTACCGTGATGATATCACTCTCTTTCCCGACCACGCCGTTCCGGATGCCCAGCCGTTTCCGCAGCGCGAACTTCCGTTGCCGTTTCTTCCCCACGATCCCGACATCCACCTTGACGCGTTCCGTTATGCCGTACGCGTTAAAATCACTCGGAACGATCCCGTCGTAGAAAAAACCGCGCGCGGCGTATACCATGCGTCCGGCGTCGTCGCGCTCGTACTCTTCTTTTTTTTTGTCATCAAAGTTCTCGACCGAACCCGGTTGGGGCTCCGCCACGTCCCCCACCCACCCGTCATCTATCCGGGGGTCACCGCTCAGGGTGTTCCACCGTATGTCGTCGTTGGTTGAGTCGGCGTGGCTATCGTCGCCACTCGCCTTGCACACGATTTCTGTTCTCAATTCAGAAAACCGGATGAACATTGACACAAAAGAGTCGACCTCGTCGGCCTCGTCCGGGGAAGGGATATCCTTCGCTAACGTTATTTTCTCCCCCTGAGCACCGGGCGCCAGAACTTGGTAGCACAGAAACACCACCAGCTGTACGAACACCGCGCCGGTCACCGCGTCGCCCCCTGAGATAAATAAAAGAAAGTGTCAGTCTTGTATGGGAACACAGTCTTGGGATTTGGGAAATACAATACGTACCTTTCGCGCCGAACACGTAAGCGCAGAGTCCGGCTATGGAGGTTTCGAAAACGCCGTACACGACCAGCCCGGCGGTGGCTATTCGCGGCTCGTTTGTTTTCTCAGACCAGACGTTTGCGAAAAACGCGAGCGGGCCGGTAAAACACCAAAGCAATGCGAGGGTTTGCTGCGCGGCACTCATCGCGGCGAATTCCGGCGCGCCCGCTGCGATTGGCAGCGCTGAAGGCCCTGCCACAAAATCAAAAAAGTGCGCCATCCCCGCGACTAAATACGCGGTGGCTACTGTTTTCCGATACCGTAACAGCCGCACCGGCTCCCGCGGCGCGTACCCGCGGCGTTCGTACATCTGTCTCGCGAGTGTGTTCCCGGCATCCACGCGACACCAAATCGTTTGACAACCAGCGTTTTTTGCAAACACCTCTGCTTCGTGTAACAAGTCGCTCGCGATGCCTTTTCGGCGTGCCCGTGACGCCACCGCGAGGTTGGTGACGTACGCCGCGTTCGCGCCGGACAACCGCATCTCGCGCGGTTTCAGGACGTCGTCAATCAAAACGCCAACCACCCCGACGACTTCTTCCCGGGTGTCTAACGGCGACGGCGCCATGGACGCGACGAGCGCTACCTCCGCGGTTGGCCTGGCTTGAGACGCGTCCAGGGCGTACACCGCTAACGCGTTCGCGCTGACCTTAGACGGGTCCGACGCCTCAACAAGCGTCGCCACCACGGGCGCGAGGTCACCCGGAAGCATGGGCCTGACTACCGCGCCAGAGACCGATCTTTTCAGCCCAGATGAACTCGCGGCCCAAGACGACGTCGCGGAGGCGAGTACCGACCGAGCACGACGCGCCCGCGGACGCACGACCCCGAGTGGCACGCGGGCAAAGGACCCGGATGCCACCGACAACGCCATCCCCGCCGCCGGGGGAGGCCGGGGGGCCGAGGGTTGTGACAACAAGACGTTACCAAAGCCCTCGCTCGTCCCGCTGATCTCTTGGATTCCGCGTGCAACGACGAACCAGGTTCCGGAAACACAACCACCAAAAACGTCCCGCATAGCGGTTTTCGTCGAGGTCAGGTCCGTGCCTCGGTGGGTCGGAGATTGGGGAAATTCGCGAAAAGTCGAAAAACTGCGAAACGCACTTCGAACAAGCTGTTTTCCTTGCCCTCGCGCCCAGCCGGAAAGGGTCTGGCATCTGCTTGTGTTTACATCCTCGAAATGATGTCACGTGAAGTATAATAAGTCAGCAAGCAAGCAAGCAAGCAAGCAGGAGGAAGAGACAAAAAAGCCAACGCCCGCTAATCTGTTGTTGTACAAAGTCTCTCATCAAACTCCCTGAAACTACCTCCCCCCTTTTTGCCTTTCCGACTTGTCCGTGACCACTTCAAGCACTAGCGACTTCTTATACCTGTCCCAGGTCATGGCTCGTTGGAACTCGGCGAGAATGGCGGGTTCGTCCGCGTAAAACTTCATGGCGCGGGATTTCGAGCTCCGGAACCGCCGCACCACGTCCCGGTCAACGCGCTTCAGCATGTCCCACTTATTCAGGACAAAACACTTGGTGGGTTCCGTGGTGATCGCACTCGCGGGCTGGGTGAGTTTTTTGGTCAACACGACGTCGCCGAAATAATCAAGCGCACCCGCGCGGCCGGCTTCCAGAAACAACCGCCCTAAACCGCGGTGTTTCGCGCTGACGGTGCTTTCGTCGACGCCGAACGCAGCGGACGTTTTGAAACCGCCAAAGCTACCGCCGCCGAAGCTCTTGGCGTTGAATTCCGTCCCGAACTCCGTCCGGCGCATTCCCAACGTGGGTTGACACGAGCCGCCGTCGTGGCCAACGGTGTCACCGGTCAAAGGCGTGTCGCCCAACGTGGGAACGCCGTTGGCGAATTTCGGCCCAGAGGCGGTCGGCGTGGTGTTCGTATTCGCGTCGTTGTTTTCAACCCCGCGCCGCTCGTTTTCATTGAAAGTCGCCGCCGCTTCCGACGCGTGCCCGCCAATCGTCTCGAACTCGCACAGTCGGTCGCCGGCGAGCCCGGGAAACGCGTTGGGCGTTCGCGCGCGCGAACTCCCGCGGCTCTCCCCGCGCAACGAGCTCGCCAGACTCCGCGTTCCGTGTAAATGCGAAAACTCGTCGATGGTTTCGTTTTCGGTGTCGTCCACGCCGGGGGGCGGGGGGGGTGTTGCGTCGAAGCCTCCTTTGTCGTGAAGCGCGATCGCCGCGGCAGCGACCGGGCCGTCCCTTAGGACGTTCATTTTGCGCAACGCGGTTTGGTTCAAAATCTCGCGAACGAACTTCACCCCGCCGCTCTCCACGAAGAAAATCTCCTCCGTCTCTTCGCCTTGCTTGTACACCACCGCGTTTCGCGTGTACTCGCGCGTAGTGAGGACGTATGCCGTGCTCCTGATTGTGGGTAAAGAAAAGTGGTTAACGTCTTGGACCTGGGAAAACAGGCCAGTCGTCCTGGATTTGGCAAATGCGGGGACTTACCGAATCATCGACGCGGGGACGCCCGCGAACGCGGGGAGGCCGTGCAGAAACTTGATCTTCGCCGCGAGCTGCGATTGTTTCCAAAAAAAGTGTCAGTTTGTGTATCGCGCCGTGTGGACAAACAGTCAGGGCAGAGGTAAGACGTCCCTTCGCAGGACGAGTATATCGCGCCGTGTGGACAAACAGTCAGAGGTGATGCTCCCTTCTGGTACGAGTATGGGCAAACAGTCGGGCGGATTTGGGAAAGGCCGGATTCAACACGTACCTGCTCCTCGGAAACGGCGCCCAGGATTCGGTTATAGTCGTCCCTAGAGATAAAAAAGAAAGTGTCAGTCTCGTACGGGCATTCAGTCTTCGGAATGTGGTAAATGGGAAATACTTACCTGCTTATCGTTAAAAACTCCACGTCCGTTTCCGCCCTCACCGTGGCGCTCCGAACGCTGCCCTCCTGCAAAAGCGCGAGCTCGCCGAAAGAATCGCCGTTGTACAGCGTCGCGACCTTGGCGAAATGGTCGGTTGGTGTGTGTTTCGCGTCGCCGGCGTCGCCGCCCCCGCCCCCTTTTATGGCAACCGAAACGCTCCCCGAAAGGATGATGTAAAACGTGTTTCCCGGGTCCCCCTGGTTGAACACCACGTCCTCCCCTCTCGCGGTCCGGTACCCCATCGAGCGGCACACCTCCACGCGCTCCGCGTGCCGCAGGGTCTTCGCGAACCGCAGAGGCCCCAAAATTTCCATCAAGCTCAAAATGTCGCTCTCCGTTCGGTCCCGAGACGGTTTGCCCAAAATCGTACGCCGCGTATCAGTCTTGTCCTTGGTTTTCTGCTGCAAAGCCCCACCCACCAGGGACAGCTTGCCTGCCCTACGACCAACCGATGCGAACCGGGAAAGGGGCGTGCGCCGCAGGCTCGTCGCGCGGCTCAGGCTGGCCGCCTTCCCGGACGACCCATCAGGGCCGAGGTTTTTTTGAGGATTTGGAAAACTGCCTTCTTTGGGTCCGGGGTGCGCGATTCCGGGAGTTGTTGACTCGCCGGCGTTTTGGCCGGAACCCGCGGACGCGTCATTTGGTGTCGGCATCGCAACGGGACGTACCGCACGACGCGCGTCACCCGGACCGCCGAGACCAGCCACGCGCGCGCGTCCCCGGAAGTGGTGGCACGATGAGGAAGGAAGATTCGTTAGATTTGAGCAAATTTTGTTTTTATGGCAAAACCTCAGTCGACACGACGATACGACAAATTTGCGTCGTCATTACAACCCGTCGCCCAGCTCGTGGAACTCCATCTCCACCGGCCCTCCCGCGGCGAGCAACACACTGGCGGCTTCGTCCGCGTTCGGGTACGCAGCCGCGTTTCCCGGTGCGCCCCTCTTTTTCAAATCGACAAACGACTCGTCGCGGCGCGCGGATTCCCGAATCACAACCGGCGTTTTATTTTTGTCGATTTTGCAAAAAAATCGCGTCTCTCTTAATCGCACGCGCACCCCGTCGCACCGCATCCAGAACCGCATCAGCACGAACCAGCACGTGGGCATGACCCTAACTTTAATGGTCACTGAGCTTTCGCCGTTGTCGTCGAGCTCGGATTCGTACAGCGTGAGCTCGTCGAAAAACAAAATAGGCTCGCGCGCCATCAACGCGCCGCGGTCCACGCGCTTTTGGGTGGACATCCAGCTTTTTTTTTGTGTGTTCGTTTTACGGTTACTGCAGTCTTCCGACGACGACGCTTCTTCGCCCGCGGCCTCCCCTCCCCTCATGACGCTGCCTCGGTACGGCGTGGTGAACGTCCAGTCGTAATCCGAGATTGGTTGTGTTTCGTCCCACCCCGGTGGCGGTGCGGACCCAGAAGACCCGGAGTTTGTGTTGGGCGGCGCCCCCGTGCCGAACCGGAGCCGGTGCGCCTCCGCCCATCGCGCCGCGGCTGCGATTTTAAGGGGAGGCGCGTTCTCCACAAGCCACTCCCGGAGCGCGTCTTCCGCGTTGAAGTGCAGTTTCGTGTTGGACTCGGCGTGCGTCAGGGTCAAGGCGCTGCCGTACACCATCTCGGGAAGGTGGGAGGTGCCCAGCCGAGCCTCCAAACCAGCCAGCGCTTCCTTGCCCAAGATCGGCGTGCGACTCGTGCGCACCTCCCACCCACCGACGGTCACGCCGTCGTGCGTGGACAAAGAAGCACCCCCGGCGTCTCGCAAGGCCCTTTGCGCGTCCGTGACGTCCGCGGGCGCGAGGTGCGGCGCGGAGTCGGGGGGGGGGGCACGGTCAGGGAAGGAGGTCATGACCTAGCGCGCACGGGTCTGTGCGGAGGGGAAGCGGGAAATCGTTTGAAGACGTACAAAAATACAAATTGGAAAAATATTATTCGACAGCTTGTGCGTCCTCGGGCTCTGCGGCGGCTGCCTCCGGATCAGGCACGGGCTCTGCTGCCGGCGCCTCGGGAACCGCCTCGGGCTCCTCTGCGACTGCCGCGGGCACCGCCTCGGGCACCGCCACCTCTGCGACTGCCGCGGGCACCGCCTCGGGCACCGCCACCTCTGCGACTGCCGCGGGCTCCGCCTCGGGCTCCTCTGCGACTGAATCGGGCTCCGCCTCGGGCTCCTCTGCGACTGCCTCGGGCACCACCTCGGGCTCCTCTGCGACTGAATCGGGCTCCGCCTCGGGCTCCTCTGCGACTGCCTCGGGCACCACCTCGGGCTCCTCTGCGACTGCCGCGGGCTCCGGTTCGGGCTCCTCTGCGACTGCTTCAGGCTCCGGCACCGCC
>Ga0115004_10000997_pt1 | contig 22639 bp, 32 predicted proteins | sample ArcticOcean_MG_C_10_FD_88737 | JGI IMG/M metagenome (GOLD analysis project Ga0115004, IMG submission 88737) | Marine microbial communities from western Arctic Ocean - ArcticOcean_MG_CB11_90 | ecosystem: Environmental > Aquatic > Marine > Oceanic | place: Arctic Ocean: Canada Basin | collected... | reverse complement strand
TCATTCCATCGCGTTGAGTACGCTCCTCGACTGATGAAATGCCCTGCGTCCCCTTCCTTCCACTTCTTAACCTGTCCACACGTGAAACAAGTAGCATAGCCGTTCTCATCTGAGGCTCTCATCCTTATAAATAAAGAGAAGACCTTGTCTAAGTCCTTGACTAGTTTCTGTCTAGCTGATGCCATTCGCACAATATACGTTATTTAGGGGGAAGTTTCTTAAAACATTGTCAGTTGCGCTTGGTGCTGCTTTAACCTCTTACACGCTGCTTCGTAGTACTCAGTATCTAACTCACACCCCACCAAGTCAAAGCCTAAGTTATGACAAGCAATAGCTATTGAGCCACTTCCTAAATGAGTATCAAGTATTTTATCACCTTCCTTTGCGTATCGGTCAAGTGTCCACTCGTAAAGGTTTACAGGCTTCTGTGTGGGGTGTATTCTGTTTAATTGGTTTGGGTGCTTATCATACTTTTTAGCACTTGAATTAAAAGATGTCCACGCCATTTCAAACTGAGCAAAAGTAACATCTTCGCTAAATCCTTTATCCCATAACAACCAACAAGGGCTGGGTGTTATGTGGTCAGTCATATAGTTACCACCCCAGATAATCTGGTTCTTACTTACCCTAAACAATTCTTTAAAATAGTCTGCAGTAGGTATCGCAGAATCACCTCCAGCAAACTTATGGTAGTCGCTTTTTTTGTTTCCTTTTCTTCTGCCCATACTTACGTTTATATTTATCCCATAAGGCGGATCAACAATGGCAAGATCAAAATAATTATCTTCATACCTACGCATCAATAGCATATTATCTTCGTTTGTTAAAGTTATCATTCGGGTGTGTTTGGGTGTTGTATGTAGTCCCATCGTCCTCTCTCGTCTGTGTCCTCTTCAGGGAGTTTTAAGTCTGCTAGGAGTCTCTTCATTAATCCCTTCTGTTCTTCCGTTAGGGGGGTAGGGGGTAAGTCCTTCTGTCTCTTGATGTTTCGCTCCATCATCTCGGCTCTTTCCCCTTCGTATTGTTGGAATATCTCTACCAGCTCAGGCAGTTTCAAACGCTCGTACATCTTGCCGTACACCCCTGCTTTCAATCGGGTCATTATGACTGACCATTCCTCTAGCTTCATCGCAGGGAATTGACTGATGAGATAATCCACAGCGTCCACAAAGTTCCTCGTCCCTGTTATTGTTTTATTGAAGTCAAGGTAATCAATCGCATCCTTCAGGAGAGCCATCAGACAGGCGTGAGTGGGAGCAGGTTGGTTTTTGAATGCGCTCCGCACGTTCGTACCTGATTCCCAAGCGTCCGAGGCTGTGATACTATGTGAGGGTCTTGAGATGAGCGAGATACTCCTCGCTATCGAATCCCTTATTTTTAAGTCGTTCATTTTTGTTCTTTTTAAGTGGGAATATTCCGCGCCATCCGTTTGCTACAGATGCGTTAATCATTTCAATAGAGGTGTCTAGGTCTTCTCCAGACTCTTTGTAGAGTTTATGAAGTGCTGCTTGTTCTCCTATTTGAGTATAGCGTCCGTATCGTCTCGCCTTGCGTTCGTCTATCCACATAAGCCATGCGAGTTTGAATCTTGAATCCATAAAGGGCAACATAACCCCCTCTGTTAGTAGTGAATTAGTCTTTGAATTACTAACTGTATTAGTAGGGGGGCAGTTTGACCCTAGTGGGGGGTCAATTTGACCCTTGTCAAATTCATTCTGAACCTCATCGCGTTCAGGTTGACCCGAATCCCTAAATCCTATTAGAGACCTACAGACACGTTTTGACGTTGTACCTGTTATCTGAATGTACTTTAAGGTTAAAAGTGCCTTAATCGCTCTCTTAGCCGTACTCACGGAGACGCCTAGTTCCTTCGCTATGGTCGCATTCGATTTGTAGAACGCTTTGCCGTTTCCTGTAAAGGAGTCGATGTCTGCTAGGAGTATCTTGTCGATAGGCTTCAGTTCCTTACTGAGCCAAATGTCCGCAGGTATCCAGATCCCCTTGAATTGTCGTACTACTTCGCCCATCGTGGAAGGCTTAGGATGCCATCATTCACGTACCCTGTCTCTTCTCCGTTCCAATTCTTAAAGGAGTCTATCCCTTTGCTCATCATTGCGTAACCACTATCTAGAGCGTCCTGACTGAGCCTGTAGATGCAGATGTTATGGGGGGCGGTGTTCTCAATCGCTATAATGTAGAATTCTTTTGCGCCTGTTAACTCCTTATAAATAGCAGCCTGTAAGTGATAAGAAAAGTTGTACACGCTCTTACTAAATCCCTCCGCACTTGCGTCCTGTGTAGTCTTCAAGTCTACTATTACATCCTTAGACATCGCGTCCACGAACCCCCTGAAAGGAACGCCCTGAATCTCACGCTTCACTTCGGTCTCTCGCTTACTACATAAGTCTAGCAGTTCAGTTGCTTCCCTGTTCTGTGCAAATCGTCTCTTTATCTCTTGGATGCTTCGCCAATCTGAGTTATTAAGATAAATCTTTTTGGGGTTATTAGATACCATCTCCTTGTAGGCTTTGGTGTTCTTCCTCAAGTCTGTGACATCGTAAATCTTCTCGAACTCCTCAGGCTCAAGGAGAGCCGAATGAACGGCTGTCCCTAAGCGCATAGAGGCTGATTCTACAAAGTCCCTTCTCTTGTAAGCTAGAAAGTGAGCTGGAGATTTGATGAACGATTTTAACGACGAATAGGATAGCTGTGTTCTGTCTATCATCGCTGTATCGTTATTGCTTGGTCGTAACTCATATACTTCCACAGACCAAAGGTCTTTATCTCGACGCAGATAATTCCTTCCTTATCCATGTAAGCGTCACACATCGCTTTCTTCCATCCTCTATTCGTTGCGATGAGGTCTCCTTCTAGGATGTTCAGGGTTGTTGTCTGAATCTTTTTGCGCTCTACTTTTTGAACGTCTTTACTCTTTACAAATTTTGCCATTTTACTGTTTTTTTGAGGGGGGTTGTCCCCCTCTGATTATTGATTCAATTCTTCTTCTCTGTGCAGGACTTCTCCTGCCAATTGTGTCCAAGTAGTGTTACACTTGTTAACTATCTCAGGGGCGTGTTTTAACATCCCTCTTGGGTTGCTAGTTTGCCAATGGTAGACTGTCATAGTTGTAACGCCTAACTCCTTCGCGCAGTTTGCCTGAGTCCCAAAGTGTTTTTTAATGAACTTTTTAAAGTCGCTTGTTTCGTGCTTTGCCATTAGAATGCTAGTTCTGATTTTTTGATTTCTGGAGAGGGGTTCTTCTCCTTTCCGTTCTCGTCATAATACTCGTCCATAAGGTCAGCCTGAGCCATTCCAAAGTATCCACGCTCCTCACCAAGTTTCTTCCACTTGTCGAATCTCTTCCTGTCTCTCTTATACTTTACAGAGGAGACATTTTCTAAGGGGGTTAAGTGATACTTTGCTGAGTTATGCTCTGACTGATGAATCAGTCCTGAGTCGTGTAACTCGCTCAATCTTGCTGAGGCTGTTTGTAGGGGCATAGAGAGACTTTCTGACACTTCTTTGAGTGTCGCACCCTTTCGGCTCAATAGGCACAGGATAAGTTCCTCTGTCGGTTTGATGTGAGGTTGTATGTCATACAAAGCCTCTATGCTAAATTTGCTCATAGGTTGTCACGTTTATGAATTAATAACTTAGCGACTAATCCTGCCCCTTCGATGTACTCATCGTAAGACATTTTCTCCTCACATTTTCCTATGATCTGGATAGCGGCATTCAACGCCCATGAGTTAGTTATCTTCTCATCCTTCGCAGGGTCAGCCTTCCAGCTTCCTCCATCTGAGAACGTGCTTTCCTTCTTAATCCTTAGCTTAACTCCGAACTTATTCTCCGACTTAGTATACTCTACCTCATCGCCTACAATGTAGGGGGGTGCTTCAGGTGAGGTGCTAGAGGCTACTCCCTCAGTATCGTCCTCCATTGTCACTCTGTAGTCGTACATCGTACCTGATTGTCCTTGCCATGTATTTTCAGTCTTCATGATAGACTTGATTTTTGATGTTGCCATCTTATTGAAATTTATGGGGAGCAGAATCGCCCCCCTGATTAATTGTAAATGTAAGTTAAATCTTGCTTAATTAGATAATAAATTTAGGCTCTTTCTAGCCTCCTCTAGCTCCGTGATTTTCTTCGCTAGTCTTCTGTCAAAATACTTCCCTAAACTCTCCTTAAATCGCTTGAGGTCTTGTAGGGTCATCTTGTCAAGTATCTCCTGAAAATTGATGCTGTAGTCTTCCATTATTTCGCTGTATTGGTTAGGTCACGAGCAGAGTAGAGAACGTCTAGCATATTGTGGTCGTGGTCTACTCTCTTATTGTACCACTTGACGCTATCCCTTGCGTCTATTATTAGCTTCTCATTTTCCCCCTTCGGCAAGAGTTCAAGTCCTTGCTGAGTTGTTAAAGATAGTTTGAGTTGTAACTCGTGGAAGACTAAGTCTGACTTAGTTGCTTCAATCTGTTGCTCTACAAATTCCTGATTCATTACGCTTCAATTTTGTTAGTTGTAATCTGCTCTAAATTCAGGACATCAAGTGCCCGTTGAGCGGCTAATGTGAATTCAATTTCCTCCTGTAGCTTCTTAAAGTCATCGCTGTCCATCTCCAGCTCATCGTAGATGCTATCGATTACAGTTTCAAGGTCTATCTCAATATCTACCTCCTGAGTGAATTGAATCTCAAAGCCATCTGAATACGTTGACTCGTCAATCTCGTGAGTCGTTTCATAGCTTTGATTCCTTAGCTGTCCGATTACGGCATCCCTTCCTGCTTGGTAAGCCATCTCAAGGACTTTCAGGTCACGCTCATTGCTGTGAGTGTTTGGACTTGCTTTAAGGCTCTGAATCTCTTCTCTGAGCGTTTGATTCTCTTCAAGCATTTGAGTCGCTTGGTCTAGTGCTGATTTGACCTCAGCTATGGTCTTTGTGAAATTTTCCATTTTATGGATTTTGTGCAGGTGTCCTGCGGTTAGTATCTGCGAGGGGAATCGAACCCCTCTAGAACCATTCAGATATTTGATTTGATTTTAATTATTCTACGTTTCCCCAAATTCCGACCTCTTGTAATTTTCCAAGTATCTGCTGCATATCTACATTTGTACTTGATGATAACTCATTATCTCCATCACTTTCAAGAAGTGAAACTGAGTATGCTATTACTTGAAGTTGTTGTTTTGAGAATTTCATGTTTTTAATTTTAGTGATTAATTATACCCAAAGATAGTTATAATATCCCATTATACAAACTTTATTTTATGTTATGAGGGGGTTGGTTTGGTTTTCTCAATGTTTACGAGGGTTTACAATGCAAAGTTTTTTTATATTTTATTTATAGGGCATTAAAAAAGGGGTGACTTCGTTAAGTCTACCCCCTCCTTATCGGGTTACCTCCGATGTATCGTATAATTGCGTCACACGATGCTACAATATACTAATCTTTTTCTAGAAACGAGATACACAGGGGTAAAATACCCACACAGCAGAGGATGATTCCGTTCGTTGTTATCTCTCCGTTCATACTTGTCAGGGCATAGACTACAATTAAACCCCCTATAGTACGCTTTGCGCTCCATCTACGAAGGTCTCCTTTGCCTTTCATGATCTGGGTGAGGTCAAACGCTTTGAGTATCTCTATAAGTTGCTTATTCATTGGTTAAGGTTAGTATTAAGATTCCTGCTGATATTGCTAGAATTACTGAGGTGTATATTATGCTCATTTTTTTGAATCTCGTCTATAATTTTATACGCTTCATTCTCAGCAAAAGTGATGAGTTCCTCTTCATCTTCAAATAGGTTAAAAGCTAGGTGCATTGTCTCGTGCATTACGAGTCCCATTGTGTGAATATCGTCTGTGCATCTGCTTAGGTTTATGAAAATAAATCTTTCACCTGTACAGGGGTCTATATTGCTTAGTCCAGCGATGTAAGAATCTTCTGATGTATTTCTATAGTCTTTGCAGTCGTTCAAATTTAATCCGTGCAAATCCTGAGTATTAAAATACCGAAACAATTCACATGGATTCTGTGACAGCAGAAGGGTGTAGTTTTCTCTTTTTGATGTTGTCATCATTCAGGGAGGGGGACGTTTATGCAGGTGTGGTTTCCGATAATTACTGCCACGCCTAACGCCTGACGCTTGAAGTTCTTTGCATAGCTGTAAGCGTAGCTTTCGCGGTCTATAAGACAACCGACCTGACACGCCCAAATTTTGCTATTGACCCCTGAGAAATGCTCTGTGTACATCTGAGTATGGATGTGACCCTGTATCGTAGTCATCAGGTCGTTTTTTGCTTTTGATCTGGCGCTTCCTCCTTCGCCATGGACGAACTGCATCCCATCTATGACAAGTCTTTCTGTCCATGTCCAATTGGGAGTCCCTAGCACTTCGTTATAGCTCTTAATCCACTCTCTAGGAATGCCTCCGCTGAATGCCTTCCGCGCCACGATGCGGTCGTGATTTCCCGTGATGATTGTTGTCCCCTTCTCTCCGAAGGCTTTGTACCATTTTTGTACGCTCTTAATCGCTTCCTTTAATTCATCCCCTGCGCTCATGCCATTAGGGTCAGATTCGTGCCTCGAACTTGCGTGAGAGTCGATTAAATCTCCGATGAAGACCACACGAGAGCAGTTGTACTTCGCCTTAGTGTCTAGGGCGTGATTTAAGGCATCTTTATGGTCGAATGGACAATGTAGGTCTCCTATTACTAAAGTGCGCTCCTCGTGGCTTGTAAGGTGCTTATATGCCTCTAGTTTGTTTCCGTGTAGTCGAGGTCTCATAGGGGGGGGTTAGTATGTCCAAATAGTCATCTGAGTCTTCTCAGGGTCGCAATCCACATGAATGAAAGAATCGCCAATCCCTAGCCTCGTGAAACCTGCATCTAGTAGAGCCTCTAACATCAGGAATCTACGCTTTGAACTTCCACAATGTAGGTCTGCCGCCCATCCCAAAAGATGACTGCTATTTTTAGCTACTTTGTAACCTTTCTCCTTTAGAGCCTGATTGTGAGAAATCGTTCTGAATCCTGAATTGATTATGAAAGGAAATCCTGCAATATCACGAGCAACGTCTAGCATCTCAAGGAATTCAGTCTCCATCATTTCTCCAGATCCGACAGAATCGGGGGAGTCAAATTCTGATAACTTAAAGTATTTTAGTTTATTCATATTCCTTTCTTTGCTAGTAATACCTTCAGTTCGTGGATTCCATCAATGCACTCCTTTACGAGTAGTTTGACCTCATCCCTATCACTCTCTAGATTGTACACACGCCCTCTCAGTCTCTCCACTTCCCTCGTCAGGTTCACATATACACCTACTACAGCGAGGAGGCTCGGAATTACGCTTATGAGGGTCTGTATAATTGTGTCCATAGTCTTGAATCCACTTTTTTAGTTTTTCTACGTTGTCTTTGCGGTTCATTTCAGAAGACCTCTCAGCGTCTTGAGTGCATCCCCTCCCTGACCGAATGAGTACGTCATCCCGTTCTGATTATAGGTCTCTGTTATAGGTCTCATATCGCTCCCTGAGTTCGTTGAGTATTCAGGAAACAGGCTAGAGTTCTGACAAAGATATGAGACAAGTCTCTCTGTGTAGAATTGTGCATTTTGTCGCGCTCTTTCTACCTCTCTATGTAAGTCAGCTGGAGAAATTGCAGACGTATTCTCTGCCGTTCTAATCACTAGACCTCCGTTGTCGATTTTAACGTATAGGCTAGGAATCAAATCCACCATAGTCCACCACGCTACAGCCTTGCGGACGTAGTCATCTACTAGAATCAAGTTGTTTCCTGCTAGAGTTCCTGCTGAGATGTGAGCAAGTAGGGCGTTCATCAGGTCAGTACCTAGATACTGCTGAAGGATTTTGTCCTGTACTACGATTACGCTAGGTATTACATAGGAATCCTCTACTGAGCCGTTAAGATTGGTTAATCGCTTCAGATAGTCAGGGTTTACGAATAAGACTTCGGGTGTAAGTGCCATTAGTTTCTAGGTGTTGTCCAATTTCCGCGCCCATCTACAAAGCCTCTGCCACTCATATCGCGCGGACGCTGTGCGACTTTGGTGCTATTGACCTCCATAGGGTCATATCCTGCCTCCCTCATTATCTTCTTAGCTTGGTTAACGCTAATTGACTCATTTCCTTTCTTCAGATAGGTTCTACGCTCCCAAAAATGCTGACAGCTGCCTCCTCCTTTGTACAAATCGCATCTATCTGATTCACAGCAAGTCAAAAATAGGTCGTATGTATTCGCTCCTCCTACTCCCCATCCTCTATTAACTGCGCTTTTTGAGGCTAGTTCTATCTGCTCCTTCGCCCATACCTTATTACCTGCCCCTACCATCTTCTTACAGAATGACCTGCTCTCGTATTTCTTCCCTGTTGTGGGGTTCGAACCAAACCCTCCCAATACTTTACGTTCATAGGAATATCTTATCCTTATGAGTTTGTTATCTTGTCCTGATTCGGGTGAGGGGTCGTTCTCTCCCCTTCCTCCTCCGATTACTCTAGCAAAAGACCAAAGTGCGTCCTGCTTCTCTTCATCTTCATAGTCTACTCTTCGAGCATCTATGCACTCCCACTCCTCAGACTCGTCCTCTCCTAGTTCTATCAGGGTGTTGACTGCTGAATCTAGGTCTAATTTGTCCTCTTTTGATAGCTCAGACCTCATAGGAGCGTCCTGAGAGGCTTGAACTACTATAGGGGGGTTCTTGTGTAGCTTAACAGGGTCGAGTATCCCTGCGGCTCTAAAAATAGACTTCACAGCCTTATCTACTATCTTCTGAAAGGGGACGATGACCTGTCGCTCGAATAACTGAGACGCTATCTCTAGCTCTTGAGTGCTTCCTAGTGTCCCTGCTGTCTTGACTCCAAACATCGCAGGAGAGACTACTCTATGCCCTACCATGATTTTGTCGGTTGTCTCTGTGCTGAGGAATTGATATTGCTTGTCTGCGTCCGTTAATGGGAACGGCTCAAAGGATGGCTTCCTGTCAGGTTGGTCTGAGTACGTTATAATGAACTTACCTGCGTTCGTAGCTCCTGCGAGTTGGCTCTCAATGTCGTTTCTGATGCGGTTGCGTTCCTCTACTGGAGGAGAACCATTAAGAAATGAAATGACATACGAGGGAGCGAGTCCTGAGCGTATATTTGAAATGTGATAGGCAGCTATCTCTTTGTCTAGTTCTATGTAGGAGATACTTCCCTGATAGTCCACAGAAGGATAAGCAAAAGACCCCACAGAAAACGGCTTCACGTAGAGAATCTGAACAGGAAACTTCCTACTTTTGGAAGGGTCGAATGAGTGAACCTCTTCAGGTTCGCAGTTTCTGTCTTCCCAATCTCTAGAGTAATAGTAGAAATCTACCTCTTCCCTCTTATTTGCCTCTCCTGAGCGTACATTCTCAAATGGTAGATGTCTGACCTTGCTTATCGTCGTTCTGTCTACTGAGTAGATGACTTCTAGAGCAAACCCTCCCTGTATCTTCAAATCTAGACACGACTTGCGTATCTCGTCATCGAGACTCCACTCCTCCATCTTCAGCCGTGCGTCTATGCTGTCAGTCTTCAGACCCTCTCCGAATATCATGTAAGCGATAGAGGTACAGAGAGCGTTATGAGTTCCTGACTTCTGATACAAGTCTACTAAATACTGCGGATAGAGGTTATCGTCTCCGTAGTTTATCCATCCTTTGCCCGAAGGTTTCTCCTCGAAAGACTTAGGTTCGTATTGTGCGAGTTTGAGTATGTCCATTATTGTTCGTAATATACAACATTGTTAGGGATTGAGATGTCAGGAATCGTCCAAGCATCTGCACCAATGATCTGGAGAATCCCCACCTCACACTCACCGACTACAGAAGCGTCCTCAGGGTCTAGGTTAGCGCTTGAGTTCTGTCCTAGTATTCTGTAGGTGTAGAATCCTGTGTCTGTTATTTTGATGTTTCCTGTTAAGGGACTTTTGTAGTGCGTTCCTACAGTTGCCTTGGTGTAACGGGCGTTATCAGAAACCACATTCAGAATCACAACAAAGTTCTCACTCGTAGCCTGACTCTTAAACTCAATTAAATAGTTCGTAAACGTAGCAAGGTACTTCCTCGCCTGAAAGGGTGAGACGTATATTGTTTGTCCTGCGGTATCGGGTTGGAGTCTAATCATATTTAAATAAAAAAGGGGAGGCTATTCGCCCCCCCCTTTCCTTGATTTCGGTTTAAGGCTTCGAACTTAGACAGTCGGTGTGAAGGTCACATTTGACCCTGAAGGAACGCCTAAAGTAGCAGCTAAGAACGGAGCAGCTATGAACTCCTCACCTGTGAACTCGTACTTGAGTCCGTTGAAGTCTCCCATTGCTACACCTGACTCTAATGTCCCTCCAGTTAGCTCACAGCCACGAGTATGACCCATGACAAAGAGGTTGTTATTTACGTCTTGAACTACGATGAAAACACGCCCCTTCGTTAAGTCTTGGAAGTTGCTGATGTCAGCAGCTATCTCACGAGAGAAAACACACGATACAACCTGAGTATAGAAAATAGTTCCATTCTCTACAGATGCATTCACAGTCTGAGTGAACGAGCCTGTGTTCTTATGCATATCGTAATTTTTGAACGTCATTGCAGCCGTTGAGTCTGCTATCTCTCCTGCTGCGACTGCGTCAAAAGTTTGAACTACACCTGTCAGAGCAAAGGGAGCTATCCATATCTCTTTAATACCTCCAAGGCTGTCCTTACATGGTAAGGCTCTACCTGTTACTGTTACATTACACGCCATAATTTAGGGGGTTTAAGTTGTTTTTTACGATGTTTGTCTAGCTACTCCCATAGATGCCTCATCTACAATCTGAGTACCTGCGTCAAACAATAGAACGACACGAGTAACGGCTGAACCTGTTACGGCTGTAAGGTCTAAAATACGAGCCTCAGTCATATCTGTCATAACATTAGTACCAAAGTACAGATTGTCTTTCTTTGACAAGATTGCTGCGTTATCTACCATTCCAGCTGGAGAAATGATGTTGTAACCTGCGTAACGTGAGACCATTCCATCGTTTAGGAAAGGGAGGTCATAAGTTGCCGCAAGTGCTTGGTAGTATAGCTGAACAGATGCACGGCTCATGTAGATATTTGCGTCAGGGTCTCCTGCGATTGCAGGGGGTGCATTAGCTGTTAAGGCTGCAAGATTTGTGAGAATTCCTGTTACGGCTACTGCGTCTGCTGTCCATGCTCCTGCGTTTGTAGTCTGATAAGTCTGCGATGCTCCTGCTTTATACTGCTGTAGTATACCTGTAAAGGCTGTAGAAGGTGCTGCGGTTGCGCCATCGTAAGAGTAATTACCTCCCCAAATAGCAATCTCAGTTCCTGCTTGAGTGATACGAGCTACATACTGAGAGACGAACGCTGCGTAAGCGTTTGGCATCCCTGCATTTGCGCCCTGCATCTGAGCCGCTGCCCAATCCTGAGCTAGTTGGTTATTACAAAACTCATCGTTAACCTGAAGTTGCTTAGTCTCTAGGACTACATCTGTCAGAACTAACTGAGTCCCTGTAGTTGGTCGCTGAAAGTCGCAACTTCTGTCTGCGATAGCTCCTCCAGAAAACTTCTTCAGGACTGCTTTGTGTCGGACGTTCTCTAAAATAGAGAGGTAGCCATTTGCAACGCTGTCTGCGCTGAGAATTGCAGGAGCGACGAAAGGCATCGCCAATAATCCCGCGTAAGTTTTGTTCACATACGTTACGGGTGACGTTGCTAGATTGATTTGTAGGGCGTTCGCCATATTTCTAGGAATTAAATTTGTTAAATAGAGCCGTAACCCTTTCGCTTGATGATAATTTCGATAAATCTACTTGGGGGATTGCCTTAGTAGTATTCACACGCTGTACGCCTTCTGACGCTGCTTGTGATTTCAATGTTGTGAGTTCTTTAGCCTGTTGAGATAGAATCTCTCTGAGTTCTGTTATCGCTTTCTCTTCAGCAGAGAGTTCCTCTTCGATAATTTCGCTTGGGAATCGTTCGTCTAGGACTCGATTGATTAGGTCAATGATGTAAGCATCGTCCATCAATTTCTCTTCCTCTTCGATTTCCTTCTCTACTTCCTTCTCTTCGTCGATGACTTCGTCTTCAGCTAGTTTATTCTGCTTTGACTTCTTAACAGGTGCTTTCTTTGCAGGAGGTGTCGGTGCTGCTGCCGCAGGTTGCTTTGTCTTTGGTGCGTTGCCATCTGCTTTCGCGCCTTCTCCTTCACCCTTTCCTTCTCCAGATCTTTGGATGCTAGAAACTACTCCGCTGTCTCCGATTGAGAGAACAGAGCCGTCTTCCAATTTGTAATCTCCTTCAGGAAGTGGAATCTTCTCGCCTTCCTCATTGAGTACATACACGAGCGCACCCTCTTCGAAGGTCTCTGCGTCTGTATTGATTACTGTCCCATTTTCAAGGGTCGCGTCTGCCATTAGTTTCGATTTTTGAATCGTCTCTAGGCTTAGATTGAACTTCGTGAAGAGTTCGTTTATGCGTTTCTGTAGTGTCATATTTTCGGCTTATACATATTAACGATTTGAGGGGGTAGATGCTTACAAATTGATCAAAAGTTTGTGAAATCTATACTTTTTTTTATGCTCTGTATCTTAGGCTATAGTGGAAATTCTACTTTCTCCATTTTCTGATGGCAGTATAGCTTACAATAGGCAAAGTGTCTCAGAGGCTCTTAAAATAGCTCAGGGCATCTATTCAGGTTTAGAGGATTTGTCAAGGATTTTGGTCAATTCTGTCATCATTTTAGCCTCCTGTTGAGCCTTTAATCGGTCACAGAAAAACCCCTCGATTGAGAAACCTGAGACCTTTTTTTCCTTCACCCATTCAGACCAAACAGCGTCATTTTCGACCTTGACAGATACGCACCAAGTCCCCACAGGAACGTCTAGAGAATAGATAGCTGACTTGTCTTTTTTCTTATCTTCGACTATCCAGCTCTCGACAACGCTCAAGCCGTTTAGCTTGTGTTCGTGTTCTAGGGTCGAATTGTTTTGGTTGCCAAACTTGAAAAATAACTCCATCGCTCTCCTCACAGTTCGCTTTGAAAAGTATACGTGAAACTCCTCTCCATCCTGATGTCTATAGATAGGTTTATCAGGGATTAAGGCTGCACCGATTAGGATATGCCTGTCAGCATCGACCTCCGCGAGAAGGGTTTTGTTTTCTTTGAGTGCTACGAACGAGCTATTTATAGCAGGTTCAGATACTATCGAAATGGCATCTATTCCGTAGAGTTCTGCTTCCTCGTCAATTATTAATTCTATTAATTTCATTATAAAGTAGTTTGGTCTGTGACTATTTGGTCAGCCTGTTGCTGATTGGTGACATTTTCTGAGATGACATAGGCTTGAATAGAGCCGCCTGACCCTGCCCCTAGGAATCCTAAGTCTATTTGAGGGGATGTACCTGCTGCGGCTGTTGCTGCTCCTGCTCCTCCACCTCCTCCTAGTTCTTCTGCTGTTGTGGGGGGTGCTTGATACTCTTGCTGCCCTGCTCCTCCTCCCTGAAAGGTTGTCTTTTTAATCATTGCTATCTGTGCGAGTCCTCCTGCTACGGCTGCGGCTGCTGCCAAGCCTCCAAGCACAGGGCCGACTACAGGAATCCCTGCCAAAGATGAGAAGGCTGCTGTAGCAGAAGAGTAGGTCTGAATGAGTGCCTGAGCTATCTGTAGCTTTTTACTATTCTCAAATCCTTTTTTCTGCTGCTTCTCCTGCTCTGCTAGAATAGCGTTATTCGTTTCTATTAACTGCTTCTTTTTTGCCTCATCCGTTTCCTCAGAGATGGCTAACTGTCGCGCAGCGTTCGCGTCTACCTGCTCACCTGATAAAGCGGTGAATGCTTCATTGAGTGCGGTCAGTCCATCCAATACTGCCCCTGCGGTCTGAATAACTCCGTTCTTTATCTCCTCCCTCTTTGCTTCTGCGTCTGCTTCCGCTTTGTCATCTAGTGCCTCCTTCGCTAACCGAATCGCTTCAGCCTCTGCGTCTGCGATTGCTTGATATTTGTCCCTTACCTCTTTGAGTTGTGTCTCTTTTACTTCCTCTAATCCTACTAACTCGCCCCCTGCCTCTGTTGCCAATCTTAACTGCTCTGTCCAATGCTCTTCTATCTTTTGCAGTTCTCTCGCCATCCCTGCGTCTTTGATGTCATCAATCGCATTCTGTTGGTCTAGTAGACCCTTGACCCTTGCTGCCTCTTTTGCTACTACTGCCGCAGCTATTGCGTCCTGCTCTTTATACAGTCCGTTAATTTTCATCAGAAGTCCCCTCTGCTTTCCTGCGGATTCTATCTGAGCGTTTGAGAGTGCTATCTCCAGATCAGCGAGAGCCTGAAGGTCTTCGGCTGTGGACTCTGAGATGTTATTCTGCGCCCTCTTAATATCTACAGCCTCCTGTGCAAGTGCTAGAGTCTTGGCAGCTAGTGCAATCTCTAACGCTCCTGCCTCCTCCGTTGCTTTTATTCTCTTTCCTATCTCCTGAGTAACGTCCTCGCCTACCATACGCAGGTCGTTCATTTTCTCCCTCGTCTGAGCGAATTCTACGCTCAAATTTCTTTGTGCATCTGCTAACGCAACGGCTCTCTTCTCAAGTGCTGACGCTGTGGAAATTGCTTTCCCTACTTTATCGACAAAATTTGCGACCCCCTCTGTGACAGTTTTCCAAGCCTTTTTAAGCGGTTCAGTAACCTTGTCAGAGGCTATCTGCATCTTCTCTATACTTTCATTAAGTTGGTCATCTATTGAGGCTATCTCTGCCCTCATCCCTGACGCATCAAATCCTAACAATTCCTTACCTGCTGCTGCAAAGGACAGCATAGCTCTTTTAACTTTGAGCAGAGAGAAGAAAAACGCCTCTTTCAGATAGTTACCTAAGTCAGAGAACCACCCACCTAGTGCCTCCATCTTCTCGCTGACAGCGTCTAAGGCTTCCTGTGGACTAGTGAACGCCCACACCATAGTCTCACCTATAGAGGAGAGAACGTCAGTAAGAACTCCAAAGACTGCACCTAGCGCAGCCGTAGCTACCTGAAGAATCTCTGCTCCCTTCTTTGTCTTTGTGAAGTACGCCACTAAAGACCCCACAATAACGACAAGCGCACCTATACCAGTTGCCATCATTGCACCCTTCAGAGTCTTCATTCCGAGGACTGCCTTCTTTACTCCTCCTACTACTCCCTTGAATGCCCCTATCGCACCCCCTGTCATCTTATCGAGCGCACCTGTCCCTGATTCTATTGAATCGTTCAGACCTTCCTGAGACTCCTCTGCTTTTTTCGACGCTGCTGCTACTCCATCGATGTCTTTCTCAGCCTTCTCTGCTCCTTCGGTTTTGATGCCGAAGGTCATCCATTGCTTCATACCCATAGCCAATTAATTAGAGCGTAGATTCCAGATCCGTAAGCGAACAGAAAGATAGCTGTGAGTGTGTAGTCGAGTGCATAGTGATACATCGGTATCTTTTTGGGGGTGTCGTATTCCTGAAGTAGCAGGATAGTCTCTAGTATGTCGTTTCCTTTGTCCATCATGTTATAGTCGGTGTTGGTATAAATGTACTTGGAAAGCATCTTGTATTCCCTCCAACTTTGTCAGGAAACCAAACGTATCCATAACGCTCACAACAGGCTTGATTTCCGAATTCTGTTACGCTTCCGTTGAAAGTTATTGCTCCGCTTGAATTCTGTCCTGTGGGAAGGTACGCACAGTCAGCAACGTCTGAAAGTATTTTGATAAAGTCAACCTTCACAACCCCTCCAGTCGTTGCATCGTAGTTGCTTATCTTCAGGATTCTGTAGTATGTGTCTTGGATGTAGATTCGGTCTGAGAATTCAAAGTCTTGGATGTCTGCCCTAGTGAGTTTGACATACGCAGTCAGGAGTCTAGAGTCCGCAGAGTATAGCTCATTAACGAACCCCATCCAATAGCGATAGTATTGAGTATTTACAGGGTGCGAGTTTACGAAGATGAACGCTCTCTCATAGCCGAAATTTAAGTCATTGTCAGGGACTGTCGGAGAGATTGCATTATAGTTGCTGAAGTTAGGTAGGAATCCTATGTTTGTGCTAGTCAAAGCGTCATTATAAACATAGACTTCGCCTACAGAGGTGTCAACGCCATTGTAGTAAGCTAGTCGAGCCTTTGGAGTCTGTATTCCCTTTCCTTCCTTGTCTATGCATCTGTGTATAGCAATGGACGAGCTGGGGATATTGCTCAGAATATAGGGGGCAAATTGAGTCTGTACTTTTGCCTCTCCTGTAGCGAAGTCGTTGTCTTTGTCTTCTATTCTATGCCGTCCGTATACTCTCCCTGTGGACTCCTGAACGGCTACGTTTATGAAGTCCTGACCTGCTGAGTTCTCCCAATCAAATACGTTTCTCTGTATGTCTGTGGTCGGAGTGATTACAACGTCCATATTGTAGTCTATCTTATTCGTCCAATCCTTCTGCGTTCCTGCTGATATGTAGTCCTGCATCGGCTCAATAATGAGATGACTCGGTTTAGTATTATCAGGGACAAATACTAGATTGAACATCTTCTGCAATCCCATCAGGAAATCTATCTGTTTGATGTCAGGAAAGTTGAGACTCATATCTACATCCTGACCCTGAAGAGGCTCTGAGACTGCGTCTATTCTGAACCAAGTACTATTATTGTCCCCTACAGGGTTAGAGTTAAGAGACAAAGCAATTCCTGTAAGGTCTTTTGCGTACATCGACAAAGTGTCTCCGACAACAACCTCAATCGTCGCTGTACCCTGCCCCCATCCATTGAATCCAAAGGGATTCTGAAACACAACAGTAGTGCCATTTTTCCGAATCTCTACTCCGACAGGGTCTGCGTTACCTGTGAACCATACTGAGGCAGTTAGTGTGACTTGACAAGTATAGGGAGCTGTCCAAGTGTGAGAACTATTGCTCCAATTACTTGAATAGTCATACCCTCCTGCTGCTGTGTCAAATAAAGGTACAAGAGCGTAGGAAGTAGAGAGCGTAAAGTTTGAACTTAACCCTACTCCTGCGACTTGTTGCGCTGAGCTATTGTCATCAGAACTTGGAGTAATAGAGCCGTTATATGCAGGGAGGTAAATCTTCAGGAAGTCAGCAGAGTCAAAGAGATTTGAGTCGTAGGTATAACCTGCCTCAGACATAATCCTGTCAATGAGCCACTTCGCTCTCACGTATGGAGTGAAGTCTCCCTGCCATAGTGCAGAGGTAGATGTGTATGGGGGTGTCTGTCCTTCTGTAAATGTCCAGTTCTGCCCTTTGTCCATAAAGCCATAGACTACATTTCCTGAATTTAGTGCTAGAGCCATAGAGCCTATGAGATTCCCATAGTTCAGAGCGTGGTCGATTGAGGTAGTTGTAAGGTCTGCTATTTTCTTCTCTTTCAGAGCCGTTGAGAGGTCGATAGTATCCCCGAAAAATATGAGTTCAATATCTGTGAAGTCTTTCTTTTGAATGTACACGGCTTTGATTTGAACATAGCCATTCATCAGGGGGATAGTGTTGTAACTCAGAACTGCTTTTATCTTTTGCTTGACGCTATAGTTTGAGATTATAAGGTCAGAAGTGTCCTCTATATTTGCCTTGTCTATAGACCCAAAGAAATCCCTATTTTGTTTTGTGGCAGGTATCCTGAAAGTCTGAGAGTATGACCCCTGAGTCTTATTGATCTGGGAAACGTCAGCAAATTGATAGTTCAAATTTACAGGCGCATGGTCGTATAGCTCGATGGTATGCTGAGCCGTTTCTGCGCTATTCCAAACTACTAACCTTAACATCTGAGGGACTGTGCTAGGGTGACAGTTAACGAAACAGAGAAGACCCCTGAGAATCGCTCTTTTACGTTGTAAGATTTCGTATCTATTACGACAGGCATCCAATCTCCTGACCCTGCTCTCATCATTAAATTATCAGAGCGAATCGCGTATTTGATGAGTTCAATATCCGCGAAGGAGAAGTCTATACTTATCAGAGTAAAGGATGACTTTCCTGTGACCTGATACGCTTGGGATTCTCTCGCTTGGGGGAGGAAGGAGTACGTTGACGCATCCCAGTCCCCTATCTCTTTCCTGAAGGGTTTTGAGGAGACTGTGTCTGTGTGTTCTGTGCGTCCTGTAAAGAGTACAGAGTCCCATCCTCCGACTGAGTTCGTCCATGCTAGTTGAGTGTTTTTGTGTTTCTCCTGAGTACATTTCCTGTTGAATCTGTAGACCTTAGATGTCTGAGCGTATCCTGTTGTTAAGAGTGACATTTCATAATATGCCCAAGTAGGGTTATTTACAGGTCTATCTACAGTAGGTAGCCACTTATCTAAGTTCTTAGGGTAAGCCATCAAATACGTCAATTTTTTACCGATGTTAGTATCTGAAGGTAGCTGCGCCCCTGTAGCTGAGGCGATAGCTTTAATGTCTGCCTGAAGTTGAGTACCTGACGCATCGCTCAAGGTGTAGAAAACATTTGTAGCAAGTCCTGAGATTATAGTCGAATCATTGAGAAACGCAATGCATCCCTCATCGTCATCGCTTACCTCTATGTTTATCTTTCCGTTTGTTTCTAGCTTCCTATCTGTTAACCATGTCTTTTGAGTGAGTGCTGTAGAATAGTAGTCAGCAAAAGAGGGGTGTAGTCCTGCGCTCACTTGCTCCACTCCATCGAGGAGGTAGACTATGCCTGTGTCATCTGTTCCTGACTCGACTCCACCTGTGTACGTCCCTACATTGACAACGTACTTTTTGAGTCCGTTCCTTCCTGTTGTGAAGGGTAGAGTAGAGTAGCTGAATAGTGTCTCGCTCTCGTCTCGTATCTTGTCATCTACTTTCACCCTGTCTCTGACTACCTCTGCGAGATTAAAGAACACAACGCTGTTAGTGTTTGGGGTTAGGTATAGTTTCGCTATCTCTACACCATTCTCTAATACCCACACGACAAATCTGTCAGGGGGTGTTCCTAAACTGTCCTTGATACTGAATATCAGAGACTGATTCGCAGGGATTATCAGGGAAGGTTTGCTGTCTATTTGTGCGCTCATTTACTTGTCATTTTTATATTACCTACCTTAACTGCGAAGTGACTGAAGAGGTCTTTTGCGAATGCCTCGCCTAGCTCCTTCTCTGCTTTTGGAAAGGTTTCCTTATATGCTATCTCCCAATACTTCAGGGATGCTATTCCCTTCTTTTTAATAGACCGAGCTATCAGGTACGCTGCTGAACTCAGACGCGATTCTGTCTGCTCTATAAACGCCCCACTCTTATCCCTCAATCTTACAGGCTTGACCTTCATCCACTTTTTGATAGCATCTGAGGGGGGTTGCTTTGCTCCATACGAGAACGGAGAACCTCGACGCTTATCTGTGCCATTCACGCCCCAATAGATGAACGCTGCTGAAGGATCTGGAGAGCCGAAGAGGACATCTTTCCCATCAATAGAGAACTTCAGACTCTTCTGCAAAGAACCCGAAGCCTTTCCGTAAGTCTTATTCTTCCCTATGGTTCTCGTCCCTAGCGTTCGCTTTGCTGCGTTCGTTAAGAGACCTCCCCACTTCTTGAGAGCTGCTTCGTAAAAGTCAGTTTCTTTCGCCACTTTCTACCTGTTACGTCCGAGGATTATAGCGTTAAAAATGCGCTTCACGATGTCAAGGATAGAGTCATCTTTCGTCGTTTCAGTTAACGCTGTGACAGTCCCTAGAAGGGTGATAATGGCGAGTAAAAGTTCAATCCAGTTTGTAGTTAAAAATTCCATATTTGTTAATTTTTTAAAGTTTAAATATCTGTTTATTCTATCCGTGTACTATTGTAATCTTTGCATAAATAGGTCTGATAGTGCCTGTCCCATTTGCGACAACACTAAAAGCTAAATAATTGTTTTGTAACCAAGGGTTATTCGAAGGAAATAAGTACGCCTTTTCCGTTGTTGACGTTACAATGACATCAGTTGCATCTGAGGTGTGTGACGGAAAAGAGAAACTAACCACATCAAAAAACCCTGATAGTGATGCAGTCATATAAACGGCAGTTGCCGTATCTAGAGTTAAAGAGTACTTTACCTCTATAGTAACTGTGCTCCCTGCGGTTGGTGTTGATGCACCTATTGATATTGCTTGTGTAAGGCTATCTATCCCTGCCACCCACCCTGCTTTCATAAATGAGGCTATAGTCAATTCCGAAGTATTAATAGCTCCAAAGTTCCACTGATGTGTGCTGCCAGTATAATTAGACCATTTCGTACTATTCAGAATAAACACACTCTCTTGTCCTTTACTATTGGGATAGCCGTTTACCCATTCTCCTCCGTTTTTTGTATCATATACTAGGGTGTTGTTTTCTACTACGCTTGAAACATCTACGTCTGTCAATCCTTTTAGTGTTTCAGAACCTCCTCCTTTTGTGTCTAAAGACACCACTCCTGAGCCGTTATCTATAAGCGTCCCATTTGAGACGATTATCTTCGTGACATTGGATACATCAGGAGAACCATCTACTTCTACTATCCTTAACCCACTTGCTCCTGCTTCTGGGAATTCAGACCCCGAAGGAGTGACTCCAAAAAGTGGAGCATTGCAGGAGTCGAATGCATAGCCTACCTCTATGCTTATTGTCAAGAGAATCCCTGCGAGAGAGTTTGAGGTTGTTTCCTCTAGGGGGGTAGTAGATGCACTAGTGACTGTGTAGAGGTCGCTGAAGTTGAATACGTGGTCTCCGTTCATCATATCCGCGAGGATGTCCTCTGCTACCTGTTCTGCGTTGCTCACAAGTTGCGTTTGGTTCTCTATCTTCTTGGCTTTATCAGGAGGGAGGTCTAGGATGTACACCTCAAAACTGTATTCTTTAGATGTGTTGTCATAGGTCGCGCCTGTATAGACTAGATGCAGAGCTGGATACACTTCAAACTTCTCAAGGTCAACCCCTGAAGGAGAGCCGTGAGTGAAAGTCTTGAGGAAGAGATGGTCAGCTACGAACCTCTCAAAGCGGTTTACTATGTTATTGTACGTTATCATTCTTTAGCTTGTAGTGGAGGTCTTTGAGGTAGGCGAGATGTGTGAAAATAGAACCGACACTCTTCTCCGTAATAGCGTCCATCTGCTGAATGTTTTCTCCTGAGAGAGTGTAGAGGACAGGATACCATCCCCATTTGACAGAGAAGGGGTCAGGCTCTGCGCCATTGCCATCAAAGAGGACTTCATAGTGTGCAGTAGTGTTCTCCTTGAATTCAAAAAAAAAAGGATACAACCACCAAAGAGGTCAGCAGAGATTTGCTTGAACGCTTCAGAATCTTCCTTCGCTGTGTACTTCTCTATCGTGTGTGCCTCTCCCTGTTGCCTCAAAAGTGGTCTGTATAAGATGCTCATAATCTTGTCAGCGTTATTCCAGAAGTCAGCAGAATACTCCTCTATGTCTATCCACTCACCGAGACTGAACTCCTGCCAATTTGGTATAAATCCGTACTGCTGTCCGTTGAGTTCGATGACCTTCAGATGCCTCCCTGTCTCCTCGTCTTTGATTCTATTCAGGTGTTCGTCCGCTTGGATGACTTCTGCCATCGGTGCAGACCTTAGCTCTTCGATAGTAATATCAGCGCAGGACGCTACTCTCTTGAATCTGTCCTCCTCCGTTTGGAGGGTCATGAGTTGTCCTAGAGTTAGGTCTGAGTATTTAAGTGGGACTTTGAAGGTCATATCTTAATAACGATTAAAGGGTTAAATGCTTACCCGAATGTATAGCTCCCAAAATTGGGATTTGTTTGATTGAATGTAATTGCATAGCGTGACGCATCTACAAAGTGATTGAAGAGGTCTACAGGAGCGTTCAGGATACGTCCATTCTTATCCTCCTTATACTTGTAGTTCCTGAGTTCTTTGATGCCGTTAATCGATCTTTCTGTAATCATCAGAGGTCTAGACTTTAAGAAATCTAATCCAGATCTAACGCTGTCTGCGCCCTTTCTACAGGCGTGAATGTTCAGACCCTTTCCATAAGAATGGAGGTAGTCGATTGACTTCGGCTCTGCACAGTCTGCGATTATGGTGTCTGTACTTGTCACCCCTGAGTCTATCAGTATCTTTGCTAACATCTCATTAGTGAGTCCTGTAGAGTAGCATATCTCATCGAGGCAGAATCCGAATCCATCGGTGTACACTTTCACAATACAGCTAGGGTCATTCGTGTAACCGAAGTCGAGACCTACATTCATGAACTTGTATTCAGGGGGTATCTGTTTGACTTGCTTCCAATGCGTCAGAACTGCGCTCTTATTCACTCCCCTCTCCCCTAGTCCATACACCTTCCAAAAGTGTTCATCTACGTCCTTGAATCGCTCTATCTCATCGATGACAGATTGCTCTAAGAAGGGGTTGTCTTTGTATGTGGTCTGAAAGAAGTCACAGTCATCTCGTGGGATGACATCGTCGTACAGCCAATGAAATTCGTCGGAGGGGTTGAAACAGATTAGGATGCGTCCTGTCGTTCTCAGAATTAGCTGTCTCCAGTCATCGAGGTCTAGCTGATTCGCCTCACAAATATAGAGCATCTCCCTCTTCCTTCCTCTCAGTTTGGCTGATTGGTCAACGCTGATGAACTCGATTAGATTCCCATAGAGTCGGTATGTACT